>Ga0302250_1000120_pt1 | contig 115149 bp, 106 predicted proteins | sample AAG_RA_Asp_MG_FD_193536 | JGI IMG/M metagenome (GOLD analysis project Ga0302250, IMG submission 193536) | Enriched activated sludge microbial communities from anaerobic digester in WTTP, New Holstein, Wisconsin, United States - AAG_RA_Asp | ecosystem: Engineered > Bioreactor > Anaerobic >... | reverse complement strand
TTTTCAAAGAGCGGGACCGGAAACTGGAAGCGGCCAGAGAACTGAGGAAGACAAAACGGCTTCGGGCGCCGTCGGCAAACCCGATGCTCTCTCAAAAAGACAATACGGCTCCTTCGGAGTCCTTACTGCAAACGGCAAGATTGTCCATTTCCAACTGAGGCGGAACAAATGAAGCTTCCGTGATAACTGTCAATAGCTCGCAGCAATCGCGCCGTTTCCTCCTGGGTTGTTGGCGCTGCCATGTGCTTGACGATTCTCGGCGCAAGATGATGTGGAGCCCCTCGGCCGGAGAGACAACAATCTTGCCAGATGGGATGGCATGACTGAACACTTGCTTACATGACGAATAGGCTTTTCTTGCTGTAGCGCTGGATCTTGAATCGATACGCTTCAATACGATTAACAGCTCTGCGGATGTAATTTCGTCAATTTGCCTGTCACCAATGAACGGGAAAATGTCCTTCTCCAAAATGGTCAAAGTTTTCTCTCTGTGAGATGGTGACCACCCAGGGGATTTTAAAGCTATCCATTCAAGGGCAATATTTTTGAAGCTATGTTCCCCTGCGAGATTGGACTTGATGACCTTTTTCACCTCGCTGGGATCAATTCCCTGGGCAAGATGTTTTCTTGCCTCCTGATGCCTGGCCCTGGCATCTTTGAGCGAAATTTCAGGAAATACACCAAGGGCAAGGAGTTTCTCCTTTCCCCCAAATCGATATTTGAACCGCCAACGCTTCGCCCCTTTGGGGGTAACCTCCAAAAAAAGCCCCCCACCATCGAAGAGCTTTTGCGTTTTTTCGGTCGGCTTAGCCTTTGAAATTGTGATATTTGTAAGCTTCATGGGGGTAACCATATCACCAGTATATTAAGTTACCCCCACATATTCCTTGCTGTCAATGGATTTGCATAGACACTACTAGACAACAAAAAACCCGCTTTCCTTGTGAGAAAGCGGGTTTATTGATTTCTTTGGACTGCTTTAGACAAATGAATGGGGTGAACGATGGGACTTGAACCCACGACCTCCGAGGCCACAACCCGGTGCTGCCACCAGCTGAGCTACGTTCACCACGCAAACGTGCGCTTATATACACGCACGGTGTCGTTTTGGCAAGGAGAAAGTCAGGCCGCCAGCTCACGCTGGCAGTGTTTGCAGACCGTGGCCCGGGCTTTGATCAGTTCCGAGCAGTAAGGGCATTCCTTGACGAAGTTGCCGGCGAGCACCTGCGCGATGGCCAGGTTGACCTCCTGTTGCAGATGCGGATCCTTGAACACATGGTTGCGCAACGGTTCGATACAGGCCAGATCGTTCAACTTGGTCACCATCCCGACCGCCCGCTTGCGGTCATCGATGCGCGCGGAGTCATCGAGGAGGATGGTCAACGCCGGCGCCAGATCGTTCTGCTCAACACAGGTGTCCAGGCAGGCCAACGCCTCCTGCTGCCGCTGATAGCGTTCGCTCTGCCGCTTGAGGGCCTCGATGTCGACAATGGAGCCGGTAAAGGCTTCCTTGCCGACCACCATCATACTGTAGCTCTCCTTGGAATTGGGGATTTCCATGTAGCGATACGACCCTACATGGCCATATTGGTTGGCGATGTAATCCCACCCTTTGACAAAAAGCGGGCATCGGTCGTTGAGGCAGATGAACAGGTATTCCGACCCCCAACCCAAACCATCACCAACATGCACGGCCGGCGCGTGGCATAGAACGAGATCGCCGCTGCAATGCGGACAGTAATGTTTCTCTTCGAGATATTTCAGAACGGTCGATAACATAATGGGTCATGCACTCCTTAGGGTTGAGGGGTGATCGTTGTCTGCGGCAAGGGACAGGGCGGACCGCCGACCGGCGGGGCCTTCAGACCAGCTCACCCGCTACCCGGCCGTAACTCCGGCCGGAAAAGCAGAACAGCGCACCACAGGGCAAAAAGGGCCAGCAGGAACAGATGTTGATGACGATTGTTTTTCATAATGCGGCAAAAGTAACCATTGGCGTCCCCGCGGTCAACCAGGTGCCTCATAGCATCCGTCCCAGGACCTCGTCAACCGCCTTGGCCTGACGCATTCGCGCCTGGAGAAAGGTCTCGGTAAGGTGTTGGGCGTTTTCGTCGATCAGGCTGCACAGGCCGTTGATGGTGGCCGCATCCGCCATGCGGATCACCCGTTCCAGGTTTTTGGCGAAATCGCTGACGATTTTGCGGCTGTCCCCCGAGGTGGACATGATCTCCGCATAGGTCCGCGGATTTTGCGAATGGACCCTTGACATGGCCAGAATGGGATAGAGCGAGGTCAGGGTGCAGTGGCTGGCGATATCCTCGCTGGTGATGTGGTTCTCGTTCAGGGTCATAGCCAGGGCAACCGAAATCATGGTGGGCAGTTTTTGCCCAACCCCCATGAGCAAGTCATGCTTGGAGGGCGAATCGTGAAAGATGTCGGCACCGTGCTTGTAGAGGAAGGCCTCGAATTCGCTGCAGAACATGCCGCTGCGCGAGGTGCGGACCACGATGGCGTTCTTGTCCTTCATGGTGGCGGCCTGCGGCCCCCAAAGGTTGTGCACCAGCATGACCTCGACCTCTTCCTGGGTGGCTTCCAGGGCGCTCTTGATCGTTTCCTCGGACTCGCCGGCGAGCAGGATCAGGGCCTTGCCCGGCGCGAGCAGCGGGCCATACTGCCGGACCGTGGCCGAGGTGACCGAAATGGGCACGCAGACCACCACCACATCCACCCGCTCGATCATCTGTTCCGGGCGAAGGGTGGTGGTCCGCCCGGTCAGCATCACCTCATAGCCCTCGCTCGCCAGCCGGTCGGCAAACCATCGGCTCATGGCACCGGTGCCGATGAAACCAAACGACTTGATGTACTTGGTGCGCATGTCGACCCGGGGAAAGCTGCCCAGGAGACGAATCATGCCTTGCTGTTGGATAACCCGCGATTCGATATGGGCGATGGCGCTGGCCATGCGCTCACTGCCCACATGGCCCTCCGCTTCCAGATAGATACGCAGTTTCTGCGATTTGATATCGTTTTCCGTGCGCATGTCGACGATGTTGATGCCGCGCCGGGAGAACTCGTTGAGGATGTCGACCAGAATGCCCACCCGGTCATCCAGGGGTTCGGTGATCAGGGTGGTGGCGTCATAGCCCGTGGCCGGTGCCAGTTCATGGCCGAGCACCGCATAGCGGGTCCGGTTGTGCGGGGCCACCTCGCGTTCGATGATCCGCAGGCCGTGGGCGGTCAAGGTTTCGGCGCTGTCGACCACCGCCCTGCCCTTGACCTGGCCGCTTTCGCGGATCTCGGCAATGGCTTGGCTGACATCCTGCACGCTCACCTCGGTGATACCGGGGAGTTGGTTGTCGATGAACTCTTCGCACTGGTTGAACACCTCGCGCTTGCCCACCAGTATCCGCAGCCCAGCCACGGTTTCGTTCTCGTCGAACACGCCCAGGGACAGATTGGAACTGAGAATGATGTTGCCGACCCAGTAGCCGCTCTTGATCTGATCGAAAAAACGGAAATACTGTTTCTTTTCCCCTTCCCGGGTATTATACACCGGCAGGACGGCATACTCGGTCTCGCGGGCGGCAAAGGCATCGAGCAGGGCCTTGACATGGGGATACGGCCGGATCTCCGCCTCGCCGTCGTACTGTACGGCGGCCTGCCATGACGGCGAGTGTTCCGGGCCAAGGGTTGCGATCGTTTTCATGTTGGGGTGTTCCTGGGTACATATTGACCAGTCCTGCGGGAGCCTCTCGCGCGGCGATCAGCGGCGGATGGCGGAGGACCGGTTGGGGTAAAAAACGAGGCGGCGTTCGGGCCGCATGCGGGGCACGCGATGGGACATCCGACAAAGGGTGGGCGTGCGGTGGCCGGGCGGCGCCGAACAATCACTCCAACAGGGTGCAATACAAGGTTAGTGCCGCGGAGTAAAGCTATTTTTGGCAATAGCGGACGATGAAGGTGAAGGCCGTGACAATGCAACCCATTCGGGGAACGGTGGCAGAGTATCTCGCCGCCCTCAAGAGTTCGAGCACATTCGGACCGCAGGTAGTGGCGCATCGGGTGACTGCTCCTCGCGAGGCCGTCACCCTCCCCCCTGACATGCTGATGCCGGCACTGCGGCAGCTGCTTGAGCTCCGGCGAATGGCTGGACTCTATGCCCACCAGCACCAGGCCATTGGCCACATCCTCGCCGGCGGCAACACGGTGGTGGTCACCCCCACCGCCTCGGGCAAGAGCCTGATCTATACCCTGCCGGTTTTCCAGACGCTGTTGCATTATCCGGCGGCCAAGGCCCTCTACCTCTTTCCCCTTAAGGCCCTGGCCCAGGATCAACTCAAAACCGTGGAGCAGCTCTGGCACCTGCTGCCGGCAACCCTGCGGGGCGAATTACCGGTTGGGGCCATCTACGACGGCGACACCAGTGGCTACCGACGCAAGAAGATTCGCGATGTTCCACCACCGATCATGATCACCAATCCGGACATGCTGCATCTGTCGCTGTTGCCCTACCATGACCGCTGGGCCCATTTTTGGGCCAACCTGCGGTATGTGGTGATCGACGAGATCCACACCTATCGTGGGGTCTTCGGTTCGCACGTGGCCTGGGTGATACGGCGGCTCAAACGAATCTGCGCCCTCTATGGCTCCAGTCCCCTTTTCATCCTTGCCTCGGCGACCATCGGCAACCCCGGTGAACACGGGCGGTTGCTGATCGACGCGCCGGTGACCGAAATCACCCAATCCGGAGCCGGCAGCGCGGCGCGCCACACCCTGCTGCTCAATCCGCTCGAAAGCGCCGCCACCAGCGCCACTCGGTTGCTGGAGGCGGCGATCAGCCGTGAACTGCGCACCATCGTTTACTGTCAGTCGCGCAAGATGACCGAGCTGATCACCGTTTGGACCGAGAAGCGGCTCAAGGAGCGCAAGGGATTGATCGCCTCCTACCGCTCAGGTTTCCTCCCAGAGGAACGGCGGGGTATCGAGGACCGGCTGGCCTCCGGCAGTTTGCTGGGGGTAATCTCCACCTCGGCCCTGGAACTGGGAATCGATATCGGCCACTTGGACCTCTGCATTCTTGTCGGCTACCCCGGCTCGATGATGGCCACCTGGCAACGGGCCGGACGGGTCGGACGCAAGCAACAGGAATCGCTGGTGGTGCTGATTGGCCACGAGGATGCCCTGGATCAGCACTTCATGCGCCATCCGGAGGATTTTTTTTCCCGGCCGGTGGAACCGGTGACCATGCATGTCGGCAATCCTCATATCGCTGGTCCGCAACTGGTCTGTGCCGCTGCGGAAATCCCGTTCTCCGCCACCGACCCGTTGCTGGCCACACCGGAAATGAGGGCGATGATCGAGCGGCTCACCAGGCAGGCAACGCTGTTGCAATCCGCAGACGGCAACACCTGGTTTTCACCACAACGCTATCCGCAGCGCCATGTCAATCTGCGGGGCGGCGGCACCACCCTGTCGATTCTGGTTAACCAACCACGGCGTCAGCTGCTGGGGATCATCGATGCCCATCGGGCCCTGCGCGAATGTCATCCCGGAGCCATCTACCTCCACATGGCCCGGACCTATCATGTCGACAGCCTCGATCTGGAAGGAGGGGAAATCCTGGTCACCGAGGCCAAACCCGCCTATTTCACCCGGGTACTGACCGAGAAGAGCACGGAAATCATGGCGATCATTGAGACGACCCGTTGCGGGGCCGCCCAAGTACGTTACGGCACGCTGCGGGTGACCGAACGCATTACCGGCTATCACCGCATCGCCCACGGCAGCTTGCGGATCATCAACCGGGTACCGCTTGATCTGCCGCCGCAACGGTTTGAAACCGAAGGATTCTGGGTGGAAATTCCCGACTGGCTGCAAAGAAGGACGGAGGAGGCCAAGCTGCACTTCATGGGCGGCATCCATGCCCTGGAACATGCGATGATCGGCCTGATGCCGCTGATGGTTCTCTGCGACCGCAACGACTTGGGCGGAATTTCCCATCCATGGCACGATCAGGTGGCTGGTCCGGCGGTCTTTGTCTACGACGGTCACGCCGGTGGCATGGGGCTGACCGCCCGCGCCTTTGGCGCCATGCAGCGCCTCCTTCAACAAACCCGGCAGTTGGTGGCCGATTGTCCGTGCGACCTTGGATGCCCGTCCTGCGTCCATTCCCCCAAATGCGGCTCCGGCAACCGGCCCATCGACAAGCAGGCCTGTGGGTTTCTGCTTGAGCAGCTGATGCATCCCGCCATGCCGGCGGTGCGGGAAGTCGCCAAGCACCCCCGTCCCCTGCCACAGGCTGTCAAGGAGCGGCAACGACCGGCCGATCTTCCGCGAAATTTTGGGGTATTCGATATCGAGACCCAGCGATCAGCCGAAGAAGTCGGCGGCTGGCACCGGGCGGAATTGATGCGCGTTAGTGTCGCCGTGCTGTACGAAAGTTGCGGCCAACGATTCACCACCTACACCGAAGCCACTGTCGGCGCACTCATTGAACGTCTCTTTGCCTTGGACCTGGTGGTCGGATTCAACAACAAGCGCTTCGACAACAAGGTGCTTTCGGCCTATACCAATCGCGATCTTGGGCTGCTGCCCTCTTTTGACCTGTTGGAGGCGATCAGCGGTCTGCTGGGCTACCGGCTCAGCCTCGACCGATTGGCGGAAAAAACATTGCGAGTGAAAAAAGAGGGCAACGGCCTGGAGGCGCTTCGCTGGTTCAAAAGGGGAGAAATGGAGAAATTGGCGGCATATTGCCGCAAGGACGTGGAAATCACTCGGGATTTGTTTCTGTACGGCTGCCGGCAGCAGTATCTCCTGTTCCAGAACAAGGCGGGTCAGGAGGTACGGCTGCCGGTGGACTTCATCCAATCAATCGAGCAAATACTCGACCAGAGGGAGCGGATGCTCAGGGCCAGACAAGATCTTTCTGCACCCAGCCAGTGAGATCGGGGTGAGAGATCTTGATCCAGTCCCCCTTCTGCTCGACCTTCTTGAAGATCACGTCCTTGACCCCCTTACCCACCACCGAGTCATTGGCGCTGGGGCCGCTGCGGATATTGCATTCCTTCACCTTGACAATCACGTAGGGCGTTTTGCTGACCAACGATTCGGTGATATAACCCTTGTCACCCTCGTAATCGCTGACCTTCAACCACTGTCCCTCTTTGCTGAGAATTTCAAGCGGGTAGCCCGAAGGCAACTGATAGAGAATGTCGGTGTTGGTGTTGGGGCCGGAACGGAGATTGACTCCATCCTTGACGACGCTGACATACTCCGCGCCCAGAACGGTGCTCACAGCAAAGGCAGAGGCCAGCAAACTCAATGGTATCGTCTTAATCAACGGTCGAAAGGTCATCACGATCTCCTTTGTCCAAAATTTGCGTTCCATTGTCCCCTGTGACGGCGGAACCGGTCAATAACATAAAATACTCTTGATTGCCCTTGGCCCCCTTGACGCCGGAGGCGATGGTGCGTTCACACCCCAGCCCCAACCGTTGCCCGAACTGTTGCACCATGTGCAGGGCCTGCCGGTGCAACAGCTCGTCGCTGACAATCCCCCCATCGTCCACCAGCTCGCGGGGCAGTTGAAACTGCGGCTTGACCAGAGCCACAATGCGAACAACGCCTTTAAAAAGCGGGATGAGGGGAGGCAAAAGCGGTTCGAGCGAGATAAACGAAGCATCGATCACGGCCAGATCGAGGCATTTCGGTATGTGGTGCGTGGTCAGATGGCGGGCATTGGTCCGTTCGAGCACCACCACCCGCTGGTCGTTGCGCAGTTTCCAATCCAGCAGTCCATAGCCCACGTCAACACAGTAGACCCTGCGTGCACCGTGCTGCAGCAGGCAGTCGGTGAATCCACCGGTGGAACTGCCGATATCGGCGCAGACCCAGTCGTGGGGAGTGATCGCCAAACCGGTCAGACCGGTTTCCAACTTATCGCCACCGCGACTGACAAAGCGTTTCCCCCCTTTGACCGAAACATGGGAGGTGGCCGCGACCTGCGCGCCGGCCTTGTCCAGGCATTGATCGTTTACCAATACCTGCCCCGCGCCGATTAGCCGCCTGGCGTGGTCGATATTGTCGGCCATCCCCCGCTCGACGAGCAGGAGATCAAGCCGTTGTTTCTGTTTTCCCGCCAACGCTCCTTGTCGCTACAGTTTACCCAGCCGTTCCTTGGCCTGCGACGCCTCCGCGCTGCCGCCATGGTCACTGATCAATTTTTTATATATGATCTTAGCGGTTTCATGGTCGGTTAGCTTTTCAAAGGACATCCCTTGTTTGAGCAGTGCCGCAGGAGCCAGCGCATCCTTGCCGTGATTGGAAATGACTTTTTGATAGTCCAGGATGGCCAGGTCATACTCGCCTTGATTGTACAGGGATTCTCCCATGTAATACAGCGACTTGGCTGCCTGGGAACCATTGGGGTTGGTCGACAACGACTGTTCGAAGGATTTGTAGGCTTCTTTGTAGTTCTTTCCTTTATACTGATTCATCCCCTGGGAAAAAGGATCGGAAGAGGAAGAGGCGGCCTGACTCTTTTCCTCAGGGGCTGCTGAGGATGCGGCTTTGGTGGATGCTGGCGGTGCGGCTGCCGCCGTCTGCGCTGCAGGTTGTTCGGCGGCCTTTTTCGTGGTTGTGGGCATGGTCGTGGTTGCGGCCGTGGTCTGGGACGACGCCGTTGAGGCAACCTTGGTCTTTTTGGAACCAGGCTCCACTTTGACAAAAGCACTCGAAGATGGAGCGGAAGCTGGCGACACCGCTGTCGTGGCTACCGGAGCAGCAGAGCTGGCGGCCGAAGCGGCGCGCTGTTTGGCGGCTTCCGCCTTTTGCGCGGCCGTCTGGGCGCGCTTTTCCGCTTCATTAATTTTATCTTGCTGAATTTTTGTAAAATTTTCACTAATGAGCGAAATTTTCTCTTCCAGTACTGCTACCTTTTGACTGAGCTCAGAGATTTTGGCATCCTGATCTGTCCGCGCATTCTCCATGGAGGACTGCAGATTGGCGATATTCTGATTGACCTGTTCACGGAACTGGCTGGTCTGGGAGGCGTTCTCCTCGATGCTTGACTTGATCCGCAAGGTTTCGTCCTCGACCTGATCAATCTTGCTTACCGAACTGGCCTGCTTCTTCTGCATTTGGTTAACCGTGTTGCTTTTCACGTCTTCAAGCTTTTGATTCATCGCTCGAAGCTGGTACTGCAAATTTTGCACTTCATCCTGTGAGGCACATTGGGTCAACAGCATCAGCGAGCAACCCGCCACCGCGATATTTCTTATGGTTTTCATACTCTAGGGCTCCCTTGCTCTCAGAGAACGTTAACGGTTTTCATCACCTGGAAAATAGTTCTCCGTTCCGATTCAGATGTGCATCAACAAACGTTTCGTCAAGGCAATCGGCCCGACCATTGGGGATAGGATTGATTGCCCTTCATGGCAAAAAGCGATCGAACATCCTTGCCGCTCTTGCTGACCACGCAAATTTCCGATCGGCTGCCACTCTTTCGAGTCACCGCGAGCAGCCGGCCATCGGGGGACCATGTTGGCGACTCGTAGTTGCCGCCGCCGGTACTCAACTGGCGGACATTCCCTCCGTTGCGGTCCATGACGAAAAGCTGGTAGATCCCTCCTTGCAGGCCGGTAAAGGCAATCTCATCTCCCTTGGGCGACCAGACGGGTTCGCTGTTTTCAGGACATTTGAAAGTCAGGCGTTTGGCTTGGCCACCTCCGGCACTCATCACATAGACGTTGGGTTTGCCGCTCCGATCGGACACAAAGGCAAGAGTTTGGCCGTCGGGAGAATAAGAAGCCGACACGTTGATACCGGCGCCAGAAGTCAATTGCCTGATGATGTTGCCTTGACGATCCATGGAATACAAATCAGGGTTACCGCCTTTGCTCAAGGTGACAACCATGGTACGGCCATCGGGGGAAAAGGTTGGCGCCAGATTCAAGCCGTTACGTCGTGACAGGGCATTGGTCGCTGTATTCTGCCGCAGATCGGTGATGTACAGATCCTGATTTCCCCGATGATAGGTCGAGTAAGCGAGGTAATTGCCATCCGGAGTAAAACGAGGGGAAACACAAAGCGCCCGATGACGAGTGACCTGACGAGGATGTCGTCCGAGGATATCGGAAATGTACACTTCTTTCCGTCCTGTCGCGTCGGAAACATAGGCTATCCTGGTTCGCGCCACGCCCATCTCTCCAGTGAAGTCCTGGATCAGGGTGTCGCACAAGCGCAACGTCATGTCTTCGAGTTGGGCGGCGGACCCTTTGAATCGACGACCGGCCAGTGACGCATTGCTGGCCACGTCAAGAATCTGTCCTTCGACTGCAATCCCGGCAGGGTCGCCGCTGACCTGGCCCAGGACCACGTAGTCGGCACCCAGGGATTTCCAGTCCGCATCGCGACTGCCGCCATACCGGCTTGAATCGATGACGCCGATAAAGCCGTGCAGCTCAAGCCCCTTGGTGAGCAACTGCGCGACGGCGGCACCTTGATTGCCTCCACTGCCGCTGAAATTGGGCACTGCGACCATGATCTTGCGGACATCGGACGCACTGATGTCGTAATAGGTCCGTTCTTCCGCTTGAAGATTCCGCGCCGACAGGCAGGAAAGGAAACTTACCGCCAAGATAACGACTGTGAAAAGAGAGTGTCTGCGTTTCATAGTAAGATGTGGGTAATGGTGTATTCTTGTTCAGCCCGGCAAGACATTTTGTATACACAATCTATCGCAACTTGCCAAGTTCACGAACATTAAAATTACAGGGCACTTCCGTGGTCTCCTCGGTCATCAGGGCGGGGAATGGCGGCATGGGCACGGCCCGGTTGATCGCCTTTTCCACCAGCTGATCGAATTGGGGGTCTCCCGAACGTCGTTCGAATTGAATGCGGACGACCTCACCCTTTTTATTGATGGTAATCACGACATTGGCGGCCAGACTGTTGTCCCAGCTGCGGGTGTCCGGCAGTTGCCAGAATTCCTTGATCCGGGACGCCGCTGTTTTGCCGTAGGTTTGCGCCACAATACCACTGGCTGCGGCCCGACCGGTCGTGGTACCAGTGGCAGCACCTTGCATGGAGGCCGCCTTGCGGGCTGCATCCGCTCGCGCCGCAGCCAAAGCGGCATTGGCGGCATTGGCCTGGGCCGCCAGCTCCCTGGCTTCCGCAGCAGCCTCACGAGCTTCGTTTTCCGCCCGAATCTGGTCCAGCCGAGCTTGAGCAAGGGCTTTTTTGCGTTCGTCCTCGCGACGCTGCACCTCCTTCCGCTCGGCCTCACGCTTGCGCTCTTCAATCTTCTTCTGCAGCTCCTGCTCTTCTTGTTTACGCTGCTCAGCCTCGCGCTTGCGCTCTTCGATCTTCTTCTGCAGCTCCTGCTCTTCCTGTTTGCGTTCTTCCTGCTCGCGCTCCTTGACTTTCTCCTCTTCCAGCCGTGTATCCTGTGCCTTCTTTATTTTGCGTTTTTCGGGCGCAAGCGAAATAGGATCCTTTGTTTCCACCGGCTCTGGTGCGGTTGTTTCGGGCTCCACAGCCACCTTTTCCTTGGGGGTTGGAGCAACGGTTTGTGGCGGAGATGCCGGTTCCGGGGGAGCCGCCGGTTCTGGTGGAGGGGGCGGTGGAGATGGTGGTTCTACTTTTTTCTCAACGGCTGGCTTGCTCGGCTTGGCGGAAGGAGCAGCCGCTGGCGGCGCGCCGCCGCCTCCAACATCCGGTAGCGAGACGAGGCTGACGGAAACGACCTCCTCGACGATCGGCTTAGAGGAAAACAGTGAAGGCATGAACACAACAGACAAAACAACAGCCACATGAACGCCAAGAGCGAGCAATGTGGCCAGCCACCAACGTCTGTCGGTTTCCTGCTGAAGGAGATAGAATTCCGTCTCGGTATACTGCACAGCTATACAACTCGTTCCTTTTACTTCTCGTTTTCAGCTGGAACAGTGATCATTCCCAGCTTTTCAAAACCCGCGGCATGAATGTCCGCCATGGTCGAGGTGACCACGCCGTACGGCACATTTTTATCCGCCCGCAGATAAATGCCCTCTTTTTTCACCTCGGGCGGCATATCGCGCAATTGTTGCTGGAGACTTTCCGAGGTAACTTTATCTTTTTTCAGGTACACATCCCCTTCCTTACGGATCGTGACCACCAACGGTTCTTCCTGCTGGCGCAGGGCCTTGGTGGTGACTTCCGGAAGTTCCACCTCGAGCCCCTGGGTCATCATCGGCGCCGTGACCATGAAAATGATCAGAAGAACAAGCATGACATCGACAAGGGGGGTCACGTTGATTTCAGCAACAATGCTCCGCTTGCCCTTGTTGTTTCCTAGCGGTCCCATACAATCACGTCCTGGTGAGAATGTCCCTTTCAATGAGGTTGATGAAATCGGTACTGAAACTCTCGACGTTGGAGTCGAATTCAGCCACCTTATTGGAAAAGTAATTGTAGAAAATGACTGCGGGAATAGCAACGGCAAGACCGGCTGCTGTGGCGACGAGCGCCTCGGAAATACCCGGCGCGACAACGGCGAGCGAGGCTGATCCCCGCTCGCCGATGCTTTGAAATGAAGCCATGATTCCCCATACCGTACCGAACAGACCGATGAACGGGGTTGCACTGCCAGTGGTGGCAAGGACACTAATATAACTCGCCAAGCGGTCGGATTCAAGAAACTGAGCCTTCCGCACCGCTCGCTTCAGGTTGTCCATGGTCGCCAGCTGTGTTTCCAATGTCGCGAGGGCTTGCCCGGCACTTCGTGCGGCGCTGATTTTTTTCAACTCGTTATACCCGGTGACAAAAACGGTCGCCTCGGGGCTGAGCGGATATTCCCGAGCAGCGTCATAGGCTTCGTTCAGGGTTTTACTGTCCCAAAAGGCATCGAGAAAATCGAGGGAAGCGTTTCGCGCTTTGCGAAACATGAGAAATTTCATAATGACAATCGACCAGGAAGCAACTGAAAAAATGAGCAAAATGAGCATGATCAATTTGCCCATCATCCCGGCATGCTTCATTATTTCAAAAATAGACAAACTCACGACGTTCCTTCTCGTTGAAATTGTTTTCTTTTGTCCCTGTCGTTAAGCGACAGGGGGTTGCCTGTCAATGTTGACGCCATGCGAAAACAGGCGCACAAAAACGTGACCCGCTCTGCAGCGTATCTCCTGCCGGTTATGACAGAATCTGCAAGCGGGCCAAAAAACATGGAATGTACCACATTTGGCCTGAATTCGATGCAGAAATCGCACCGTCCGGCAATCTGTGATCACAATAAATTTGAATTATATACGAATCCAATAAATCTGTCGACCTTGATATGGAGATGAGGTACAAATCTTCAGGAAGGATTCGTGTTTGTTTACACCTTTAGGAAAAACGACCCTTCAGTTTTATCGTTTCTCTCATCTAAGGAGCAGCATATGGCAGAACAACTGTATGATGTGGTTATTATAGGTGCCGGACCGGCAGGCCTTCAGGCGGCCATTCATGCCACAAGAAAAAAAACCCGCGTATTGGTCTTGGGTCGGGCGGAAAACTCGGCCCTCTATGGCGCCCATATTGAAAATTATGCCTTTGTCGGCGGCATTCATACCGGGGCCGAGTTGCTGCATATTGGTGTCGAGCAGGCAAAAAATTTTGGCGCCGAAATTTCTTGCGAGGATGTGCTCAAAATCTCCAATATCAACGAGCAATTTCATCTTAAGCTGGAAAATGGCCGAGAAATCGCTACGAGGACGCTGATTTTCTGCATGGGGGTTTCCAAGAAAAAGCTCGGAGTTCCCGGCGAGAAGGAACTGCTGGGTCGAGGCGTTTCCTATTGTGTCGATTGCGATGCCAATTTCTATCGCGGAGCGGTCGTGACCGTAACCGGTGACCGGAGCGCCGCCGTTGATGGGGCGTTGACCTTGCTTGATTACGCCTCAAAGGTCTACCTGGTCACGGACACGTTGAATGTCTCCAAGGAATTGCTCGCCCGTCTCAAGGCAAGCACGGTAGAATGGATTGCAAGTACCGTCAAGCAGGTCAATGGCGAACGCGTTGTGCAGTCGCTCGTGCTGACCAACGGAGAAACCCTGGAAACAGAAGGGCTCTTCATCGAGCTTGGCTCCAAGGGCGCATTGGAACTCGCCACACAGATCGGAGTGCAGCTCGATAGCGAATCCTGCAAATATATCGAAGTCAACCGGAAGCAGGAAACCAACATCCCTGGAATTTACGCGGCGGGAGACATTGTCGGCCCCCCTTATCAGATGGCCAAGGCCGTCGGCGAGGGATGCGTCGCCGGCATGGAGGCGGCCACCTATGCGCGGAAACTGCGTGAGACTATGGGATAAAAAAAAATCATTCCTTCACCAGCGACTCGTTCGCACGCTGGCGCGACTCGTGAATGGATTTGAGATAACGGAAAATCTCCCGGCTATGCCGGGGGTTTCTCGTGCGGGCAAACAGGTAGGACAGCCGTGACAACGTCAGCACATCGATTTCAGGCAACTGCGCCTTGAGTTCCACCAAGGTCCGGCTTGACCAATTTTCTCCCCATTCCATGTTGCGCTCTTGACATGCCCGCTGTGTTTCCAAGGCTTCGTTGATGAGCGTGTCGCGGAAAAACTCGAGAGTGTGCAACTGCTTCCGTTCTGCCAAGAACTTGCCGCGATGTCGGCCGACCACGGCATACAGGGGTTCAAGCGAATGCTCCTGAAGCAGTTTGGTGAGATACTTGATTTGACGCTGCCTGGCACTTCCTTTCAGCCCAGCGGTTTCCCGAAAAATGGGTTTCAATTCCTCCAGACCAGCCACGTGATCAAGCACCTGGGGCGGCAACCGAACCAGTTCGGCCACCAGTTGTTCAATTTCCTTGATTCGCCTTTTTTGTTCCGACCGGCTTACCTGCATCACGAAACGCCCCGTTGTTGAAAGGAGTTACTCCTTGATGGCCTTTTCGCCGAGCAGGGTGACAACCCTGTCCAAAATGCGATCGGCTGTGGCTTCCTTGCTCAGCAGCGGCAAGGGATGGATTTCCTTCCGTCCGATCAACGTAACCTGATTGGTTGCCACATCGAACCCGGTTTCCGAACCAAGAATATCATTGACCACGATCAGATCCAGGTTTTTTTCCCGGAGTTTTCGCTGTCCTTCGGACAGGTGATCGTGGCTCTCGGCAGCGAAGCCGACAAGAACCTGATGCGGTTGGCGACGATGGCCGAGCTCGGCCAGTATATCCCTGTTCTTGATCAAATCGAGCCGCAACCCTTGGTTCGTTTTCTTGATTTTCAAGGATTGGCAGCTTGCTGGCCGAAAATCAGCGACCGCTGCGGATTTGATGATCACATCCATGGCAGGAGCCTGTCCGAGCACTGCGGCTGCCATTTCCTCTGCGGTCGTTACCCGAATCACGTCAATGCCCCATGGATCGGCAAGCGCCACCGGCCCGGTGACCAAGGTCACCGCCGCTCCCCTGCGTTGCGCGGCTTGCGCCAGGGCAAACCCCATCTTGCCGCTGGAACGGTTGCTGAGGAAGCGTACGGGATCGATAGGTTCACGGGTTGGCCCTGCAGTGATCAAAACGCTCTTGCCTTTGAGATCGGCTGGCCCCAAAAGAAAAAGCAGGGCCTCCCGCGCGGCCTCCCATTCGGCCAACCGTCCGTCTCCGGTTTCCCCGCAAGCCAAGGCGCCACTCCCCGGTTGCACCAGATGATAGCCAAATTGCCGCAAGCGGTTCATGTTTTCCTGGGTGGCGGGGTGGGCCAGCATCGAGGAATTCATTGCCGGACAGATCACCACCGGAACCTGGGCAGCAAGGACCACGGCCGCCAACAGGGTATCAGCCCAACCACCGGCAAGCCGGGCGATAGTCTGCGCGGTTGCTGGCGCGATGACAAGCGCATCCGCTTCCCGGGACAGATTGATGTGCGCCATGACCCGATCGGGTGATTCATCAAACATGTCGCGGTAGACGGGATTACCGGAGAGAGCCGAAAAGGTCAACGGGGCGACAAACTTCTCGGCGGCCCCGGTCATGAGCACGGTCACCACCGCTTCTTCCTTGACCAGTTCCCGCACCCACTGGGCCGCCTTATAGGCGGCGATCGACCCGGTCACTCCCAGCAGAATATTCTTTCCTTGCAGACCCGACATGATGGAAAATTGGGAAATGTTTATTGGGAAAAGGATTCACCAAAGGAGCCGGATGAATCGCCAACCGAACCGGCGCCGCCGCCCCCTGTCTTGTCAATGGCCACATACAGTTTCAACTCGGTTTTACCAAGGACGCCCTCGGCGATGACCATCATGCATGTCTTGTTGGGCTTGATAAAGGCCAGCATGATGTTCTTCGAGGCCGTTTCCCCGACAAGCCGCCACTTATTATCCTGCATGGAGGCGATCATGTAATCTTTCAAGGACATGATCTCGGCCCGCCCTTTGTACGTAAAAACACCCCCTCTGAAGGACTCGGTCTTGATGACCATCGAGTTCTTTCGGTCCCACTGAAGTTCTGTTGGCAGGGTAATATCCTTGATATCGTCGGCGAAATTGGTCATTTGTGGCAATCCGGAAGCGTCGGTCGCCATTTTACTGCCCGAGGAGGCGCAACCAGCGCAAAGGAGCATGAATGCCATCCCCAGGAAGAGCACCAATTTCATTCCATTATTTGTTTTCATGCGAGTCATCCTCCAGTTCTGAAAAGAGTTGTTCAGGCGGCTTTCTTTAAACGTCTGTGTAGAAAAGCCCGTTGAACGGAATCCGCTGAGCTCGGTCATGCGCCTTCCTGTCCTCATGGGTTCTCCCATTGTTTTCCTTCAAAAATCAGGGAGAAAAAAAGATATCCCCTGCCACGGCAGCGGACAGGCGACCCAAGATAACCAGTTGTAAAAAAATAAGGTTTTAATGTCAATAAACATTCACTATGATACAGGGCAAATGTCTTGCCTCGACAAAAAGAGGCATCCCGATCGGACGTTCAACGACCCAACCCACTCAATATTCTAAAAAACAGCATTCCACGCACAGCGGTTCCCATGAAGCTCAACAACACCCCCTTGCCCCAACTCGACAGTTCCGCCGAACTCATCGACACCCATTGCCATCTTGACATGGAAGAGTACCAAGCCGATCTCGAAACAGTGATTCAGGCGGCGGCGCAACACGGCATCCGCCGAATCATCACCATAGGGATTGATCTTGCCAGTTCCTGCCGGGCGGTCTCCCTTGCTCAGCAACATGCCGGAGTCTTTGCCACCGTGGGCATTCATCCCCATGACGCCGACCAGGCGAACCGGGAGACGCTCAAGCAGCTTGCCGATCTGGCAAAAAATGCCCGCGTGGTCGGTTACGGCGAGATCGGCTTGGATTATGCCAAGAAATATGCGCCCGCGGAGGTCCAGCGCAAGGCCTTCGCTGCGCAACTTCAACTGGCCAAGACACTTGATCTGCCGGTGGTGATTCACGACCGGGACGCCCATCAAGATGTAGCCCGTTTGATTCGATCTGCAGGCCCCTTTCCCCGGGGAGGCGTGATGCACTGCTTCTCCGGAGACAGACGATTGGCGGAGGAGATGGTTGATTGCGGTTTTTTCCTCTCCATTCCAGGCATTGTCACCTTTGCCAATGCGGCAACGTTGCACGACGTCATCCGGGCGATTGACCTCGATCACCTGCTGCTGGAAACCGATGGGCCCTTCCTTGCCCCCGTGCCCTATCGAGGCAAAAGAAATGAACCGAAATTGATGCTTTACACCGCGCAAATGGTCGCATCGCTCAAGCAGGTTTCCCTGGAGGAAGTGGCCAGGGCAACCACGACCAACGCGGTCCGCCTTTTTCACCTGCCCGAGGTTCGCCATGATTGTCGATAATCTTACCCGAATTTTGACCACCATCGCGACAGCAGCGCGCAGATCAGGAAGGCATCCAGATACCGTCCAGTTGGTAGCGGTCAGTAAACAAGTCGGAGTAGAAGCCATTTGCGAGGCGGTCGCGGGCGGGCAAATGCTGTTCGGAGAAAACTATCTCCAGGAGGCAGCGGACAAAATCCCTCAATTGCCGCCCACGGTTCAGTGGCATTTCATCGGTCATCTGCAAAGCAATAAAGCGGCACAAGTGGCGGAACTCTTTACCATGGTGGAGACGGTCGATCGCTTCAAAGTCGCCAAGGCGCTCGATCTGCATGCCAAGCGATTAGACAAGCACCTGTCCATCCTCATCCAGGTCAATATCGGCCGGGAAAAACAGAAATCCGGGGTAATGCCCGAGGAAACAACAGAGCTTCTGCACGCCATCAGCGCGGAAACCAATCTTCGTGTTCGCGGTCTGATGGCGCTGCCCCCCTTTTTCTCCGATCCAGAAAAAAGCCGTCCCTATTTTCGCGCGCTCAGAGAACTCGCCCAACAGCTGGCCGTAAAAAAATTATTCCATGACAACGACGCTATTGAACTTTCCATGGGGATGTCCAACGATTATCCTGTGGCGATCGAGGAAGGGGCAACCATTGTCCGCGTCGGAACAGCGCTGTTTGGCAGCAGAATGAAAGAAGGAGTTGAAAAAAAATGAATATTACCATGATCGGAACCGGTTACGTAGGCTTGGTCACCGGTACCTGTTTTGCCGAATTTGGCCATATTGTCACCTGTGTTGACAACATGGAAGAAAAGATCATGCAATTAAACCAAGGGATTATTCCCATTTACGAACCCGGCCTCGACGTGTTGGTCAAAAAAAATACCGCCGAGGGCCGGTTACGTTTCACCACCGACCTCGCCCAGGCGATCCCCGAGGCGGATGCAGTCTTCATCGCCGTGGGCACGCCCAGTTCCCGTCGCGGTGACGGCTATGCCGACCTAACCTATATTTATGCGGCTGCGCGGGAACTGGCCGTCCAGCTGCGTAAGTATACCGTGGTTGTCGACAAGAGCACTGTACCGGTGGGCACGGCCCGGCAGGTCGAGCGAATTATCCGAGAAACCAATCCGCAGGCTGAATTCGATGTTGCCTCCAATCCGGAATTTTTGCGGGAGGGAGCTGCGATCAGCGATTTCATGCGCCCGGATCGCATCGTCATTGGGGTCGAGACGGAACGAGCGGGAAAAGTGCTCAAGGAAATTTATAAGCCCCTCTATCTACGCGATACACCGATCGTCCACACCACGATCGAAACAGCTGAGCTGACCAAGTATGCCGCCAACGCCTTTCTCGCGGTGAAAATCAGCTTTATCAACGAAATTGCCATGGTGTGCGAATCAGTCAACGCCAATGTCATTGATCTGGCCAAAGCAATCGGCATGGATGGACGAATCGGCAGCAAATTTCTCCACCCCGGTCCAGGTTACGGCGGTTCCTGCTTTCCCAAGGATACCCTGGCCCTGATGCGCATCGTGCAGGAACATGGGGAAAATGTGCGCATCGTTGAAGCCGCGGTCGAGGTCAATGCGGCGCAAAAGGCAAGAATGGTAAAAAAAATCAGAGAGATGCTCGGAGGTATCGAGGCCGGGAAAACCATCGCCATCCTTGGCCTAACCTTCAAGCCAGAAACCGATGACATGCGGGATGCGCCATCCACGACCATTCTTCCCGCCCTGATAGAAAAAGGAGCGCGCATCCGGGCCCATGATCCCAAGGGCATGGAAGAGGCAAAAAAATACCTTCCCGCCGCCATTGAATACGTCGACACCCCCTATGAGGCCGCAACAGGGGCGGACTGCATCGTGCTGATGACAGAATGGAATCAATATCGTGCCCTGGATCTGCGCCAGCTCAAAACACGGATGAAGACCCCGATCTTTATCGATTTACGCAATGTCTACGATCCGGCCAGCATGAAAGAAGCCGGATTTCAGTATACGGGGGTCGGCAGGAAATAGTTGGAAACAAAACAGCTCCCTTTAGGGACAACAAGACCTAAAGGGAGCTGCAAAGTGCTGAGGAAGGAGAAAAAGCAGTTGCGTGCCGAGCGGACACTGAAATGATCCACTGTGCTTGCACCACCCGCTAGAAGCAAGGAACAGCGCAATCAGTTACTTGCGACGGGAAGCTCGCTTGGCCGCCTTCAACGGGTTGACCCGGATTTTTGCGACCTTTACCTCGGGTTTTGCATGGGTAGCAAAGTTGCAAATGCCCAACCGCCATTTCGCGGCCGGATTCATATAAGTTTCACAAAATTTATTGCCGCTTGCCTCAACGATACGCTCGCACCCTTCGCACTGCTCGATAACCGGGAGAAATGCTCCTTCGCTGAATTTTGCCACGTCGCTTGTTTGCATATTGCCAACTCCTGAAAAAATATAAACTTTTTCTTGAATCAGAAAAAAATCTTCCATACAATTAAAACGTAATATGAGAGCTCAACGCTCTCGTCGTCCAAAAGATAACTTTTATAAAGGCTATTGCGCCGTCTGTCAATACCAACTCTTTCTTATTGATATAAAATTGTTGGCAACTGTCTGGAGATTTCTTTATGCCCATCTACGTCTGGAAAGGAAAAAACAGCTTTGGCGAAAAGCGCAAAGGCGAAATCGAAGCGCTCGATGAAGCCGGCGCTCGCGCGCAGCTCAGGCGGTTGCGCATTGACAATCCGACGGTCAAGGAAAAGCCCAAAGATATTTTTGAGAACATAGATTTTTTCAAACCCAAGGTAACGGGCAAGGACATTGTCATTTTCACTCGGCAGTTGTCGACCATGATCGATGCCGGCCTGCCACTGGTCCAATGCCTTCAGATACTTGGCAAACAGCAGAGCAACGCCACGTTCAAGAAGGTATTGCTTTCCATTCAAAACGACGTTGAAACAGGAACCACTCTCGCCGACTCCATGCGCAAGCACCCAAAGGTGTTTGACAACCTCTACAGCAACATGATTGAAGCCGGTGAACTAGGAGGTATCCTGGATACAATCCTCTCGCGGTTGGCCAGTTTCAAGGAAAAAGCCATGGCTCTGCAGAAAAAGATCAAGGGTGCCATGACCTACCCTGTTATCTGTCTGGCCATTTCCATTCTCATCCTGATCGTCATCCTGGTGTTTGTCATTCCCGTTTTTGTCGAAATGTTTGCCAGCATGGATTCCGCCTTGCCGGCAGTCACCCAACTGGTCGTTGACATGAGTGATTTTGTCAAAGGGAATATCATTTATATTCTGATGTTCGGCATCTTGTTATTCTACGGGATTAAAAAAATCTACAACACGGAAAAAGGACGGCTCAAAATCGATGCGTTCATCCTCAAAGCCCCGGTCATAGGGCAACTCACCAGAAAAGTAGCGGTATCAAAATTCACCCGAACCTTGAGCACTATGCTGCAAAGCGGTGTGCCCATATTGGACGCCCTTCAAGTCGTTGCCCGGACCTCGGGCAACAAAATTGTCGAGCGGGCGGTTCTACGGGTATCTGAAAGCATTGCCGAGGGCCGGCCGATTGCCGAACCCCTGGAGGAGTCGGGTGTTTTTCCGAACATGGTTGTCCAGATGATTAATGTTGGTGAATCGGTGGGCGCACTTGACACCATGCTGGAAAAAATAGCCGATTTCTATGATGAAGAAGTGGATCAGGCCGTCGAAAACCTGACAGCAATGATCGAACCCTTCATGATGGTTTTTCTTGGTGGCATGATCGGTGGACTTGTAGTAGCAATGTACCTACCCATTTTCCAAATGGCGGGCAAAATTTAAACTTCGTCTTACTAATTGCAGGAGATAGATTCCTATGAGTGAAATTACAGGTGTTCTGGCCAGAGAAATACTTGATTCTCGGGGAAACCCCACCGTTGAGGTGGAAGTACAGCTCGAAAGCGGGGCCATTGGCCGGGCCGCCGTGCCCTCCGGCGCATCCACCGGGACGCGGGAAGCGTTGGAGTTGCGAGACAAGGAAAATAAACGCTACGGCGGAAAAGGTGTCCTGCAGGCAGTGCACAATGTCAACGAGCAGATTGCGCCCGCCATTGTTGGTTTCGAATCTTCGCAGCAAGTCGTGATCGACCACATCATGCTGCAACTTGACGGAACAGCCAACAAGGAGAAATTTGGCGCCAACGCCATCCTTGGCGTCTCCATGGCTATTGCCAAGGCAACCGCCATGGAGTTGGAGCTGCCTCTTTACAATTACCTCGGCGGCGTCAATGCCAAGGTGCTGCCAGTACCCATGATGAACATCCTCAATGGCGGAGCGCACGCCGACAATAACGTCGACATTCAGGAATTCATGATCCTCCCTGCGGGCGCGCCATCCTTTGCCGAGGCACTACGCATGGGGGCGGAAACCTTTCATGCCCTCAAGTCCGTTTTAAAAAAGCGCGGTTTGCAGACAGCTGGAGGTGATGAAGGCGGCTTTGCCCCCAATTTGCGTTCCAATGAGGAAGCGATGGAAGCGATCCTCGAAGGAATTGTGCAAGCCGGCTACACCCCCGGAAAGGACATTTTTATCGGCATCGATGCCGCAGCCAGTGAATTCTATTCGGCTCAAGAGAAGAAATATGTGCTGAGCGCTGAAAAAAATCCCAAAAAATCAGCGGAAGAGATGATCGCCTTCTATACTGACTGGGTCAACAAATACCCGCTGATCACCATAGAAGACGGCCTGGACGAATCGGACTGGGAGGGCTGGAAACAACTCACCAAAGCATTGGGAGGCCGAATCCAACTGGTTGGCGATGATATTTTCGTCACCAATACCAGCATATTGAAAAAAGGTATAGCGCAACAAATCGCCAACTCGATTCTGATCAAACTCAACCAGATTGGCTCAGTCACGGAAACCATCGACGCAGTGGACATGGCGCACCGGGCATCCTATACGGCGGTTATTTCCCACCGTTCCGGAGAGACGGAAGACGCGACCATCGCTGATTTGGCTGTGGCTCTCAACACTGGACAAATCAAGACAGGCGCCCCCTCGCGAAGCGACAGAGTGGCAAAATACAATCAATTGCTCCGCATCGAGGAAGAGTTAGGACAAGCTGCTCAGTTTGCCGGCATTTCAGCCTTTCCGTTTCTTGCCTGAACCGGTTGACAGCTTGCCGCTTCTATTCCTATGATAGGAAAAATTGGTTGAATTGATTTTTTCTGTGTGTTCCATCAAGGAGGTACAAAATGACGCTGACCAAAGCTGATTTAGTCCAGCAGGTCTACAAGACCCATCCCAATTTGACCAAATCACAATCCACGGAGTCCGTCGAAACCTTTTTAGCGCTCTCCAAATCCTCGTTGATCACCGGCGAGGACTTGTTGCTGAGCGGATTCGGCAAATTCAACATCAAAGATAAAAAGTCCCGGAGGGGTCGAAACCCGCAAACAGGAAACGAGTTGACCCTTGACGCCCGACGCGTGGTAACGTTTAAACCATCGGGCATTCTGCGATCCAGAATCAACAGTGATTAACCCTGTGTAATAATCGAACAAAGAACCCTTACCAGGCTATATCAGGGCGCCTTCCCATTGGCGCCCTTTTTTATTGCCTGGCAGTCACCCGTAGCAAAGAACAATGGATACGAACCTTCCGGCGACATTCGACTTCACCTTCACACTCCTTGGCACGTCGCAACTCGACTTTCCCGATCACTTCATCGATTTTCTGTATCACGAATGCACGGATGCGTTGATCGTTGAGAGCTTGCAAAAAGTTGGCCTGACGCAACCATTGCCTGTCCGGCAGATTGCACCTTCACGCTATCAACTCCTGGCCGGTTATCCCTATCTGCCAGCGATCAGGGATCTAGGGATCGATGAGGTTTATTGCCAACTCGTTTCCCCTGCCACCCCATTGTTCAATATCACGTACCTGCAAATCGTTCATAGCTTGTCAACGGTCCGCAACAGTCCGGTCTTGCAAGCCCATCTTTTGCAAGAAGCGCAGCAAATCCTTGCCGACCATGAAGTAATGAAATTGTTGTCGGCCATGGGACACAAACCTCAACGGTACAAGCTGCAAGAACTTCTTGGTGTGCTACAATTAGAATCATTGGTCGTATTTGCCCTGCATAATGGGACCCTATCCTTAAAAGTTGGCAAACAATTCGCTCGTCTTTCCGAAGGAGATCAACGTTATCTGATGAAATTGATCGATACTTATCGCCCAGGAGGCTCAAAGCAGCAGAAACTGGTAGAGATGATAATCGAGATCTCTTTGCGAGAGGGCAAGTCCGTGAGTGATCTTGCAGAGGAATGGTTCAGGACAGAAAAGGAGATCGATCAAGACAATATCCCGCAACAGCTGCAACAGCTTTTACGCTACCTGGACCACCGCTCTTCACCGGGAAAAAATGCGGCAGAAAAAAAATTCAGGCAGCTCATTCAAGAGCTGCAACCACCTGACCGAATAACGATTGAACACTGCCTTTCTTTTGAAGACGAAAGCCTGGAAGTTCGTCTGCAATTTCCCGACAGCGACTCTCTGCGGCGGCAGTGGCCGGCTATCATCAATTGCACCACCCCTTGACACCCGTTCATCAACAGGGGCATGCAACGTCCGCCTGTGACCGCCGGTAACGCGTCGAACAGCAGGATTTCTCCACGGATTCGAAAGGTCAAAAAAAAGCCGAGAAAACCAGTTATCGCCCTGGTTTCCATCGGCTTGGCTGGAACCTCTTCGACAGGATCATCAAGCCGCCTTCGAATCGGCCTTCTGCACTTTTTTGATTTTCTGCTTGTCGATTTTCTTGGGGACCAGGGCATTGGCCATGAACGCTGTGCACTGTTTGCGTTTTTCAAAAGGACAATCGGTGATATTCCAGCAAGGTGTGTACTGGAGCAACTTTTTCACGGCGGCAATGGATACACCATGTTCGTGGATCATCTCCCGCAGACACTCGATCCATTTGATATCGTTCATGGTGTAGTACCGCCACTTCCCCTTGCGCAAGGGAGCAACCAGCCCCTCTTCCTCATAAATCCGCAAGGTCCGGGGATGCACCCCAAGCATCTGCGCCGCTACCCCGATGGTAAATATCGCTTTTTGTTCATCAACCATTTCAACCCTCGCAATGGTAAATTCATGACCGTTCCCCAAGGGAACGGTCATGAATCGGATCGATTCCCAGGATCAATGCGCCTCGTGCTCGGTGAAACTCTTGCCAAAGAATCGTTCGCCCTGAAGGAAGGCTATGCCGGTCAAACCGATACCCGCCATGACCACAAGCCACTCATATCCAGATGGTGTGTAGGTAAGATAGGTGGGTAAATTATCATAACCGGCATATTGAGGCACGATCTGCCCACCAACCACCATGTTGAGCCGGGAGACAAACATGCCAACCAAGGTCATCAACGCCGCGGTCGACATGGCCGCCACGCTCTTTAAACGGCTGAGAAGAAGCAGAACGACTGGCGCCGCCAGTCCGACTCCGACCTCAAGTGCCCAGAAATTGAATGACAGCGGACCGATATAAAGAGCATTGGCAGCGATTTTTCCGTCATTGACGCCTCCGACATAGAACGAAGCCATTCTCCAGAAGGTGGAGACAGCAACCAGGATCAGCATCAGCAGCAATACCTTGCCGGCAGCGTGCACACCTTCAAAAACATGCTGTTCCATCTTGCGGCCACGAATGACATAGGCATAGTGGGTGAAAAGAATGGCTGCAGCCGCCCCGGATAGAAAGGCGCAGGCGAGGAAATACACCGGCAATTGGGCCCCATACCAAAACGGTCGAGCGGCTAGGGTGGCGAACACCCCACCCAAACAGGTGTTGGCCGCAACCTCGGCCAAGGCGCCGAGAATGCCAAGCACCAGGGCCAAGGTGTAATGGCGGGTGAGGATAAGCCAGAACTCAAGAAGAATGAAACCAAGCGCCAAACCGTACAGCGTGCCCATCCACCAAATGTTGGAAGTGATGTTTGGCGAAATGATATTGTAGATCGCCATGCGCCATGGACTTTCGATTTCCATGCCGATGACCGTGAACCCGCTGAGGATGGTGATCAAGGAGATCCACACCATTCTGTTGGCCAGGGGAGCCAGTTTGTTGCCGCCGAACACATGGCTGATCGCCGCCAACAAACACAATCCCGTGGAGGTGATGGCAAAAAAAGCGTACGTGGAAATCAAAAGCCCCCAGGGAACTTCACGTGTGTTGTTGAATATATGTTCATGACCAATAAAAAAACCAACTAGGCCGACACCAACGCCGACGATCAAAAGTAACCCGAAAATACCGGATAAGGTTTTTACCAGGGGACTCGCCACCTCCGGTTCAGCTGTTGCAGTCAGTGAAAATCCGTTTGCCATGGGCCTAACCTCCTTTTGTGCTTGTTCAATAATGACAATGATGCTGATTATAACCGCGCTGGCTCAATCATCTTCTCCCTGTTCTCTTCGCTGGCAAGGGACCCGAGGCCAATCAAGACGACGATGGCTGAAAAGGGCCCTAAAAGAAGAAAAAGAACAAAGGTGAGACAGAACCAGAAAGACTCGACAATTTGCGTGACATGTGCCCGCATCCACAAGGCGAGAGAATGACCGCCATCATTTCCCGACTGTTTGGTTTGACTGTACGGTAGGATATTCATTGGTTTCCCCCTTTTCGTTATCTGCCGATGAAGCGTTTCGATGCCTTTGACAACGCAAGGGATATGCCACCTGGATATGCGAGCGCCTTCTTTTCACGAAAGAATGACATAACGACTTGAAGTGACGTTTGTTTTACAATCTACAACAATTTGTTTTTAAGTTTTCAGTCCATCTACGATTGTCAATATTTTACTGGTACACGATCAAAATTAGCCCACATGCCACACTACGATTGATCAAAATACGCCTGATCTTTTCCGTGACACCAAGGGGACGCATGCATACTCCCAGAAAAAAAACGTCAATAATTTCAAACGATATCGTCCAGCAAGGCCAAAACTACCAACCCATGCCTTTCTTTACCGCTTCCGATAACAAAAGAACGGCTTCAAAAAAATATCTATAAATTCAATGTATTATAAAAAGCCAGCCACACGAGCGGCGCATTTCAAGTCCATCCAGACAAGAAACCACGCAACGACAGGGGACCGCTTCAAGGGAACGGTAGAGGGGTACCGTCATCGATACTCCACGAACCAATGAGTTAATCAAACAGGAAGGGAGGGGGGAGAGAGTGACAAGCCATGCTAGGTGTCGCGGAAAGAGTTGGAACCGCTATTGTCAGGAAAGTTGTCAATAGCGGTGGAGAGCTGAAAGGGCGGGACGGGCAGGACACCCGTCCCGATATGCTGAGCGGACGATCAGTGTTCTTTTTTCCCGTGGTCCTTGCCTTCGACTTGGGCCGCGCCGGCAAATTTGCGCTCGAATCCCTTTACGCCAATGTGACAGGTGGTACAACGGGTGTTGGAGGCAAAGGCGTCGGTGCCGTTATGGCAGACACCACAGTATTTGCCCGCATAGAGCGCCTCCATGGTAAATTTTTCTGGATGTTCTTCGGCTGCACCTTTGCGCATTTCAAAGGCCTTATCATGGCAGCTGGCACAGTCAAGCCCCATGTCAACATGCCCCTTGTGCTCGAATATGACCGATTTCACGGGAACATTAAACACAATGGTCTCCGGCTGCTTCATATCGCTACCATGGCAGACCTTGCAGGTTTCTGGTCCGGTGGTGTTGAACGCCATTTTGCCATCATGGCAGGCACCGCAGTATTTGCCGGCATCCAGGGAAGCCATGTTATAATCGCCCTTGGCCTTGGTTGATCCGCGTTTGCGCTCAAAGAGATCGGGGTGACAGCTGTCACAACTCAAGCCAGCGGTCACCACATGGGATTTGTGGCTGAACATCTCCTTGACCGGTTCCACAGCGATCACCTGGGTTTGGCCATAGGATTCAAATTGCTTGTCCTGGGCGGGCGGCTGTGCTGCGGTCGGGGCAGTTGCCTGAATATCGGCGGTGCACAATACCCCTGCGGCGACAAGAAGACCAAGGGCTGCGAGTATTTTCGTTTTTGTGTTCATAGTCCCCTCTCCTTCCGCTGTTTAGGCATTCATATAAAAGACATTGGGCAAGGCGCCGGTTTCCGGCCGCAGGACCCAGACCGTTGTTTCCGGCCGATGCACCAGTTTATAGACCTCGCTGTTTGGATCGCTGAGATCGCCGAACACCCGGACCTTAGCCGGACAGGCTTCCACGCAGGCTGTGTCTTTTTTCCCTTTGGACAAGCGGGTGTCATAGCAGAAATTGCATTTATCGACCGCGCGAATTTCTTCATTGAAGTACCGTGCATTATAGGGACAAGCGGCCATACAGGTCTTGCAGCCGATGCATTTCTTGCTATCCATGACCACGATACCGGTGGTTTTATCCTTGTAGGTGGCCACGGTGGGGCAAACGCGGACACAGGGCGGCTCGTTGCACTGGTTGCAGAGCACGGGCATGAATATTGTCTCTTTTTCTTTGGGTCCGATCTCCCGGACTCTTTCCAGGATCATGGTCCGCCAACCATAGGGAGGCACATGGTTGGTTTGGACACAGGCCTCCATGCAGCGTTCGCAATCGACGCAGAGATTCTGGCGCATGACCATGCTGTAATGAGGGCTGTAGGGGTATTTCTCGGTCTTTGGCGGAGCGCCCACAGCACTTTCGGCGTTGCGAACGCTGGTCAGCGACAGTATCGTCCCCCCCATGAACAATCCGGTAATGGCGAGTCCGGCGCGCAAAAAGGTTCGGCGCTCAAGTGAAGGCAGGTGTTCCACACCTTCATTGTTTAATTTTTCCAGCTCATTAATGTTCATTCCATACCCTCAAGATAAAAAGTAACGAAGACGACATCGGCACCTTGTGCTACAATGTGTTGTTATGGCCCGAAAAAAAAAGCCCTAGAATGAATAGCCACTCATTAATTAAAAAATGCAACGAGGGAACATAACCCAAAACCAAGAGAAGAGCAAGTTTTCAAATATATGCTATAGTAAGGCAACTTCGCACAGCCAATTTTCACTCCTGGCACCCGTTGCGGCGGAGTGCCGCTGATGCAATCGAAATCAGTGTTTCGTTTCTCGCACGGCTGAATCTTTTTATCCCGGAATGTGAACTGTTGACCGGTTCGCGCTTCCCTCCACCAAGCGGCGGCTGACCATGAATAAAAATCTTTCCCGGGAACACCCTGTGTTCCAGAACACATTGGCGGTATTCTCCCTTGACCGCGACTGCCGGATCATCGGGTTGAATAAAAATGCAGAACTGCTCACCGGTCGGCCCTTAGGCGAATTGTTTGGCAAATCAATGGATGAGCTCCTGCTGTTCAAAGGACAAACCGTCAATTTGGCCGAACTCTTCTCCCAGGCGGATTGGGAACAATCGCTTTCCCGCCAGTCCCTCTTGCTGCAGACTGACCAGGAAATCCGTCCCATCGACGTCCTGGCCACGGTGACCCCATTATGGGATCGCCACCGCGCGCTCTGCGGCGCGCTTGTCACCCTGGACAGCACCAATGAATCGCTCTATCACCAACTGCTTCTGGACAGCGTCTCCGAAGGCGTGCTAACCGTCAACCGCGACATGGAAATCATCTCGTTCAACCGCGCAGCGGAAGCGATCACCGGTTGGAAGACCGAGGAAATTCTCGGCAAGAACTGTCAGGATGTCTTTCCGGAAGAACTGTGCGAAAACGGCTGTCTGATTCGCTCCTCGATCGAGCGGGAGCAGTCGTTTGCGGCCCAGACCGTATTCATGACCCATAAGGACGGTCGGTTTTTCCCCCTGTCGCTAACCTCCTCGCCGCTCTACGATCTCAACGGCAAGGTCATCGGCGGAGTACAGACCTTTCATGATTGCTCCGACAGCCTCAACAATGCCTTGATCCTGGCTTCGGTGGCCGACGGCGTGTTCACCATCGACCGCAACCGGACCATCACCTCCTTCAATCGAGCGGCGGAATCGATCACCGGCTGGAAACAGGAAGAGGTGATCGGTAAACCCTGCAACGAAATTTTCCATTCCAGCGTCTGCGGCAGCGACTGCATGCTGATGAAGGCTATCGACCGCAACAACATGTACATCGACCGGTCCATCTTCATCAAGGGCAAGGCGGGCAATTCCATCCCGGTGACCATCAGCTCGGCGCCGTTGTTCGACGATTTCGGCAATATCATCGGCGGCATCGAAACGTTCCGCGACAACACCTCCTCCATCCGTGAAAGCCTGATCCTTGATTCCATAGCCGATGGCGTGTTCACCGTGGACCGCAACTGGAACATCACCTCGTTCAACAGGGCCGCCGAGGAGATCACCGGCTGGTCACGGGAGGATGCCATGGGCATGTCCTGCTCAGACATCTTCCACTCGTCGATCTGCGGCAAAAACTGCGCCATCGCCGAAAGCCTCTACAGCGGCAAACCGGTGGCCAACCGCTCGATCACCATCCGCAACAGTCAGGGGGAAAAGGTGCCGATCAGTATCAGCGCCGCCCCGCTCACCGATCATGAAGGCAACATTATCGGCGGGGTGGAGACCTTCCGCGATCTGACCGCGATCACCAGCCTGCGCCAGCAATTGAGCCAGAAATATACCTTTGACGCGATCATCTCCAAGTCAGCCGCCATGCAGCGGCTGTTCAACATTCTTCCGGAAATCGCCCGCAGCCCCAGCACCGTGCTCATTCTCGGGGAATCCGGCACCGGCAAGGAATTGGTCGCCAGGGCGCTCTACAATGCTAGCGAACGCAAGGACAAGCCCTTTGTGGTGGTCAACTGCGCGGCCCTGCCGGAAACTCTGCTTGAATCCGAACTGTTCGGTTACAAGGCCGGCGCCTTCACCGATGCCCGCAAGGACAAGATCGGCCGTTTTGCCGCCGCCGAGGGCGGCACACTGTTCCTCGACGAGATCGGCGACATTCCCGGCGCCGTTCAGGTCAAACTGCTGCGCGTTCTCCAGGAAAAGGTCTACGAGCCGCTGGGCTCCAACACGCCGGTCAAGGCCGATGTGCGCATCATCACCGCCACCAACCGCAACCTCCAGGCCCTGGTCAAGGAAGGAGCTTTCCGCGACGACCTCTTCTACCGCCTCAATGTGGTCAAAATCAACCTGCCGCCGTTGCGTGAACGCAAGGAGGACATCCCGTTGTTGATCGATCACTTCATTAAAAAATACAGTGCCCAACAGGGTAAGGACATCGTCGGTATATCCAGCGGCGCCTTGGCCATCCTCATGCGCTACGACTATCCCGGCAACATCCGTGAATTGGAAAATATTGTCGAATATTCCTTTATCCTCTGCGAAGGCGGCTATATCCAACCCCAACATCTGCCCGAACCCTTTGCCGCCGGTTTCGAGCAACCCGCCTCCCGCGCCGTGCAGGATGACGGGCCGCAGACGCTTGAGGAGATCGAAAAACAGGCGATCATTCTCAGTCTGGAGCGCAACCGTTGGCGCAAGATGGCCACCTGCCGGGAACTGGCGATCTCCAAGGACACTCTGCGCCGCAAGATCGAACGCTATGGTATCCACAATCCGCTGACGGGCGAAGCCGAACAGGAAGAATAAATCCGGCACGTTCATCCGGCACAAAAAAAGCGTTCCGAACTTTGCTCGGAACGCTTTTTCGTTTTCCTCATCGTCTCAACCGTGCACCACCGACTGTTGGTCGAACGGTACTCCTGAGCCAACTCGACACGGCCTTAGGCACACGATCTTTGCCGGTTGCCGGGGATCGAGGAACAACCGATTCGAAAATCGATCAACCGGACGATTGGTGCTTTTTTTTTTGCCCGGGTTCGCCCCGACTCTGCCGATCCTTTTCCTTGGCCTCCAGCCGGGCGGCCGCATCACCTACCGGATGCAGCGTCCGCGGCACGGCCCGATCGACCTTGGCCGTGCACTGTTGCTGGATTTCTGCTGGACATCCAGCCACTTCCCAGCAGGGAACCAAATCGAGCAGCTTTTTCAGCCCCGGAATACTGATCCCCTCTTCATGGATAAAGGTGCGCAGACAGGTTATCCATTGAATATCATCGGCGGAAAACATCCGCCGGTTGCCGACAAGGGTCGGCTTGATCAATCCTTCCTGTTCATAAATCCGCAACGTCCGCGGATGCACATTCAGCAACTTGGCGGCGACTCCGATCGGATAGATAGGCACATCGGACCGTATCGCCTGTATTTCCGTTTTCTTTCTTGCCATGCCGGCCTCCTCTGTCAGTGCGGGGCGCCGGGACGGAGCGGCAAGCTGTCAGCGCCTGCCGCTCCGTCGTTCGACACACAATCCATCAGTGCTCTTCGGACAGATGACCGCGGAACAGCCGTTCGCCCATCATGAAGAGGATTCCGCAGAAGGTAAAGCCGGACAGGGTCACCATCCACTCGTGCAAGGTCGGCGCATAGGGCAAAATATGCGGCAGATCAACAATATTGAATTGATGAAACCCGGGAATGATTTGCCCAACGATCACCAGATCGTAGCGCATGACGAAGATGCCGATGATGCTGGCCAGCGAGCCGAGCGCCATGGCCGTCAGGTTCTTGGCCCGAACCGCAAGGATGATCAGGAAGGGGATGACCAGCCCCAGAGCAACCTCGCCATACCAGAAATTCTTGGCAAAGGGACCGTTGATCAGGGCCATGATCGCCTCGTATTTTCCCGGCGGATGACCGGAGATACCGGAGATCAATTTCCAGGTGGTGAAGAACATGATGATGAGGTACAGCAACGCTCCCAGTTTGGCCACAGAACGCAGGGACTCCTGCAGCTGCTCGCTCATCTTCCAGCCGTTGATCTTATACCCCAGCCAATGAAAGAAAATCACCGTGGCGCACCCGGACATCATGGCCGAGGTGATGAAGTAGATCGGCATATAGGGGCCATGCCAGAACTCACGGCCATTCAGGAGTCCAAATACCGCCCCGAGATTGGAATGAGCGGCAACACCCGAAATAACGCCCAATAGACCGCACATGCCGGCAATCTTATGCCTGCCGGCCTGCAACAGGGCAAACTCGATCAGCATGAAGAACAGGTAGGCGCCGTACAACGTGCCCATCCACCAAATGTTGGAACTGAGATTCGGGGAGATGATGTTGTAGATAGCCATGCGCCAGGGATTTTCAATCTCAAAGGCGATGACCAGAAAACCCGCCACAATGGTGGCAATGGCCAGATAGACCGAACGTTTGGCAATGGGCTTGAAGGCCTCGAAGCCGAACACATGGCCAATGGACGAAACCAGACACAGCCCTGTCGAGGTCACGACAAAAAAGACGTAAGCGCCCAGCATCAGCCCCCATGGGACTTCGCGGGTGACACCATACACATGTTCATGGCCGGCAAACATGGCGTGCACGCCAAAGGCGATTCCCACCAGGGTGAACAGACCCAACAGACCGATCACGCCGTTGTACACGCTGGACCGGCTCCCTTCAAGCCCCCCTTCCTGGGGCAGAACCTTGGTTAATATATTTTCCATGGCACCTTCTCCTTTACGGAATCAACGACCCCAATCGTCGTTATTCCGGCTGATTAATAACCGTTGAATCAAACCACATCGGGACGAACAATTTGGTCAGGGCAAATCGCTTTCTTCTCGCAAAGACTGAAGAACCGGCTTGATTCTCAGATCAAACAGCGTATGGAGAACAGCACCACCCAACCAGATAACGAAAAAAATAAGAGCTTCCATTTGCTTCTCCTTGTTCCGGATCTCCGGACAGTTGTTGTGCACCAGGATTTATTGGCGGATAAACACCCGGTTGATTGTCTTTTGCGCGGCACCTCCTTGCGATGCGACCCGGCACCATTCTGCGGCTGCCGGATCTGGTCCTCGAATATTTCCTTGCTGCTTTTTTATCCAGCGGCGAATACGCTGTCAAGAAAAACAACGGTCGATTGTTAAAAAATATGTAAATAAATAGATCAATATTCGCCCGATAAAAAGATTTCAACTTGCATGCGAAATAAATATTTTCGATATTATCCACCGCAATTATTTGTATATATTTATTTTTAGGCATTTTTATTCAATAATTAATCAAGACACCACTACCCTTTCCCCGAAATAGCAATCCAACTCGCGGTTCTCATTATGCGTCTAAAAAATAACATTATGATCAAAATGCGCCCACACTGTTCACCCTCTCCGCAACCGCAGGTTCCCGGTATCCCTCAGAACCGGACCAAAGGGGCAGAATATCGACCTGATAGAAAAGAACACCCGAGCAGCAGGTAATGCTTGACTATGGAACAAATACTGCAAATGATATTTTTAGCTACTCGCCTTCATCCAGATGACGAGCGAGCTTCCTTTTTCCCCTTCAAGGTGGCGGCCTTGGAGGGGATTTCTTTTCCCCTCCCCTTCCTCCGGCTTTACCTTTACCGCGATTTATGGTAGCCCTGATCAGACATGCCGCTTGCTTGGGCGGCCGTGGCCTTGGGCCTCCCGCCCGCGCCATCGTCAACTTTGGGCGCATTTTTTCCATCGTCTTGTTCATTCCCCAGGAGCCTTGCGTGCAAAAATTCTACAAGAATCTTTCCATCTGGCTGATCATCGCTCTTTCCGCCCTGCTGCTGTTGCATTACTGCAAGAAATCACCGGATCGCCACCATACCGTTGCCTATACCGAATTCCTGAAAAAGGCGGACAGCGGCGTACTCTCCACGGTCACCATGATCGACCAAACCATACTTTGGGAAACCGCGGACGGTGAGCGTTTCAAAACGGTTGTGCCGCAAGCCCAGGCCACCGTTGACCACCTGCTGCGCAAAAACGTCACGATCCGCGCTGAAATCCCGCCCCAGACCCCGTGGTTTGTGCAAACGCTCCTATCCTGGCTGCCCATTTTACTTTTTGCTGTTCTCTGGTTCTTTTATTTCCAAAAAGGAGGCAGCCAAGGGGGAAGTGGTTCCGGCAGGGCCATGGCATTTGGCAAAAGCAGGGCCCGCCTGATCAACCCAGAGGAATCGAAAGTCAAACTTGCCGACGTGGCTGGCATCGACGAAGCGAAGGAAGAAGTAGAGGAAATCGTTGATTTTTTAAAAAATCCCGGCAAATTCGTTGCAGCTGGCGCCCGAATTCCCACCGGCGTGCTCCTCTACGGAGAACCGGGAACCGGTAAAACCCTGCTGGCCAAGGCCATTGCCGGTGAAGCAGGCGTGCCTTTTTTCTCCATCAGCGGCTCTCACTTCGTCGAAATGTATGTTGGAATCGGCGCCTCCCGGGTGCGTGATCTGTTCAACGAAGGTAAGAAAAAAGCCCCATGCATCATCTTCATCGACGAAATCGATGCGGTTGGCCGCCATCGTAGTGCCGGTACCGGTTCTGGAGGCAACGATGAACGGGAACAGACCCTCAACCAACTGCTGGTGGAGATGGACGGGTTTGAGGCCAACGACCACGTGATCGTCATCGCGGCCACCAACCGCCAGGACATTCTTGATCCGGCCCTGCTGCGACCGGGTCGTTTTGATCGTCAGGTCATGGTGCCATTGCCCGACGTGGGTGGGCGGGAGAAGATTCTCAAGGTCCATGCCCGCAACACCAAGATCGGACCAGATGTGGATTGGCAGGTGATCGCCAAGGGCACGCCCGGTTTTTCTGGCGCGCAATTGGCCAGCCTGGTCAACGAGGCCGCTCTGCTGATGACCAGAAAAAACAGCCAAACCATTACCATGGAAATTCTGGAGGCGGCCAAGGACAAGGTATTGATGGGGGCGGAGCGGCGCAGCCTGATCATCACCGACAAGGAAAAACGGATCACCGCCTGCCACGAGGCCGGCCACGCCTTGGTGGCGTGGATGCTGCCCGGTGCCGACCCGGTCCACAAGGTGACGATCATCCCCCGCGGGCGAGCCCTGGGCCTGACCATGCAACTTCCCGCTGAAGAACGCTCTTCCCATGATCGCACTTTTTTGTTTCACAATCTCTGCACGCTGCTTGGCGGACGGATAGCCGAGGAAATCGTCTTCAACCAGATGACCACCGGCGCCGGCAACGACATCGAACGGGTTTCGGACATCGCCCGGCGGATGGTTTGCGAATGGGGAATGAGCGAGTCGATCGGCCCGCTGACCTTCAGGGCGCCCAATCCCCTGGGTGGCCAACCGGCGCAAATCATCAGCGAACAGACGGCCATGCTGATCGATGCGGAAGTGAAAAAGCTGGTACAGTCAGCCTATGACCACGCACACAGCCTTCTTACCCGGCACCGCGCCCTGCTGGATGCCATGACCAATGCCCTGCTGGAACGGGAAACGATCTCGGGCGCCGATATTCAGGCAATCATTGATCGAATGCCCCGTGACGCGGAAAGCAAATGAGGCCGACGAAACAGATGGTCAACGATGCCGCTGTTTCCATTTCCAGGGCGGCACGGGCCTCTCATCCCGCCAGACCCCCAGGCGCAGTTGGCGTGCGGACCGTTCCAGCTGTTCCAGTTCTTGACAAAACGGCTCGCTCTTGCAGTAGAAGGGGTGCACCCACGCCATGCCGGTGCGCACCAACTCGGCATTGACCACAAGACCAGGCCGCTTCACCACCGCAACCGTTCGTCCGTACCTATCAACGTCCACGGGGACGATGGATACCTCCTTTCCCGTCATCAAAACAGTGGCGCGACGCTTCGCCTCCGCCCAGCCCGCCTGCCCATGTTCGGGACAATCAATACCGAAAAGACGGATGGTTTCAACCCTGCTGCGGGTTTTCACCCGAAGCGAATCGCCGTCAAGAACCCGGGTGACGGTTCCTTCCCAGGCGAAAACATCCAAGCCGCTCAGTTGCAGAACGATACATACGCCAACGAATACCCAGCCTGCTTTGCTCCAGCGCATCCTCTTGCCTCCTTTTTTATCGATCGATCAGTAGGCTGTTTTTTGCCTTTTGTGTTCTTCTTGTCAAGGAAATGACACTTTGCATGCAAAGTCCCTTGTGTTCCCAGATTCACCTGTGGTAGTCTTTTTGACAATGGCCCGGAATTGACGGCACAACCCGAGACTCTTCGCCAGCCACTCCAGCAAACCGTATCTGAATCGGAATGAAAGAGACTGTCGCCCCCGAACAGCCCTTGACGGAAAATGAAGAAAAGACAAGGGATTTGATGCTGACCTTGCCCTTGTTTGATGCCTTTAAATCCGACGAGCTCGACATTCTTGCCCGCCACATGAATTTTGCGGAAATCATGCGCGGCGAACACCTGTTTATTGAAGGTGACAAAGGGGATTTCATGTGCTTCGTCGTTCGGGGGCTGCTTGATGTCCTCAAAAAATCGAACATAGGTGATTACCGCGTGATTGCCCGCCTCGGCAAGGGCAACACCATCGGCGAAATGTCGATCATCGACAAATCCCCCCGTTCGGCCACGGTGATTGCCCGGCAGCCTTCGGTTGTCATAATCTTGACCAAAAAGGGTTTCGACATTCTCACCGAACTCTACCCCGCCTTGGGTGTGACCCTTTTAAAAAAGATCATGCGCTTGCTGAGCCTCAACATGCGCCTCACCACCATCAAGCTGGCAGAAAACTTCCCGACGCAAGCGTATGACAGCTGATGGATTTTACGGCATAATTGGGCGAAGCGAATCCATGCGGCGGCTGTTCAGGCTGATCGGCAAACTCGCCGAAGATGACCTGAGCACCGTGCTGATCCAGGGAGAATCGGGAACCGGCAAGGAACTGGTGGCCAAGGCAATCCATGCCCACAGTCCACGGGCATCCCATCACTTTGTGCCGGTCAACTGCGCCGCCATCCCCGATGACCTGCTGGAGAGCGAGCTGTTCGGCTATACCAAAGGGGCCTTTACCGGTGCCGCCGGCCCCAAGATCGGGCGGATTGAATACGCCAACAACGGTTCCCTGTTCCTTGACGAAATCGGTGACATGAAGCCTGCGTTGCAGGCAAAACTGCTCCGCGTCCTCCAGGAACGCGAATTTGAACCGGTGGGCGGGCTGAAACCCATCCCGGTGGACGTTCGAATCATCGCCGCCACCCACTGCAATCTCGAACAGATGGTGACCGAAGGCCGATTTCGCGAAGATCTCTTCTACCGTCTCAGCGTCATCCCGGTTTCCATTCCTCCGTTGCGTGAACGGACGGACGACATCCCCCTGTTGATTGAGCATTTCATCAACAGCATCGGCAAAAACAAAAAGAAACCTCTTCTGGGCTTTGATTCGGTCGCCATGCAGGCCCTGTCGCAAGTTCCCTGGCGGGGCAACGTCAGGGAGCTGGAGAATTTGGTCCAGCACATGACCATCTTGCACGGCGGTTCCCGAGTCGGCTATCATGACCTGCCGGAAAAATATCGCGTCGGCCCGCCGCCCATCCCGCTTTCTCCGGAAAAAGAACCGCTGCGGGAAGCAGACACCGTCAGCCGCTCGGAACAGGCCCTACTGTGTTCCTCCACCACGTCGATTCCCCGTGAATCCTGGCCGGAAAAAGGGGTCGATTTCAATGCTCTGGTGAACGATTTCGAAACCCAGCTGATCGTCCAGGCCCTCAAGCTGACGCAGGGCAATAAAAAAGAGGCGGCGCGCCTACTTAACTTGAAAAGGACCACCTTGCTGGAAAAAATCAAAAAGAAAGAACTGGCTGGAACCTGGCTGGAGGAAGAAGAGGATGAATGAGGCGGCCTAGGCCGCTTTTTTTACCAGATTGTTTTCGATTTTCTCCCGAATATCGCCGGGCGATGAAGGAGTAATCAAGATATCGCACGCCCCATATTTAACCGCTTTCAACACCAGCGTTCGTGTCCAGGCCGGACCCGCGGCCACCAGCGGCACCGGCAAGCCGGCGCTGCTTATTTTGATGGCCATGCCAAATCCCTGCTCGCTGACCTCCTGCATCACCAAAAATATCATTTGAATACGAGAGGTCAGCATCGTATTGACCGGATCCTTGAAATGGAGGATGCGGCACGCGTATCCGGCCACTTCCAAGGCATTGGCAATGCGGCCGGCCTCGGGGTCATCGTCGGTGAAGATGAGAACATCGACACTTTCCGCTGTTTTTTCCCGAAGCGGAGCCGGTCCCGAAGGAGCGGCAGGGGCTTTTCCGGACGGAGCGGTTGCTGTTGCCGTGGTTGCGGTTTCACCGCCGGAAGGCGCTTCTTCCTCTCCGTGGGCCAGCAATCCTTCCAATTCCAGGACGCGGGCTGGGACAAGAAGCTGTAGCCGCCCCAAGTCGCGCTCATTATAGCGCATCTCGCCAAGGGAAAGGTAATAGGCCTGATTGGCAAAGACCTCATCCGCTTCGGGATCGATCTTGGCCGGCGACACCGGCTCAACGGCTGTTTTGACAAACCCCAACTTGAGGCGGGACTGCTCCTCAAACACAGAGGTGAAAACGCCGGCTACGATATTGGTCACCTCACCGTAGGCGTCGCGGGCATCCTCGCTGAAATCCTCGTTGCGGACCGTTTCCTCCAGTTCGCTCTCTGGCAGCATGATCAGGCAACCGCCCAAATACACCGCTGTTTTAAGATCGACAAACAGATAAGCCTCTCCTTGCCCGCCGCCGCGCAGTTCCATCCGGGTCATGATCTGCTTGCCACCGGCCTGCTCGATGAACCCTTCCTTGGTCACAGCCAGATTCTCTGTCGGTGTTACCTCCAAAACACCGCCAAGCAAGGCGCTGACCTCACTGCCCATCTTGGTCATGCAGCTTTTGAGCAAACCATCGATGAGCTTCTTCTGTTTGCCTATATCGCGCTTGGGCTGACTCGGCGCGGCGTGCTCCCCTGCCGCCGCAGCCCTGTTCTCGGGCCGGTCGTCAGCACCAGCCTCAGCAGCGGCCGAGTCCGCCGCTTGGCGCTCAGGCGCCTCACCCGTTTCCGCCTGGACGCCAGTGACGGCCTGTTCAGCGATTTTTTCTTCCGCCGATTGTGGCGACAAGTGCTCCTTCGGCGCTTCAGCCACCAGCCCAAACGGTCCCGCAGGGAGGGCAAGATGCACGTTGCCCAGCTCATGGCTTCCGAGCTGCATGGGCGCGGTCATGAGATAATAGGGCACATCGGCAATCGGTTGGTCGGATTCGACCTCCACCTTGAGCGGAACGACGACCTCCTGCTCTGTCCTGATCAGACGGACACTTTTGGGATACATCTCCTCAAAGGTGACCGTGGCGGCGCCGCAGATTATATTGGCGACCTCGCCGTAGGAATCCTGCAACTCTTCGGAGTATTGCTGCTCGGCAAGAACGCTGGCTAATTCCGATTCAGGCAGCATGATCAGCGTGCCGCCGATGTAGATGGCATCCTTGACACTCACCAGCAGACAACCGCTTCCCTGAACATCTCCTTCCAGACGAACGCGGGCAAGCGCCTGCTTGCCGTCGACATCAGCAAACAATTCCTCCTTGCTGGTCACTCGGAACTCTGCTTCGCCGATCTTGAACGGCTTGCCGATCAAGGCGGCAACCTCATCCTGAATCCGATCACGGCAGGCAAGCAGAATTTTGTTGAAGCGTTCTCTAGATTTCATCGTCAAAACAAAAAGATTGAAAAACAGTAACCTTTTCCGGCATCACACGACGCGATGATCGGTTTGGGCCAAACGGAAAACAGGTTCAAACAGGTCTTTGTTTCTTTCGGCGGCTGACACGGCAAAGTTTACCGGAACCGCCTCAGGCCAGGACAAATCGAAGTTCAACACCAAACCGACCGATTGGGCTGGAGAAAGGAATCATTATCCTGGTTGCGCCGGTGAGACCGGTGGTTCGAATCGATTTCCCTATAACCGTGGTGGGGATGGCCAATTCGATTTTTCTGTCGTTGGCCGCCAGAGCCACCTTCAGTCCACCGGCAACCATGTTGGCGATCTCGCCGATGGCGTCTTTCACATCCTCGCCCAGTTCGGTCACCTCCATGCCAAGCATGGAGGTGGTGATGCCCAACGCCACGTGCTCTGGACAATGAATGGCAAGAATCCCCTTCAGGTCGCCGGCCAGGCCGATCAGACTGGACAGATTGGGGTCAAGAACCGAAACCGGCGCGTCCGTTGACGCTTCCGGTTCGATATCAATGAAAATCATGGAGGCAAAGACCTCCAGTGTCGCATCGATGAGGTATTTCTCTAGCTCCAAGAAAAAACGCTCCATTGGGAAAAGGTTATGATCCGGACACGATGGAACGCATCAGCGCTCCAACTCAACCTCCACGTAAAATGCTCCGGAGGGGGCCTGGAAAGGAAGGATGACCTGGTCCACCTCCGCCTGAGAGGTAAAGGCATACTCATCGCCGGAGATGGTTGAAGGCAAGGAGAGTTGTATATCCTTTCCCCGGTCGGAAAGAATCGTCTTCAGATTGCCGCCGAGCATGTTGGCGATTTCACCAATGGCATCCTGCACATCTTCATTGATTTCGGAAACTTCCATACCTAGAAAACTGCTGGTGACATCCAACGCCACCTGTTGGGGAAAATGGACCGCCAAAACCCCCTTATGGGTTCCGGCAAGTCCGACCATGCCGGTGATTGATTTTTTCAACTGCCCCAGTTTTTCCAACGGTTCACCCGCCACCGCAATTTCCATCATCACCATGCCGGTGAAGATTTCTATGGTCGACTCGATGATCTTGTCGTTAATCTCGGTAAAACTGTTCACACTGTTCTCCCTCCAGAAGGTTCCGGATCATCGCGGGGGACCATCCGGAAAAAATTAATGTCAGAGCAAACATTGCGTCCCTGTGACTACATCAGCGGGCCCAGGACCTCGTTGACCTTGTCCGGCGTAAAGGGTTTTTTCAAGGCGCCAACCGCTCCGAGACTCTTGGCCTCGCCGATGATGTCTTCTCCGGTTTCAGTGGAAATCATGAAGACAGGAATATCTTTCATGCCGGGGCGATTCGCTTTTTCCCTGAGAAATTCAATGCCGTTCATATTGGGCATGTTGATGTCGCTGAGAACGATATCAATGGACTCCTTCTCCAGCACGGCCAGGGCTTCCTGCCCGTCACCCGCTTCATAAATCTCGCCGAAATCAAGCCCTGCCTGCCGCAGTGAACGGCTGATAATCTTGCGCATGGTGCTGGAATCATCGACAAGCAGTACGTTCTTTGCCATTCTTACCTCCTCTGTTTTTCCTAAGAAATTAATGCAACCCCTTGCGAGTCCCCGTATTGGCAACTTTTGGGGAACCCGGGAAAGTGTTTCGTCTGGGCTATTCTATCAACATGAAAACCGGGAAAGCAAATTTTTCTTTGCAAAAAGCCGTTTCTCTCCAAGGGGTTCAAGGTGCACGCGGCAGCACGTCGTCTGCTTGACCACGCAGACGCTCTTGCAAGTTTGCGGCCATCCATCTGCCTGTCTCGATCCAGGAGGGCGGTTTCCGGCAACATGTCCGGCAGCGCGTGTCCCCCTTCTTCATATGGCTACACCAATCGACCGGTTCGGGGAACCACTCCATCCGGCGCCGAGCAAACTGGCCGCCAAAAAAATGACTCCCCGGACCGCCTTGCGCACCCAACCACGACCTCGACATGGACCTGTCGCCGGTAGCCTGTTCCCAATCAGTCGCTGTCGGTGAGGATGGAATACATATTGCTTGAGAACGAACAACATGTATTCCTCCTTTTCCAGATGACAGCTCCCGGTTCGATTTTGTTGCCCGACCCATTGCCATGACAATCCGATCGCTCATCCTCTTCCTCCTGCTGCTGGCGGTCAATCCGTTTACCGAGGCCAGCGTCTGGGCCGCCTCGGTCCTCAAGGCCATCAACCGAAGCGATGAATCAACCTATTGGCAACTCTACCTCCATTTTGATCAGTTGCCGGGATTCCAACTGTCCACCAATGGTCGACGAGTCGATGTGGAATTGCTCGACACCACCCCTGACCCGTCCCTGCCCTCCCTTGCCGTTGACGACAAGATGATCAAGGCGACAAGCAACACGCTGAAAACAAAGACCATCCTCTCCCTGTACTTCCGTTACCCCCCACAAAAGGTGACCGCTGAAAGCAACAAAGAAACAGCGATGCTCCTGCTCGATGTTCTTCTGGGCAACCAGCTTTCGGCCTCTTACCCTGAACTCAGCACCAAACTTCAAGGAGTCAGCGTGGTGAAGCGAGCCGGTGGCGATGCACTCAATCCGGTCAACATTTCCCCCTATGCGAACAACTGGCCGTCCTTTTTTACTGACTACGAAGCACCACTCTCCATCAAACCGCCTCCCGCGTTCCATCTTCCTCCTTTCCCCCTGGCTTCGGCCCTTGCGCCCGATGGCCCGTTGACAGCGTGGCTCTCGGAAGAGATTCAAACCCTGGCCAGCAACGGCAAATGGAACCAGGTGAGCCAACTGCTGCGCGAGCAGGTGGCCCTACAGCCCGATGAACGGCTCAAGGAGCGGCTGGTGCTGACTTATGCCGAAGCCCTGGTTAGGGCCGAGGTGTATCGGGAACCCTACTTTCTGCTGCAGCGCATCATGATTCAGTACCCCGATTCGCTGTTGGCCGATTTGGCGCATGTTCTTCTCATCTATCAACAGGCCACGCGCGGTGATCAGATCAACGCCTACTATGAGCTCGACGGCCTGTTGAAGAAAATGGGGCAAAAAGCACCGTTCACCGACTCCCTTCCCCTCTTGCTGGCGGAACTGGCGCTGGTGGCCGGCCGAACCGTGGATGCGGAAAAACAACTGGCCGGGATGCACCCTGCTCAAGACACGCCGCTTTGGTTTCTCCGCTTGATGCGGCAGGCTGACCTGCTCTATGTAACAAACGAAAAAGTCAAAGCCTTGACAGCCTATCTGAATCTGGCGGCTCGAACCCCGATGCTTGCCGCCGATCCCATGTCGCTGGCCTTTTTCAGCGACTGCCTCTATGCCGCCAAACGCTTCCCGGAAGCGGCAAAACGCTACATGCTCCTCGCCGATCTGCTCAACAATCGGCCGGATCAGGATATGGCCCTGTTTCGCGCGGCCATGGCTCATTTACGCACCCCGGCCACGGAAAAAAAGGCGCGGATCGATTTTCAACAGATTCAAGATGCCTTTGGCCAAAGCGAAGGAGGGGTACGCGCGCTGATCAAGCAGACGGATCTCGACTTTGCCGCCAAAAGAATCCCACCGCAGGAAGCGCTTTCCGTGTACGGTAAGTATGCCGCCGCAGGCGATGCAATCGCCCTTCGCGAGGAAGCCTTGTTCAAGCAGGCACTGGTGAACGCCCTGTCCGAGGAGCATGCGCCCAGCGTCTCCCAGTGCATGGAGCTGCTGCGCGGATTTCAATCCGGCAACCTGCGCACCGAGGCCACGGCCTTGCTCATTCAACAATTACCCAGCGTCATCCAGCAGCTGGTCAAGGAGGGCGAGTACATCACAGCCCTGGTGCTGGCCAAGCAGAACAAAAAAATCTTTGCCCGCGGCTGGCTCGACCCCAATCTGCTGTTTGACCTGGCCCGCGCCTACGAACACCTCGACATGGCCGACCAGGCCGCCCAGACCTATCAATATCTCTTTGAAGTGACCGACGAGGGCCACAAGGAAAAAATCTACCTGCCCCTGCTCCAGTCCCTGTTCGCCGCCGGCGGCTATCTCCAGATCCAGGAGTATGCGGACCGCTATCACCTGCGCTATCCCAATGGGCCGAACAGGGCCCCGGTCCTGCTCATCAAGGCCCGGGCCCTGTACGCGAGCGGTCAGGCCGACAAGGCGATCAAGGTGATGACTGCGGCCAACAGTCCGCGTCTGCCGGAGCTTGAGCTCCTCAAGGGGCGGATCTTCTTTGAATCCGGACAATGGCGAAAGGCGATCGAGACTCTGGAGCAACCCGATGTCCGGCGGATGCTCGCGCAACACTCGATGCTCCTTGCGTTGGCCGAGGCCTATTTCCAGGATGGCAAGGACGAACAGGCCGCGCCCCTCTTTCAGCAGCTCGCCAGCGGCGAAAACGGCGGCGAGCAGGCGCGGTACCGTTTGGCGCAAATTGAAGCGAAAAAAGAGAACAAACAGCAGGCGCTTAATCTCTTCAAGGAGTTGGCCGAAAAAGGAAAAGACCCTCTGTGGACCAAACTCGCCCGCGAGGCAGCGGCAATCCTGGACATGCAACAGCGCTGACACGGCAAACGAACCACGCCCCCACCCTTGGCGAGGGCCACAAACCAACGGAGACACATCATGTCGGGAATCCAACAGTTCGACCCCACCATGAAACTTTTGCACAAGGTGCTTGACCTGCGCGCCAAGAATCAGGAGGTGATCGGCTCCAACATCGCCAACGCGGAGACGCCGGGGTATTCGGCGCAGGCGTTTTCCTTTGAGGATCAGCTGAAAAGTGCCATGACTGGCCAGGGATTGCACCCCGTGGCCACTCGGCCCGACCATATTCCCCTGGCGCCCTCCAGCCTTGAGCAAGTGGCGGGAACCGTCAGCCGCAAGCGCGACACCACCGGGATCGGCGATGAAAACAGCGTCAGCGTCGACCAGGAGATGATCAAGCTCTCGCAAAACGAAATCCTATACGAAGCGGCCGCCGCCATGCTCAAGAAAAAATTGTCCCTGCTCAAATACGCCATCAATGGTGGCGCATGATTTGCATAACTACTGCAACACTAACGCATCGAGGTTCCCATGGATATCTTCACCACGTTTGACATCGCCGCCTCGGGACTAAAGGCGCAGACGATGAGGCTGAACACCATCAGCGCCAATCTCGCCAATTCGGAAACAACCTCCACCCCCGAGGGTGGACCGTACAAGAAGAAATCGGTGGTTTTTCAGACGGAAAACCTTCCCTTCAAGCAACACCTCAACAACTCCCTGCTTGCCCAGGGACAAGCCCAAGGGGTGAAGGTGGCCAAAATCATCGAGGATACCAGCGAACCGCAACGGGTTTATGACCCCACCCATCCGGACGCCAAGGAAGACGGCTATGTGGAGATGCCCAATGTCAATGTTCTCAAGGAAATGGTGGATATGATGTCGACGACCCGCTCGTATGAAGCCAACACCACCACCATCAAGTCGGCCAAGCGCATGGCGATGCGGGCCCTCGACATAGGGAGCTGATAAATGGAACCGATTCAAGCTGTCACGCCGTCACTGACCCCGGCCCTGCCGGCGCGTTCCGCGGTCGCGCAAGCAGAAACCTCTTTTGGCGACATGCTGAAAACCATGGTGGCCCAAACCAACGAGCAGCAGCAAAACGCTGACCAGGCCCTGCAACAGGTCCATGCCGGCGGAGAAAAAAACCTGCACGAGGCAATGATCGCCCTGGAAAAGGCCGATGTTTCCCTCAGATACATGGTGCAGGTTCGTAACAAGGCGATCAGCGCCTATCAGGAAATCATGCAGATGCAGGTGTAACCCCGCAGCCCCCGGCATCAGCACATCAACAGCCAATGATCATTGAGCACTAACCAGGAGCAGGGAGCATCATGGCGGAACAAACGGACGCTGCCCCCCAGCAAACACAGAGTGGATGGAAGACGCTGGTCGAAACAGTCAAAGCCTGGCCGATGCCGCGCAAAATCGCCTTGGCCGCAGTCACGGCCATCACCCTTGGCCTCTTTGCCTTCATCATCGTCCAGGCGCGCACCGCCGATTATCAACTCCTGTACGGCAATCTCGCCGAATCCGATGCCTCATCCGTGGTCGAATGGCTGAAAGGGCAGAACATTCCCTACAAGCTGGCCAACAATGGCCACAATATCCTGATTCCGGCAAAGGATGTGTATGAAACACGGTTGAGCCTGGCCTCGTTGGGTCTGCCGCAGGGCGGGGGCGTTGGGTTTGAGATTTTTGACAAGCAATCCTTCGCCCTGACGGATTTCGTCCAGAAGGTCAACTATTCCCGTGCGCTTCAAGGAGAATTGGCCCGCACCATCGCCTCGCTCGGTCCAGTGGAAACGGCTCGGGTCCATCTGGCCCTACCGGAAAAACGGCTGTTCAAGGACCAGCAGAAACCGGCCACCGCCTCGGTGATTATCAAGCTTGCCCCAGGCAAGCGGCTGAGCGAGGCGCAGATCGAAGGGGTTGTCCACCTGGTTTCCAGCTCCATCGAGGGGCTTGACCCCGGACAGGTGACGGTGATCGATCAAAACGGCAACGTTCTTTCCAGGATCGGCGAGAAAGGACTGTCCGGCAACCTTTCCCCCGACATGCTGGAGTTTCAGATGCAGGTGGAACAGCGGTTGGAGGACCGGGCGCAAGCCCTGCTCGACAAATCTCTTGGGGCCAAGAATGCCATGGTCCGGGTGAGCGCCACCTTGGATTTTGCCCAGACCGAAAAGACCGAAGAGACTTTTGATCCGGAAGAACCGGTCATCCGCAGCGAACAGCTGAGCGAGGAAAAATCCGGTTCGGAGATCACCGGCGGGGTGCCGGGCGTGCAGTCGAACCTGGAAGGCAACACGGCCCAGACGGCCGGGGCCACGCCGCCTTCCAGCCGGTCACAGCGGACCACTAATTACGAGATCAGCAAGGTTGTCTCCAAGACCACCCAGCCGGTGGGCACGATCAGCAAGCTGTCGGTTTCCGTTCTGGTGGCCGACAAGGTGGTGCCCGGCAAGGACAAGGAACCGGCAAAGACCGAGCCGAGGTCGGAGACCGAACTCAAGACCCTGCAAACCATGGTGGCCTCCGCCCTGGGGATTGACACGACCCGCGGCGACAAGATTGAGGTGACGTCCATGCCGTTCCTTGAATCCGCGGAAGATGGTGGACAAGAAGGTATGGCCGCCAACCTCCTGTATCAGTACCTGCCGTTTATCCGGTATGGCCTGCTGATTCTCGGAGCGGTGCTCATCTACCTGTTCATGATCCGGCCGCTCATGAAAACCTTGCATCGCGACGTCACGGAGCACTATAAAACCGTGGAGGAAATGGAAGCCGAGCAGGTTCAGGCGGCCGCGGCTCGAGAACCTGGAGCCGGTCCTGCGGGGGCGGGTGCCCTGGTCGGTGGCGCCGCCTACCGGGAGGCGATGGAATCCGCCCCCCTGGATCCCTTGGAGAAAATCCGGAAAGGAGTGGAGCAGGATCCGGTGTTCAGCGCTCATGTGCTGAAGGGCTGGATTCATGAACAGAGTTGACCGCTCCTCTGTATGCGGGCAAACACCAATACCCCCTGATCACTGTGAACGACAACGGCATCCATGGCTGCGGCTGAAAAACTGACAGGACTGAAACGGGCAGCGATCCTCCTGATCTGTCTGGGCGAGGAGACGGCAACAAAACTGCTGCGTGAGCTGACCGACGAGGAGATCTTCAAGGTCACCCGGTGCATGGCGGAAATCGAGCATATTCCCGATGACCTCAAAACCCGGGTGCTCGAGGATTTTGAACTGGCCGCCGAAAGCCAGGCCGGTTTGGTGGTCAAGGGGCAGGAATTCGCCAAAAAACTGATTGCCGGCACCGGCAGCCGGGAACGGGAATCGAGCCTCATGCGCCAGTTCGTCACCGGCACCGAGGCCCGGCCGCTGGAAACCATCGCCAAGATGCAGCCGTCCATGGTCGCTGGTTTGCTAGAGCGGGAACATCCCCAGACCCTGGCCCTGGTTCTGTCCACGCAGGCCACCGAGCACGCCGGCGCCATCATTGCCAAACTGCCCGAAGAAAAACGGGCGGACGTCATTCACCGGATCGCCACCCTCGACGCGGTTTCGCCGGCGGTGATCGACCGGATCGAGGAGGCCCTGAGCAAGGAAATCGGTATCGTGGTCGGTGCGCAAGAACAACGCGAGGTCGGCGGCTTGAAAAAGGTGGTCGAGATTCTCGACAGCATGACCGACAACCTGGATTCGGAGATTCTCGAAAGCCTGGAGGAAGTCGATCCGGAAATGGTGGAAGACATTCGCAAGATGATGTTCACCTTCGAGGATCTCTGCGCCCTTGACGGCCGTTCCATCCAAATGATCCTGCGCGAGGTCAACAACGATTCCCTCACCATGGCCCTGAAGACCGCCTCCGATGAGATCAAGGCCAAGATTTTCGCCAACATGTCCTCCAGGGCCGCCGACATGATCAAGGATGACCTGGAGGCCATGGGGCCGGTGCGGCTGTCCGAGGTCGAGGCCATGCAGCAGACCATCGTCAAGATTGCCATGAAGCTGGAAGAAGAAGGAAAACTGGTACTGGGCAGAGGCAGCGGTGGCGATGAGTTCGTCTAAGGTGTTCAGGACCGATCCCCATTTCACTCCTATCCCGCTGGTACGCCGGAGTATTGCCGTTCCTCCGCGGGAAGAACCGACGATCATGGTGCAGGAGGTCGCTGTTCCCGATCCCGAGCCGCTTGCCCAGGAGACAGCCATGCCGGTCGCCGAGGAGCCGATCCTCCCTGAGCCAGCGCCCGATCCTATCCCTGAACCTGTGCCCGAACCGGAACCACCGATCGACCTTGATGCCATTCGCCAGGAAGCCTACAATCAAGGGATGGCGGACCAATCCGCCCGATTGCAAGCGGAAATCGAGCATGCGGTTCTAGCTTTTGGCGAGGCTTGCCAAAAAATTGACCAGCAGCGCCAACGCCTGCTCGACCACAGCCGGGGCGACCTGATCAACCTGATCATCGGCCTGAGCAAGAAGATCGTTGGCCAGGAATTGGTCACGCAACGCAACATTATCGCCACCACCCTGCAGACGGCCCTGGAAGAGGCGATTGCCAGCGAGGAGTACTATGTCACCCTCCATCCGGACGATCTGGCCGTCGCCGAGGCCAAGGTTCCGGCCCTGATCGCCTCAATTCGCGGGCTGGAGCGGATCGTGTTCAAAACCGACAGCACGCTCACCCGTGGAGGATGTCTCCTGGAATCGGCCAACTGCACGGTGGATGCCACCATCGAGGGGCAGTTGGCGAGCATCGAGGAGTTGCTGCATGAGCGTCCCGAGCTGATCCCCTTGTCCACCGAGGACCAATTGTCTTCCCAGTCCCTGACTGCGGATGATGCGCAGGACGGCCATCACTCTTGATGGCCGCAACGGCCCAACCAACTGATCCAGGTGTCCGGGGCAATGTGCAGTTGCTGCCCAGAGCTCTTTTCCTTCCGTTTAGATGAATCGCTCGCCATGGCCAACGTATCCGATTTGCTCACCGCCTTTTCTCCCATCCGTGTCTACGGCCAGGTGCACCGTATCGTCGGCCTGGTGGTCGAGGGCACCTGCGCCCGTTCCTCCATCGGTTCCCTCTGTGAACTGTTTCCGCTCCAGGACGGCGAGGTCATTCCCGCCGAGATCGTCGGCTACAGCAATAACCGGGCCCTGTTGATGCCCTTGGGCGAGTTGCGCGGCCTGGGACCAGGCAGCCGCATTCGGGTCAAGAAGGAACAGGCCACCATCAGCGTCGGCGACGGCTTGCTCGGTCGGGTACTCGACGGCATGGCGCAGCCGCTCGATCAAGGGCCGCCCCTATACCTGCCCCACGAAAAGGCGCTCTATTCCTTGCCGCCGGGGCCAATGCAGCGTGACGCCATCACCCAGCCACTCGATCTCGGCATCCGGGCGATCAACGGCCTGCTGACCTGCGGCATCGGCCAGCGCATGGGGATCATGGCCGGATCGGGGGTGGGCAAGAGCGTGCTGCTGGGTATGATGGCCAAGTACGCCAAGGCGGACATCAACGTCATCGCCCTGATCGGCGAGCGCGGCCGCGAAGTCAAGGAATTCATCGAACGCGATCTGGGCAAGGAAAGTCTTGCCCATTCGGTGATTGTCGCCGTCACCTCGGATCAGTCGCCGCTGTTGCGCATGCGTGGCGCCTTCGTCGCCACCGCCATTGCCGAGTATTTTTGTCAGCGGGGCAAGAACGTGCTGTTGATGATGGATTCGGTGACCCGCTTTGCCATGGCCATGCGCGAGATCGGCCTGTCCATCGGCGAACCGCCCACTACCAAGGGCTACACGCCGAGCGTGTTCGCCACTCTGCCCAAGCTGCTGGAACGGGCCGGAAATTTCCAGCACCAGGGTTCGATCACCGGCCTGTACACGGTGCTGGTGGACGGCGACGACTTGACCGAACCGGTGGCCGACTCGGTTCGTTCCATCCTCGATGGCCACATCGTGCTCTCCCGCAGTATTGCCGCCAAGAATCATTACCCGGCCATCGACGTGATGATGTCCACCAGCCGGGTCATGCGTGACATCACTACCTCCCGCCACCGGGAATTGGCCGGCAAGGCCCGCAGCGTCATGGCCATATACCGGGAATCCGAGGACCTGATCAACATCGGTGCCTATGCCACGGGCAGCAATAAGAAAATCGACTATGCCATCTCACGGATGGACGCCATCAATGCCTTCCTCACCCAAGGATTCGAGGAATCCTCAACCCTTGAGGAAACTATTGCCGCCATGGGCGAGCTGGTCAGCGACCGCCAGGGAAACGACCGCAGGCGAGCGGGGCGCAAGGGATTTGATCGACGAAAAACCGATATGTCGGCCGACGAGTGATGAAACCTTTCACCATGCATGCGGTCCTCAACTACCGGCGGCAGCTGGAGGATGCTGCGCAAAAACAGCTTTTTCGCGCCCTGGAAGTCGAGGCCCGGCTCCAGGAGGCTTTGGTGCGGGTAGAAGAGGAATTGGCCGCGCTCTATTATGGCTTGCAGCGGGAACAGAAACAGGGAACCACGGTCGACCGGCTGGTGCTGTTCAATCAGAGAATCGATCTGGTCAAGGCCCAGGTTGAACGGCGCAGAACCGAATTGCAGAAACAACAGGTCCAGGTCGCCAAAAAACGGCAGCATTTGATCAAGACCAGCAAGGACCGGAAAATCATCGAAAAACTCGAGGAACAGCAAAATGCCGCGTACAGACAATATATTGACAAAAAAGAAGCCGGCATGCTCGACGAGATTGCCGTGCTCTCCCATGAACGCAGGCGCCCCTAGCACCGACTGGCACCGCTGTGCGCGGACATGCCGCTTCTTGGCCGTGTCGTTCGCCGCTCAACTCCTTGTGGCCATTGGTTTGTTGCATCCAGCAGCCGGCCAGGAACAGGCCGCGACCGAGGCCCCCGCGAAAACGCAGCAGGATCAGCAGTATGGCTCGGTGGAAGAACGGCGGATCATGGAATCCCTGCAGGCCGGAGGCGCCTCCCCCTTTGCCCGCGAGCGCGACGAGCTGGACAACAAGAAAAAGGAACTAAAGAGATTGGAAAGCGAAGTCGATAAGAAAATCGAACAGCTCAACCAACTCCGGGTGCGAATCGAAAAGCTCCTCGAACAAAAGGATGCGGAAGAGCAGAAGCGGACCCTGGAACTCGCCAAGATGTACGAAAAAATGACTGCGGACAAGGCCGCCATGGTCCTTGGCACGGTCGATCAGGAACTCGCGATTTCCATTCTTGCCAAGATGAAGACCAAATCCGCCGCCAAAATCCTCAGCAACATGGAACGGGACAAGGCGGCCAAATTAACCACAGCCTTTTCAACCCTGGATACCCGGTAAAACCCTATGCACGCTCTTGCCCCTGTCCCTGTCGAACTGATGCCAACCGGTCAAGCGGCCGCATCGTCTCCCTCGACAGGACAGGAAGGCCTTTTCGCCTCCCACTTGAGAACAGCCAGCCAAAGCAAGGGGATGGTAACTGATCGACAAAGCGACAACACCGTGCAAGGAACTGAAATTCCTACCGCCGGTGAAACGGCAGGGAATGCCGCTGCCCCCCCCGGCGCTCTTGCCGACAACGGCGGACGGAGCGCTGTTGCCACGGATAACGAGATCAGCGAAAAAGAGGCAAACCAGGTGAGCAATTCCGGAGGGGGACAATTCTCCGCTGAGGCAGTCCTGCTGCAAGGAACAGCTTGGCCGGAACCAAACCCTCGCTCTATTGTGCAAAGTCTTGCCGAATCCTTGGGAACGACCATACCGGATGCACACGAACGCATCTCGGCCGGTCGTGTTCACGAATCCACCGTCGGGCGCATGTTGCAGGGGCTGTCGCAGGACCCTTCGCCTTTTCAGACAGCCGCCTCGACATCAGCGACGGTTTCCCAAAAGGACGGAACTGCCTCAACCAGCGGACCACTACCAGCTCAGCACATCGGTCCTGATGCCAACACCTCCCCCATCAGCTCCACGACGGCGGCCTTGCTGGGCCTGCAATCGGCCGGCAACAGCAATGCATCCGCTGCCGCCATTGGCTTGAGCCGCGGGGGGCAAACCAGCGGGCCTCTGCCAGCTCAGCGCACCGGTCCTGATGCCAACACCTCCCCCATCGGCTCCACGACGGCGGCTGTACCGTCTCCACAACAACTGGGAGCTGGGATACTGCCAGACGCGGCCAATCAGACCGGGGCCGCCCAACCAAATGGGCCGCAGATGATCCAGAATCAGTATGGCCAAGTCATTACCATCTATCAGGGGACCGGTAACGAGGAAGAGGCCGGCGTGAGCGGCAGCCCGGGAACAACGACCGCCGCTGGGACAGAAAGCAAAAACCTGGATTTCAAGAACAATTACATCCACTCCCATCTCCCCAACGAGGCGCCGCAAAATGCGGCCGCCCAGGGAGAGTCCCGGCAAACCGACAATTCAGCCCTTGATCAGCAGCCGGAAATAAGCAATGCCCTGAACACCGAGACAGATGCGGCTGCAACCATGGAATCGTTGCAGCCGCAAAAAGGGCCCATGACCTTCGGCCAGGACAACCTGCCGTTCATGGTTTCCCCGCAACGGCCAACCAGCCAGCCCGGCTTCACCCATGCAGCGATGGAGCCGCCGATGTACCGCCTGCCTTCCGGGACCGTTGTCCCTGAAGGAACTGTGGTCGAGCAGATGGTCGCCCATCTGTCGGTGAACAAACGCCTTGAAACCGGCACCGTCAATCTCAGGCTCCATCCTCAGGAACTGGGGGAATTACGGCTGGAAATCAAGGTGGAACAGGACAATATCAAGGCTCATATTGTTGCCCAGAATCCCCAGGCCCAGGAAATGATCGACCGCCATCTGCCTCGCCTGCGTGAGGCTCTGGAGCAGCAGGGGTTGAATCTCCAGCAGGTGGAAGTCACCGTCGCCGCCAACGACAACACCCGCGGAGAACAGTTTCAGGAAAACAGCACCTGGCAGCAACCCAGCCGGTCCCCGCGCAACAGGATGGATGCACGATTCACCCTTGAAATGGATGAAAATTTCCCCAAAGAACCAGAAGCAACCACCAGCAATCTGAGTGTCGTCGCGTAAATACAGGAGACCGTCATGGCTACCGTTGAAGGAGTGAGCTCATCGACCTCGACAACGACAACAGCGACCAGCAAAGCCCTGGGGCAGGATGACTTTCTCACCCTGCTGGTTGCCCAGTTGCAGAACCAGGATCCAATGAATCCAGCCGATGCCACGGAATTTACGGCCCAACTGGCTCAGTACAGCCAGCTGGAACAGCTGTTCAACCTCAACGACGCGATGGATGAACTCACCAGCGCCACCACGGAATCGCAAAACATTTCGACCCTGAGCCTGATTGGCCAGGATGTGGTGGTCGAGGGGGCCAAGTTCACCCTCGGAGAGGCGCCGGTGCAGATCGGCTATAAAGTGGACGGCTCGGTTTCCGATTTAAGTATTTTTATCAAGAACAGCTCGGGTAAAACCGTTGCCACCCTTTCCGCGAGCGATCTTGGCGAAGGAAATCATTTTCTCACCTGGGACGGCAAGGATGCGAATGGCAAGGCCTTGGATGCCGGCACCTACTCCATGGAGCTCAACGCCAAGAGCACGGATACCAGCGCCACGGTAACGCCGCTGATCCGCTCCACAGTGACGGGAGTGGATCTCAGCGGCAGCGAACCCATGGTGGTCACTGGATCGGGGCAGTACAGGGTGTCAGCGGTGTACGGCGCCTATGACAGCGACCAAGGCGCTCTCGACAGCAGCGCGGAATGACGCCGGTCTGCAATGAACGACCTATCTCTGACGCAATGGACGGCGCGGGGATAATTGAGGAGAAGAGGACAACACGGTGTTCGGCGCTTGCCGTGCATGATTCTCCAGTCTGACCACAACCAATTATCCAATACAGACCAACCATGCGGAGGTTGTCATGGGCATTCAAAGTGCATTATACAGCGGAGTCAGCGGACTCAACACCAACTCCCAGGCCATGAGCGTTATCGGCAACAACCTGGCCAACACCAACACCCTTGGATTCAAGGGGTCGCGCAGTATCTTCTCCGATCTCCTGTCCAGCAATGTGTTCGGCTCCGGCGGCACCTCCCAGGTCGGTCGCGGCGTGGGACTCTCCATCGTGGACAGTATTTACAGCCAGGGAACCTTTGAAACCACCTCTTCGGACACCGACGTGGCCATTGAGGGGGTCGGCTTTTTTGTGCTCAAGGAAGCAGGCAACGACACCGCCTATTACAGCCGGGCCGGCGCGTTCCGTTTCGACGACGAAGGCTATCTGGTCAACCCGGAAGGGTTCAGGGTCCAGGGCAAACTGTTCGATCCCACCAACAACTCCACACTGCTCCCCATGGATCCCACGGACATCCAGGTGGCCAATGTCGGCCTGATCGAGGCCAACCCGACCTCGGAACTGACCTTCACCACCAACCTGGACGAAAACTCCACGGTCATCAGTTCCGCTACCCCGATTGATCCCAACAACAACGCCACCTACAACTATTCCGCCTCGAGCCAAATTTTCGACTCCCTGGGAGAGTCGCACCTGATCACCGTGTACTGGCGCTTGGTCAACGATGCGACCAATACCTGGGAAGCCGCCTACACCATCGACAACGACGCGGCAACGATCACCGCCATCACCGACTTTGACGCCTCGACCGCGGGTAACCAGGCCATGTCCTTCGACAATATCGGCAAAGCCCCCGACACCAACGGCGACGGCGTTCCCGACCCCTTTACCACCACGGTCGGGCCGATCACCTGGGCCAACGGCGCGGCCACCTCGACCATTGAACTCTCCTTTGACTGCACCCAGTACGACAGCGATTCGATCGTCATCGGCCAGCAACAAAACGGCTATGCGGCCGGAGAACTGACCAACGTGTCGATCAACTCCGAGGGCGTGGTGGTGGCCTCCTATTCCAACGGCCGCCAGATCAACATTTCCCAGCTGGTGTTGGCCAAATTCCAGAACCCCGGCGGCCTGAAGCTGGCGGGAGCCAATCGCTACATCGCTCCCGCCGAGGCTGGCACCATCCGGGTTGGCCTGCCCGGACCGGAACTGGGCAAACTCTTCACCAACTCCCTCGAACAATCCAACGTCGACATGGGCCAGGAATTCGTCAAGATGATCACCACCCAACGCGGCTTTCAGGCCAACTCCAAGATCATCACCACCGTCGACGAAATGCTGAGCGAACTGATCAACCTCAAACGGTAAGCGGACAGTTAAAAGTCATTTTTCCGACACGCGGCTGCTTCGATCAGACGATCGGGGCAGCCGTTCTTTGTTTCCCGCTTCCGTTTCTTCCCCTATTTTTCCGCACCTTGGCGATCTCACTCTCAACGCGTACCCTGGCATTTTACTTGCTAACTTGCCATTGATCAGGATATTCGGTACACTCTGCCTACCGGGTGCGCTGCTTGCTCCTGTCCATTTTTCTTGAGCTAAAAGGATTACACGCGTGGATATAGCAACCATAATCGGTATCGTGGTTTCCTTCGGTTTGATGATCTGGGCCATTCTCATGGGCGGGCCGCTCAGCATCTTTATCGATGTCCCCTCGATCGCCATTGTTTTCGGCGGCACCGCCGGCGTGGCCCTGATCAATTTTCCCCTGGCCGATGTGATCGGCACCATCGCCATCTTCAAAAAAACCGTTTTCATCAAAGAAGCCGAAACCAACAAGATCATTGTCCAGATGCTGGAATTCGCCAACAAGGCGCGCAAGGGCGGCATCCTTTCCCTGCAGGATCAGATTGATTCCATCGACGACAAATTCATGGTCAAGGCCCTGCAGATGGCGGTCGACGGCCAGGAGCCCGCCGAACTCAAGGCGATGCTGCTCAACGAAATCGACAATATCGCGGCCCGGCACAGCAATGGCGCGCAAATTCTCGATACCATGGGAGCCATTGCCCCAGCCATGGGCATGGTCGGCACCCTGATCGGCCTGGTGCAGATGTTGCAAAACATGAGCGATCCGGCCGCCATCGGCCCGGCCATGGCCGTGGCCCTGCTCACCACTTTTTACGGGGCGGTATTGGCCAATGTCCTGTTCATTCCCATGGCCGGCAAACTGAAAACCCGGTCAAAGACCGAGGTATTGCAAAAAACGATGATCACCGAAGGCATGGAATCGATTCTTTCCGGTGAAAATCCCCGGGTGATGGAACAGCGGCTGCACACCTATCTGGCGCCGAAAAAACGCGAGTCGGTGTTCAAGTAAGCAAAGAGGGCAACCATGGCAAAAGAACCCGAATGTCCGCCGCCCGGCCTGCCGATGTGGATGGCCACCTACAGCGACCTGGTGACCCTACTGCTCACCTTTTTCGTCCTGTTGCTGACCATGGCCAGCATGGACCCGACCAAATTCGAGCAGGCCAAAACCTCGATCAAGGATGCCTTCGGCTGGCGCACCACCGCGGCCCCGGTTCCCTTTTCTTTGCCCATATTGCCCTCGCCGCCCAAGGCGAAATTCACGCCCATCCCCCGGGAAACGGCCGTGCCCCGCTTCAAGCGCATTAAAAACGATCTGGAACTGGCCAAATTGCAAGCCCAGGTGGAAGCCGTGCAACAAGACAACGATTCCATCATCCTGCGCATTCATGAATCCGTCCTCTTCGATGAGGGGCAGGCCACGCTCAATCCCGCATCCTATCCCATCCTCCGCAAGGTGGCCGATATTATCCGCCCTTTGCCGATGAGCATGCGCATCGAGGGACATACCGATTCCACCCCCATGGCCGGCGCCACAACCTCCAACTGGGATCTGTCGGTGGCGCGGGCGGTCGCGGTGATGAGCTTTTATCACCGCGGTGAACTGTTTGCCCTGGATCGCATGTCCGCCGCCGGTTATGGCGACACCCGCCCGCTGGCGCCCAACACCACCAAGGACAACATGGCGAAAAACCGTCGGGTTGATTTTGTGTTGCGCAGCAATCGCACCGTGGCAGAGGACAGCAAACCAGTCACCCCCATCCCCTTCTGAAAAAAACTTTGCCCTCAAGGACGAGATCATGGCGGAAAAAGAAGAAAAAAAGGACGAAACCGCAAAAGGCGGCAAAAAAAAGCTGATCATCATCATTGCGGCCGCGTTGGTCCTGTTGTTGGCGGCCGGCGGCGGCGCCTACTATTTTTTGGTCTATAAGCCGCACCAGGAAGAACTGAAGCGCAAGCAGGAAGAGGCGAGCAAGGCCGAAGCCCTGATCAAACCGGTACCCGAAGAAGCGAAGATCGGCCCCATGGTGGAAATCAAGGAATTCATCGTCAACATCATCAGTGAAGACACCCCCCATTACGTCAAGGCTTCGCTTTCCCTGGAACTGGACAAGGACGCCACGCTCGATGAGGTCAACAAGCGCATGCCGCAGATCCGCGATGCCATTCTGCTGCTCATTGGCAACAAGACCTTTGAGGAGTTGCAGGACATCCAGGGCAAAAATCAGGTCAAGGCCGAGTTGAAAAGCAAGATCAACTCCTTTCTCAAAACCGGCAAGGTCAACAACGTCTATTTGACCGATTTTGTGGTGCAGTGAGTGCCGTGGAACCGATCCTCAGCAAGGCGGAAATAGCAGACCTCCTGGCGGCCATCAAGTCCGGCAGGGTCTCGACCGAACTGGTGGAAGACGGTCGAGCCGTTAGCCACCGCTTGCTGCATGCCGCCGAGATCGATCTGTTTCGCACCTACGAGCGGACCAGGGGCAGCGGGGAAATGCGCGTGCCCAACCTCGACATCGTGCTCGACAGTTTTGCCCGCAAGTTTTCCACCAGCCTGACCAATACCCTGATGCGCAACTTCATCGTCGAACGGGAAGACATCACCACCACCAACTTTCAACAGAGCCTGCTGGATCTCAAGAGCCAAGGCGCTGTCGGCATTTACGGCATTTCTCCGCTCAAACACGGCTGCCTGTTCCATTTCGATACCCTCATGGCCTTCACCTTGCTGGAGATCATGCTCGGTTCTTCCCGGTCGAGCGAGTCACTGCCCCTGGACCGTAACCTGACCACCATCGAGATGTTTGTTCTCAAGACCATCATGCAGGACATCTGCAACGAACTGCAGACCGCCATGCGCCCGGTGGTTGAGTTGCAGGCCCAGCTCACCAAGGTCGAGAACAATTTCCGCCTGGTCAACATCGTCGAACCGGAAGTCGAGGTCCTGGTCACCCGTTTCAATATCCAGCTGGGCAACGAACTGTGCGGGCAGATGCGGCTGATCATCCCGTACCTCACCCTGGAACCGCTTCGGGAAAAATTCAAGGCCCTGGTCACCATCACCCAGGCAGCCGCCAACACCTGGACCGAAATCATCGCCCGCGAAACCCTGGAGATGGAAAGCCAGGTCATCGCCAGATCCGGCCTGATCACCATGACCATCCGCCGCATCCTCGGCCTGCAGCCGGGCGACATCATCGATTTGCAGTACGATCCGGATCGGCCCCTGACCGTGCTGGTCGAGGATCAACCCCTCTTTCTCGCCATCCCCGGGGAGCGTAACGGCAAGAAAGCCTTCCACGTCACCGGCCGCTACACCACCCAACTAGGAGGCATCCATGGCAGCGCCTGATGTTCTGGAACCGCAGAGGTCCAACACCCTGAACCCCGAGGAAACAGCCGAACTGCTCAAAGAAGAGCAGCCCCAACCGGCTGGCCGCGGCGACCATGCTCCCCTGACCAGGGAGTTGGAATTCCTGTTCGACGTCCCGCTGCAAGTATCGGTGGAAGTGGGCCGTGCCCGGATTCTGCTCAAGGATCTGCTGCAAATGGGGGAAGGATACGTGGTCGAATTGGACAAGCTGGCCGGCGAACCCCTGGACCTGTACGTCAACGCCCGCTTGATCGCCAGGGGAGAGGCCGTCAAGGTAGGCGACAAGTTCGGCATCAAACTGACCGAGGTGGTCAGCCAATCGGACCGGATCGAGAACCTGGGTTGATCATGCGCTGGTCATCCGCCCTTCTCTTCCTCACCGTGCTGCCGGCGACGGCCCGGGCCGCCGAGTCCGCATCCATGGGCGCCGCCATGCTGCAGATGAGCTGGGCCCTGTTGGTGGTGGTGGGCCTGATTCTCGCGGTGTACGCTCTGGCCCGCAAACGAATGCTGCTGGAAAAAATCGGCGGCAGGGCCATCACCGTGGTCGAACTGCGGCCGCTGCTGCCCAAAACGACCCTGGCCCTGATCGAGGTCCGTGGCCGGGAGTATCTGCTGGGCATCAGCGCCAACAACATCCAGCTGCTGGCCGATCTCTCCGATCCACCGAAAAATCCGGAGCGGGCCGCTGCGGACTTCGAAACCGTGCTGGCACAGACGCAATGAAAGGTTTTGCGTTCGTCTTTGCACTGGTCCTGCTGCTGGCGCCGACACTGGCCGCCGCCGTCAATCTGCCCACCCTGTCGTTGGGGATCAAGGAGGCCGCCACTCCGGCCGAGGTGTCGACCGCCCTGCAGGCGCTGCTCGTCCTCACCATTCTCACCGTGGCCCCGGCCATCCTCCTGATGACCACCGCCTTCACCCGCATCGTCATCGTGCTCAGTTTCGTCCGCCAGGCCATGGGCACCCAGAACACCCCGCCCAATCAGGTCCTGCTGGGACTGGCCCTGTTCCTCACTTTTTTTGTCATGGCCCCATCCCTCAACGCCATCAACGACCAGGCGCTGCAACCGTACATCCAGGAAAAAATCACCCAGCAGCAGGCCCTGGAGCGATCGATGGAGGTGATGCGCGACTTCATGTTTTCCCAGGTCCAGGAGAGCGAACTCCAACTCTTCATCGACATCACCAAGGAGGAACAGCCTGCCGATAAGAAGGCGGTGTCCTCCTCGATCCTTATTCCGGCCTTCATGCTGTCCGAGCTGAAACGCGCCTTTCAGATGGGGTTCATGATCTATGTGCCTTTCCTGGTGATCGACATGCTGGTCTCCTCGGTGCTGATGTCCATGGGCATGATGATGTTGCCGCCGATTGTCATCTCCCTCCCCTTCAAACTGCTGCTCTTTGTCCTGGTCGACGGCTGGCAACTGGTGGTCGGCTCGTTGATGAAGAGTTTCGGCTGACCCCTCCTTCCCCCTTTGTTTCCCGGAGGCACCCCATGAGTCCCGAGGCCGTCATCCACATCGGCAGAAAAGCGGTTGAAACCATTCTCCTCACCTCGGCGCCCATGCTGATCGCCGCCATGGTCATTGGTTTGATCATCAGCATCTTTCAAGCCGCCACCCAGATCAACGAGCAGACCATGACCTTCATCCCCAAAATCGTGGCCGTGTTCATTACCTTGCTGATCTTCGGCCCGTGGATCATGGAACTGCTGATCACCTTCACCACCGGCATCATCAACCAAATCGCCACGGTGGGGCGATAAGCGGCCAGCCCATTCGCCGGCGATGGATCTACACCTCTTCCCGCTCCAGCAGTTCCAGGAATTTCTCCTCTGTCTGGCTCGGGTTCTCGCCTTGGTGGCCGCCATTCCCGCCTTCGCCGGCAGCGCCATCTCGGGGCGGATCAAAATCGGCTTGGCCGTGGCCACCAGCCTGCTGCTCTTTCCAGCCATGGCCCCCCACATCCCCAAGGTGGCCTTCACACTGACCGAATTCGGCCTGCTGATCGTCAACGAGGTCCTCCTGGGCGTCATGATCGGCCTGGTCACCCAGATGGTCTTTGCCGCGGTCAGTTTTGGTGGCACGGTCATCGGCTATCAAATGGGGTTTGCCGCCGCCAACATCTTTGACCCGCAAACCACCCAGCAGCTCTCCTTGATGAGCCAGTTTGCCAACATCCTCGCCCTCCTCGTCTTCCTGGCCCTCGACATGCACCATTTCTTTTTTCGCGCCCTGGTCGAATCCTACCACCTGCTGCCGCCGGGGCCGCTTGACTTTTCCCATGGCGCGGTGGAGGAGCTGATGCGCCTGGCCAGCCGGATGTTTGTCCTCGGGGTCAAATTCAGCGCTCCGGTGCTGACCCTCCTTCTGCTCACCAACCTGGTGCTCGGCATCCTGGCCCGGGTTTTTCCCCAGCTGAACGTGTTCATGCTCTCCTTTCCGCTCAACATCGGCATCGCCTTCCTTGTCATCGGCCTGACACTGGGCGCCACGTTCTCGGTCCTGCGCCGTGAATTTGACACCATGGGCGAAAACATCCTCAATCTCCTGCAATTGCTCAACTAGCGCCTCCCCAGCACCCTGGCTCCGTTGTCTGCAACCATTCGCTCTTGCTGGTGTGCAATTTGCTTGAGAGACGGCATATCCCCGGCTCCGCCAAGGATTTTCCCGGCTTCGCCAGATCCCCGCCACCCCCGCATGGAGTAATGCCCCATGGCCGAAGAACCCGCCTCCGGAGAACGCACCGAATCCCCATCGGCGAAACGCCGGGCCGATTTTCGTAAAAAGGGTCAAGTGGCCCAGAGCCGGGAGGTGCAGACCGCGGCCCTGTTCACCCTGCTGCTGTTGTTCTGGGTGTTCTTTGCCCCGATTTTCTGGGACGGAGCAAAGGAGATGGTCGCCGTTCTCTGGCGCAACAGCGGCGACTATGCCATCACCACCTCCTCGCTGATGCAGCTGGGGTATTTTCTTGGCGTCAGTCTCGCCATGATTCTGGCACCGTTGTTTTTGGTGGCGCTGCTGGTCGGCTTTCTCGCCACCTTTCTCCAGATCGGCTGGCTTTTCACCACCGAACCCCTGATCCCGGATCTAACCAAGCTCGATCCCATCAAGGGCATGGGGCGGTTTTTCTCCAAACGCTCGCTGGTCGAGGTCATCAAATCCCTGCTCAAGGTGGGATTGATCGGCTGGATCGCCTATAAAACAGTGGCGGGTGAGATGGATCAGGCCCTGCTGCTGACCGAGATGCCGCTTGACGACACCATCCTCTACCTGGCCAAGACCTCGGCCCTGGTCATGGCCAAGGTGGCGGCGATCATGATCGTCCTGGCCATCCTTGACTACGCCTTTGTCCGCTGGGAAATGGAAGAAAAGATGAAGATGACCAAGCAGGAACAGAAGGAGGAGATGAAGGAGACCGAGGGCGATCCGCACATCAAGTCAAAAATCCGTTCCATCCAGCAGCAGATGGCCCGGCGGCGGATGATGGCCGCCGTGCCCACCGCCGACGTGGTCATCACCAACCCCACCCACATCGCCGTGGCCATCAAGTACGAGGCGGGCACGATGGATGCGCCGCTGGTCCTGGCCAAGGGGCAGGAACTGGTGGCGGAAAAGATCCGTGAAATAGCCAGGGAAAATGATATTCCCCTGGTGGAAAACCCTCCCGTGGCAAGATTATTGCATTCGAAAGTTGAGGTGGGCCAGGCCATTCCCGAGGAGCTGTTCAAGGCCGTGGCGGAAATTCTGGCCTATGTCTATTCACTGAAAGGCAGGAGATAATGGAAGCAACAGGGGCGCAAACACTGCTGAGCCGGGTTCGGATCAAGGAGCTGCTGCAGCGCAGCGACATCCTGGCCTCGCTGGGACTCTTCGGCATTCTCATGCTGATGATCATCCCCCTGCCGCCCATGCTGCTCGACCTCTGCCTGTCGCTCAACATCACCATCGCCATTCTCATCCTGATCATCAGCCTCTACACGGAAAAAGCGACCGAGTTCTCGATTTTTCCCTCGGTGCTCCTCATCACCACCCTGTTTCGCCTGTCGCTCAATGTCGCCTCCACCCGACTGATCCTCCTCCATGGCAACGAGGGCATGGACGCGGCCGGATCGGTGATCGAGGCATTCGGCCAGTTCGTGGTCGGCGGCTCCTATGTGGTCGGCCTGGTCATTTTCGTTATTCTGGTGATCATCAACTTCATCGTCATCACCAAGGGCGCGGGCCGGATCGCCGAGGTGGCCGCCCGTTTCACCCTGGATGCCATGCCCGGCAAGCAGATGGCCATCGACGCCGATCTCAACGCCGGTCTGATCGACGAAAACACGGCCCGCAAACGCCGCGAGGAGATCGCGAACGAAGCCAATTTCCACGGCGCCATGGATGGTGCCTCCAAATTCGTCCGCGGCGACGCCATCGCCGGCATCATTATCACCCTGATCAATATCGGCGCTGGTTTTATCATCGGCGTACTGCAAAAAGGCATGCCGCTGGCCGAGGCCGCCAAAAACTACACCATCCTCACCGTTGGCGACGGCCTGGTCGGCCAGGTCCCGGCCCTGATCATTTCCACCGCCGCCGGCATGCTGGTCTCTCGTACCGCCGGCCGCGAGGATTTCGGCACCGAACTGAAGACCCAATTCACCCGCTATGCCAAGGCACTCTGGGTGGTGGCGGCAATCCTCCTCATTTTTGCCCTCATTCCCGGCTTGCCCTTTATCCCTTTTCTCCTCATTGCCGCTGGCCTCGCCTATACCGCCTACCGGATCGATCAGGCGGAAAAGGCCAGGCAGCTCGAGGAGGCCGTGGCCGAACGGCCGCAACCGGTGGTCAAACCCGATCAGGATTACGAGAAGATGCTCAATGTCGACCTGATCGAACTTGAGGTCGGCTACGGCCTGATCCCCTTTGTCGATGCGGCCCAGGACGGAGAGCTGCTCTCGCGCATCCAGTCGATCCGCAAGCAGTTCGCCCTGACCACCGGTTTCATCGTACCGCCGGTGCACATCAAGGACAACCTGCAACTCAATCCCAACCAGTACACCCTCAACCTCAAGGGCGTCACCATCGCCACCGCTGAAATGATGCCCGGCTACTTCATGGCCATGGATCCCGGTCTGGTGACCGAAACCATCAAGGGCCTGCCCACCACGGAGCCGGCCTTTGATCTGCCGGCCATCTGGATCACCGAGGACAAGCGGGAACGCGCCCAGATCGCCGGGTACACCGTGGTCGACTGCGTCACGGTCATGGCCACGCACATCAGCGAGGTGATCAAGAAACACGCCCATGAATTGCTCGGTCGCCAGGAAACCCAGACCCTGATCGACAACCTGGCGAAAAGCTATCCCAAGCTGGTGGAGGAACTGGTGCCCCACGTGCTCAACCTGGGAATCATCATGCGGGTGCTGCAAAATCTGCTCCGCGAGGGCGTGTCCATCCGCGATCTGCGCTCCATCCTCGAAACCATGGCCGACTACGCGCCCATGACCCAGGATACCGACATCCTCACCGAATATGTCCGCCATGCCCTGTCGCGGTCCATCTCCATGGCCCATACCCAAAACGATGGCGTCATGCCGGTGATCACCATGGATCGCAAGGTCGAAGAAACCGTCCAGGCCGCCGTTCAGCACCGTGAACGGGGCAGTTATCTGGCCCTGGATCCAAAGACGGCGCAAAAGATCCTCGACAGTATCAACACCCTGATCACCTCCATGGCGGGCGGACCGCAGCCGGTGTTGCTGGTGCTGCCGCAGATACGACCGCATGTGCGCCGGCTGACCGAGCGCTACTTCCCCAATCTGGCGGTGCTGTCGCACAACGAAATCTCTTCGCAGATTCGTATTCAATCCATCGGAACGGTGACCATCGATGCAAGTTAAGGTCTTTGAAGCAAAAGACATGGCCACGGGCCTGAAAATGGTCAAGGAGGCATTGGGACCCGACGCCCTCATTCTCTCCACCCGCACCATCCGCAGCGGCAAGTTCGGCATGATTGGCAAACCGATGATGGAGATCACCGCCGCTGTCGACGATGCCTGGCAGGAATCGGCGCGCCCAGTGGAACTCCCGAGAAACGAGGCGCGCCATCACTGGTCCGACCGGTCAACCAATGGCTGCCTGGAGCAGGGAGAACGCGGGCCGCGGCAGGAAGACATTTCCTATCAGGAGATTTGGCAGCGTGGCGCGGCAGAACGCAAGGCAGCACCATCGTTTCCGCGGCCGGAGCCGCCGGCCGTCAGCCAGGACATCCACAGCGAACTGGCGGAACTGCGCAACATGGTCAAGGGACTGTCGAACCGGATCACCGGCCTTGACTCGGCCGCCCTGCGCGGCCGGCCTTATGTTGAACCGGAATTCACCGCCCCCCCGGCGAACCACGCCGCCGCCATCGATCCGGTGGTCGGCCTGCTCACCGGTTACGGCATCAACCAGGAAACCGCCCAGGTGGTGGCCCGATTTACCCGTGACACCATCGAGAAGGCCCGCTCTTTAAGCAGCGCCGATCTGACCCTGATCCTCAAGGCGGCCGTGGCGCGACTGTTCACCACCCAACCCCTGCTCGACGGCCGCTCGACCCGACAACGGCGGATCAGCCTGATCGGCCCCACCGGCGTGGGCAAGACCACGACACTGGCCAAAATCGCGGCCCATTACCTCGGCCGCTTCGGCGGTCGTATCGGCCTGATCACCATCGACACCTATCGGATCGCCGCGGTCGAGCAGATCAAGGTCTACGGCGAGATCATGCGCCTGCCGGTGGAAGTGGTGATCAAACCTCGCGAGTTGGAGGAGGCTCTGGATAAATTCCGTGACGTCGACCTGGTGCTGATCGACACCGCCGGCCGCAGTCCACGCAACGGCTTGGATATTCAGGAATTGGCCGCCTTTCTCCGGCCGCAATGGGGGATCGAGAACAACCTGCTGCTCTCGGCCGCCACCAGGGAGCGGGAAATCGAACAGACCATCAAACGGTTTTCCATCCTGCCAATCAGCAACTTTATCTTCAGCAAGATTGACGAATGCGATCAGCTGGGCGTGCTGCTCAATATCCACTACAAGCACGACACGCCGATTTCCTTTCTCACCAACGGCCAGAGGGTTCCCGAGGATCTGCTCATGCCCTCGCCGGCGGACATTGCCGATCTCATCATGAATGATCACGGAAACCTGACCCATGGCTGAACATACAGGACGACCAACGGACCAGGCCGGCACCCTGCGGGCCATGAACAGTCCGAGATTGACCGAGGAACGAACCAGGCAAGCCGCCACCCGGGTCGTTTCCGTCACCAGCGGCAAGGGCGGTGTCGGCAAGACGGCGGTGGTGGCCAACCTGGCGGTGCTGCTGGCCCGGATGGGCAAGCGAGTGCTCATTCTCGATGCCGATCTCGGCCTGGCCAATATCGATGTGGTCTTCGGCTTGGCGCCGAGCCACAATCTCAACCACTTCTTCACCGGTGAACAGGGATTGGAGACGATCCTCACCGACGGCCCCGAAGGAATCAAGATCCTGCCCGCCGGTTCGGGCGTGCAACGGTTCACCCGGCTTGATTCCGAACAGAAAATGCGGCTGTTGGAAGGGCTCGACGCGATGAACAACGACTTTGATTTCGTGCTCATCGACACCGAGGCCGGTATCTCGGAAAACGTCACCTATTTCAACACCGCGGCCCAGGAGATCCTGGTGGTCACCACCCCCGACCCCACGGCGATCACCGACGCCTACGCCCTGATGAAGCTGCTCTCCAATCAGTACCACGAAAAACACTTCAACCTGATCGTCAACTTCATCAGAAACGAGGAAGAAGCCCTGGATGTCTACCGCAAGCTCACCATGGTGGCCAACCGCTACCTGGACATCTCCATAGATTATATCGGATCGATTCCACGGGATAAATTGATGGTGGACGCCATCCGCAAGCAGCAGGTGCTGGTGCAGTTGTTTCCGGAGTCAAAAACCAGCCTGGCCTTCGAGGCCCTGGCCCGGACCATTGTCCAGGAACCGCAGACCTTGGAACCCAAGGGATCGATCCAGTTTTTTTGGAAACGATTACTGGAGTTCGGCGGCAAATAGCTGCCGCCCACCAACCAACAGGTGTCATAATCACGGATGATTACTATGTTCCCTCCGGTACCACCCCTTGATGACCGCTCCCAGCTGATTCGGGAAAACATGCCGCTGGTCGAACTGGTTGTGCAGCGCATGACTCCCCAGGTGCCGAGCTTCATGACCAAGGAAGACATGATCAGCGCCGCCATGGTCGGATTGGTCGACGCCGCCAATAAATTCGATCCCACCAAGGGGGTCAAATTCAAGACCTTTGCCGAATACCGGGTGCGCGGCGCCATCTTTGACGAAATGCGCAAGCTCGACTGGTTCTCCCGTTCGATGCGCGACAAGCAAAACACCCTGACCCAGACCATGCTCCGCCTGGAACGGCAGCTGGGCCGCTCGCCGGAGGAAGAGGAAATGGCCCGCGAAATGGCTCTGAGCATCGACGAGTACCGCGACCTGCTTGCCGAAGTCAGCCACCTGGGCTGCGTCAGCCTGCACGAGACCCTCGATCACACCGAGGACGGGCGCAGCTTTCTCGACAGCCTGGAGGATATCGGCGGCCCCGTTCCGGACGATCTGCTGGAAAAGGAGGAGATGACCCGGGTCATGGCCGAGATTCTGGAAGAGCTCTCGGAAAAGGAACGGCTGGTCATCGCCCTGTACTACTACGAGGAACTGACCCAAAAAGAAATCGCCGAAGTGCTGAGCGTTTCCGAGGGCCGGGTATCGCAGCTGCACAGCCAGGCCCTGCTCAAGCTGCGGGTCAAACTGCTCAATTCCGAACTGTACGAACCCTGATCGCCACCTTTGAGGTTTCCCATGCCACTCTCCCACCCCCTGATTCTCGGCCTCCTTGCAACCGCCTTGGCCCTTTGCCTGCTGGCCGCCCTGCTGGTCCTGCACCGGGACAAGAGCGAGCGACTCAGGGTCCGCAAACGGATAGAGGCGCTGCAACAAAAAATAGAAGCCGCCCTGCACGACGAGGGGTTTGACGCCGAACGGCTCGCCTTCGGCACTGCCCTCAAGGCGGCCAGCCTGACCACCGAGTTGCAGCGTCCGCGCCTGGACACTCTGGCCAAACTCGACAAGCGGCCGCCGGAAAAGTATCGGATCCTCAGCAAACTGGCCTCGCAGGGCTTGGAGGTGGAGGAGATCGCGGCCATTCTTGGCATCTCGAGCGTCGAAGCCGGCCAGCTGCTCAGCCTGAGCGCCATGGCCAAGTACGGTCGCTGAACACCGGGAAGGCTGAAAGCGCCTGACCGCCGGTTCATTTCACCGTTAAGATTGCGGCCAGCACAACCGACAAGAAAACCAGCCACCTTCTCCTCACGACAAGGGCACAACCATGGGATCAGGAAAATACAGCGCGCTGAGCGGCGCGGTTGCCAGGGAACAGGCGATGAGCAACGTCGCCGCCAATCTGGCCAATGTCAGCACCACGGGCTTCAAAAAGGACCGGATCAGCTTTGCGGCCATCCTGCGGGGTGCCCAGCAGGCGTCCGATGCGCGGGGAATCAATTTTGCGCGCATCCGCAAGATCGGTGTCGATTTCAGCCAGGGCGGCATGCAGCCCACTGATCGGCCGCTGGATGTGGCCATTGACGGACCAGGGTTTTTCAAGGTGCGCAAGGGCGGGGAAACATTCTACACCCGATCGGGACGGCTGATGCTCGACGACAACGGCATGGTAAAAACCGAGGACGGCCTCAATGTGCTGGGAGCGGGCAACGAACCGCTGCAAATCGATACCGCCTTGGGCAAGGATATCGTCATCGCCGAATCCGGAGACATCTCCGTCGCCGGCACCCTGACCGGCAACAGGATTCAGGTCTTTGCCGTCCCGGATCAGGACAAATTGAAAAAGGCGGGCAACGCCCTTTACGCGCTCGAGGAAGGCGGTGATCAACCTTTGGCCGATTATCGGGTGCTCCAGGGCAGTCTTGAAACCTCCAACGTCAACATGATCGAGGAAATGACCGCCATGGTCGACACCCAGAGAACCTTTGAAGCCCACCTCAAGGCCCTGGAAAGCTATTCCAAGCTTGGGGAAAAACAGGATGAACTGGGTTCGGTCAGCTAATGGCCGCGCCTGGTTGCGATATAAAAACTAGCTCTGCACGCGAGGCACACCCATGCGCTCACTCTGGACATCAACCACCGGCATGTCGGCCCAGAATCTCAATATGGACGTCATTGCCAACAACCTGGCCAACGTATCGACCACCGGATTCAAAAAGAGCCGCGCCGATTTTCAGGATCTGCTCTACCAGATCATGAAGGTACCCGGTTCGCCGACTTCGGCCGACACCAGGTCGCCCACCGGCATTCAGGTGGGTCTGGGCGTCAAACCTGCCGCGGTGACCAAGGTGTTCACCGAAGGCGATATTGTCCAGACCGAGAATACCCTGGACGTGGCCATCGAGGGCCCGGGATTTTTTCAGGTGACCCTGCCCGACGGCAACATTGCCTACACCCGGGCGGGGAATCTCAAACTCGACGGCGAAGGACGATTAACCACCTCGGACGGCTTTCCGATCGAACCGGAAATCGTCATCCCCGAGGATGCCCGCGAGGTGACCATCAGCCAAACGGGGGTGGTCAGCGCCATTGTCGGTGATGACACCACCTCCACCGAACTGGGCAACGTCGACCTGGTGGATTTTGTCAACGATGCCGGCCTGATCGCCATCGGGCGCAATCTCTTTCGCGAAACCGAGGCGTCGGGCGCTCCCTTGATCGGCGCTCCGGGAACCAACGGCATCGGCACCCTGTTGCAAGGATATGTGGAAAATTCCAACGTCAACCTGGTCGAGGAGATGACCCACATGATCACCACCCAACGGGCTTTTGAAATCAACTCCAATGTGATCACGACCTCGGACGAAATGATGCAAACCGTCACAAACATGGTGTAACGGATTGAAATTTGCGCTCTTCCTTTTCTGCATCGTTGCATTGGCCCGGCCAGCTGCGCTGTTCGCGCAGCTCACGGTCAATTTTCAACCGGCTGTCACCATCACCGGATCCCGGATCGTGCTTGGCGACATTGCGGTGATCGGACCGGCGGGCGAGGAAGCCGAGGCCATCGGCCAACTGCCGGTGGCGGTGTCGCCCGCGCCAGGCAAAACAAAAGAGCTGTATACGGTTTCGGTGATCAATTCCCTGCGCAACCGGCAGGAAGTGGCCGAGGTCGACTGGCAGGGCAGCCAGACGATCGTGGTCCGGCGTCAGGGCACGTTCATCAATCGGGACCAGTTGCAGGCAATTATTGATCAGTATCTCAAGGAAAACAGCGGCCGGCTGGCCGGAACCAATATCCGGTTCACCGCCATGCGGGCCCCCGAAGAACTGACCCTGCCTGCCGGCAAGCTGAGCTGGACGGTCACGCCTTCCCGACCCGGCATCACGGGCAGCTCCAGTTTTTCCATCGCCTTTGCCGTTGACGACAAGCCGGCCACCACCTGTGTTGTCCGCGGCCGGCTGGAGGCCGTCGCCGAAGTGGTGACCGCCGCGGTTCGCCTGAACAAGGGCGATGTGATCAACGACAGCAACATCGCGGTCATGCAACAAGACATCGGCGGCCTCAATCACCCGTACACCAGCAAAGAGCAACTCATCGGCATGCAGGTGGCGCGCACGGTCAACGCCGGGACCGTGCTGGAACAAGCGCACATTGCCGCGCCGCCCATCGTCAAGGACGGAGAGATGGTCAAGATTTTTGCCCGCAAAGGCGCCCTGCAACTGTCCACCAGCGGCCTGGCCAAAACGGATGGACGGTTGGGGGAAATCATCCAGGTCAAGAACATCGGTTCCAATAAACTGATTCACTGCCGGGTCGACGGTCCCGGCATGGTTTCCGTGGAGTTTTAATCATGCAACCATCCCTTATGCCCGCCCTGCATATCCGACTGCAGCGCAATTACACCGCCCGCATGGCCATGGTGCTCTTGCTGGCGGCGACCTTGGTGACAGCCGGCTGCGGTTCGACTTCACAAGAAGTATCGCCCGTGACGGAACCGCTCGAGGAACCGGTGGTGGACGATGCCAGACCGCAATCTCCCGGCACCTTATGGAATGGCGACGAGGGAAACTGGCTGGCTGATGTCAAGGCCCGCCGGGTCGGCGACATCGTCACCGTGATTATTGAAGAAGAGGCCAAGGCCTCCAAGGAAGCGACCACCGACACCGACCGTTCATCCAGCATTTCCGCCGGTATCTCCAGTTTTTTTGGACTGGAGAAATCGTTGGAAGAAAAAAACAGCAACCTCGAAACCTCCGCCTTGGTGGAAGCGTCGTCGGGCAATCAATTTTCCGGCGGCGGTAAGACCACCCGTTCGGAGAATTTGGTGGCCACCCTGACCACCCAGGTGGTCGAGGTCTATCCCAACGGCAACCTTAAAATCCGGGGCGGAAAATCGGTGACGGTCAACAACGAAAATCAGATCATCTACCTGACCGGCATTGTCCGCTCGTACGACGTGACCGCCGACAACACGGTCAATTCCGGCAACATTCTCAACGCCCAAATCTCCTACACCGGCAAAGGCGCTGTTTCCGACAAACAGAAACCTGGCTGGATGATGCGTATTTTTGACCATACCTGGCCGTTTTAACGACCATGGAGGGCATTGCCATGACCCCGCGAATTTATCGCCTCGGCCTTTCCGTCCTGCTGACCGTTTTCTGCATCGCAGCGGATGCCTCCGCAACCCGCATCAAGGACCTGGCGGATATCGAAGGCGTGCGCGACAATCAGCTGATGGGATACGGCCTGGTGATCGGCCTCAACGGCACCGGTGACGACATCAAGAAATCGGTGTTCACCAAGCAGGCCATGATCAACATGATCAAACGCATGGGCATGGCCATCCCCGAGGATGTGTTCAAACAGATGAAAACCGACAACGTGGCCGCGGTCATGGTCACCGCCCAGCTGCCGCCCTTTGCCCGGCCTGGTTCCGCCATCGACATCCAGGTTTCTTCCATCGGCGACGCCTCCAGCCTTTCCGGGGGCACGCTGCTTATGACCCCGTTGAAAGGCCCGGACGGCAATACCTATGCCGTGGCCCAAGGGCCGTTGGCGGTCGGCGGCATCGCTTTTGGCGGCAAGGCGGCCAAAGCGCAGAAGAATTTCCCCACGTCCGGCCACCTCACCGGCGGGGCGATTGTCGAGCGGGCGGTCAATTATGCTTTGCCTCCCTCCGACGACCTGTTGTACCAGCTCCGCGACACCGATTTCACCACCGCCTCCCGCATGGCCGAGGCCATAAACGCCCATTTTGGCAGCGGGACGGCCAAACCCATGGATTCCCGCACGGTCAAGGTCACCAAACCGTCGCGTGTCAAGGGAGATGTCGTGAGCTTTATCTCGGATCTGGAGAGCATCGAAATCGAGCCGGACCGACCGGCAAAGATCGTGGTCAACGAACGAACCGGCACGATCGTCATGGGGCAGGATGTCCGTATTTCCACGGTGGCGGTTTCGCACGGCAACCTCAATCTGGTGATCTCCGAAGCCACGGAAGTGTCCCAACCCAACCCGCTGGCCGCCGGCACCACCGTGGCGGCCCCGGCAACGACCATCACCGCGACCGAAGAGGCGGGCAATCTGGTTGTCCTGCCGATGGGCGTCAATCTGGGTGAAATCGCCAGGGCGCTCAACGCCATCGGCGCCACCCCCCGTGATCTGATCGCCATTTTTCAGGCCATCAAGGCCGCCGGCGCCCTCCAGGGCGAACTGGTCATCTTATAACGCATTGTGCACAGCCTTTGAGCGTATCTCCATGAAAACAGGTCTTGACGCGAACCCTCTCCTCGCCGTTCCCCAATCTCCGGAAACGCAGCATGCACTCAAGGATCGACAGGCGCTGAAAAAATCCTGCCAGGATTTTGAGGCGATCTTCATCCAATCCCTATTCAAGGCCATGCGCAAGACCGTCCCTGACAACGGCTTGTTTCCACGGGACTCCTCCAGCCGTATGTATCAGGACATGATCGATCAGGAAATCGCCACCAATATCGCCCGGAAACAGAGTATCGGCCTGGCGGATCAAATGTATCGCCAGATGGAAAAAAAACTGCCCCCTGAAAAATAGCCGGTGCCTAGACAATTTTTTCTCATGGCGCCGTGTGTTTTTTTGTAAAGTTTTTCCCCGCCGAGTCCGATATACAAACTAACAGGAAGAAAAATGCCTGTGAGCTTGGGCCAGGATGGCCCATAATGGACTGCATGGAGGCAGAAAAATGGTACAAACAATCAATCAGAACCAGATGCACGGCACGCTTGCGACCTACCAGAGCGCAAGCATCGACATATCCAGGGTGGCCACCACCAGCATCGACGGCACCAAGGCGAGTACCACGGATACGCTTAACCTGCGACGCGAATCAACCGCTGCCGTTACCTATACCCAATCCATGCAGCTGACTGCCGCTGACGAATCCCGATACGGGATGTTGCGGGATTTGGTGGCCAACCTGCTGCAGGAACAGGGCGTCAACACCAAGATTGCTGTTGGCAACAGCGAAATCGATATTGCGGCCGTCACTCCCGAAGAAGCGCAGGAACTCATCAGCGAAGATGGCTACTTCGGAGTGAAGCAGACATCGGAACGGATTTTCCAATTCGCCATCGGTGTTGCCGGAGGCGACGCGACACGCATCGATGCCATCAAGCAGGGGATTGACAAGGGATTTGCCGAAGCGAAAAAGGCTTTTGGCGACTGGTTGCCCGACATCTCCTACGAAACCTACGATGCGGTGATGCAAAAACTCGATGACTGGGCGGCAGAATCAAAGGCTGTGGCTTGATATCTTTTCTTTATAGGTGAACGAGATGACCGTGGAATTTTTTGGAGTACGCAACATGGGGCAGATAGGCGGTCTCAATAAGTTAGGCCCAGCCGGTGAAACGCAAAAAACCTCCAAATCCGAAGGCAAGGGAAATGTGTCCTTCTCGTCGGCCTTGCAGGGCGCGACGGCGACGCTTGCGACCGGCAAGGCCGAGGACGCGGAACGCGCCGCGCGGGTACAGGAACTGAAGGCCCAGGTGGCCAATGGCCAGTACGAGCCGGATCTGAACAAGGTGGCTTCCAGTCTGCTCAAGTTCCTGGTCGAGGGTTGAGAACATGGAACGTGAAACCGTGCGCGCCCTGCTGGTTCAGTTGCGCGAAACCATTCAAGCCGAGCGCGAGCATGCCAAAATGTTGGACCTGGCCTCGATGATGGCCGATATCCGGCGCAAGGAGGCGATCATTCTCGCGCTCAACGGCGTAGACACTCTCCACCCCGATGACCAACAGGTTGCCCGGGAGATTCAGCGGGAAAACCGGCGCAACGCCTTCCTCTTCCGCGCGACCCTCAACTGGATCCAGGACACCATGGAATTCTTTGGCCGCAAGTCGGTTCCAGTCACCTACAATCCTTATGGGCGTTCGCAGAATTCCACCATCAACGGCCGTCTGCTTTCCGGCAGAATCTGAGCGCCCACTTTCCAGCACCGCCGTCTCCTCTCTGTTCCTCCATCGCCCGCCGCTGGGCGACACTTCTGAATTTTTCATTCAAATCAAAATATTACGGCATTTTCTCCGCTCGAGCTAAACTCATTTCCCCCTCGTGCCGATAGTAATATAACGTAACAATTTGTTGCCAAGAATAGACGATCCTCGCTCCGGGGCAACAACGCGCTCCTAGCCCGATCGCCCTCGATTCGTCAGAGAAACCACAGTGCCATGACCAGCCTTCTCAACGCATTGAATGCCGGCAAAACCAGCCTGCTGACCAATCAGAAATCCATCGAGATCGTCGGCAACAACATCGCCAACGTCAACACCGAGGGCTATTCCCGGCAGCGCGCCGAGTTGATGCAGATCCCGGCGGTCAACTTCGGTGATTTTTTTGTTGGCCAAGGGGTGACCGTTTCCAATGTCAGCCGGGATTACAGTGTGTTCATCAACCGGCAGCTGCAAGAGAAGTCGATTGAATATGGCGAGGAAACAGGAAAATCCGATTCGCTCGCCGAACTGGAGCGCATCTTCAACGTCACCGAGGACAATCTTGCCTCGGATATCAACGATTTCTTTGACGCCTGGCAGGAGCTGACCGCCAACCCGAGCGGCCAAGTGGAACGGGATGTGGTGATCCAACGGGGCAACCTGTTGGGAGAGGCTTTCCGCAGCATCACCGACGAGTTGGACACCGTTGAGCAAAACATGAACACCGCGATCATCGCCGAGGTTGAATACCTCAATGAAAAAATAGCGGAAATCGCCAAACTGAATGATCGGATCAATCTGGTCGAAATCTCCGGTCAAACGGCCAACGCCGCCCGCGATCAACGCGATCTGATCATCAAGGATCTTTCGCAAACCCTTGGCATCCAAACCTATACCGACAATCGCGGGATGCTGTGCGTACAGCTGCCGGGCGGCATGCCGCTGGTCCAGGGCACCATGGCCTCGACCGTCAAGACGGTCACCGTGGGAACGGATGTCAATCTGCAGCTGGAAACCGTTGGCGTGACCCTCGACATCGGTTTGAACAATCTTGGCGGTAAATTCAAAGGGATGTTCGAGATGCGCGATGTCTTTATCGACAACCTGCGCAGCGATCTCAACACCCTGGCCATAGACCTGACCAGCGCAGTCAACGCGGAACATGTGACCGGATATGGTTCAAACGGCCTGAGCGGCTATCTCTTCTTCAATGATATCAGCGCGCTTCCTCCCGGAGAGATTGCCAGCCGCAATGTTCTCGTCGCCATTACCGACACCACCCAGGTGGCCGCCGCGGGCAACCCCTCGGCCGCGCCCGGAGACAATGAAACCGCGCTGCGCATCGCCCAACTGGAAGTAACCCACAAGGTTGGCACGACCAACGACACCTTTGACAATTTCTTCAGCCAGATGGTGGCCACGGTGGGGATCGAGGCGGCACGCAACGATTTGGCCCTCCAAGGGGCTCAAGACGCGGCAGTGCAACTGCAAAACCTCCGCGACGGCTATTCCGGAGTCTCCCTGGAAGAAGAAATGATCGATCTCATCCAATATCAGCGCGGGTTTGAATCCTCGGCCAAGTTTCTCGCCACGGTCGATGAAATGATGAATGCACTCCTTCAGCTCAAGGGATAAGTCATGAAAGCCACACAGGGAACGACCTATCGGATGCTGGGTTCTCGTCTCAACACGGTTGCCACGCAGCTGGAAGAACTGCGCAGCATTGGGGCCACCGGAAAGAAGCTCAACAACCCCTCGGACGATCCAGCCTCGATCCGCCCGGTGCTCAACACCCGCAAGCAGCTCTCCAATGTTGACCGCTACCTCGAAACCATGGGCAAGTCCCTGGACACCATGCAGGCCACCGACGGCCATCTTGAGCATGTGGAAAATATCATGCAGCGGGCCAAGGAAATCATGACCAATGCCATCAACGGCTCTCTCAACGATGCCGATCGATCGGTGCTGGCCGATGAAATCGCCCAGATCCGCAAGGAACTGCTCGACGCGGCCAACGGCATGGTGGACGGCAAATACCTCTTTGCCGGCTATGAGGAAGATACTGTTCCCTTTGTGACCAATCCGGCCTACGACCCGGCCCTGTACGACCCAACCGATTCAACCACCTGGCCCTACCTTTATCAGGGGGATGAAAATTCCACCTCGCTGGAAATCACCACCGGCGAACTCATCCAGGTGAACCTGACCGGCAACGATCTTTTTTTCGGGACCTCAAGCTGGGACCCGGCAAATCCCAACAGCATCGAACCCGGCCGGTACGATCTGTTTGCCGAACTCACCCAAGCCGAGGAAGCCATCCGCGCCAACGATCAGACTGCCATGCAGACCAGTCTCGCCGATCTGGAAGGGGCAGCCGAACAGAATCGGCGGTTGCGTTCCCAACTCGGCAATCGGGCCAGCCGGGTCGAAACCGCGATGGACTATCAGGAAGGCGTGCGGGTGGATCTCAAACAAATCCTTTCCCGCTACGAGGATGCCGATGCCATCGAGTCCTTCAATGCCATCGTCCAGCAGGAAACCGCTTTCCAGGCGGCGCTCAACGTCACCGCCAAGGTTTCGCAACTGTCCATCCTCGATTTCATCTAGGCACGCCAACCGATTCAAACTGCTTGCCTTTTTCCTCGTTTTACACGATACTGCCCCTCAAGAATCGTTGTTGCCACCCGGTGATCGCTGTTGGATTCCAACCGGACGATCGCCTGTGGCAACCTCTTCTTCTCTGTCCCTTTTCTCTTTTTTTCGGGCCTGTCCCGAATTGTTTACAGGTGCGATTATGCTGGTGCTGACCAGAAAACCCGGTGAAGGCATTATCATCGGGGACAATATTACCATCAAGATCATTGAGATGAAAAGCGGTGGCATTCGCATCGGCATCGAAGCGCCGCGCGACACCAAGATTTACCGTCAGGAAGTCTTTGACCGCATCCGTCAGGAAAACATTGAAGCAGCGGCCGGTTGGGATATGACCGACCTGGATATCCTCAGTGACAAGCTCGCAGGAAGGACGTTGAAAAAATGAAAACCATCATCACCCGTTTTGGCGAGGTTGAATACGACCCATCTCATGTCATTCATTTCCCGGAAGGATTGATCGGCCTTGATCAGTTGAAGCGTTTTCTTGTGATGCCCAATAAAAAGCAAGGCCCGCTGTTCTGGATCCAATGCGTCGACGATCCGGCTTTTGCCTTTGTGGTGACCGACCCAACCAATTTCTTTCTCGACTATGTTGTCCTGCCCGATGAAAACGAGCGGCAAAAACTCGGTATCGACGAAAACGGCACCTGTTTTGTCTTGGCGATCGTCTCTGTTTCCGAGACCAAAGAGATCACCCTCAATCTTTCCGGTCCGATTCTCTATGCTCCGGAAACCAACAGAGGACTCCAGGTTATTCTTGAGGATCCCCGATACGACACCAGAACGCCCCTGCCCAAAATAGACAAACGCTAATTCGCTGGCTTCTTTCTTGTTTTTCCTGGCCTCCGGACGAAAAATCGTCTGGAGGCTTTTTTTATCGCTGTCCCGGCGTGCCGTCCACTCTGGGTGACCGGGATCAACACCCTGGTTGTTGGCCGATGATCCCGCGCTGCCGGAGGAAAGCCATGATCGCATCGGCAAGAACATCCGGAGGGGTTTCAGCGGCTGACAAAATCACTTCTGGAGACAAGGGGGGTTCATACGGATCATCGACTCCGGTGAACCCAGGGAGTTTGCCTGCCCTGGCCTGCTTGTACAGGCCTTTTGGGTCTCTGGCTTCGCATACTGCCATGGGGGTGTCGACAAACACCTCGATGAATTCTCCCGGAAGAAGCGTGTCGCGCACACGGTCCCGGTCGATCCGATAGGGGCTTATGAATGCGGTAATGGCAATGATGCCGGTCTGGGAAAACAACCTGGCCACCGCCCCTATCCGCCGAATATTTTCCTCACGGTCGATGGCGGAAAAACCCAGACCGAACCGCTGGGCGAAATCATCACCATGGGTCTCCCGGAGCAGTTGTTTGGTCGCGTTCAGTCCATGCCGGACATTGTCGCCGTCCAACACCGTGGAATGGATGCCGGCCTGATGGAGCTTGTGGTCAAGCGTGTTGGCGATGGTGCTTTTCCCCGAGGCGCTCAAGCCGGTCAGCCAAATCACGCACCCCTTGTGCCCATTCAAGAGTTCGCGCTGGCCGCGTGAAACCATCTGCTCATGCCAGAAGACTGCTGCTTCGTTGTCCATCCTTTTTCCTCCAAAAGAAGTCATTCCCGCGAAAAAAAGGGACCCCTCTCGGCACAAAACACTCAAGCCGGCTCACTCACACCTTGGTGAACCGCCTCCGTGCACGGCGGCATTCGCGGGGTCGATGATGACCGTAACCGGCATGCCCAGGCGTAATTCCTGGTCCGGGTCGCAGGCAAAGATACGGGCGCGGTAGACCAATTTGGTGCGCAATTCGGTGGTTTCCACGGTCTTGGGGGTAAATTCGGCGGTGGACGAAATAAAACCGACCCAGCCCTTGTAGATCTTTTTCGGTTGACTGTCAGTCTGCACCTGCGCCGGCATGCCTTCGCGGATTTTGCCTAGATCTGGCTCGCTGATATAGGCCCGAATCCAGAGCGGATCGTTGAGCGCCAAGGTCAAGACCGGTGCGCCGGCCGCAGCCATGGCACCGGGTTCGAGGATGCGGTTGCGGATCACTCCGTCGGCCGAGGCCAGCAGGCGGCTGTCGACCAACCGCTGCTGGGCCAGCTCTCGCGCCGACTGGAGCGCGGTCAGGGTCGCCTCGGCAGCGGCGATATCTTCCCTGCGCGGTCCCTCAATGGTCAGCGACAGTTCTTGCTCGGCGGTCTTCAGCCCGGCCTGCAGCGTCTGCACTCGCGCCTTGGCACTGTCGATCTCCTGCTGAGAAATGCGGTTGGTGACCAGCAGTGACTGTTTACGGGCAAGGATCAATTCCGCTTCCCTGAGAGTGGCCCTCGCCGATTCCACGGCAGCGCGGGCCTTTCCGATTTCCTGCGGCCGGCTGCCGGTTCGCAGCCGCTCCAACTGGCGGGTTTGCGCCTCCACCTCTCCCTTCAGGCGGTCGACCTCCATCCGAAACCGGGCAGGATCAAGCTCCGCCACCACCTGCCCTTTCTTGACTAGGGCCCCTTCGTCCACGTGCAGGTGAAGGATCCGCCCCGCATCCTGAAACGCCAGCTGCACCTCGCGAATATCGACATTGCCGTACAAGGTCAGCGGACCGTTGCCCTGCTCCTCTCCCTGATCCGAACAGGCACTGGCACCGAGCAGGCAGCAACACACAAGTCCAAGCAGGAGGAAGCGATATGGCGAGGCGATGGACAGTGGTGCTCGTCGCTTCATCTGGGCCATGCAATCAACAATTTGTTTCGCCGTCATTCGCCAATGATCTTGACCAGCACCCGTTTCTTGCGCCGGCCGTCGAATTCCCCGTAGAAGATCTGCTCCCAGGTGCCGAAATGGAGTTTGCCCTCGGTGATCGCCACGACCACCTCCCTCCCCATGATCTGCCGTTTCAGATGGGCATCGGCATTGTCCTCGTAGCCGTTGTGGCGGTACTGGTTGACCGGTTCATGGGGAGCGAGCCGTTCCAGCCACTGTTCATAATCGTCATGCAGCCCCGGCTCATCGTCATTGATGAACACCGAAGCGGTGATGTGCATGGCGTTGCACAACAGCAACCCCTCGCAAATACCGCTTTCCGCCACGCATTTTTCCACGTCTGGGGTAATGTTGATCAAGGCGCGTCGGGTGGGGACATGAAACCAGAGTTCTTTATGATAACTTTTCATGTGTCGTCTTTGCCAAAGGGAAAAAGCGACCGGTCCGGTCAGTCGACGTTATTGGCCGCAATGCGGCTGAAGTGAGGTTCGACCTGGAGAAAGGCCTCAATCAAGATCGGGTCGAAGTGAGTGCCTTTCCCCTCGATCATGATCCGCATGGCCTCGTCATGGGTCATGGAATTCTTGTACACCCGTTTGGAAATCAGGGCATCGTAGACATCGGCAATGGCCATGATCCGGCCGGCCAGAGGGATAGCCTCGCCGGCGAGTCCGCGCGGATAGCCGCTGCCGTCATACTTTTCATGGTGACTGCCGGCGATCTCCTTGGCGCAGCTAAGAAAGGAGGTCGGCTGGCCGGCCATCTGCTCCAGATTGGCTATGACCTCCTCGCCGAACAAGGTGTGCATCTTCATCTCTTCAAACTCTTCCGGCGTGAGCTTGCCCGGTTTGAGCAGAATCGAATCACGGATGGCCACCTTGCCGATATCGTGCAACGGAGCGGATTTCCACAACAGAACATTGTATTCGGGGGTGAGTTGATCACAAAAATGGCCACGATTGACCAAGGTATCGGCCAACAGCTGCACATAGGCGCGGGTCCGATGGATATGGCTGCCGGTTTCCGGGTCGCGATACTCAGCCAGTTCGCCCATGGCCTCGATGATCACATCCTTGAGCAGTTCGGCCTCCTGGGTCCGCTCTTCCACCAACCGTTCGAGATTGCTGCGGTAGGCATGCAGTTCCAGATGGTTGCGTACCCGGGAACGGAGTTCCACTCCCTTGAAAGGTTTGGTGATGTAATCGACACCGCCAAGATTGAACCCCTGGACCACGTCCTCGGATTCGGCCCGAGCAGTCAGAAAGATCACCGGAATGGATCGGGTCGCCGTGTTCTGATTGAGCATCTCCACGGTCTTGAAGCCGCTCATGCCCGGCATCATCACATCCATCAGGATCAATTCCGGCTGGGTGGCGGCGATCCGTTCCAGGGCCTGCTCGCCCGATGTGGCGTAGGCAAAGTCGCAGTTGAGTTCCTTCAGATGGGACATGGCGATCTGAATGTTCTCCGGGACATCGTCGACGATGAAGATGAGAGGCTTTTTTCGGTTCATGAGGTCTTGCCGTTCACAATCCTGGACAATTTGGCAAGCAGACGATCAACCCCCAGGATATTGGGTTCATTGGCAAACTGCTGCAAGTCCCTGCCCAGCGCGATCAGCATGGGTTGTCGCGCCGTTTCGCCCTGCCGCTGAAGGGCCTCGCCCAGGGTGGCGGCATCGACCAGGCTGCCGGATCGAACGGCCTGATGGCGCAACCGTTCCAGGTCGTCGCTCCACTGCTCGGTCATGCTGGCAAGAAAGGCCTGCTCGTCGGCATCATGGCTGTCCGTCTCCAGAGAGGCATCGGCACGTTCCCCCGGCTGGGCGTAGCGGGCGACGATTTCCTTCAAGGCGTCCAGGCGGAAGGGCTTTTGCAGAAAATCATCGAACAGCGGTTTGTACTCGTCTTCTTCCAGCATCTCACCGGTCATGACCACGATCGGGACAGCGCTGGTTTGGGCATGTTGGCGTAACTGTTCGGTGATGCTCCGACCGTCCATTCCGTTGAGGTTGAGATCCATGAAAATCATTCCCGGATGCTCGGACCGGGCGAGCGCCAACGCCTCTTCACCGTTGGTGGCCGTGACCACGTTGTAGGGAGAGTCCTGAAAGAAATCGATGAATACATCCTTGATCAGATCGACGTCATCGACCACCAGGATGGTGGTTTTTTGTTGGTCGGCTCGGGGGGTTCGTTCACAAACCTGCTGCTCGACCGGCCCATGTTCGGCCAGGGGAATAGCGCCCAGCGACACGGTGAAACGCGCGCCCTCCCCCTCCTTGCTCAACAGGTCAATCCGGCCGCCCATCATGGTCACCAACCGGCTGCACAGGGTCAGACCCAGGCCCACGCCGCCATACCGCTTGGCAATGGTATCTTCCCGTTGACGGAACAATTCAAAGATCTTTTGCTGATCTGCCGCCGGGATGCCTATGCCGCTATCCTGGATCGTGAACGACAGATCGTAACAACCGGCTTGCGCCTTCGATGCCGACCCGTCGACCGTCAGTTCCACCTGTCCTTCTGAGGTGAATTTGATCGCATTGCTGATCAGATTCTGCAGCACTTGTTTCAACCGCGTTCCATCTAAAATAAAATTCTGCGGGACATGGCCGGCAATCCGACTGATGAGCACAATTCCCTTTTCCTCGGCCTGATCCTTGAACAGACTTTCGACTTCCCGAATCAGGGTGGGGAGGCGAATCGAACTGGTCATGATCTGCAACCGACCGGAATCGATCTTGGACAGCTCCATGATATCGTTGAAAATAGCAACCAGCGCCATGCTGCTCTTGTGGATGATGGCGACAAAACGCTTTTCCTTTGGCCCCAGCAGCGTCGAATTGGCCAGCATCTCGGTATAGCCGATGATGGCGTTCATCGGCGTGCGTACCTCGTGGTTGATGTTGGCAATGAATTCGCTCTTCATCCGGTTGGCCGATTCCTCCGCCTGCGACAGGGCAACGGCCACATCTCCCGGTTGCATTCGGAGCGTCGGAGGCTGTCCATACCACAGGCCAAATTGCTGATCGGCGAGGGAAACAAGCGTGAGCGTGCCGCCAAAATTGGCGGAATTGACGTGCGGTTCGCAACGGCCTGTTTCCTCTGAGGCAAGCACGACCCGCTCGGACGATTGGAGGGCGGCGACCAGCGGATGGTTTGCCAGCTGCGGTTCCAGGTCCAGCAGACTGCAACCGATCAACGGTTCCCGGTCGTAGGTGTCAAGGGCACATTCGTTCGTTTCGACTATGTGCAACTCCTGGTCGATGCGCACAATGGGCACGGGGGCCTGCTCAATGATCCGGCGCGCGAACCGCAGTTGGTCAAGTGCGGCCTTTTTTTCATTGTCGCCGCGACGCCACTGCCGCCAGAGCCACCCGGCGGCAATCGAAACAAGCAAGACAACAAACAGGGGCACGACGGCTGCGGAAGAGAGGGGACTATTTTGGGCCGCGAGAACGGCACGCGGCGCAAGACAAGCAACACAACCAATGACCAACAGGCATTTCTTCACAATGACGACAATCCGTTTGCAAAAAAGGGAATAAGTTACGCTATTATATAGTTGGGCGTGAGGGATGTCAAAAGCAGCCTATGCCGTTCCCTTTTTCGATACACCAAGAACTCTGCGCGATATTCGAGCGATCCTCTGGCATCGGGCAACACGCCCTTCACCCCTCGGCGCCGCCTGCCACGGTCAGCCCGGCGTGGTGGCGGGCTGCGGCAATGAAGCCTTCGACCCATTGGGGCGTGCCCGAGGCCATCACATGGGTGTAGAGGGCGAGCACATTGTTTTTCACCAGCCCGTCTCGGCCGCCGGCAAAACCGGTGCCGCGTTCCATGTTCAGCACCAGACTGTCGCTTTCCCCATCCCATTGATGTACCCGCGAATAGCGGAACTCATGCCCCTTGATCCGGGTGCCGACAGGGTAAAACCTGTTGTCCTTTTCCACTCTGAAGGTCGAATAGCCGTGGGCCTGGGGTTTGGCGGCCAAGGTGAAGGTCACGGGAAAGACGCCGGCCAACGGAAATTCGCGGCCATCGAGGATGATCGAACGGCCGAGAAAGATCAACCCGCCACATTCGGCATACACCGGCAGGCCGCCGTCGATCCTTTCGCGGACCGATTGGCGAAAACTCGCGTTGTCGGCCAGCTGCTGGGCGCTGGTTTCGGGAAAACCGCCGCCGATGTACAGGCCATCGAGTTCCGGCGGCAGCGCCTTGGACTGCAGGGCGTCGATCATCACCAGCCGTGCCCCGGCCTGTTGCAGCGCCTCTAAATTTTCCTGGTAATAAAACTGAAAAGCGGCATCGCGGAGCACACCGATGGTCACCAGCGGTTGTGCCGGCGCCGCGACCTTGGGTGGCAGGGGCACCACTCCCCGCATCTGGGCGGCAATGGCGTCGAGATCGAAATGGGTTTCCGCCAAGGCGGCCAGATTGTCCACTGCCTCGGCCGCAGCCGCATATTCCTGGTGGGGCGTGACCCCAAGGTGACGCATGGGAAAGACATCCTGCTTGAGCCGGGGCATGATCCCCAGCACCGGCAGATCGGTATACTGTTCCATGGACTGGCGGATGATCGACTCGTGCCGGGAATTGGCGATCTGGTTGAGAATCACCCCGGCAAAGCGGATACGCGGGTCAAAGGCTTGGCAGCCGAGCACCAGCGCGGCCACGGTACGGGTGGTCTTGGAACAGTTGACCACCAGCAGGACCGGCAGGTCGAGCAGTTGGGCCAGTTCGGCGGTGGAAAATTCACCTGCGGCGTTGACACCGTCAAAAATCCCCCGGTTCCCCTCGACCACCGCATAGGCGCTGCCGTGGAGGTGCCGCTGGAAGGTGGAGACAATGGCTTCCGGCGACATCAGATAAGGGTCGAGGTTATAGCAGGGCTGACCAGCAGCCTTGCTCATCCAGCCGGCATCGATGTAATCCGGCCCCTTCTTGAACGCGGCCACGCCTTTGCCCCGATTGCGCAGGGCGGCGATCAGGGCCACCGAAACCACCGATTTTCCCGAACCGCCGCTGAGCCCCGCCAGCACCACACTTTTTACTTTGTCCAAACCGTTGTTTCCTTCTCTGCCGCGTTTAGTGCGTTACATATTGAAAAATAATAATCCGGGCGCATTCGTGCATCCATGGTGCTCACGCCCCGGTCCCGCTCCGTTGAGCATCCGCGTCATGCGCCGGCAGGCCGATTTCATTCCAGGCCGCCTCGTACAACCGGTTGAGGCGTTGCTCCAGTTCCAGTCGGTACCATTCGATCTGCTCCGGGGTCACCGCCGGCGGCACCGTCAAGGGTTCTCCATGGCGGACGACAATGGTGGCAAAGGGCAGCGGTACCAGGGTTCGGTCCCAGCTCTTGAAGCGGAGAAACCGATTACAGGCCCAAGCAAGGGGAAAGATCGGCTTGCCCGATTTGCTGGCCATGAGAATCACCCCTGCCTGCGCCCGCCGGGCCGGCCCCTGGGAGCCGTCGGCGACAATGGCGCTGTTCTTGCCGTGCCGCAAGTGATCGATCATCTCCCGCAAGGCCTTGACCCCGCCCCGGTTGGAAGAGCCGCGCACCGCTACATGGCCCATCAGCTGGGCCAAACGGGCGATATACTCGCCGTCTTTGGAAGCACTGACCATGATCGCCGAGGGATAGCGGCGCAGATAAATAAACAGATAGAGAAAGGAGTAGTGCCAGAAGGCGGCAATACCGGTGTCACGCGCGGCATAGTCACGAAAGGTTGCCCCGTCCCGCACCTTGACCCGGCACGTGGCGCACCACAGCCGCAACAGCCCCAGCACCAGCGGCGGAGCCACAACCAATGAACATCTGTACCAAAAATCAGCCAACAGCCAGCTCCATCATCTTGAGTTCCCTGATCCGGTCGCGGTAGCCGGCCGCTTCCTCGAAGGCCAACTGTTTGGCCGCTTCCTGCATCTTTTTCTCCAGCTCGGCGATCTCCCGGTGCAGTTCGTCGACGCTGTGATAGACCACCTCCGGCTCGGCCGCGGTCAACAGTCCCGGTGCTTCGTACTCGTCGGCAGGCTGCCAGCCCGCGGCCCGCAGGTGCTGGGCCATGGCGTCCTTGATTTCCGAGATCACCGTTTGCGGAACGATGCCGCGCTCCCGGTTGTAGGCCTCCTGGATGGCTCGCCGCCGGTTGGTTTCATCGATGGTGTAGCGCATCGACGGGGTGATCTTGTCGGCGTAGAGAATGACCGTGCCCTCGGCGTTGCGGGCCGCGCGGCCGCAGGTCTGCACCAGGCTCCGTTCCGAGCGGAGGAATCCCTCCTTGTCGGCATCGAGCACCGCCACCAGCGACACCTCGGGGATATCCAGCCCCTCGCGCAGCAGGTTGATGCCGATGAGCACGTCGTATTCGCGGTGACGCAATTCGCGGATCAGCTCCACCCGTTCCAGGGTTTTGATATCCGAATGGAGATAGCGCACCCGGATGCCCAGCTCTTCGTAGTACTGGGTCAGATCCTCGGCCATGCGCTTGGTCAGGGTGGTGACCAGCACCGCCTGGTTGCGCTCGGCGCGAACCCGGATCTCCTCCAGCAGGTCATCCACCTGGGTGGCGGCCGGCCGCACCTCGATACGCGGGTCGAGCAGACCGGTGGGCCGGATCAGCTGTTCGACGATGTGTTCACCCGCCTTGTTGAGCTCGTAGGGACCGGGCGTGGCCGACACGTACACCACCTGGCGGATGCGTTGCTCGAATTCGTCGAACCTGAGCGGCCGGTTGTCCAGGGCCGAGGGCAGACGGAAGCCATAGTTGACCAGGGTCTGCTTGCGCGAACGGTCGCCGTTGAACATGCCGCCGATCTGCGGCACCCCTATGTGCGACTCGTCGATGATCAACAGGTAATCGTCGGGGAAATAGTCGAGCAGGTTGGGCGGCGGCGCGCCCGGCTCCTTGCCGGTGAGGTGACGGCTGTAGTTCTCGATGCCGTTGCAGTAGCCCAGTTCGGCGATCATCTCCAGGTCAAACAAGGTGCGTTGCTCCAACCGCTGGGCCTCGACCAGCCGGTTGTCGGCCTGCAGTTCAGAAAGCCGCAGCTGCAGCTCGTCCTGGATGGAGCGCATCGCGCTCTTGAGATTGTCCTGGCTGGTGACGAAGTGGCTGCCGGGGAAGACGGTCATCTCCGCCACATCGGCCACGACCACGCCGCGCAGGGGATCGATGATCGACAGGCTGTCGATGGTGTCGCCGAAGAACTCGACCCGCACCGCATGCTCCTCCTCATGGACCGGGAAGATGTCGATCACGTCACCGCGAACGCGAAAGGTGCCGCGATGAAAGGAAAACTCGTTGCGTTCGTAGAGCATGAAGGCCAGCCGCCGTTGCACCTCCTCCATGGGATAATCGTCGCCGACCCGCAAAAACAGATGCATGTTCTTGTATTCGTCGGGCGAACCGAGGCCGTAGATGCAGGAGACCGAGGCCACGATCAGGACGTCGCGGCGGGTGAGCAGCGAGCGCGTGGCCGAGTGACGCAGCTTGTCGATGGCGTCGTTGATCGACGAGTCCTTTTCAATGTAGGTGTCCGAGGCCGGGATATAGGCCTCGGGCTGGTAGTAGTCGTAGTAGGAGACGAAATATTCGACCGCGTTGTGGGGAAAGAGTTCGCGGAACTCGGCAAAGAGTTGGGCCGCCAGGGTCTTGTTGGGCGCCATCACCAGGGTCGGCCGCTGTACCCGGGCCACCACCTGGGCCATGGTGAAGGTCTTGCCCGAACCGGTGACTCCCAGCAGGATCTGGTCGCGCACCCCGGCCTCCAGGTTGGCCGTCAGCCGGTCAATGGCTGCCGGCTGGTCGCCGGAGGGGGTGAAATCGGAAACGATTTCAAAAGGATTACTGGAATTGTAGAACACGGTTATATGACGCTTTAATCTCGTTGAATTTTAGACATCATTCAACGATCTGATTTTTTCTTGTGACAAAAGTGCGCTGTAGCTTTTTCTTGAGGTATTCAAGGTATTCCATTCCTTCGCTTGTCAATTCCCAAATACCTCTTCCTGATTGTTCAGCTGATTTGACATAACCATGGTGTTGTTTGGCTCTTTCTTTTGCCCATGCAACATCATGTTTCCATCGCGGTACGTTGTTTGCTACTTTTTCATGATATACAGGATCAGAGAATTCTTTTTTTAGCAGTTCGTACATTTTGCCATCGACTTCGGATTTCAACACTTTATTCCCCATTGATCCAATTGCCAGTATAAGTATAGGGATCAAGTCATCTTGAGATAAATTTTTCCCTTTTAACAATTTCCTGACAAGATCCATGCCCTGCCCTCAGAATTCCATGTGAAAGCTGTAGACACCCTCTTCCAGCTGACTGGTGACCTTGAGGCCGGAATGGTTGAACACGTTCTGCATCCGCTCGTTTTCCCGCAGGACCTCGGCGGTGAAGCCGGCAATGCCGTTGCGTTTGGCGATCTTGATCAGGTGCTGGAAGAGGAAGGTACCCAGTCCCTTGTTCTGCCAGCCATCGCGGACCACGAAGGCCACCTCGGCCAGGTTGGTCTTTTCATTGAGGTAGTAGGTGCCGACCGCGATGATCTGTTCGCCATGCGCCTCGGGCACAGTGCCCACCACGGCCACGTCGCGGCGGTGGTCGATATAGACGAAATCCTGGATCTGGCGCGGGGTGAAGCGCTGCTGCCGGCTCATGAAGCGGTAATAGATGGTCTCCTGGCTGAGGTTGTAGATCAGGTCGCGCATGTGGGGCTCGTCGGTGGGCTTGATCGAACGGAAATCGATCTCGGTGCCGTCCTCCATGAGGAAGGTGGCGCGGATCGATTCCTCCACCGGAATCATGAACCGATTGCCGAAACGGGCCAGGTCGGGCCGCAGGTACTTGGCCGCCACCGCCTCGCGGAACAGCTGCTCGCGGAAATCCGGATGGGCAATCGAAATCAGGGCCATGACCCGCTCGGCGATCGACTTGCCGTGCAGATAGGCCACGCCGTATTCGGTGACCACGTAGTGGACGCTGGCCCGGTTGATGACCACCCCCGAACCGGGTTGCAGGGTGCAGACGATGCGCGAGGCATCGCCCTCCCTGTTCAACGACGGCAGGGTGATGATCGCCCGGCCGCTCTCCGCCTTGGCCGCGCCGCGATTGAAGTCGATCTGGCCGCCGATGCCCGAATAAAAGCGGCCGCCCACCGAATCCGAGCAGACCTGGCCGGTGAGGTCGATCTCCAGGGCCATGTTGACCGCCACCATCCGCTTGTGCTTGCCGATGACGTTGGCGTCGTTGATGTATTCGGTGGGCCGGAAGCTGAACAGCGGGTTGTCGTGGATGTAGTCGTAAAGCTTCTTGGTGCCCATGCAGAAACTGGCGGTGATCTTGCCCTTGTCGATGGTCTTCATCGCCCCTGTCACGGCCCCGGATTCGATCAGGGGGATGATGGTGTCGGAGATCATCTCGGTGTGGAAGCCGATATCCTTGCGATCATGCAGAAATTCCATCACCACCTGGGGAATGCGGCCATAGCCCGGAACCCGACCGAGCCCCAATTCGATGGTCGAGCCGTTAGGAATCAGGGCAGCGGCGGTCTGGGCGATCTTGCGGCTGATCGGGTTGGGCGGATCAATGGCCCGCTCCAGGATCGGCCGGTCCACCGGCACCAGGATATCGAGATCAAAGACATCGACCAGGGTATCGCCGTGAGTCCAGGGCATGTTGGGGTTGACCTCGGCGATCACCAGCGAGGCGTTCTCGGTGGCGCTGCGGACGATGTCCACCGAAATGCCCAGGCTGACCCGGCCACGGGTGTCGGGCGGGGTCACCTGGATCAGGGCCACGTCGATGGGCAGGCTGCCGGAGTCGAACAGCTTGGGTACGTCGGAGAGCAGGATCGGGGTGTAGTCGCCAAATCCTTCCTGGATGACGTCGCGGATGTTGGAGCTGATGAAAAAGGCGTTGATGGCGAAACTGTCGGCCATCTTCTTGTCGGCGTAGGGGGCGTCGCCCTTGGTGATCAGCTGGATGATCTCGACGTTGGTCAGCGAGCGGGCCCGCTGGGTCATGGCCGCGATCAGCTCCTGGGGCGCGCCGCAGCCGGTGCCGATGAACACCCGCTGGCCGGCCTTGAGGTGGCTGAGGGACTGGGCCGGGGTGGCGATCATGTCACTGTATTTTTCCTGCCAGTTGTGTTCGTATTCCATGGCAAACCCCTTGCGTGGGTGAAAATGGCGCGGCGGGCCGGGTTAGAGACCGGCCAACGGCCGGGCAAAGGTCATACGGGCGTCGGCCACCACCGGTTCGTTGCCGATCTCGCCGACAATCAGGGGATTGATGTCCAGTTCGACGATCTGGGGAAAATCGGTGGTCAGCTGGCTGATCCGTTGCAGAGACACGGCAATGGCGCTGATGTCCACCTCCTTGAGGCCGCGCTTGCCCTCGAGCAGCTCGTAGGAGCGGGTCGACTTGAGCATCTGGATGGCCTCGTTCTCGGTGATCGGCGCCAGGTGGAAGGTGACATCCTTCATCACCTCGACGAAGATGCCGCCCAGACCGAACATCAGCATCGGCCCGAACTGGGGGTCGCGGGTCATACCGATGATCACCTCCAGGCCCTTCTCGGCCATCTTCTCCACATAGACACCCTCGACAATGGCGTTGGGCGCGTGCTTGTTGATGCGCAGCATCATCAGGTCAAAGGCGTCGGCCACCTCCTGGCTGGAGCCGATGTTGAGCCGCACCCCGCCCAGATCCGACTTGTGGACGATACTGGGCGAGACGATCTTCATCGCCACCGGAAAGCCGATGAAACGGGCTATCTCCACCGCCTCCTCGAGGCTGGTGGTCAACCGGCCCTCCATGATGCGGAAGCCGTAGGCCTTGAGAATGTCCTTGGACTTGACCTCGCCCAGCCGGAGCCGGCCGGTGCGCTGGCGGCGGGTGATGATCCGCTCCACCCGGCGGCGGTTAACCGGGAAACGGACCACATGGCGAGCCGGCCGTCGTTTCCATTCGCCATACTCGTGCATGGCCTTGAGCGCACCCACGGCCCGTTCGGGCGAGTCGTAGAAGGGCAGTCCGGCCGCGGCCAGTTCCTTGCGCGAAGGCATGACGTCCGACCCGCCGAGGAAGGAGGCGAGCACCGGGGTGGTTTCGTCCATGTGGGCGACAATGGCCCTGACCGTGGCCGCCGGCTGAGTCATGTACTGGGGCGCCAGCACCACCAGGATGGCGTCGATGGAGTCGTCGGCCACGGCGCTGTCGATGGCGGCGGCATAGTGGCGCGGTTCGGCGTCGGCAGAGATGTCGATCGGGTTGTCGATGAAGGCGGCCGGCGGCAGCTCCGCCCGCAACCGTGCCACCAGCGAATCGCTCAGCCGGGTGACGCTCAGGCCGGATTTCTCCACCGCGTCGGCGGCCATGGTGCCGGAACCGCCCGAGTTGGTGATAACCAGCACCCGGTCACCCCGAGGCGTGGGCTGCAGGGCGAGCGCGGTGGCATAGTCGAACAGGGCCTCGAAACTGTCGGCCCGGCAGATGCCGGCCCGTTTGAAGGCCGCGCCGTAGGCGGTGTCCTTGCCGGCGAGCACGCCGGTGTGATTGGCCGCGGCCTTGGTGCCGGCCACGGTGGTGCCGGCCTTGAGGATCACCACCGGTTTGCGGCTGCTGGCTTCCTGGGCTGCCTTGACGAACTTGTCGCCGTCGCTGATGTCTTCCAGATAACCGACAATGACCTTGGTTTCATCGTCCTGGGCCAGGGCGGCGAGCACATCGACCTCGGTGATGTCCGCCTTGTTGCCGATGGAGATCGATTTCGACACCCCGAGCTCGCGCTCGTCGGCGATGTCCATCATGGCGGTGCACAGGGCCCCGGATTGGGAGAAGATGGCCAGATGGCCGCGCTGGGGAATGCGTTTGGAAAAGGAAGCGTTCAGTTTGATGGCCGTGTTGATGATGCCCAAGCAGTTGGGGCCCAGGAGCCGCACCCCGCCCCTGCGGCAGATCTCGGTCAGCTCTTCCTCCAGCTTCCGCCCGTGGGGTCCGGTTTCCTTGAATCCCGAGGCCACCACCACGATGGCGCCGGCCTTTTTCTTGACCGCCTCGCGGGCAGCGGCCGGAACCATCTCCGCCGGGACCGCGATCACCACCAAATCCACGGGGTGGGGATAGTCGGCGATGGTGGGGTAGACCTTGAGGCCAAACAGTTCGCCCCCGGCCGAGTTGACCGGCGCGATCGGGCCGGGAAAACCACTCTTGACCAGATTGCTCACCGTGTCGTAGCCGACCTTGCCCACGGTCTTGGAAGCGCCGATCACCGCGATCGACTCCGGGGAAAACAGTCTATCGAGCATGGCCACCTCGTTCATGGGGTTTTCTGGGGGACGTGGACCACAAAGCCGTCGGCTTCCAAGGCTTTATGCACCGAACGGACGTTGTAGGTATTGATGCGCAGATAGATCATGGCCCGGCGCTTGTCGGTGCCTTCGGCCCGCACCAGGCGGGTAAACTGGACCTGCTTTTCCTCCATGATCCGCACCAGCTTGCTCAGGGCCTGCGGGTCCTGATTGTCCTCAATCGAGACCAACACCGATCCCTTGGCACCCAGGCCGAACAGGTCGCGGTAGGCGTTCATCAGGTCGGCGGTGGTGAAGACCCCGACCACCTTTTCCTCCTCGTTGACCACCGGCAGGGCGCCGATCTTGCGCGACTGGAACAGCAGCAGGGCGTCGTCCAGGGTGGCATGGGGGACAAGGAAGAGGCAATCGCGGGTCATCAGCACGGAAACTGGTGTTTTGTTGACCTTTTCCTCGACCGTTCCCCGTTCTTTGCTCTGGGCCACGGTGGAAGGCCGGGCCGAACGCAGGTCGCGGTCGGAAAGAATCCCCTGAAGCACGCCCTGTTCATCGACCACCGGCAGGTGGCGGATATTGTAGCGTTGCAGGATGTCGATCGCCTCGGCCACGGTCTGCTCCGGAGTAACCGTGACCGGTGACGGTGTCATGTGATCGTGGATGAACATCGATATACTCCCCTGGTTTTATTGCTGTGTGCACTCATTCATCGGTCTCCACAAGCCCGGACAAATAGGCTTCAACGCAAACACCAAGTTTTTCAAGAAAATATCCGCCCTCAAGGATCGAGAGCACGCGCCCTTGGGTGTAGTCGCGGGCGAGTTCCGTCACAAAGTTGCCCAGCCGCCGATAGAGATCGACGGTGAAGGCCAGGCCCGACATGTCGTCCTGGCGGTGGGCGTCGAATCCGGCGCCGACGATCAGGGCATCGGGCCGGATGGTGTCGAGAAAATTTCTGATCTTGGGAAAAAGACGCAGTACTTGCTCCGCGCCGGCGCCGGGGGGCAACGGCAGATTGAGGATGGTGCCCTTGCCGGGACCGACCCCCTTGTCCTCGGCCCAGCCGGTTCCGGGATAGCTGAAGCTGGGATGCTCGTGAATCGATATATAGGCGGTGTCCGCCTCTTGCTCGAAAGCGGTCTGGATGCCGTTGCCGTGGTGGGCGTCGAAATCGAACACGCACACCCGGCGGCGGCTGTACTCCTGCTGCCAGTAACGGGCGGCGATCACGCAGTTGTTGAAAAAACAGAATCCATAGGGCTGGTTGGGTTCGGCGTGATGGCCCGGTGGCCGGGTCTGGCAGAAGACCACCGTTCCCGGCTGGCGCTCGATCCTGTCCACCCCGACCAGGCCGGCACCAGCGGACAGGGTGGCGATGTCAAAGGATTCGTAGCCCACTTGATTGTCGGGATGGTCGATATAGGTGCGACCGGAGAGCACCGCCTCCTCGAAGCGAAACAACCAGCCCTCGGTATGGAAGGTCAGCAGTTGGGCACGGGTGGCCGGACGGGGGGCGAAGGTGCGGATGCGCCCGGCCAGGTGTCCCTGCATGAGCCGGTCAGTGATCACCTGCATCCGCTCGGGCGCTTCCGGATGATCACCGCCGCCGGTATCGTGCCGGCAAAAAGCGGGGTCGGTGATGAGGGTAATGGCAGGCTCGTTTTCCATTGCAAGGTCCACTGATCAGACGGCCGACCGGCAGCGCTGCGCCTCCGGTGTGACTGTGTCGCTCAACCTTACCGTATTCCTCGACAAAAACGAAGCGTATCTTCGCTTTCCCGCCACAACTTTTTGCCCAGTCACGGAAAACCCCTCCCGCCACATCGATACAACGCACGCATCACGCGATCAATCCTGCGGTAGCGAACCTTGAGGCACGATGGCGTCTTGCAGCGTCCTTGCCCCTCCGTCGGCTCTTTTTTTGCTGATTACAGCAGGGGACCCAAACGGCCCTTTATTTTTTTAGGTAACTCTAAATGACACTTGACAACAGACCTCCGTTAAGGCATAAAACTCTAAATTTAGTTTTATCTAAAACTATAAGGTCGTATAAATATACAATCTACCCTCAACACGGTTCGCGCACAAGCACCGGTCCATCCGTCGCGGCGACCGGCTTGCCTGTCGCACCCGTTGTGCCAATGCCCCATCCGTGATCCCATGAATGAAGGTACGCCCTACTCCTGGAGGTTGTTATCATGGAAGCGACTGCATCAAGTGTCCGCGCCACGCACCGCAAAAAAATCTGGCATATCGACAGCTGCTACAAATGTGCCCTGATCGGCACCTGCCTGAGCCGCAATGAATTGCGCAAACTAGCCCGCGATCGTCTGTTCGCGGCTGAACCCGACGCCGACGATTACCAGCTCCACGCCCATTTCATCAGGATATCCGACCAGGAGGACGTGCAAGGCAAAGCTTTACACAAATACCTGGAAAAAAAATACCGGGCCGCGAGCAAGAAATACCTGCGGGTTGCCGACGACGAGGCCATCAAGACCCTCTGGGACGAGGATATGGCCGAAGGCCGGGTGGACAGCGCCTGGTGGGCGATCATGACCCATCCGCATGTCTCGGCGCGACTGACGGCCAAGCTGTACGGCGATCTTCACATGCTGAGCCATGAGCGCGCCATCAATGGCCACAGAGGCCGGACAACGATCACCGCCCTGCGTGCCAAGGTCGACATGCTGGAGGAGGTGATCGGCTCGGAGCGGCAGTTATTCCGCCGGGAAAAGCGGCAGCTGGGCGAGGCAATCAGCGCACTGCGCCGGCAGCTCGCCGTACTTGCCGACAATGTCCGCACCCAGGAGCAGCGGGACGCGAACCAGGCGGATCAGCAGCTGATCGCCGACCTACGCCAACACAACAACGGACTCTGCGGCCAAATCGATGCGCTGAACGAGCAGTTGGACACTGCCCGGCAACAGTTCACATCAGCCAACGACCGGCTGCGCGAGCTGGAGGAACACAACAGCCGGCTGGAACACCATGCGGCCGAACAGGCGCGGGAAATCGCCTCGCTGGAAGGCCTGCTATTCCGGCAGCTGAGCCGCGAACCCGATCCCTGCCTCCACTGCGCCGACCACAACACCAGCAAATGTCCAGGGCCGAATCTCTGCGGCAAGACCGTGCTCTATGTCGGCGGGCTGCACAAACTGGTTCCCCATTACCGCCAACTGGTCGAACAGTTCGGCGGTCGCTTTCTCCATCATGACGGCGGCAAGGAGGCCTCGCGCAACCTGCTGCCCAAACTGCTGAGCACCGCCGACGCCGTGCTCTGCCCCATTGACTGCGTCAGTCACGACGCCTGCAACTGCGTCAAGAAAATGTGCAAACGTTACCAGAAACCCTTTGTCCTCATGCGCGGCGCCGGGCTGTCGGCGCTGGCCAGGGGGCTCAACCAAATCGTTCAATAACCATCCCAACGATCAAGCGCACAAGGAGTACACCGCATGGAAATCACCCACCCCATTCACACCGATCAACGCAACGGCAACCTGCACGTCAACCTGCATGGCCACTTTACTCCGGAAATCGCGGCGGAGCTCCCCAGCACCATCGCCCGCATCTATCGGGGCACGGGCAATATCTTCATCCACACCGCCAAGGTGACCGCCGTCACCCCCGGGTCCCGCAGCGTTTTCGCCCATTATCTTCAACTGTTGGACCTGCCACGGGAAAAGATGTACCTGACCGGCATCAAGGGCCTCGACATCAGCCCGGACAAGGGACGGGTGATCGTTTACGAGAAAAAGAAAAAAGGCTGCTGCGGCCGCTGCCGTGACTGCTCGTGCCACGGCAACATCAACCCGGCAACCCGCTAGCTTGCCCGCATCCTCCCGTACCATCACCGCGCCTGGTTGGAGGCACCATTTTCCCTGCCCTGGAAGCCATGAAAAGCGGTTGACTTCCAACCAGCCGTTTTGTACCTACCATTTCGACAAAGACCGGACTCAGCCGTGATGCGGAAGGGTGCGTGGCGCTCAGCAACCTGCCAGCAGGATCAAGACGATCGCGCGCCGGCCTTTTGGCGCGCGCGGCTTTCCGGCCCAAACCCATCCCGTTCCTCTAGCATCCCGCAACCCGCCCATGCCGATAACCCGCCTGACCGCCAGCGAACTGCGCCTCACCATCGCCCCCGAAACCCTGGGATTTACCGACACCTCCGAACTGGCGGACCACACCGTGCCGTGGATCGGTCAGGAGCGGGCCGAAATCGCCGCCCGATTCGGCCTGGACATGCGGCAGGCGGACTACAACCTGTTTGTCCTCGGCGAGGTGGGCAGCGGCCGGTCCTCGCTGCTCAAACAGGCGATGCACACAGCGGCCGCCAACCGGCCCACACCGCCGGACCTGTGTTATCTGCACAACTTCGACGCGCCGGAGCGGCCCCACGCCCTGCGCCTGCCCGCCGGCCAGGGTCGCCTGCTGCGCCAGTCGATGGCCCGGATGGTCAAGGCCTTGATCACCGAGATCCCCCAGCAGCTCGATGGGCCGGACTTCAGGATGGAAAGCGAGCGGATCGAAAAAGCCTACAAGGAGGAGGAAAGCAAGGCGTTCACCGCCCTCGAGGCCTTCGGCGAAGCCCGCAATTTCACCCTCCGCCAGGAATCCGGCCAAATGTTGTTCACCTTGCGCGGCAAGAAGGGACACGCCATGACCGAGGAGGAAATGCTGGCGCTGCCCAAGGAGCAGCGCGCGGCGATCAACCAGGCGGAACAGGAACTGCTGGCCGAGATCAACCGTTATTTCGAGCAAACCCGCCCGCTGGAGCGGCAAATGCATGACGCCCTGGCCGCACTGCGCCGTCAGACCGTCAAGCCGTTGCTGGAGCGGGCAATTGGAGCGATACGCGCCGGCCTCGATGTGGAAACGGCCGACACGGACAAGCTCGATGCCTCCCTCGACCAGGTCAGCACCGATATCCTCGACAACCTGGAACTGTTCAAGCCCTTGGAAACCGAGGATGACCTGCGCAAGGAAGCGCTGAACGCCGTGCTCTCCCGCTACCGGGTCAACCTGATCGTGGACAACGGGGGCATGCACGGGGCGCCTGTGATCGTCGAGGACAACCCCCTGTTCCGCTCGCTGTTCGGCAGCATTGAATACCAATCGGAAAACGAGGTGCTGGTGACCGATTTTTCCCGCATCCGCGCCGGCAGCCTGCTCAAGGCCCATGGCGGTTTTCTCATGCTCCATCTGCGCGACCTGCTGGCCGATGGCCTGGTATGGGAAAAACTGCGGCGCTTTCTCCGCAGTGGCCGATTGCAAATCGAGGAGCCGGGCACCGCCTTTGCCCCGATCGCCGCGGTTTCCCTGGAGCCCGAGTCGGTGGATATCGATGTGAAAATTGTCCTTATCGGTTCCCGGCCCCTCTATTACGCCCTCCAGGAGGGCGATCCCGAGTTTGCCCGCCGATTCCGGGTCAAGGTGGATTTCGCCGATCGGTTCACTGCCGCCGACCATACGCACCGCGCATCGGCGGTCTTTGTGGCCCACGTCTGCCGCCAACGCGGCCTGCCCCATTTCACCGCCGCCGCCGTGGCCCGACTGCTGGAACACGGTCATCGTCAGGCCGAGGATCGTTCACGGCAAAGCGCCATCTTCGGCCATGCCGAGGCCCTGATCATGGAGAGTGCAACCCTGTGCCAGCAGCGGAATGGTGGCCTGGTCGAGGCGGCGGATGTGGATGCGGCCCTGGCGGCGCGCATCCTGCGCCACGATTATCCCGAGCAGCGGATGCGGGAAGCCATTGCCGAGGGCGAGGTGCTGATCACTGTACGGGGCGAGCGGATCGGCCAGCTCAACGGTCTGAGCGTGGTCGATCTGGGCGATCACCGTTTCGGCTTTCCCACCCGCGTCACCGCCCGCACCTACGCCGGCGAGGACGGCCTGATCAACATCGAGCGCGAGGTGGAGATGTCCGGCCCGATCCACGACAAGGGCGTGTTCATCCTCCACAACTACCTGGCGGCCCTGTTTGCCCGTAACGCTCCCCTGACCTTCAACGCCTCCATCGTCTTCGAGCAGGAATACAGCGGCGTCGAGGGCGACTCCGCCTCCTGCGCCGAACTGTATGCCCTGCTCTCCTCCCTGTCCGGCCTGCCCCTCAGACAGGGCATAGCGGTCACCGGCGCCCTCAACCAGCACGGTGAGGTGTTGCCCGTGGGCGGCATTAACGAAAAAATCGAGGGGTATTTTCGCATCTGCGCCAGTGCCGGACTTGACGGCAGCCAGGGGGTATTGATCCCCTGGCGCAACCGCCGCCACCTGATGCTCGACCAGTGCGTGGTCGATGCCGTGAGCCAGGGCCTGTTCCACATCCACACGGCCGAGCATGTCGACGAAGGGCTGGAACTGCTCACCGGGGTGATCGCCGGCCAGGCCAACCGCAACGGTGTCTACCCGAAAGGCACGGTGCTCGGCCAGGCGCAGCAAGCCCTGCTGGCTTTCCGCCGCGCCTGTCAGGCGGTGGAGCGGCGGCAGGGCAAATAGGCCCGGGGATCGGCGATCGCGTCGCCAGGTTTATTGGTCAGCCATGCTGTCGGGAACTGCCAGATCCGCCTTCATGCGCTCGACATGACTGCCGGCCCAGTAAATCTTGTCGCAGTGCGGACAAAAGGTGAATCGCTCGAAGTAGCGCCGGGTGAGGGGTTCGAGGCGATGGACAATCCGTTGTTTGTCCACCGGCTCAAGCGGGGTGTTGCAGTCGAGGCAACGGGCAAAGGGCCGCGGCCACCTGCCGAGGCCGAACAAGGCAAGCACTTCCCGCAGCTGCCCGACAGGCTTGTCGGCGCGGATGTACCGGCCAAACACCACCTGTTTGCGTTTCAACAGATCCAGATCGCGGGTCAGGACGATGCGAGGCTGTTCGCCCAGGCACCCCAGCAGGGTTTTGCTGTCCCATCGCGGATCGTAGAGCGTGTCGAATCCGGCCATCCGCAGATAGCGGCCCAGCCGGCCGACATTGCCGTCAACGATGAACCGGATGCCCGTCAAGGGCTCGGGCCGCAGCGGGGTTGGCCGGGTCACGTCCCAGGGGGCGGTTATCGGATGGATGTCAAAATGCTGGCCGGCCCGCACCAGATGGGAAAAATCCGTCGGTTGTCCATCGCAGGCGATCCGTTCAACCTCGGTATGCGGCACCCCGAAGGATTCGATCACATCCTTGATCGAGGCCGCGCGGCTGACCGGCTGGACAATCGGCTGGGTGGTCCGCCAACGCCGTCGCAGCAGGGTGACGAGGTCGCCATGAAAGTGATAGCATGCGGTCATGTCGAGTGTTCCCGGCGTGAATTTCGTCAACCCTTCATCCTGCACGGAGAAAAGTGCAACCGGGTGCCATCACCGGCTGTTTTCCGGGTTCAAAGTGACCTGGTAGCCCTGTTCACCGCGATAGGGATTGAAGACCAGTGTCGGACAATGGGCCCGTTTCAGCACCCTGTCTGCAACGCTGCCAAGCAGGATCTTCTCAATACCCTTGGCCCCATGCGTCGCCATGATGATCATGTCGACAGCATTGTCCCTGGCAAAGGCCACGATGCAGTCCGCCGCCCGACCAAATAGCAACGTTCCCGTACATTGAGGAGAGGAGCGCGGGCATTGTTTGAGAACCGCGGCCATCTTTCGTTCCGCTTCCGCACGGATTCGCGCCTCGAATTCCTCAAAGGAGGCGGAATCGTAATCCGAACGGTATTCCACCTCTTCCACCACATGGGCAATGGTCACCTGTGCCCCCAGTTTATCCGCTATCCGAAGAGCAAACTCCACCAATCGCTCGGTGTGCTGCTGCAAATCCACCGGGACAAGAATGTGTCGAACGTCATGCATGGCGCACCTCTCTGTTTTTGCCTGCGCCAGGTTCCTTGATCTGGCGAGGGTTGAACCGGACACGTTTTCCGGCCTGATGTCTCCTTGCCGCACGCTCAATGAGCATAGAAGAATGCTCACAGAATTTCAACGTATTGCCGAAAGGAAACACCCTGGATCGGCAGCAACAACCCCTGGCGGGAAAAACCATCACGGTTGATGCAAAAACCGCGGCCGGCCGCCCTGTTCCGGCTCCCTCTTGCTCCACCATGACCAACTCCCGCGCGACGAATGGGGCTTGGCAAACTCTCCTCGCTTTTTCGCGGCAAAAATTTTACCTTCGCCCCATTCATCTGCTGCCGGCAAGAAATCGCGTCTTTTCAGGTGGCAGCAGGCCGTGGCGCACGAGCATACGGGTTCGGCACCGACACATGCGGCATTCCCGGTCGTGCACCATCGCTGCCCCAGCCCCCCGCAAACATCAGGGCACCCACAACCGCAACAGGAGGACATACGGCATGAGACAGGCATGTATCGCGCTCGCACTCATACTCTTTTTTTCGTCAATCGTCCGGGCAGACATTCCGGCCACGCCGGTCATGACCTTGTATCGATTCAACGGTCCGCTCGACATCCCCTACTACGACATCGAAACCTTTCGCAGAACAGGGCCCTCGACACCGGCAGGCTCCCTGGCCCAGGGAAGTTCAGTGGTGCCCTGCCTGGTGGTCGATGCCAATGGACCACTCACCGACCGCGAGGGCATTCCCTATGTAGGCTTCGAGGTGGTGGTCAACGCCCGCACCGCCACGCCCGCCTCGACGGCGCATTTCAAGAATGTTTCCAGAAAGCGCCAGTCCATGACCGTGGCCGACCATCACTGCGATGCCGGGATCCGCTATGTGATGGATGTGCGCACCATTTATCCCATGGACAAGCCGCCCCTGTTCGATCCTCCCCGCCCGGCGCAACCCGGCACCGCCGCCATTCCTCCCCAGGGAGAATTGGATCGAATCGTACGCGCCTTCCACAGCTCAACGGCCTGCGCCGGCGTCAATCAACGTCTGATCAACCGCCGCACCGCCCTGGAAGCGGCCTGGGAACGTTTCATCCGCGAACAGCAGGGGCGCTGGCCGGCCGAGGCCCTTCAGCGCGCCAAGCATCTGGACTACACCCTGCGGACCGCCATCTTCGAGGGGCACCTGGAACGCGGTTGCAATGCCTATGGGGCCTGCGAACGCAATATCATCGCCCTCTCGATCCGCAACCGTGGGCGCGAGTTGTGCACCAAACGCCACGGCTGCGCGGCGCCAGGGGATTTTCAGGGGGTTTCCTCCATGGTTTCCCAATACAACATCTGGGACGAATACCTGACCCAGGTGTCCGGGCTGACCTCCTGCTACCTTCGCGACGACCTGGCTGCGGGGAGTAGCGACAGCGCCCGCAATTACCGCAAACTGCAAAGCATGTATGCCCAGAATCTGCCCGACGTGCAGCGGATCCTGTTTGGCGACGATCGGGATCTGGCGGCGGTCTTTCCCAACAATGCGCTCACCGATCTGAAAGAGCTGCGTCACTATTACCATGCCCCGGCCATGGGCAAGTGCTTTCCCCGGCACAACCGGGTCGAATACATGTCCGGAGCCGTGGCCCGTAATGGCAGCCATTACGCCCTGATTGCCGGCACCCGTATTCAGGTGGACCAGGCGGCAGCAGGCGGGTATTTCTTCCACAGTTTCATGGTGCAGGAAACGCCGGCCAAAGATCTCGTCAGGATTGTCGACAACTATCCGGGCTTCGTCGTCGACGGCCGGCGCGTTTCCCTCAAGGAGAGCTCGTCCCGATGCGTCCCTTACGGCATTCCGGGCGGCTGCCGGTTCGACGAGATCGGCCGCTACCGCAAAACACCCTCCTGGGTCAACTCCGGCAAACCCCTGGAACTGCAATGCCGGATCGCTGAGCGTGGTGAACAATGCCAGGGAGAGGAAAAAAGGACCTCAGTCCGGGTGGGCGGTGTCTGCGACACCCAAATGCGGCCCTTCGCCGGGGTCGATTGACCCTGGAACTTGCCCCATCTCAACAGCGAAATGTTATTTTTTCACCATGTTAGACAACCATCCCTCGTTGTGTGCCACAATATTACACCAGGATTGTTCGACGAGGAGGCAGCACTGCGGCCACAGCCTGGGCCAAGTCGCTGGTATTGACGGGTTTCATGAGAAATTGATTGATGCCGTAGTAGGTTGCCGACTGTTCACTGACGATTTCGCTGTATCCGGTGCAGAGGATGATCGGTAGGTTTTTATCGATTTGTCTGATCTCGCGGACAAGTTGCACGCCGGTCATCTCCGGCATGGTTTGATCGGTAATCAATAGATCATAATCGCGGGGTGCGTCGGCGAACATGCGCAGAGCAGCCATACTGCTCAGGCTGGCGGTTACATGATAGCCAAGGAGCTGTAAACTCTCTTGGATAACCTCCAGGAAGAAGGCCTCGTCATCAACCAACAGCACATGCTCGCCCTTGCCCATGGGGAGCGGAGGCGGTGTGCCGCCGTTTATCGCGGCGTTTTCTTGGGTCAGGGGCAGATAGATATCAAACCGCGTACCCGCACCGATGGCGGATTCGACCTCGATCAATCCCTGATGGCTCTTGATGATCCCCAAGACCACCGCCATGCCCAGTCCGGTGCCTTCATTGACGTTTTTGGTGGTGAAATAGGGCTCGAAGATTCGTTCCCGTACCGCCGGGGACATGCCGCAACCGGTATCGATCACCTGGAGTTGGATGTACTCGCCAGCGGCAATGGTCATGGAGAAAAACTGGCGGGGAGCATCGAGAAACACTTTTTTTACATTGATGGTCAGTTGGCCGCCCTTCTCCCGCATCGCATGCAGGGCATTGGTGGCCAGGTTCATCACCACCTGATGGATCTGGGTGGAGTCACCAAGAATACGACCTGGAACCCGCTCCAGTTGGTGCCGGATGGTGATGGTGCTCGGCAGGGTCGAACTGAGCAGTTGGATGGATTCTTCAATAACCGGCACAAGGTCGAAGGGCTCCATGACCGTGGCGGTGTGGCGGCTGAAGCGCAGGATCTGTTGCACCAGATTCTTAGCCCGGTTACCCCCCTCCAGCACCCTTTGCAGGTTGTCGCGAAGTTTGGCATCCATGGCCGAATCGGCCCGGTAGAGGGCCAGTTCGGTGTAACCGATGATTCCGCCTAAAATGTTATTGAAATCATGGGCGATTCCACCGGCCAGCGTCCCGATGGCCTCGCTCCGCTGGGCATGGATCACCTGTTTTTCGAGGGCAGCCTTTTCTTCGGCCAGGGCCAGTTCCTTGCTCAAGTTGTGGATAAAAACCCCGATGTACATCGGGTTGCTTTGCTCGTCGACCACCAGCCAGCCCTTGGCCGTCACCGGCACGAGGGTGCCGTTCTTGGTCGTGTAGGAAAAGCGGATCGGCTGATCCTGGGCAATCCCCGACTTGAAGGCGAGGATGGCCTCGACGATCCGGGCCTGGTCCGCGGAGGGGACAAATTTCCTGAAATGTTTCTGGACCATTTCCTCATGCGAGTAACCACTCTCACGCAAGAACGAGCGGTTGGCGTCCAGAATCGTCCCGTGGAAGTTGACGAGCAGGATGCCTTCCGGGTTGGTGTTGAAAAAGGAACGGAAGCGGAATTCACTCTCTCGCAAGGCAGATTCCGTTTGCTTCCATTCGGTAATGTCGCGGACAATGCACTGCAGGCAGGTCTCGCCCGAGAGGTCAACCGCGCTCATGCGCATATCCGAATAGAACAAGTCGCCATCGAGCCGTGCTTGCACCCATTCGAATTGCTGGGGCCGCCCTTGCAGTGCCTCGTGGATGTAGCCCATGCCGTGTTCGGCAAAGGTTCGACCGTCCGGCTGGAGCGCCGGGGAGAAGAACTGCGGCGACAAGCCAACGAGCTGGTCGCGAGTTCCCCTGAACATCTCCAGGGTCTTGAGGTTGCAATCGACAACCACGTCCTCCTTGAGGATGAGAATAGCGTCGCTGCCCGCTTCAAACAGAGTTCGATAACGTCGTTCACTCTCCCTGAGCGCGAACTCGGCCAATTTTCGATTGGTGATGTCGCTATTGATGCCGGTGATCAGGAGAGGGTTGCCGTCTTTATCCCGTTCCACCACCTTGCCCCGGCTGGCGATCCACACCCAATGGCCATCGCGGTGGCGCATCCTGTACTCCGCCACATGTTGAGCATTGTCCGGTGAGGACAACAACTGTCTGAGGGTTTCGGCGGCCGCAGGATAGTCTTCGGGATGACAGAGACGGGTCCAGCTGTCGGCGGTCATGGGCAGTTCCCCGTCGTCATATCCGAGTATTTCGTACCAGCGGGGGCTGTAATAGGTGCGTGTGGTCTTGGGATAGCGCTCCCAGATGGCGTCGGTGGTGGCGGAAAAGGCGTGAGCCAGCCGCGCCTCGCTCCGACGCAAGGCCTCTTCCGCGGCTTTCTGGGCGGTGACATCCTTCAACGTGCCCAGCATACGAACCGCCGCACCCTGCTCATCGTAGAGATAGGCGCCCTCTTCGTATACCTGATAATAGGTCTGGTCCGCCTTGCGGAAGCGATAGGTGGCTGAATACAGTGACCGATCACGGCGGGCGATCTCTATCAGACCAAGGGTCGTGGCTCGATCATCGGGATGGATGCAGTCGACCCAGCCAGTAAACCCGTGGCTGTTGAACTCTTCCGCTGAATAACCGGTGATCTCCTTGATGCGGCCGGACCAGAAGATGGCACCGGAAGTCACATCGTAATCGTAGATCAGTTGGCCGCTAAGTTCGGCGGTTTGCCGAAATCGCTGTTCACTGTCCCGCAGCGATTGCAGCATGGCCACCCGTTCGCTGATATCCTGAATCGCCACAGCCGCCCCGGCCTCCGGATTGTTCCGGTCGAGCGGAGCGGCAAACAGGGAGACGTGGCGCAGGGAACCATCCTGCCGCTTGAACTGGGTTTCAACATAGCTGTTGCCCCGCTGCCAAAGCGTATCGTAGAGAGCTCGCCCTACCCGGACAAATTCTTCCTCGGTTTCGTACAGAAGGCGGGAGGAGCGGTTGAGCAGATCAACCGCGGCATACCCGGTGATGGTGGTCATCTGTTCGTTGACCACCTGGAATCGGCGCTCCCTGAGGATCACCAGCCCCACTGGCACCGCCTGGAAGAGGCTGCTCAACACATTCTCGTTGCGCCGCAGTTGCTCCTCCATTTTTTTTCGTTCAGTGATGTCGATGAGCATGCTGACCGCGCAGGGTTCACCTCCTGCGTGGAACACGGCTGACGAATAGAGGATATGGCGTTCCGATCCATCCGGTGAACTGCCTATAGCCTCCTGATTGTGGAGACTTCCCGTTGCCAGCAACAGCGCCATGTTCTCCTGGATTTTTTGGTGCTGGGAAGAGGGGATGAAATCCTCGGGCGTCTTACCCAAAATATCGTCCCGCCGTCTGCCACCGCTCAACTGTTCATACGCCGGATTGGCATCCAGGTAGACCCCATCACGGAGGCGGTTGATGACAATGCCATAGGGGGCGTGTTCAAAAATCGCCCGCCAAGCCGATTCCCGTTCTTCCAAGGCGCGTCTGTTTTGGTTGCGTTCGGTCATATCGCGCAGCAGCACGAGCAAATGGGGCGCGCCCGCCAGCTCGAAACCATTGAAAGAGACCTCGGTTTCCAGCACACTGCTATCGGGGAGGAGAATGTCCCAATCAAAACATTGACGGCTCTGCTGCTTGGCGGCGGCAATCCATTGTTCTGTTCTTGAAACCGATGGTTGACCGTCCCTTTGCGTGGGTGGCGACAAGGCCGCAAACCCCACGCCGAGCACATCCTGCCTTGATCGCTGAAACAGGCGCAGGGCCTCATCATTGCATTCGATGACCACGCCTCCGGCCAAGAGGAGAATGGCATCGCTGGCGCTTTCAAACAACGCCCGATAGCGCTGTTCACTGGACAGGAGTCGCTCTTCGATGGCCTTTCGTTCGGAGATGTCAATATAGACGCTCCGGACACCGACAACCTCGTCATCCACTGAAATCGGCTGGGAGTAGACCAAAGCTGCGCCCCTGGCTCCGTCTTTGCCGATCAGGGGATACTCCGTTGGTTCCAGTTGCTGGCCCTTGAACATCAGTTGCAGACGTTGCTTGATCTTGGGGTGTAACTGCGGCGGCGCCAGGGAGAAAAAATCGATGCCCTGGTCAAGCTCCGCCGCAGTGCGGTTAAAATGGCGCAGGGCGGTTTTGTTCGCCGACACCACGCGGCCATCACGGTCAATTTCATAGACCACCACAGGAAAGGAATCGAGCAAGTGCTGATACCGCTGCTCGCTCTTGTGCAGCTTTTGGGCGGTCTGTCGCTCCTGGAGAGCAAGACGCCCCATCTCCGCCAGCAGCTCGGCCATGATTTCCAGCCGATCGGTCAATCCGGCCAGGGCCTCATCGCTGATCACTTGAGCTGGGGTCAGGTCATTGATTGCACCAATCGCTTCCTTTTGACGGCCCCCTTTGTCTTCCGCCCATGACTCGGTATCTGCGGCACATCGGGAGAACATGCCGATAACAATGCTCCCCAGGTAGAGATCGTCGACCACGAGAGGGGATCCGAGGGCACTGAGGCCATTGTCGCAGGTCTGGATCGTGGTTTTTTCCCATGAAGAAGGCTGGGGCGCTAGAACCGGGTTGGCCGCCAGGCAGCTCCGCAACGAAAGGACCGAGCAGGGTGCCCCCTGCATGGTGGAGCGACAGGGGACATCCGTTGCAAAAACAATCTCACCATGCGGATCGATGAGGCAACAATCCATGTGGATGGAGGCGCTGAACCGGCGCAGAGCCGATTGCAGCCTGTGGATGGGTATCAATTGGTCAAAGGGCGGGAGCGGTTGCGGCATGGCTTTTCCTGAAAAAAGAGGAGGCACGGTTTGCATGGGGCCGGAATTTTATGTGGAGCAATCGCTGTTGGCAAAAATCGTTGTTTCAACTGAGGTCGATTCGGGGGCATGGGGGTATTCGGTTGGAGTCGGGATGATCTCGATCAGCATGTTCAGTACCCCCACCGCTCACCGGTGGAGCAATCACCGTGCTTTGCATCAATACTATCAAATGTCATAGGTCGTTGACAGGCTTCATGCCGCCCCCCCCCTGGAAAACAACCTCGTGGCTGTTTTCCAGAGGGCTGCCGCCTTGTACTTACACCTTGAACTGCTTGACCAGTTGTTCCAACTGGGCGGCCAATTGCGCCAGACCCTGGGCATTGTTTTGCACCTGACCGCTGCCCTCGCCGACCTGGGCCGATTGCTGGTTGATGCCGGCGATGTCGCGGGTGATATCGGTAATCACCACCGTGCTTTGGGCTACATTTTCGTTGACTTCGGCAATGCCTTGGGACGCCTGGGCGATGTTGCCGGCGATCTCACCGGTGGCGGCGGACTGCTCTTCCACTGCCGTGGCGATACCATTGATCACATTGTTTATCTCGGCAATAACCGTGGAGATCTTCTCGATATCCTCCACCGTGGTGGCGGTTGTGGCCTGCATGTCACTGATCTGGTTTTTGATATCGATGGTGGCCTCGGCGGTCTGGCGGGCCAGTTCCTTGATCTCGTTGGCCACCACCGCAAAGCCCTTGCCCGCCTCACCGGCCCGGGCCGCCTCGATGGTGGCGTTCAAAGCCAACAGATTGGTTTGCTCGGAAATCTCGGTGATGGTTTCGGTCACCCGGCCGATCTTGCGCGCCGATTCGCCCAAGGCGTTCATCTTCGCCGACGTCTGCCGCGATTGGGTGACCGCGCCCTCGGTGATGGCGCGCGCCTTTTCCGCGCTTTGCGCGATCTCGCCCACGGTGGAGGTCATCTCCTCGGTGGAGGAGGCCACCATGTTGACGTTGCTGGTCGACTGCTCCATGGCGGCCGAGACCGACTGCATGTTGGTGCTCATCTCCTCTGTGGCGGCGGCCACGGTAGCGGCCTTGTCGGAGGTGTCCTTGGCGGCGGAAGACAGTTGGCGCGACACCGCCGCCATGTCGTTGGAGGCGGCGCTCAACTGATCGACACCGGCGATGATGTTGCGTATCATCCCCGCCACTTGGGTGGCCATGCTGTTGACCGATTTGGCCATCTGGCCGATTTCGTCCTTCTGGTCGGTAACCATGGTGTTGGTGAAATCTCCCTGGGCCATAACCTCGGCCAGGGCTGCGGCCTTGCGTATCGGCACGGTGATCGAGCGAACGAGCAGGAAGGCGAGCAACACGCTGAGGCCCAGGGCGGCGACCAGGATGATCGAAATAACCCGTACGGCGTTGCTGGCATTACTTCCGGCCTCCTGGCCTGCTTTTTGGGCCAGATCGGTCACGAACTTATTGAATTCATCCAATGTTTTTAAGTATTCCGCCTGGATTTGACGGAAATCGCCCATCAGCAGGGTCTTGGCCTCCTGGTCTCGATCGTTCTTCACCAGATCAAGCAAGGTTTCGAGGTGGCGGGAGAAGACCGGCCGGATGTCAGTGGCCATTTTCTTCAACATTGCCTGTGCTTGCTCATGCTTGAGGGTTTTGTCGAACTCCTCCAAAATGCCGCCGGCCATCTTGCGGGCCTCGGCGATCCGCTGGAGTTCCATATCCGCACGATTGTGGTCGTTATCGATGAGCAGGAGGTTGCGCACGGCCCGGGCGACGATATTGATGTTGTCGATCAATCGATTGGCCTGCTCGACCTTGACCATCCGGTCGTTGACCAGCAGATGTATGCCATCGTTCAATTCGTGAATTTCTTTGATAGCATAGCCACCCACTAGCACCATCAACACCAGCAGGACGGCAAAGCCGCAACTCAGCCGCGTTCCGATCTTCAGATTATTTAACATTATTCCACTCCTTTGTAGGTAGTTTGGGACTGGCCTGTTGATGACCGCGCTCCCGTCTTCATCAATAAAAAAGGGCGAACCCTCTTTTTCCCCTGAGTTGACAGCCGCCCAATCGGTAGGCGGTTGTGGTGTCGACGCTCCCGCCCTGCAATCGTCTCATTGCCACTGCGCCGACCTTTCACGGTTGGTTGTTGACAGACCATCTGGTCTTGTCATGCGGGTCAGTTGTCATCGAGGCTGAGCACCTTGTCGATGTCGAGCAGGCCGATAAGGTTGTGCTCGCGTTTGTAGACGCCGGTGAAAAAACGGCCCTGGATGCCACGCATGTTGGCGGGCGGGGGGGCCTTCTCCGTCTGCTCGACGCTGACCACGTCACTGATCCTGTGCACGAGGATACCGACCTTGTTGCCGGCGCTGTTGACGATGATCACCCGGCACAGGGAATCCGGCTCGGTGGAGCCCAGCCCCAGGCGTCGGGCCAGGTCGAGCACGGTGACGATCTGGCCCCGCAGGTTGAGGATGCCGAGCACGTCGGCCGGGGCCTGGGGCACCCGGGTGAGCTGGCTGAGTTTGTTGATCTCCTGGATCTGGTGAATTGCCATTCCGCAGAGGGCTTCGCCTACCTGAAAGGTGGCCAGTTCGACGCGGTTTTCCTGGGGGGGCGATGGGTTCATGCGTGCTCCTTGCTCCTCGGGATTCAGGCGGCGACCGTGGTTCGGAGGCAGCGGCAGACGCCCTCCACCAACCGTTCCCGGTCCAGTTTGATGTGGTATTCTTCGACCCCGGCAGCCTTGCCCCGGGCAATGTCCTCCTCGGCGGCCAGGGTGGTCAGGGCGATAACCGGCAGATGAGCAAAGCGCGAGGAATGTTTGATCCTTTGGGTCAACTCGAAGCCGTCCAGGTTGGGCATCTCGATATCGGTGACCACCAGGCCGATGGTCTCGTGGTTGCTCTCCAGCACCTGCCAGGCATCGAGGCCATCGACCGCCTCCACGACCGGGAAGCCGGCCTGCTCCAGATAGCTGCGCACCAGGTTGCGGAAGAACTCGGAATCGTCGACGATGAGCACCTGGTCCACATCCTCGCCGCCGCAGGCAGCCGCATCCCCGAACCAATCGGGATGGAGTGTTTCCACCAGCTCGAAGATGTCGACCAGCATGGTGGTGGTGCCACCGATGATGGCCGAACCCATGATGCCGGTCTGTCGGAGGGTGACCGCGTCAATCTCGGCCGAGACCTCGATGGCATCCACCGGACCGCTGGCCAGTAGACCGATGTCCTTGCCCTTGAGACGAAAGACGATGACCAGCAGATTGTCTTGGTCGGCCAGGGGCAGCACCGTGGCCACCTCGTCGACACTGAGCAGTGGCAGGCTGCCGCCCCGGTACTGCATCACCCGGCGGCTGCCGATGGCTTCGATTTGGGAGCGGTTGATTTTTTCGACTCGTTCCACCAGGCTCAAGGGCACGGCGAACTGTTCTTCCTGGGCGCTGCGGAAGGTGAGCAGGGCCTGCCGGTCTTGGCGCTTGAGCAGGGTTTCCCGCGCCAGTTCGCCGGACCTCCGCGAGCCCTCCAGCGAGGTCAGCCGGGCCATGCGGGCCAGGTCGGCGATGTCGAGGATCAAGGCGATGCGGCCGTCGCCCATGATGGTGGCTCCGGCATAACCTTGGCAGCCCTGGAGATGGCGACCGAGCGGCTTGATGACGATCTCTTCCGAGTCGAGCAGGCGGTCGACGATGAGGCCGTAGCGGAACGCCCCGGTGGTGACCACCACGATGTTGAGGGCGCTGGACGGGCTCTGCCGTCGGTCCGTGCCCCGTGGCTCCGGTGTCGTTTCAGGCTCACGGACGACTATTGCAGCGGGGTCGAACAGTGGCGAGGTCCGCGAGCGGCGGTCGGCGATGTTGTGGCGGCGGTCGCTGCGGGTGGTGCCGGTTTCCTCGTCGTAATAGGTCCGCTCGATTCCGAGGGTATCGGACAAGCGGATCAGCGGCAGCAGGGTGCCCCGGAGGCGGACGACCTCGGCGTCGCCCACCCGCTCGATCCGCTCCTTGATCTGCGCAGCGGGGATGCGCAGCAGTTCTTCCAGGTTGGCTTGGGGGATGGCGTAGCGCTCCTCTCCGGTCATGATGATCTGGCTGGGGATGATGGCCAGGGTCAACGGCAGCTTGATGGCGATGCGGGTGCCTTGGCCGACCACCGAGTCGATCTCCAGAGTCCCGCCCAGTTGGTCGAGGTTGGTCTTGACCACATCCATGCCCACACCGCGGCCGGACACGTCGGTGACCAGAGCAGCGGTGGAGAAGCCCGGCAGAAGGATGAGGTTGAGCTTCTCCTTGGCCGACATCAGTTTGGCCTGGTCGGCGGAGATCAGCCCCTTGGCCATTGCCGTGGCCGCCAGCTGTTCACCGTCGAGGCCCCGGCCGTCGTCCTTGATCTCGATCACCACCTGGCCGGCGGCATGATAGGCCTTGAGCAACAGGGTGCCGTGGCTTGGCTTGCCCAATCCCTGGCGTTCCCCAGGGGATTCGATGCCGTGGTCGATGCTGTTGCGCACCAGGTGGGTGAGCGGGTCGCTGATCGCCTCGATGATGGTCTTGTCGAGTTCCACCTCTTTACCGACCAGGTGGAGCTCCACCTCTTTGCCCAGCTTCTTGGCCAGATCCCGCACCACCCGTGGAAATTTGCCCAGGACGTTGCCAATAGGCTGCATCCGGGTGAGCATGATCGCCCCTTGCAGCTCGGAGGTCACCAGGTCAATACGCTGACCCACCGCCTCGGCCTCGGGCGCCGCACCGGAGCCGATGGTTTGCAGCAGTTGGTTGCGCGACAGCACCAGTTCGCCCGCCAAGGTCATCAACTGGTCGAGCAGGCTCACCGACACCCGGATACTGGTCTCCGTTTTGCTGGTGGCCATGCCATCGTCTGGCGGCGGAATGTCGCCCTCCGTGGAGAGAGGGGCCATTGCCTCCGGGGCAGCCGGCCGCACCTCGGGGGGGGAGGTGGCGGCCGGCTGATCCCCGGCGGCAATGGCATTCAAGATGGCGACAGGGGCGCTGATATCGATTTCGTTGCTGCAGGAGATATTGGCCAGGTGCTGCTTGAGCCTGTCCGTGGCCAGCAGCAGTCCGTTGATCACCTCCTGGGTGGGCGTCAACTTGCGGGTACGCATCAAACCAAGCACGTTCTCCGCTGCATGGGCCAAATCCTGGAGTACATGTAGACCCATGAAACCGGCGCCCCCCTTGATGGAATGGATCGCCCGGAACACCTTGTTGACCCGTTCCTCGTTATTCACTGCCCCTCCCTGTTCGATGGCGAGCAGGTCGCCCTCGATATCGGCCAGATGTTCAACCGACTCTTCGATGAACGCGCCGAGGAGTTCGTTGTCTTCGTTACTGCTCATGCCTGTTTCCTTGCTAAAAGCACTCTGTTGAGCCGGACTCGGTCACGGCGTCTTTAATTTCTGTACCCAAAACATTGCAGCCAGGATTGACCCGAGCGAACTTCTCAAAGCTCAGGTCGGTAATCGGTCGGCAAGCCATGCGCTGCGCATGGCTGACCTACTTGGGGCGATTCAGGAAAATGGGGCCAGGCCTGTTGCAATTGCGTGCTGCAAAGCGAGATCCATACCATTTTGGTGGTATTTTATTTTTGCTACTATATTGAATAGTTACAGGGTTTGGAGCGGGCGGGTGCGGTGCAGAAGAACGGGAATTCTAGAAAAACTGGACAGGTGGTGGTCCAGTAGTCCAGAAACAGGAGACGTGGCAAGCGGAACGCAGGGAAGAGTGTGGGCAATTTATTTGGTGGTCGGATCGGGATCGGAAAGGCGTTCCGGTGTGCGTGCACCGGGCATCGTCGCAACGGAGAGGGAGTGCAACTTCAGGAGATTGTACAGGTGGGAGCGGCTGAATTGGGCCATGGCGCAGGCGGTGCTGATGTCACCCTCAGCTTCCTGCAACAGGCTTTGCAGGTAATGCTTTTCTATGAAGTCAAGCTGCTGGCGGCGGTATTCCTTGTATGGAAGGATCGTCCCTCTTGGCGAATGCGGGGGCGGCGGTTGAAAGTGATTGTGGGGTTCGTGCCTGCTTTCCACCATGGATCGAATGTGATGCAGCCGAATTTCCGGAGGGAGGTGAACGGGGTAGATCGCTGGATTGGAGGGATCGGAAAGGATCGCTTTTTCGAGCACATTGCGAAGATCGCGAATGTTGCCAGGCCAGGGATAGGCCTTCAGGATTTCCAGGGTTTCGGGAAGGATGCCTTTGATCGAAAAATGGTGGTGCCGACAAATTGCCAGGACAAAACTCACCGCGAGTTTTTCGATATCTGCCTCTCGTTCCCGGAGCGGCGGCAAATGGATGGTAAAGGCAGAGAGGCGAAAGTAAAGATCCTGGCGGAACTGCCCTTGTTGCACCATTGCCTCAAGGTTCCGGTTGGTGGCGGCAATGAGTCTGAAATCGCTTTTCTGTTCACGAACCTTGCCCACCGGTCTGAATGTTCGTTCCTGGAGGACACGAAGCAGACTTTTTTGCAAATCGAGAGAGAGTTCGCCGATTTCATCAAGAAAAAGCGTGCCGCCATCTGCCTGTTCAATCAGGCCTTGCCGATCACTGTCGGCGCCGGTGAACGCACCTTTGGCATGACCAAAGAGGAGGCTGGCCACTAACTGGTCGGGCAGGTTGGTACAGTCGACCACCACAAAAGGTTGATGTGCGCGGGCACTGTTGGTGTGGATGGCGTGGGCAAACAACTCCTTGCCCGTGCCGGTTTCACCGGTAATCAAAACCCCGGTATCGGTGTTCGAGCACTGGGCGACTTGGTTGAGGCAAGAGAGAATGCTTGCACTTGTGCCGATGATTTCATCGCGATTGAGGATGACCTTGTTGGCGCATTGTCGCTTTTTGTCGTGGTATTCCAGGGCACGTTTGATTTGCAGGATGATTTCTTGTCGGTTCAGCGGTTTTTGCAGATAATTCCAGGCACCATTTTTGATGGCCAGCTCCGCACCGTTGGCGTCTCCCATGCCGGTAACAATGATGACCTCCGGTGGCGAGGGTAACCTGTTCATAGAGGGCAGGACATCGAGGCCATTGCCATCAGGCAGTCGGACATCCAGAAAAACGAGATCTATTGGCTGTGCGGCAAGTTGCGCTTTCCCTTCCTCGATGCTTGCCGCGCCAATCGCCTCGAAACCAAGCACGGAGCAGTTTTCTAAAAGAAGATCGCGAAAAAGGGGATCGTCATCAATAACTAGGATATGTGCCACTTATGACCTCAAGTTTCGGGGTTGGCACCGCCAAAGAAAAATCGGCTGCCAACCTCCTGAAATAGTGTCGTTTTAACGTGAAAAGCCTTTTGCTTTCTGATACATTGGATTTGCGAAAATACCTAATGATATCAAAAAGAAAAGGCTCAGATGAACCATACCCAATACTATCAGGAGCAACAAGAGGCAAAACGACTGCATGACCGGATTTCTTCCTTTCTGGACGATTTCAAGGTTGGCACCCTGCTGGGTGGCAGCGGCATCCGCAAATTGCGAGGGGCAAAACCGCTGGCGGTGTTCGCCGCCATCTTCTCCTTGCCGTTTAGCGGGGTCAATTTCTCTCGCGGGATCGTGAACAACCCGGAACTGAGATT
>Ga0302250_1000119_pt1 | contig 115495 bp, 100 predicted proteins | sample AAG_RA_Asp_MG_FD_193536 | JGI IMG/M metagenome (GOLD analysis project Ga0302250, IMG submission 193536) | Enriched activated sludge microbial communities from anaerobic digester in WTTP, New Holstein, Wisconsin, United States - AAG_RA_Asp | ecosystem: Engineered > Bioreactor > Anaerobic >... | reverse complement strand
CAGCGATACTCCGGTAAAACGTTTGATAACGGTTCCGTAGCTTCTCAAAGATGTCCTTCTTAATAATAAGAATCTTTGCTGCCTCTTTGGAAATGAGGGGGTAAGGATCTATGGTATCATTCCCATTCGGTATTTTGAAATACCTGTCTTTCCGCGGGATTTTAGGCTATAATAACTTTCATGTTCAAATACGACCGTTTCCAGCAGGAAGCAATCGACCATATCAACAACGGGCATTCCGTGATCGTCTCCGCGCCTACCGGAGCGGGCAAAACCGCGATCGCAGAACATGTCATAGACACCTGCATCAATAACAACACCGGCGTGATATACACCGCGCCGATAAAAGCCCTTTCCAACCAGAAATTCCGCGATTTCCAGAACCGCCTCGGAGATAATATAGGCATACTCACCGGTGACATCTCGCTGAACCCCGAGGCTCCGGTGTTGATCATGACCACGGAGATTTTCCGCAACAAGATACTCGACGACCAGGAGTCGCTGAAAAAATACCGCTGGATCATATTCGATGAAGTGCATTATCTGGACAACGAGGAACGCGGCACCGTGTGGGAAGAGTCGCTTATCTTTCTCCCCTCACACATGAACCTGCTGGCCCTTTCCGCTACCATACCCAATATCAAACAAATAGCGGAATGGATAGAAAGCATCCATAACAAGCCGGTGCAAACGGTGGTGGAAACCGAACGCCCGGTCCCGCTGCATTTCCTTTTCCAGTGCCAGAACCAGGTGGTCGACAGTCTTTCTGCCCTGAAGAACATAAAGGGGCTTCCGGAACTGCCGTATAAATTCCACAGGCAAAACCCGCGCACCGGTTACGGATTGAACAAGATCGGTCCGCTCATAAAACACATCCGCGAACGGGAAGGATTCCCCTGCATATATTTCGTCTTCGGCCGCAGGCGCGCCGAGGACCTGGCGAAAGATCTCTGCAGGTTCGATCTCCTGCCGAAAGACGACTGCGGCAAAATAACGGCTCTTTACGAGGAACTTTGCCGAAAATTCGACCTGACCCGTGAACGCTCGGCGCAAGAGATGTCCGACCTGGTGAAAAAGGGTATCGCTTTTCACCACGCGGGCATGCTGCCGACGCTCAAAGAAGTCATCGAACGGCTCTTCACCAGCCGTCTGCTAAAGGTAATCTTCACCACGGAGACCTTCGCGTTAGGCATAAACATGCCGAGCAGATCGGTTGTCTTCGACGATCTGCGCAAATTCTACGGGCGCTACGTGCGCAACCTGAAAACGCGCGATTTCTACCAGATGGCGGGCCGCGCGGGCAGGCGCGGCATAGATACGGAAGGGTTCGTTTATTGCAGGATCAATCCCGCTAAACTGAGTTACAACGACATCAATCGCGTCATTTACGGAGGCCCCGAGGAGGTACACAGCCAGCTTAACACATCATATGCCACCATCCTCAATCTTTACGAAAAATACCGGGACGACCTCTATAAAGTATATCCTCTCTCCCTGCATTATTTCCAGTGCCGCAAAGAAGAACAGAAAGAAGCCTTGCGCCTGATAGAAGCAAAGTTGAATCTCCTCAAAGACAACGATTACATAAAAAACGGGGAGCTCACTCCCAAAGGGCAGTTCGCCAAGACCGTTTACGGTTACGAGCTGCTGCTCTCCGAGCTTTACGAACGCGACGTGCTGGAACAACTGGATGAATTCGGGCTGGGTATAATGGCGGCGGCGGCGGTCTTTGAACCGCGTAAAAACCAGCAGATGCTGAATCTCTCCAAAAGCGCCAGGCGCATAAGGGCGGCCTGCGAAGAGATCTACGCCCGTATAAAACAACTCGAGATATCACGGCGTATCTATCCTTTGAGCAAAGAGCCTTACTTCCATTTAAGCGGGAGCATAGAATCCTGGCTGAGAGGAACGTCTTTTGAGAAAACCCTGCTTTTAACCGACACCGATGAGGGGGAGATCGTGCGATACTTCCGGATGAGCGTGCAGATACTGCGCGAGATAGGGGACTCCGAGGTCGCTTCCCCTCTGCTGAAAGAAAAGATCCGTGAAACGGCGAGAGTTATCAACCGCGACATCATAGACGCGGAAAAACAGTTGCGGGAAACGTGAAACCTTAAGCTACCTCCCCCTCTCTTTTTCCTTGAGGTAATCCTCCACTATCTTTTTATGGTCAAAAGCGAATTCCATACCGGCAAGCTCCTGCCTTGAAACGATTCTCACCTCGGCGGCATCGTCACCGGCAACCGGGATACCTGAAGAGCTACCGATAAAAACCGTACCCACCGTGTGAAAACGCGGGTCGCGCCCGGGATCGGAATAGGTATGAAACTGCCTGAGTTCCGATAACTCCAGCCCCGTCTCCTCTCTGGCCTCCCGCCTCACGGCGTCTTCCAGACTTTCCCCGTAGTCCACGAACCCTCCCGGCAGCGCCCAGCCGAAAGGCGGATTGCTCCTTTTTATGATCACGATCCCGCCCGCGCTTTCGATAACGGCGTCCACTGTAAGAAAAGGCTGTTTGAGCGTGCGCGTCATATATTCCAGGTAGCCGCAAACATTCTTATCGAAAATGCCGGCCGTTTCCTCGTCTTTAAGACAGAATACGATCTCTTTCAGGGCGCCGGATTTCCCGCAGAACAAAAGCCTGTGCACCTCTTGCGCCATGATCTTTGCCGCCGCCTTACAGGGGAAACCTCCCGTACCGCAGCCCAAAGCGGGAAAGACGACGGAGGATATATCCAGTCCTACCGCCAGATTGAGAGCGCTCCGGCAGGAAGCCCGGATCTTACTCTCGTCGGTGCGAAAATCCATTCCCATGGTGGCGGCGTGTATCACATACCTGGCCGCCAGCCTGCCCGCCGAAGTCACAACGGAATCGCCGATATCCACCGGACCGCGGCTCACCGCTTCTCTTTCTATCTCTTCACCGCCGGCCTTCTTAATAGCCCCCGCGACCCCGCCGCCCATCAGCAGGCGGTTGTTCGCGGCATTCACCAGCGCGTCCGCTTTTACGGCGGTAATATCGCCGCGTATAACTTTAATTTCGACGTCACGAATCAGCATATCCGATCCTTCACCCCTTCTGGCGGTAAATACCGTCATACCCTTTCCCCGCGGGATTGATCCCGGCGAAAACCAGTTGTATCAACCGGGCGTTCCTGCGTATGCGGATCCCGGCCGGATTCTGCACCACCAGTATGAATTCGCTCCTGCCGTGAAACCCCGCGTCCCATACCCCTGTTTGCGTGAAAGCGCCGCATCTCAAAAGTGAACTGCGGGGAAAAGCGAAGGCTATCAACCCCAGCGGCATGCGCACGGTCTCATTGGTGGAAACCCGGTATGCCCCCTGTTTAAGTAACCACCAGCCGCAGGTCCCTTCGCCCGGGATCTCCCTCACCCCCGGGAGCACCCGTCCGCTGTTATCGAAATCCACCGCGCCTTCGCCGTCAAAGGCGTGTATCGTGGAAGCGGTAAAATCCATACCGTTCGGCGTTAGTTGTTTTTCCAGATCGAGAAACCCGCTGACCAGGGACTGCTTTTCTATTAAGCCGCGGATCTCCTCTCCATTCAATATATTTCCAACTGTCACGGCTGCCTCAACTTTCCCCAGACAAAAATCACGGCCTTGCCCACCATCCAGACGAAAAGCAAAGCCGCCGCGAACACCAGGGAAAGCCCCAAGACCGCGGACAAAAGAACGAAGAGCGGGAAGAAAAACAACCACAATCCCGCCAGCATCCCCAACGCAGATAAAAACAATAACCCTACCAGGAATGCTTTCATTTTAATCGCTCCAGGAAGACAATACGCCACGGTGATCGAACCAGAGGACGATCGAAGGCCGGCCGCCGCGTTTATACACGAACCGGGTAGAGTCCACAGCCGCCGATATCTCGTCGGGCTCACCGTAATTCTTCTTTATCTCCGCCGCTCCGCTTCCCAGCCCGGTCTTGCCGGCGCGCAAGTCGGCCTCCAGCCTGTCTTTGGCGGCGGCGTCTGCTTTCGCAGCGTATCCACCGAATGAACGGAACGCAACGACGCTTTCCCTGCCGCCGCAGCACCCGGACACAAAGACGATCGTAGTTATGACGATAAAACAACCTGGAATATTACGCATTACGCACCTCCTGGGGCCGTCCGGCTCATTCAATCTCCTCTTGAAGTTTCACGATCAACTGGGATACTTCCTTCAGCAAAGGCATCGGCAGCAACTTTTCCGTTTCAATCTCCCCGCGCAGGGTCTTCAACACGCCGATCAGCCGTTTGACCTGCGTATTCTTCTTTTTCTCCCACGCCTCTTGGGGATCAATTTCTTCTCTCTGTCTGATCAGCGCGCTAAGGTCCTTCTTAACATCCCTGGCCTCCCTGCCGTCTTCGAAGACCTGCTTTTTAAGCGTCGAATACTCGTCATCTCCGAGCATCTTGCGGTTCTTGGCGCTGCGCAGGACATCCACCGCTTCATAAGAAGGCACCTGCCTGGCATCCGCGGACTCGATGAATTCCTGCCTCAGGTAAGCCGGCTCCTCCTTCTCCAGGAACATATACGACCTCAAAAGCTTCAAAGCGGTCTGCTGTTTTATCCCCACTTCTTTAGCGGTGTAAAACTCGAACTTGGAATATCCCCACTCCCGGTAAAGCTTGTCCTTCCAGACGGAATAGAGCGCCCTGCCGAACTCTATCCAGGAAGACTTGAAATCTTTTGCCGACTTGAGAATATGCTCTCTGACCGAACCCGGCTCCACCCGCGCCAATTTTTCTTCCAGCTCCATCAACGACTTGGACATTATATTCTCCCCCTTATTTACCGTATTACCGAAGTAATAAAACTCCTCACCGGCTAAACTCGCCTTGATTAATCAGGATGAGTAAGCACACTCTCCCTGAATACTTCCTGTTTCATTTTCTTCCCCTGCCGCTCTCTGCCGCCCCGGCCTTCGGGCAGCAGCGTTCCGCCGCGCATCTGCCGCAAAAAGGCGAAACCGGCCTGCAGATGTTCTGGCCGAAGGCCACCAGTACCGTGTTCAATTCTATCCAGTATCTGCGCGCGAAAAGCCCTTGCAGGGCTTTCTCGGTTTCCTCTGCCTTGACGCTCTTTACCCAGCCCAAACGGTTGGAGATACGGTGCACATGCGTGTCAACGCATACCGCCGGTATGCCGTAACCCAATCCGAGCACAAGATTGGCAGTTTTCCTTCCTACCCCTTTAATACTCAGCAGGTCCTCTATTGTACACGGCACCCTGCCGCCGAAACTCTCCAGGATCGCCCGGCTGGCTCCGAGGATCACTCCGGCCTTTGTCCGGTAAAACCCGACCGGAAAAATCAAGCCGGATATCTTCTTTTCCGGCAGCCTCAACATAGAACGAGGGTCCGAGGCCTCTTTAAACAGCCTGCGGGAAGCCCGTAAGGCCACACTATCTTTAGTACGCAGGCTCAATATGCAGGAAACCAGCACCAGGTACGGATCCTTTTCAGCGGATATCTCCGTTACCGAAGGCAGGCGGAAATCCAAAGCCTGCCTCCGGATAAGACGATAAACCTTCAGATGTTCTCCGGCCATGGCCGCGTAAATCCTTCCTTATAAGCGCAAAGATGATCGGACGCCCAATGTTGATGCAGGACAGAGCGCAAAGGCACGCAATGGAATTCTTTACCGGAAACTGTGCGCCTAAGGCCGAAGCGCATTTCGTAAATATCGCAGTAATATTGCCCGGAGGTATTCCCCGGCCGCAGATGCTCGCAGGGGTCATCGAGAACCCCGCAGCAGGCGCCGCACCTGCGGCAGCGCCCTTCCCAAAGCGTCTCCTTCCGGAACATATATTCCGAATAATCGGCTTCCCTGTTTATTTCCACGGCTACTTGATCTTCTCTCTTCCCTCGACTACGGACGGCTGCGATGCCCTTATTTTAGTCTCTTCGACTTACGCTTTTCGGTTTTAAGCCGTCACCGTAAACCGAAACGGGCTTCGTCACCGTAGCCGTTGCCGAATTAAGTATTGTGTCCCCGGAATTACGGGTTACTTAATACGCCATACATAGGCGCCTTGGTCCAGATCGAAAACCTCCACTGGCGCGCCGGGCGGCAGGCTTTCCTGAAGACGCTTGGCGTATAACTTCTCTATTTCCTCCACCGCCACCCCGTTCCTGGCGGCCAGCTTCATGTAAATCACCATGCGGTCGCTGTTTTCTTCCTTGATGATTTCCTTTTCCGCCCCGGAAGCCGAACGCCGCAGCTCCAGCAGCCCGGCCCTGTTCTCTCCGGCGGTTCCCTTCTTCAGCAGAGCGGTTATCTGCGCAAACCTGTTTTTTCTCCTCTGCACCGCGCCTTCTATTTCAGGATCGGAAACGGCATCCGCGGCATAAGCGGCGGACGGCAGAATGACATTAAGTAAACTCTGTTTCCCGAAAGCCGACGGAGCGGGATCTGCGTTCGGAGATACCATATCCTCTATCTTATCTATAGTCTTCTCCAAATGCTGATAAATGTCCAGCCGCATGGAGATATCCACTTTGATGGGATCTTTCGGCGCTTCCACGCGCACCCTGGCACAGCCCGGCCCGAAAGTAATGCCCAACGCCCATAAACACGTCAATAGCAGTTTCCCCATAATTCCCTCCCTTTTTAGGAAGCGGAGGGGATCAAATCCCCCTGCCGCCTATCATCCCATGCAAACGCACGTCGAAAACCCTTTTCCCCTGCCCGCCTTCGAAAACGGCGTATATACGCAGTTCCTGTTCAACGGTAGATAAATTTAAGATAGCGCTGCGATAGCGGTAATCCCTCAAGCTGTCATAAATAGTCTGCAGAGGGCGGCCGCTCTGCACCGCCAGATAATCAAGGATCTTTTTATCCCGTATATTCATACTCCCCCCGGACTGTGTTCCCAAAGAAGCGCTTACATCCTGCAGGCCGGAGCCGCCTCCTTCCAGGACTGCCTCGCCGGAAGTGATTCCGCCGAGCGCCACCTTTTCCGAGAACCCTAATTCCCGGGAGACCACCTCCAGATCGGAATTCTTAACCTGGAACCGGCATTTGTATTTTATACCGCCGTCTGCGCTTACGTAAAGATCGGCCGCGGCGGTCAAAGAGCCGCTCCAGAGGGCTACGGGAGAAAACAACGCCTGCGCCGCGCCCTTTTCATCCACCCATACCTTCCCCTTCACTTTCTCAAGCCGTAAATCCCGAAAGGCAAATTCCCTCATGGTTATCTGCCCTTCTTTATTTTCACCCGGCAGGTAAACGGAGATCCCCGAAGCGAAAAATTGTCCGGCCCGCAGCGTATCCACACCGGCGGACAAATCAGTCAAAGACGTGCCGGAAAACCCGGCAGACAAAGAACCCTTGATCCCGAAAGCAGGACAGTTCGGGCCGTTGCGTATCTCGGCGTTACGGATATCCAGTCTTTCAGGCATAAAACGCGGCAGTTTCAGGCCGCCGCTTATCCCGTTTGCACCGGATTCGCTGCAGGTAACAAGCAGCAGCGGGTTCTCAAGATAGACCCGCCGCGGCCTGCCGCAGAACAGAGAAACCGGGCTGAATTCCAGGTTCACCGCATCGGCGTAAAAAACGTATCTCCCGGGGACATCCAACAGCAACCCTTTTAACCTGATATAGCCGAAAGGATTGACGCGGCATTCCTTGAAAGAAGATACTGCGGAAGGCAAGAACAGGGAAAATCCGCTCTCTACCGCCCGGCGCGTGAGTATGCCACCCGAAGCATAAAGCAGCAAAACTAACATAACCGCGCAAAGCAAAACAGTTCTTCTGCGCGTCTTGTTACCGTTCTCGCGCTCTGTCTTAGCCATAGACATTCCCCCTGATTTTCCTGAACGCCTTGCTTTTCAACATAGAGGATGCGGCGCTAAAAGCCTCTTCCCGCGTATTTATCCTGCCGATAGCCCGCAGTTCCTCCAGGCCGGCAAGCAGACTGCCGATCACCGGAGAAGGTTCAAGAGCGAACCTGCGCATCAGGTCGTTGCCGTTCAACAGCCTGGGCAGGACCTTGCGGCCGAGCGAGCTGAAATATTCCCGCAGCAGCCCGCGGCAGATCCGCTCATGCTGGAGACGGGACTTCCTGCTTGTCAAAGGGCCGCGGGTGGACCGCTGATCGGCCATGGAAAGAAGAAGTATGGAAGCGGCCTCCGCGCCGGCGTCCCGAAAATACCTGAATTGAGCCCTGGCGGTGACGACTTCATTGTCCGCCAGATAACCCGGGCGCAGATGGCAAAAAACCATCCTGCGCAGCGCGTCCTGCTCAACCCGGGAAAGTTTCAGCCGCTCCGCCATACGGCAGACTATGCGCGCCCCCGACAATTCATGCCCGTGAAATATCATCCTGCCGCCGCGGCGTTTCTTCGCCGCCGGCTTACCGATATCATGCAAAAGCGTCCCGAGCTTAAGCAATGCCAGCCTGCGCCGTCCCGGTACGATCTCCTGCGAAAGATATGAAGAAAGTCCCGGTTCGCCTCCGAGATCATCCAGAAGCAACTCGAGCTGTTTCACGGATTCCAGGCTGTGCTTCCAGACATCAAGATGATGATACGGCCCCTGGGATACGCCCCGCATCACCTCTAACTCCGGGAGCGCCTGATCCAGCACCCCCTTATCATCCATAAGCTTCAGCACCGGATACGCGTTCCCCGATTCCAGTATTTTAAAAAGCTCGTCGCGCACGCGCTCGCCGGAAACGCGGGAAAGCAAACGGCGCTTGGCCGCCGCTTGCCGCAGGACCTCCTTCTCCGCCTTAAAGCCGAATACCGCCGAAAGGCTGAAAGCACGCATAATGCGCAGGGGGTCATCGTTGAAACTATCCGGCCCTGCCAGCCGCAGCCTGCCCGCGCGCAGATCGGCGAGAGAACCGCGAACATCTATAACACCTCCGCAGAACCCCGCGGTAACGACACGCCCCCGGATCTCCTTTGCAAGGGCATTGACCGTGAAATCTCTTTTTTCTAAATCTTCTTCTATTCCGTCCGCGCGAAAATCGGAGAAATCGAGCGTATAAATAACGCCTGAACGCGTCTTTTTCACCAACCGGCAGCAGCCGCGCTCACGATCCAGTATCACGAACCCAGCCTTGAGTTTAAGGTTGAGCGCGCGGCCGAAAGACACGGCTCCTTTGTCCACGGCAAAATCCATGTCCGGGTTTTCTTTCCGCCTTCCCAGAAAAAGGTCCCGCAGAAAACCGCCGACAAGATAAACTTTACGGCCGGACTTCCCTGCTTGAACGGCAACCATCCTTAACAGCTTTATATCTTCCGGCAAAGGCTCTTTCATAACCCCACGACCTCCGCGGATAGATCAACGGTATCCACGACCGCTACGGTTGATTTTCCGCTAAGCCAGCCGCCGCACTCCCCGGGGTTGACGGCCAGAAGAGAACCTTTCCGCTCCACCGACGGCTTATGACTATGGCCGTAGATCAATATATCGGCGTGCGGCATCTTTCCATCCAGCAAAGCGATGTCGTGCACCACTACTATCTTCCTGGAAGCGAAGGTTATGAAAAGCGGAGCCTCGGTTATTGCGCCCGCAGAAACGGAAGAAAGCCCTTTGCGCTCCCCGTCGTTATTACCGAACACACCCTTCCATAGGCACTTCAACTTATTGATCTCAGGCACCGTGAAAGGAGCGACGAAATCCCCCGCATGAACGACAAAATCGGTCTTTAGACGGTTGAAAAGCTGCACGGCGGCGGCTATCATGGAGAGATTATCGTGCGTGTCGGAAATGATCCCTATCTTCATTTCAGGTATTCTCTTTGGGCAGCGTATCGGCCTTATTCAAAACCTCCTCCTCCACAAAAATCGGAGTATGGGCCCTGACCGCCAGCGCTATACTGTCCGAAGGCCGCGCGTCAAGCACGAGCTCGGCGCCGGAAGAATCCTTCAGGTATATCTTGGCGTAAAAAGTGCTTTCCTCCACGCGGTCGATGACGATTTTCTCCACGGAGGCGCGCAGTTTCTCGATGGTATCCTTGAACAGATCGTGAGTCAGCGGCCTGGGCGGGGTCAAATTGCTTATCTTCATCTTTATGGCGGATATCTCCGCCAGCCCTATCACTATCGGCAGCAGGCGCCGGCCGTGCTTTTCCTTGAGCACTATCAGCTGGTCGTGGCGTTTCTCGTCTATGATGAGCTTGCTCAATTCCACCTCTATCATTTAGATAACCTCCTCTTGCGGCCCTTCTTGCTCACGGCGCGCGCTTCCCCGTCATCCAGAAGACTCTTCAGCTCGTGCATAAATTGTCCGACGTCCTTGAACTGCCGGTAAACCGAGGCGAAGCGGACATAGGCCACGTCGTCTATTTTTTTGAGCCTTTTTATGATCGCCTCGCCGATCGCGCTGGAAGGCACTTCCCTGGACGCGCTCTTGTATATTTCACGTTCCACCTGGGAAGTTATCTCCTCCATCTCCTCCAGGCCCACGGGGCGCTTCTCGCAAGCGCGCATTATACCGGTGAGTATCTTCTTGCGGTCGAAAGCCTGCCGGGTGCCGTCTTTCTTGATCACCATCAGAGAGACGTCTTCCACATACTCATACGTAGTGAAACGCCTGTCGCAGGAAAGGCACTCGCGCCTGCGCCTCACGGCCGAGCCTTCCTGGGTGCCCCGCGAATCCACCACCTTGTCTTCCTTATGACCGCAATACGGACAACGCATACGAATCCTTTATATATAATATTATAGGTAGCATAGCATATTAGGCGGAGAATTCAAGGCAAGAAACACACAAAACAGGTTCTGGGTTATAGGTTCTGGGAAGAGCCGTAAAAACATGCCCATAGTCCATGGAGCACGCTCGACAGTTTAGAGAATGCAGATACTGAGCTATATAAAGACGCGGGGCTCAGCATATCGTTCTCATTTTGAGAACAACCGTACTCAATCTTAGAACATTAGTTCAGGTCTTTTACAGGAGAACTTCAGTTAATTACCTTGCAGAAGTCTCTGCGCCAATCTGTTCAGTTCCTGATTGGCCAGGGCGGCGACGCGTTTTCTCACCACACGGGAGAAATATTCCCTTTCGGTCTTGCTAAGTTTCTCATTACGCAACTTCTTCAAGAATAACTCTTTTTGCTTTGGAGAAAAAACTTGCGATAAAGCATATTCCAGCCCCATCTCGTCCTTCACGGCAAGAAAATCGTAAAGGTCTTCCCGGCTTTGTTTGAAGTAATTGGCGAAAGTATTCTTCATCCTTTGCATAGACATAACCCTGTTATCCACCTTCAAATCACTATTATTCTCCAACGCTTCCATGTATCTTTTATACTCTTTCTGCGCATCTACATTCTTGAACAACGCCAGCAGATCATCCGCCCAGGAGAATTTCAAACCTAATGTCTTGTAAAGCGCCAGCGAAAACAATACCAACGAGCCCAAATTCGTCCTGTCCGTATGGGATTTTAGATGCTTCTCGGCCTTATCATAATCAAACAGCCCCTTATCCGCGCTGCCGGCAAGCACCACCGGGAACCCTTCCCAAAGCCTGGCGTCATGCAACTTGACCATATCGGCAAGCGTAGAATTGACTTCCTCCTCTTTTGCCGCTTCCAAAAGAGGAAAACCCAATCCCGCAAGCCGTTTCATAAGATCAGCTTTATTCAAATTCCACCCCTTCTCTTCTCAAATATTGCAAGAAATATTCCCAATTCTTCAATATCTTTAGTTCCGATATATCATAAGACGCAGTTTCCCTGAAACGCGTTTCCAACTTTCTAAAATCTATTTCCCTGTTCTTACTTTTAATCAAAGCCAAGCAATCCTCATTGTCTACCGTAGTACCCCTGAACAATTTGCTGATTATAATGTCATAATAATTCAAAACTCCGAGATAGATATGACTGAATTCTTTTATAACATAATGATTAGCTTTTTCTAAAGGAGACTCCAACAATTCAGTAGTATGGATATGTTTACCTCTAAATAGATCGAAAATGAACCCGTCATTTCTCGCCCATCCCCAGCCTGTCTTGGGTTTGTATCCTATCTGCTGGAGAATCTTCGTTACATATTTGTGCTCTTCAATATCAGGAATAATTAAATCTATATCTTTTGTTGATTCTTTAACTCCCAATAACGTCATCGCCGTGCCACCGCAGGCGATAAGATGGACTCTCTTTTTAATAAATCCATCCCAAGCGCTTAATTCACTCATTAACCCCTGTTTATTTATTCGATATTCCATACAATATATTGTACTATCTGGTACAACCTCCTGTACCAAATTATACAATATTAAGGAAACAATGTCAACTTTTTGTTATAAAAACAGGTTCTGGGTGCTGGGATATACGAGAAACGAAGGATGAAGCATGAGGCACGAAGGACGATAAAGCGCAAAAGAACACTCTTCTGTTCTAAACAAGTGTTACTTGATGAATTTTATGCTACAGTTCACCTCCTGCCATCAGCAACTCCTTTTAGATATGCCGATCTCAAGATATTCATTATTGTTGCAAATTTACGTCTCTGCATAGCTGTAGGATTGTCTCTGAGGAATTGTTCGGTAAAATAAACATATATTGCTTCATCAACAGGGATAACAACATTGTTTCCATCGACATTAATTCTAATACCTTTTTTTCTCCCGCCCGTCATTGTAACTTCAGTAACGTTCACAGTAATGTTTCCCATAAACCATCTCCTTCCGGTATTTACTCATTTGGAGAAAACATGAATTTCTATTGTCGGATCCTCTTTTATTTTCTTTATCAATGCGGCTAAACGAGCATCGCTTGTATTATCAGGATATCGTAAATTAACCACAATATCCCACAACACAGTATTACTTCTAAAGAAACGGACCGACTCTCCCTCCATATCCTCTATGGCTGGGAATACACGGATACCAAAATCTAACAAGGCTTCTGCTATCCCTTCTCTGACACTTTTAGATATTCTTGCCTCATATCCAATTACCTCGCGATATATAGATAACAGTTCGGAATAACTCATTGTTTTAAAACTAAAGTTACCTTCATCTAGTTCATTCTTAATACGTTTGGCGACTTCTCTAAAATGTTCCATAATTATCCTCTCCTGCCCCAACATAGGGACATCTTTTCCATAAATTATTCTCGTATATTTCTGAATAATAAAAGGCGGCTCTTAATAAGAGCCGCCTTTTATAGAACAGTAGAATAATTTTGGAATTGATTTTGGTCCATAGTTTTCCCAAAAACATAGAACCGGTTTTTTATTCTATACGTCTATACTCCCTACTCTATACCCTCACGTTTCTTTTATTTCTCGTCCTTCATGTTCACACAGGTGAACACTTGCTCAATTCCGTATAAGAGCAAGGTGCTTAGTCATTCTATACTCGCCTCACCCTGATCCCCGCCTCTTTCAGGAACTTCCGCGCGTTTTCGTCGGGATACTCGCCGCAGGTAACAACCTCTATGATGCCGGCGTTGATGAGCATCTTGGCGCAGATAACGCATGGCTGGTGGGTGATGTAGATCACACTTCCGCGTGTGCCGATGCCGTGCAGGGCCGCCTGGAGCAGGACGTTCTGCTCGGCGTGCAGACCGCGGCATAATTCGTGTCTTTGCCCGGAAGGAATATTCATTTTTTCGCGCATGCACCCGGTCTGAGAGCAATGTTTCAGGCCGGAAGGCGCGCCGTTGTAACCGGTGGCGAGTATACGCTTGTTCTTTACCAGCACCGCGCCCACTGCCCTGCGCAGACAAGTGGTGCGTTTGGAGACTAACTGCGCGAGTTCAAGAAAATATTCGTCCCAACTCGGCCTCTGCGGCGCTTGGGCTTTTTTCTTATTAGGTCTACGCATTCTTCAGCTCCGGGTAAAGAGGAAATTGTTTTGCCAGTTCCTTGACCTGTTCTCTGATACCGCTCTTGGCGAAAGCGTCGTCACGCACGGTCACCGCCTGGTCTATAAAATCGGCGATCTGGCGCATTTGCGACTCTTTCATTCCGCGTGTGGTCACCGCCGGGGTGCCGATACGGATGCCGCTGGTCACCGCCGGGCTCTGCTTATCGTAAGGGATCAGGTTCTTGTTGACGGTGATATTCACCTCTTCCAGCACGTCGGAGGCCTTTTTGCCGCTGATGTTCTTGGATGTCAAATCGACCAGCATCAGGTGGTTGTCCGTGCCGCCTGAGACTATGCGGTAGCCTTTCCCCGCCAGTTCAGCCGCCATTTCCCCGGCGTTGGAGACGATCTGCTTCTGGTAAGTCTTGAATTCCGGCTTCATCGCCTCTCCGAAGGCTACCGCCTTGGCGGCGATAACGTGCATCAACGGCCCGCCCTGCAGGCCGGGGAATATCCTTGAATCGATCTTCTTGGCGAATTCTTTGCGACAGAGGATGAAACCTCCACGCGGGCCGCGCAGAGTCTTATGCGTAGTGGAAGTAACGAACTCTGCGTACGGCACCGGAGATTCATGCACACCGGCAGCGATCAATCCGGCGATATGCGCCATATCCACGAACAAGTAAGCGCCGACCGAATCGCATATCTTGCGAAAACGCGCGAAGTCCATCTTTCTGGGATACGCAGAAGCTCCTGCCAGGATCATCTTCGGTTTATGCTCGGCGGCGAACTCCGCAATCATATCATAATCGAGCATTTCGCTTTCTTTATCCACCCCGTAGGTAACTATCTTGTAGAACCTGCCGGAGAAATTGTGCGGATGACCGTGGCTCAAATGCCCGCCGCAGGCCAGGTCCATCGCCAGCACGGTGTCGCCCGGGGCAAGCGCCGCCATATACACGGCCATATTGGCGCTGGTGCCGGAATGCGCCTGGACGTTGGCGTGCTCGGCTCCGAAAAGCTCTTTCACCCTGCTGATTGCGATATCCTCCACGATATCTACGTTATGACACCCGCCGTACCAGCGCGCCGCCGGGTATCCCTCGGCGTACTTATTGGTCAACACCGATCCCTGCGCCTCCAGCACCGCCAGGGAAGTAAAATTCTCCGAGGCTATCAACTCCAGGTTGTTCTCCTGTCTCTCGATCTCGTTCTTGACCGCGGCGTATATCTCCGGGTCGGCCGTTTTCAGATGTCTCATCTTCTACCCCCGCATATCTTTTTTTCTATTTCGACTATTATTTTCAGCCGGCGTTCATGCCTGCCTCCGGCAAAAGCAGTATTCATCCAGATCTCCGTTATCTTTCGCGCCTCGGCGGCGCCAGAGAAAGAAGCGCCCAACACCAGCACGTTGCTGTCGTTATGCTCCCTGGAAAGCCGCGCCGCCGTCCTGTTACAGCAGAGCGCCGCGCGCACGCCAGGGAAACGGTTCGCCACGATGGAATTTCCTATTCCGCTTTTGCAGATAAGTATCCCCCTGCGGTAGCGGCGGCGGGAAATAAGACCGGCCAGGGCCGCGGCGGTAACCGGATAATCACAGCTTTCTTCGGAATACGCACCGAGGTCCTTGATGCGTATGCCGCGTTTCTTCAAGAAAATCTTCAGCTTCTCCTTCAATGCGAAACCGCCGTGGTCGGAAGCTATCAAGAGCGCAGAATTCATATCAATACCTCCACTTTAGCAACCGCTTCCTTTATCTGGGAAAATGTCTTTTTGTACAGATCAAGAGTCCCGCCGATCGGGTCCGGGATGTCGGCCTCTGCCCCTCCGGTCCCGGCAAATTCCTTGAGCAGGAAGACCCTGTTCTTCGCCTCCGGAGCCATCTCCAGTATCCTTTCCTCGTGGAGCTTCTCCATCGGCAGAATTATATCCGCAGCCTTTATCATCACCGGAGTAAGCCTGCGAGCTTTGTGCCCCGAGACATCCATACCCTCTTCCGCCAGCACGCCGCGCGTGGCCTGCGTAGCTCCGCCGGAGACTGCCGATATCCCGGCGGAAAAAACATCGATTCCTTCATGCTTCTTTTCCGCGAGGAGCTTTTTCAGGAACGCCTCCGCCATCACTGAACGGCAGGAGTTACCGGTGCAGACAAAAAGCACGGTCCTGTTCTTCAGGGAGGTCATTATCTCTGCCACGCTCAACGCCCCCTCTCTCAAGACGCGCGCCTCGCCGCCGGAAAGGTCCACCACGCTGGACTCTCTGCCTATCCGGCAGGGACCGGAATCCACCGCCATCTCAACCAGTCCGCCGAAATCCGATAAAGCGCCGGCGCATTCGAAAGGGGGCTCTTTACCGGACAAGTTGGCCGAAGGACAGACGAGCGGGACGCCGGCATATTCCAACAATGCGAGCGCCACGCGATGATCCGGCATCCTCACCCCGACGGTCCCGCCTTCCCTGCCTTTCAAAACCAGTGTCAACGGACCCGGCCAGAAACGCGAAATAAGCTTGTATGCCCGCGAAGGTACTCCAGAAGCGAGATCTTCCGCCTGTGTGATACCGCTTACCAGGATAGAAAAAGGTTTATCCGCCGGGCGCTTCTTTATTTCATACAGTTTTCTGACCGCCGCCGGATCGAAAAAGTTCGCCGCTATACCATAAACCGTCTCAGTGGGAATGATCACCAGCCCGCCGGAGGCTATCAAAGAAGCGGCTTCCTCGAGGGCCCCGGGATGCGGATCGATTGCGTCTATGAACACCGTCTTGGTACGGCTCATAAGGAAATCTGTATTTTCCCTATCTCTTCGCGCATCTTGGCGCGGAAAGTTTCCATCTTGCCCCTGATACCCGCGTCTGACAAAGCGAGTATCTCCAGCGCGAACACCGCCGCGTTCTTCGCGCCCCCCGCGCCCACGGCCATACAGGCCACAGGTATGCCGGAAGGCATCTGCACAGTGGAAAGCAGGGAATCCACTCCCCGCAAACTGCTTGTCTCCACCGGGATGCCGATCACAGGAAGCAGAGTATGGCCGGCGATTGCCCCGGCAAGGGCGGCCGAGCCTCCTGCCGCGGCGATGAATACCGATACCCCGCGCTCCGGCGCCGACTCCACGTAAGCCGCCAGTTCTTTGGGAGTGCGATGGGCCGACAGAACCTTGACCTCCGGCTCTATGCCGAACTCTTTAAGCAGTTCGACGGCGGGCCGCACTGTTTCCAGATCGGACTTACTGCCCATAAGCACGCTGACCGTATTCTTCATCTTCATCCCTTTCTTATAAAATATTTCTCATCTATTATACGCGCGGTTTCGGATCAAGCGGACTTCGCAGCTATATCACGGCGGTAATGCATTCCTTTAAAATCTATCTCCCCGGCGGCGGAATAGGCGGAGGCGGCGGCTTCCTTGATATCGCGCCCCAGAGCGCTGACCCCCAGCACCCTTCCCCCGTCGCTCAAACACCTGCCTCCGGCGAGCCTGGTGCCGGAATGAAAAACTGCCACGTCTCCGCGCCCGGCGAGCCGCTGGAGCCCTTTTATCTCCATTCCCTTCGAATATTCCCCCGGGTAACCTCCGGAAACAAGCACCACGCAGACGCATGCCCGCTCGTCCCATTCCAACTCCGGCGCCTCCGGCAATTTACGGCGGCTGACAGCCAGCAGCGCTTCCGCCAGATCGCTCTTCATACGCGGCAGGATCGCCTGCGTCTCCGGGTCGCCGAAACGCACGTTGAATTCCAACACCTTCGGCCCTTCGGCGGTAAGCATGATCCCGGCATAAAGCACCCCGCGGTAATCCAGACCTTCCTTACGCAATCCTTCCATGGCGGGCAGGAGTACCGTCCGGTTTATCTCCTCCTGCTGCGCGAAAGAAAGAAAAACCGCCGGAGAATAAGCGCCCATGCCTCCGGTATTAGGCCCTTTGTCGTTGTCGAAAACACGTTTGTGGTCCTGGCTGGAAGCCAAAGACACTATTTTTTGCGTATCCGTGAATGCGAGGATGGATACCTCCCTGCCTTCGAGGCATTCCTCGATGATTATCTTTTCCCCGGCAGGACCGAATATCCTGCGCCTCATTATATCGTCCACCGCCGCCAGCGCCGAACCGAGGCCGGCAGGAATAATCACGCCTTTGCCGGCGGCCAGGCCGTCGGCCTTGATCACGCGCGGGCCGCCGCATTCGCGTAAATACCCCGACGCCTTATCCGGATCGTCGAAAACCTGGAAAGAGGCGGTAGGTATGCCGTGCCTGGACATGAACCGTTTAGCGTAAACCTTACTGGATTCCAACTGCGCTGCCTGTTCGTCCGGGCCGAAGATATCCAGCCCGCGGCCGCGGAACGTTCCGGCGATCCCGGCGGCAAGCGAAACTTCCGGGCCGACCACGGTTAATGCTATCTTTTCCTTCAGAGCGAAAGACAACAATCCGTCCACGTCGTCGGCTTTTACCGGGACGCATTCCGCTACGGAAGCGATCCCTCCGTTGCCGGGAGCGCAGAATATCTTCTCGACCGAAGGCGACTGCGCCAGTTTCCAGCAGATTGCGTGCTCTCTACCCCCGGATCCGACCACGAGTACTTTCATCTTAAGCGTCTTTGGCCTCTCTTTTCAAAGGCAGGATGCCGGCCATCTCGCCGATCACATTCACCAGTTCCGTGCCGCCCGGCACCACCACTTTGGTATTGTTCTGCAGGGCTTTTTCCACCGCCTCCAGTTTACGCAGCACCTGGGCGTTGCCGACGAAATACTTCTCCGCGGCCTCGTTCACCACCATGATCGCCTCAGCCTCGCCCTGCGCCTCCAGTATGCGGGACTGTTTGATCCCCTCCGCCTTCTTTATCTGCGCCCTCTTTTCGCCGTCTGCGACGGTCTCGGCGGCGGTGGCGTAGTCGACGGCGGCGATCTTCTCGTTCTCCGCCTTGACCACTTTGTTCATCGTCTCCTGCACGTCCTTAGGAGGGTCTATCTCTTTCAATTCGGTCCTGACTATCTCTATCCCCCAATTGGCGGTCTCGGTCATCAAAGTGCTGTGCAGTTCGTCGTTTATCTTGCCGCGCTCGCTGTTGGCCGACTTCAAAGTAAGCGTGCCGATGATGTTGCGAAGGGTGGTCCTGGCCAGGTTGACTATCTGGTATTGGTAGTTGTTGACGTTGTAAAGCGAGCTCTTGACGCTCTGCTCGTCGGACTTAACCTTGAAATACACCTGCGCGTCCACCCGCGCGTTCAAATTATCGAAGGTGATGATCTCCTGGGGAGCTGCGTCAACCATCTGCTCGGTAACGTTCACCAGGTACATGTTCTCTATGACCGGTATGATCCAGTGGAAGCCGGACTCGGCGAAGCGGGAGTATTTGCCCAGACGCTCTATCAGCCCGCGGTGCGTGGGACGGATGATCCGTATTCCGGAGATAAAAATAAACACTGCCGCGGCGATCGCCAGATAAACGTTATTCATTTTCACTCCTCCTTAATTGTGCCCGGTAACGGTTAAGACAACGAAGCCAGTATCGGACAAGTGGTCTCTCTTTTGCCAATTCCCCTCTCCCTTGCGGGACGATATTCAAGGCCGAGAACGGGCAATACCTGCGCCGCAATCAAATGACGGATACCTTCCTGCAGCCCGTGACGATCTCTCCTATCTTCCAGCTCCTGACCCCCCGCAAGGCGAGGAAGGAACAGATGTCTCCGCAAGCCGCGGGCTCCGCAATAATTACCATGCCCACGCCCATATTGAGCGTGCGGAACATCTCGCCGTCTTCCACATTACCCTTGTTCTGAATGAGCTTGAATATCTTGGGCACCGCCCAGGAATTCCTGTTGATCCTGGCGTCAAGGCCGGCGGGAAGTATTCTGGCGATCTTGTCGTAAAAAGCCCCGCCGGTAATATTGGCGATGCCGTGGACCGGCCTGCCGGCGTTCTTGGCCCTGGGATTGAATGAGGCGTCGTTCAACAAAGCCAGCACCGGTTTGACATAGATACGCGTGGGTTTCAGAAGTTCCGCGTGCATTCTCTTCTGCTCCTGAAGAGAAAGCACCTTGCGCACCAGAGAATAACCGTTGGAATGGAGGCCGCTCGACTCCAGGCCGATGACCGCGTCCCCGGCCCTTATCGCGCTCCCGTCGATCAGCTTGTCCCTTTCAGCCACGCCTACGCAGAAACCTGCCAGGTCGTACTCGCCGCAGCGGTATATACCGGGCATCTGCGCGGTCTCGCCTCCGATCAAAGAACAACCGGACTGCACGCACCCTTCATTGATACCCTTCACTATATCGTAAAGCGTCTCCGGCTCCAGGCTGCTGTAAGCGATGTAATCAAGGAAGAACAACGGTTCGGCGCCGGTGCAAAGGATGTCGTTGACGTTCATCGCCACCAAGTCGATGCCCACGGTGGCGTGCCTGCCGGCAAGCACGGCGATCTTCAATTTTGTGCCCACGCCGTCGGCTGAAGAAACCAGCACCGGCTCGCGGAATTTGTCCTTGCCGATGCGGAAAAGACTGCCGAAACCGCCGATGTCGGCGATGACCTCCGGCCGGAAAGAGCGCCTCACCAGCGTTTTTATTTTTCCCTTGAAAACCGACGCCTTGTCTATATCCACGCCCGCCTGCTTATAAGTTACTTTTTTCATAAACCGGTTCTCTCCTTAATCAATCTCTCCAGGCTTCAAGCCGGGGCTTTCTGGGCGAGGGATTAAACGCCGCCCTGCCCGCAGCAGTGCCTTTCGATGGCTAATTTACCGGCCATCTTTTCCACCGGTAAAGGATACTTACCGCTCCAGCAGGCGGTACAGTAATAACCCGGAGGATTCCTCAAACACCCCAGCATGCCGGAGAGACTCAAATAACCGAGGGTATCCACTTCAAGGTATTTACGCACCTGGTCCAGCGACTGGTATTTATTGGCTATCAATTCGCTGGGGCGGTTGAAATCTATGCCGTAGAAACAGGGAAATTTGTGCGGAGGGCAGGATATCATCATATGCACCTCCTTGACTCCGACCTGGCGCAGGTTGCGCACGCGGATCCGGGAAGTGGTCCCCCTGACGATGGAATCATCGACTATGACAACCTTCTTGCCGCGCAGGACGGTCTTGAGCAGGTTGAATTTTACCTTCACTCCCATCTCCCTGGAGTCCTGCGCCGGCTGTATGAACGTCCTGCCGACGTAATGGTTCCTGATTATCCCCATCTCAAGCGGTATGCCGGAAGCGGAGGCGTATCCCATGGCGGCCGAAAACCCGGAATCCGGGACCGGGATCACCAGGTCGGCCTTGATCGGGTATTCCACAGCGAGGCGCTCACCGAGCTTTCTCCTGACCAGATGCACGTTATCGGAAAAAACCGTGGAATCCGGCCTGGAGAAATAAACGTGCTCGAAAGTGCAGAAAGCGTATTTCTTGGTATGATGCAAATGCGAAGGCCGCACCGAACGGAAGCCGTTTTTATCGATGATGGCGATCTCCCCCGGTTCGAGTTCGCGCACGAACCTCGCTCCGATAAGATCGAAAGCGCAGGTTTCAGAGGCCAGGCACCAGGCGCCGCCGGCTTTCCCGAGGGACAACGGCCTGAAACCGAGCGGATCACGCACTCCGACCAAAGAATCATTGTTCATCAACAGCAACGAATACGCCCCTTTTATCCTGCGCAGGGCGTAAACCAGGCTCTCGATGAAATCGCCGCTCTGCGCCCTCGCCATAAGCTGAATGATGATCTCGGAATCCGTAGTGGTCTGGAATATGGAACCGCGCCTTTCCAGGTATCTGCGCAGTTCGAGCGAGTTCACCAGGTTGCCGTTATGGGCGATGCAAACCGTGCCCTTGGCGTAATCTATGAGCAGCGGCTGAGCGTTTTTCAATACGCTGGAACCGGTGGTGGAATAACGCACGTGCCCCACCGCGCAGTTGCCTTTCAATTTATGGAACACATCCGGAGTAAAAACGTCGCTCACCAGCCCCATTCCTTTGTGCGCAGAAAGACGGCCGTCGGACGCGGTCACTATGCCGCAGGACTCCTGGCCCCGGTGCTGCAGGGCGTAGAGCCCCATATAAGTCAGCCAGGGCGCCTGTTTATGCCCGAAAATACCGAACAGACCGCAGAACTCTTTCGGTGAATCGTCAAAACAATTTCCGCGCATAGCGTACTCCGTTCTTGAAGATTAATATGCCGTCCGGCTCTGCGGACTTGCGCGCGCGCGCTCCCAGCGGATGCTGGGACGATTGCACGTGCCGCTCCGGATGAGGCATCAATCCGAATATCCTGCCGGTGGCGTCGCAAATCCCGGCGATGTCCGCCTGCGAACCGTTGGGGTTGGCGGGATACACCGCCGCCGAACCGTCCTCATTGCAGTAAGTGACCGCCGCCTGTTTTTTGTCCAGTATGCAGCGCAAAGACGCCGTGTCGGCAGCCATGAACTTCCCCTCCCCGTGGGCCACCGGCAGATAAATCACCCTCCCTATGCCTTCGGTCCAGACACAAACCGACTCGGGGATCCGCAGATGAACCCAGCGCGCCTCGAACTTGCTTGAATCATTGATCACCAGACTGGCTTCCTGCTTCCACTGCGCGTTCCCCGGCAGCAGCCCGCTTTTCACCAGTATCTGAAAACCGTTGCAGATGCCGATCACCAGCTTCCCGGCGGAGATGAACCTCTCCACGCTATCACGAAGCTTACAGCGCAGTTCGTTGGCCAGGACTTTGCCGGCGGCGATGTCGTCGCCGTAAGAAAAACCCCCGGGCAGGGCCAAGATATGATAATCATCCAGCCTGCGCCCGCCCGCCGCGAGGACATTGACGTGCACAAGCTCCGCCTGCGCCCCGGAGAGCTCGAATGCGAAAGCTGTCTCCGCGTCGCAATTCGTGCCGGCGGTCCTCAATATACATACTCTCGGTTTCTTCATATAGGTTTCCCGTTCCTATATCCCTCTAACGTCAACGCCTCCGCGCTTTTCTTCCGCGGCGGTAGAACTCCCGGATGACGCGCACCGCCTGGGCGGGCGTATCCGCGACCTTGAATATCTCCAGTTCGCTTTTGTCCACATTCCCTTTCGCCACCACCGTCTCCTTGAGCCAGTCCAGCATACCCTGCCAGTAGGCGCGCCCGAAAAGCACCACCGGGAATCTGGAGATACGCCCGGTCTGGATCAGGGTCACGGCTTCGAAGAATTCGTCCATTGTTCCGTACCCGCCCGGCATGATCACGAAAGCGCTGGCGTATTTGACGAACATAACTTTGCGCACGAAGAAATAATGGAACTCCAGCAAGGTGTCTACGTAACGGTTTGCCTTCTGCTCGGAAGGTATCTGGATATTCAGACCGATCGATTTGCCTTTGGCCCTGCGCGCCCCTTTATTGGCGGCCTCCATTATACCGCCGCCGCTGCCGGTGATCACAGCGAATCCCGACTTCGCCAGCAGATAAGCGGTCTCTTCCGCCAGTTTATAATACTTGTCCTGGGCGCCGGTCCGGCTGGAGCCGAAAATGGACACGGCTTTCTTAAGAGAGCTCAATATCTCGAACCCCTCGACGAACTCTGACATTATACGGAACACGCGCCAGGGATCTTCCTTCACGAAATTGTCGTCGATGTTTCTCGCCATTCTACCACCTCAACGGTTTCTGCCAGGCTTCCTTGAGCCCGGCGATGTCTTCGCGCAGGCAAACTCTTCCGTCCAACCCGCGGACGATGAACTGCCCGTGTGCCTCCAGCCTGCCGATAAGGGAAAAAGGCAGCCCTTTAAGTTCTCTTTCGAACACGCGCTTTTTCTCCCGGGCGACCTCCACGATAAAACGGGAATTCGATTCGGAAAAAAGAATAAAGTCGTTCCTGCGGCGTTTCTTGTCCGCGCATTTATAAACGGCATCGGCCAGGGATAGTTCCATTCCCAGCCCGCCGGAAAATGCCATCTCTGCGGCGGATACTCCCAATCCGCCCTCGGAACAATCATGCACGGAACGCAGCGCCCCGGCTGCGGCGAGCCGGTTCAACGACGAAAATATCTTCATCGCCTGCGCGGGATAGATCATTGGCACGCTGGACCCCGTCAATCCGTTCTGCTCATAATAAAGCGATCCGCCCATCTCATCCCTGGTCAGCCCCACGACGTAAATAAAGTCTCCGGCTTCCTTGGCGTACATGGAAACGGTTTTTGAGACGTCATTCAGCACGCTGACCGCCGAGATCAACAGAGTGCCCGGAATTGCCCTGGATTTGCCCGCGTACATGTATTCGTTGTAAAGGCTGTCTTTGCCTGAGATAAAAGGCAAACCGTAGGCTTTAGCGGCGTAATAACAACCGTAAGAAGCCCTCACCAGTCCGCCCAGCCTGTCCGGCTTGTCCGGGTTACCCCAGCAGAAATTGTCCAGCAAAGCGGTGCGCTCCACGGGGCCGCCGCAGGCTACGACTTGGCGCAGGGCTTCGTCTATGCAAGAAGCGGCCATCCAGTACGGGTCTATCCTGCCGAAACGGAAATTTATCCCGTTAGAGACTATCACCGCCTTGCGCGAGGACATCAGCGGCCTGACCACTGCGGCGTCTGCCGGACCGTCGCAGGCAACCCCAGTCAGGGGTTTCCCCGCCGAACCGCCCTGCACCTCGTGATCATACTGCCTGATGATCCACTCCTTGGAGCAAACATCATAGGAGGAAAGTATCTTTTTCAAAGCCGGGCCCAGATCGGACGGACAGGGTTTCGCCGTTTCTTTATGCGCCGGCAGTTTGAACACGGCCTTCTTTTCTATGTCCGGCCTGCCGTCGTGCATGAATTTCATATCGAGATCGGCGACAAGGTTGCCGCGGTAAAAAAGCTCCAGCCTGCCGCTGCCGGTGAATTCTCCGATGACCGCGGCCTCGACGTTCTCCGCGGCGAAAAGCGCGATCAACTCATCCGCCTTTCTCCTGTCCACAGCCAGCACCATGCGCTCCTGCGACTCCGATATCCAGATCTCGCTGTAGGAAAGCCCGCTGTATTTCAAAGGGACTTTGTCCAGCTCGACCTTCGCCCCCAGTTCGGCTCCCATCTCACCCACGGCGCTGGATAGGCCGCCTGCGCCGCAGTCGGTGACGGAACTGTAAAGCCCGCGGCCGCGCGCCCGCATCAGCGTATCCACAAGCTTCTTCTCCTCTATGGGATTGCCGATCTGCACGGCGCCGCTTGATACAGTTTCGGATTCTTCGGTCAACTCCCCGGAAGAGAATGTGGCGCCGTGTATCCCGTCCCTGCCGGTCCTGCCGCCGGCTACCACTATAAGGTCGCCTTTCCCGGCTTTCTTAAAACATTTATCCTGCGGGATGATGCCGGCCGTGCCACAATAAACCAGCGGATTGCAGGTGAATCCCTCGTCGAAAAGCACCGCGCCGTTGACCGTGGGGATCCCCATTTTATTGCCGTAATCCCTGACTCCGGAAACCACGCCTTTCATTACACGCTTGGGATGCAGAGTTCCGGCCGGAATATCTTCGAAAGAATAATCGGGGAGCCCGAAACAGAAAACATCCGTGTTAAAAACCGGCTTAGCCCCCAGCCCGGTGCCGAGACAGTCGCGGATAACTCCGCCTATACCGGTATTGGCGCCGCCGAAAGGCTCCAGCGCCGAAGGATGATTGTGCGTTTCCACCTTGAAACAAATGTTGTTCCCGCCCTCGAACTTTATGATGCCGGAATTATCCTCAAACACCGATACGCACCAGGGTTTGCGCAGCTCGCGGGTCACCCTCATTATAGTGGATTTTAGCAGGCCTTTTATCATGCGGCTGCCGATCCTGCCTTTATAAGAACGCGGCAGAGACTCGGAATACTTTATCCTGCCGCGGAAGGTCTTGTGCGCGCAGTGTTCGGACCAGGTCTGAGCTATCGTCTCCAGTTCGCAGTCGGTGGGATCGCGGCCGATACCGGCGAAATACGCTTTTATCGTGCGCATCTCGTCCAAGTTAAGAAAAAGCTGTCCCTGAGAACTAAGCCTGCGCAGTTCGACGTCTGAAGCGCCGATTATCCTGACACGCGCAAGCCGGAAATTGTATTCAGACGGCGGATGAGAAGAAGGCGCGCCGCGCCTGACGATATGCTGGATGAGTTTGTTATAAAGCAGTTTTTCAGCGATGGAATCGGCCTGAGAGGCGGAGATATTGCCGTTTATGCGATATTTCCTCGCGGTCTTTACGGAAGCCGCGCCTTTTATACCCAGGTCAAGGATGCCTTTCTTCACAGACTCTTCCACGGGATCCATTACCCCCGGGTTATAGGCGACCTCCACGCTGAAACCTCCGGCGGGCTGTTCCGGTTCGTAAGAAGCCGCGTCACAAAGCAGATAGTCCTGCGAGACCGGATCTGCGAGCAGTTCCCGGCAGATACGGTCGGCGTCCGCGCGCGTAACCTCCCCTTCAATAAGATATACCTGCGTATAACGCACTTCCGATACGCCGCTTATCCCGAGGTCTGCGATATCCCTGGCTATTCCTTGCCCTGCGGCGTCGAACAATCCCGGTTTGTCCAGAACTTCAATACGGTAAATCATTTTAAGGAGTTATTTTATCCGCGCGATATTACGGCGGGCAAGACTTCGCGGTTGTTCTCTTTATCTAAAATGAACCCGGCCTCTCCGGACAGGGGTCACTGCCTCTTTTTTTCTACCGTGCGTTTGAATATTCTGCCGACGTTGCGTAAATAATAATCCAGGTCGAAAATACGCTTGAGTTCCTTGCAGGAAAGATACGAAGCCACCTCCCGGTCGGCCAGAAGGTTATCCAGAAAAGCGCCTCTTCCCTTCCAGGTGAGCATTGCGCACCTCTGCACCATATCGTAAGCCCTCGGCCGGGGCAGCCCCTTTTCCATCAGCTCCAGCAATACCCTTTGCGAGAAAATGAGCCCGCCGGTCATCTCCAGGTTCTCTTTCATCCTGTCCGGCGAAACCTTCATCCCGTCGACCACCGAAATGAATTTGTGAAGCATATAATCCAGGACGATCGTCGAATCCGGTATGATCACCCTTTCATTGGAAGAATGGCTGATATCGCGTTCATGCCATAAAGCGGTATTCTCCATGGCGACCTGGGCGTTCCCGCGCAGAAGCCTGCTCAGCCCGCAGATACGCTCGCAGATGACCGGGTTGCGTTTATGCGGCATCGCGGAAGATCCTTTTTGCCCTTTGCCGAAAGGCTCTTCAACCTCCAGCACTTCCGTCCTCTGCAGATGCCTGAGCTCCATGGCGAACTTTTCCAGGCTGCCGCCGATCAAAGCCAGAACACAAAGGTAAGCGGCATAAACATCCCTCTGGATTATCTGCGTGGAGATGGAAGCCGGCTTTAGCCCCAGCCTGCGGCAGACGAATAGTTCTACTGCCGGGTCTATGTTGGAGTAAGTCCCCACGGCGCCGGACAATTTGCCCTGCGCCGCCTCTGCGGCGGACGTTTTCAGGCGTTCAATATTGCGCAATGTCTCTTCATACCAGACCGCCAGCTTCAACCCGAAAGTCAAAGGTTCGGCGTGCACGCCGTGCGTGCGGCCTATACAAACCGTGCGCTTGTGACGCAGCGCCTGGCGCTTTATAGAAAACAAGAGTCTCTCCAGGTCGCGCAACAATATCGCGGAAGCCGATTTCAACTGCACCCCGAGAGTAGTGTCCAGCAGGTCGGAAGAAGTCAGGCCGGCATGAAAATACTGCGCGTCCGGACCTATGGAAGCGGAAACGTTGGCCACGAAAGCCACGATGTCGTGGTTCGTGCTTTCTTCTATTCTCTTTATCTCATCCACGTCGAACCGCGCTTTTTTGCGCATCCTGGACGCGGCGGCCGCCGGTATCCTGCCCCGTCCGGCAAGCGCTTCGGCGGCAAGCAACTCTACTTCAAGCATGGTGCGGAACTTAAAGTCGTCCTTCCAGACGGCGGACATTTCAGGCAAACTGTATCGCTCTATCATATCTCCTCCAGAGAGTGTTATTATATCAGAAATACACCGCTTCGCAATAAAAAGTCCCATAAAACTATTGACAAAAATTTCTATGATGTTATAGTTATTTTGTAATTTATAAAAGTGAAGGAGAATTTTATTGCGTGATAATCGGAAAAACCCGTAAAGCAAGTAATGAGCTGAGCTTTACGGATTTTTTTTAAAAGGAGGGGGAAAGCGGCAATGGCAAAAGGCAAAGTAAAGTGGTTCAGCAATCAGAAGGGTTATGGATTCATAACCGGGGAAAACGGGAAAGACGTATTTGTCCACTACAGCGCTATCAAGGGCGACGGTTACAAGAGCCTTGAAGAGGGACAGGACGTTGAATTCGAAGTCACGCAAGGCCCCAAGGGTGAGCAGGCTTCCAACGTCAGCAAAGCATCTCCTTCAGTATAATTTCTCTACATCCTATCGCTGTACAGAGCCCCCTGCCGCGCAAGCGGCGGGGGGTTTTTGTTTGCCCAAAACAATACGGGTCTGCTTACCCTTTTACTGCAGCGGGAGTTCCTGTCAAAACTATCCCGGTCATCGGGAGGCGAAACAAGACAAGAAGAAATTTCCTGAAGATGCTTCGATAGGCTTTAGTCGGGAGTAACCGTATTGCTCTTTGCTCTATTTTCTAATCTCTATCGCTCAATTGCTCTGCCATTCCGTATCGAGGAATGACTTGGAGTCCTTTACTCCCAAATAAAAAAAGAGCCTTCTTTAGGCTCTCTATTCTTCCGAAATGGTGCCGAGGGAGGAAATCCATTAAGTATATTTCTGCAACTTATTGAAATATAGCGAATTATGATGTAAACGCTTATTATAGCAGATATTTGGCGAGCCCGGATGTTTAGTTTTGTTTAGGGATGTTTATGTGTTGGATGGGCACATTTTGGGCACAAAAAAGGCACTTATGTTTAACTTCCAAATGAAACCGCGCTCAAAGCCAGTTGTAACTCATGTGGGGGTTTATCTGATTCAAGAATGGATAGCAATTGGATAAAACCTGGTTCACAGGCTACTGCATAATCTTCTTCCAGGCGTAGTATCTGGGAAATACAAACCAGCACCTTCTCCATATCCTGGCTTATATCGCCTTTTTGACAACAGGATAGAACGTACTCCTTTATTTTCTCTCCCGATGGAATATTACCTTTGTTGACCATCTCCTGAATACTGCTCCATTCCTTGTCTAATTCAGCTAAGGGGATTTTGGGCTGAAGTGGGACTTGTAGATTGGGCTGAATGGCGAGAACTGGCTGAATGGCGATGGGGAGGGAACGAAAATCAATCCCTCCCTTGCCTCCATCCTGAGGTATTGATGGTGAGCGCTTGTCAGTCGAACCATCGATGCCGCCAAGACGACCACCGTCTTTGCTTTGTTTTGATAGTTGCTGAACGGCGATATCAGGGGTAAAATTAAAACTCCTGTCAGACGTCACCTTAATCCAACCGACATCACCTTCTTTTGCCACCGGTACCCCCCCATATTCCCCATTTAAAGATGTAATAACTTTTGCTTGAATCCATACTTCATCATTACTTACCGGCTCAATAGTTAATATCTCAAGCTTATTTTCATCAAAGATAACCGATCTATAAGGATTCTCTGCTTTAAAGTGAAGGTAAAGCCGATCATTATAAAATAAATTTCCCTTAACCCCAGGAACAAGCTTCAATGCATTTGCTATATTGGTGGGTTTCCGGCTTGATGTAATCTCTCTCCAATTATTTTCTCCGAATAGATTGTCTATCGCTTGCTTGTGTGCCATGCCGCAATAAATCAGAATATATTTTTTTTGACCCACTTGTTCCCTTATCAAATCTATTGATTTTTTATTACTAACAACTAATAGAGTTTGCAGCGCTTCATTTTCGTAATATGCTCTTTGTGAGGCCGTTTCGTTTTTTTTCTCCAATTTTTTTATATTAAAATTGTTCTGCATTTCTTCACTGTTAACACCATGTTCTTGGGCGTAATGGCTCAAAATTCTTTCAAGGCTCCAAGGGATCATTGTTGGCCGAACAAAATTTATAAAGCGGAAATATAATTCATTCATGTCAACGCCTAACAATCTTGCCGCTTCTTCCATAACTTCTTTTGTATCAACAGCGACTATTGGATTTTTAATCTGTATTCCAGAATTTGATATTGCTTTTCTCAGATAAGCTGTCTCTATCTCGAAACATGAAAGTCCTTCAAGTAATAAAATCCATTCATCGGGATTATTAAACTTACCTTGTAGAGCAGATTCTCTTAAATATGGGTGAACTAAATCCAAAGCCTTTTTAGAACCATGCTCCACTGTAAGTAAAATTATCTCTCTTTCCCTTTCTATAGTTTTAGTATAAAGATGAGCCTCACCGCTTGTATCTTGAAATAAATTGATACCTTTTAGCATTTCATTGTAAACTTCATCTAATCGATTAACCTGCTCTTGAGTTCTATCTATGCTTGTATTTTTTATTGTTCCTCCATCCAGCCCTGTCGTTACACTCACAATATCCTTCCCAACTGCCTCTTTTTGCCCGCCGTCTGACCGTCGGCTATTCTCCGCGGGCGGCGGCTTCCGGCGGATACCGACATCCCAGCCGTAACCCAGCATCTTTTCATACCCTTCGGATTTTCTAAACTCCCTGACCGTATCCGTCAATAGCGGGTCGACAAAATGCTCCTCGACAGCCAGGTCTTCCGGGAAATCATCGGCGTAATTAACGGCGCGCTCGAAAGAAAAACGCCAAGAATAATCATCCGTCACCAGGTAGCCACCCGGCTTCACCCGCGCGTATACATCCCGTATATAGCTGTTTTTTCTTAGCCGCTTCTCTACATACCCGGCCGCCAGTTCCACAGACGCCCTTTGATAATAAAGGTCATACGCACCGAGGTACCTGATCCCGCGATCCTGCAGAATGTCGCGTGAGTCTATAAAACACACGTATCTCTTTCTGGGCTTTTCCCCCGGATACGCCCAGTCGAAAGCTATCCTGGGATATCCCCGGGAGTCGGTATCGGCGATGATCATGGAACGATCAACCCCTAAAGCTTCCAGCTCCGTGGACAAATATATAATATAGTCTTCCGCGTCCTCAACATATAAACCGACCCCGTAACCCGCCTGGTACTTGCTGCCCCTGTAATCAAACGCTTTCTTCCTGTTCTGCGCATCAGTATTTATGTCCAGATCCGATAGTTTATCCAGACGGTCTTTTGTCAACCCACCGTTATAAGCGGAGACGAAATCCGCCTGGACTGCGTTTGTAGACAGAAGCAGGTTCACCACATCCACTCCGGCGCCGAAGTATAACGCATTGAACGGCAGGCTCTCCGGATTAACTATTTTTTTTACCGCCATATCGTGCGCTATATAAAACGGATGCAGGAACTTGTATTCCACCGGGCGCGGGTCAAGACCTAAACGACGCGACAACTCTACTAGTTTGTAATGATCCTTCTCATTCAATATTTCCTGCAAAGGTAGTTCAAATCCCCCATCAGGCGGGATATTACTGCCTTTCTGCTGCCAGCCGTTCTCCTGGGTGATATCTTTCGGATCGACCCCACGGCCTTTATCAGGATAGGTTATAAAATCGAACACATTATCCGCAACTTCTTCCAGAAGAAACTGTTTGTTTCTTCCACTACGATTATTTCTATCGGTCAATCCTTTAAAAACGCCCTCTTCTTTGGTAATTATTATGAATTTTACGTAGGTGGGCTTACCTGTTGTTTCATCTACAGGGGAATTCATCAGAGACCACAAGTCCATGTTAAAATCACCATACATATCCTTATTTTCGAATCCTCCATTTAAAATCAGCGGTATTTCCACAAAATTGCAAGGCTCATTCTTGCTTTCTATTGTCTCAACGAAAACTGGGAGCTTCGATATATAGCTGTTGAATATTCGCCTGAAGTATTGCCGGAAATCAGGCTCATTACAATTTACTCCCAACGGGACGAAACAAATATTGTCTATCTGTCTGACCTGATCGATCAAGAAATCCGGGTCACGGTGCAGTATTATCGCACTGCGGTAATTTCTGTTGGAGCTTTCACGCATCCCCTTACGTATACACTCAGCCTGCGCCAACCGATCATATATACTCCAACGATAAATAATCTCGCGGAATAGGATCCGGCGTCTACGGGCCGACTCAATAGCGGACAATGCATCTTTGTCTTTTCCCAGCGTTTCATAGGAAGCCCATCTCATAACCTCGGCCATAAAATTGCTCTTTATATAATGCATAAATGCCATATATGAACTGCTCATATTACTAAGTAGATCTTTTATGGGTGTCCCCGGGGGGATATCAGTAGTTTTCAAAATAGATTGCCATTCTTCCTCCAGTTTTTTGTTATCTGCCTTTGCAACTGCAAGGACTTCCTCTTTTTCTTCTTCCGGGATTTGCCATTTTTTCCTATCGGCCAATATCTTGATAAAATCAGCCGCCGTTAAAGTCATTCTCTTGCCGTTCCAATACGCCACCTTATAATCAAAAGGACCTGACGCTTTTAATCGTTCGAGCACCATACCGAGAGTTTCGTCAGCACTGGTTAAAAACATCTTGTTTTCATCTGAAATACCTGTGATTTCATCAACCGGCTCTCTCCGCTTGACAGGCATAAGTTCTTTACTCCCATCAGCGGTGATCCTTACAGTAGAAAAAGGAACGGCGTGCTGAAACATAAAAACGCCTTGCTCCGGCAATTTAGCGGTGTGGTTGACGAATATCTTCCGCTGTATTTCTTCCGGTAACGTCTGGAGAGCAAAAGGAGTAGTGTGATTACTCCCATTCTTATCATACGCTGCGGCATTCCCACCCTCAAAGATAATCATATCCGGGCTTCGGCCATCCTGATTCTCATTCAATAAAAATCCGCTGATCTCATCCGCCCTGTTTTTATCGAATATGCGCGTATCAAATGCGGCGCCGGCCAAATCTTTCAATTCGACTCTTATATTCTCCGGTATTTTATTCTCAAGTATTTGTTCAAACCTCACCGGATCAAAGGTCGTATCGCTGGAATGGCTGACAGTTTGACCTCTATATGTAAAACGCAGCATCATCGTGGGAGTGCCATGAAATGCCGGCGCGGATTCAATCAACACACTTTCCTGCCCATCGCCTAAAGTTATGCCGCTATAAAACGCCAATGGTAGAAACTCGATCGTGTACTCCTGATCGATTTCTTTATTCAATATCTGCTTCGCTTGTTCTCTAAAAAGCCCGTAAATCCCCGGTTCAGCTAAAAGCCGTATAGGATGCCCGTTGCGTTTGCACCACTCCATATACGCCAGAATCCCCGCAACGTGATCTTCGTGCAGATGCGTAATGGCGATATGCGTAATATCACGCGGGCTTAATCCTAACGCGGACAGTGCGGATAAAGTAGCCGCATTCACATCCACAAGAATATGCTGTTTGCCGGCCCAAACGATCTGATTACTCGGCAGTCCATTGGGATCCATACCGTTGGATGTTCCCAAGAATGTTACCCCCATCCCGGGTATCTCAGAAAGAGGACTGACCCCGTTCATCCCCAGCGTTAACTCTTGCAGCTCCCTGCCGTCCAGAACAGTCTCTTTTTCTTGGGACTCTCCTGATATCAAGAAAGTACCGTCTGTCTTATCCGTAACTGTAATCCCGCCGATAACCGCCTTATTAGTGGAAAACTCTACAAATTCAACCATGTCAGGATATGGAACCGCCATCTGCAACTTCTCATCAATAACCGTTCTATCCGCCAGATAAACTGCCTCTCTGTATAATTTATTAATCAACTCTTCTGAATAACCCGCCTTATTCGGGAGCCTATAGGGGTTGCCTAGTTCCAGGTATCTAATAATCCTTTGTTTTTGGTCGGGCCGGCAGACGATAATAGTTTTTCGTTTATGAAAGGCGAAGTTAGCGGCAATGGAAAAATACAACTGCATGATATTCTCACCATTCTTACCTACCCAGCTTCCGCAAGGAGCGATGATAATTCTTGGATAATCAAGCGCATCCGGCAGCAAGGAACGATACCCCATAGTCATGCCCACACTTACTGCCCCTTCCGAAGTCCTAATATAATTGGCATTGAGATTAGAAATATTGATATACACATTCCCGGCAGGATAAGCGTATATTCGACTAACGGATCGGCTGCCGCCATCGTTTTTAACGTCTCTGTTTACCTCAACAGAATTAATACTCACTGGGTTTTCACAATCTAGAGAGAAATAGGCGAGGTAATCCGGTAACGACTGCAGAGAAAACGGCATACTATCCATTCCGGCAATAACGGCGGCATTCTGGCTTGTCACCATTACCGAGGATAGATCACCAAGCATAATTCCCCCGCTGGTATACTGCCGGATCGTCTGTCCGTAAGGAGTATTTATAATTTTCGACTCGTTGTATTCGCCTTCTTGAAAAGACTGCTTGTATTGCTTAAAATAACTATTCTTCTCCCATTTCTCCTTGGAGGTAAGGCTAGTCAAATCCCTTGTATTTATCCTTGAAACATATCTATCTATAACAGTCAGCTTCTTATTGACGATGGACTGTAGACTATCGACTGTGGACTGCTTTTCATTGTTTCCAGAACCCAGAACCGAGAACCCAGAACCGTTTTTCGTTTCCTCTTTCATCCACTGCGCCAATATCAGCGAATAGTACACCTGACGCAGCGGCGCGTAGATCCTGGAACTGTTCACTTTCAGGGTCAACTTGGGAATGATCAGCCTGCGGATCAACTCCGAAGAGTAATCATTCAACTCTTTCATACGCTTATCTTCAAACCGGGGAGCGCTTCCGCGCAGATAATCCTGCTCCAGCATTACTTTTAATGTGGCCTTATAAATATAGGCCGAACTTTTGGATTGACGAACAATGATCTCGGCAGGGACTATCCAGGGCCTGGTAAAAGTCGGTAAAGAGACCTGCTGATCGCCGAACAACTCCTGCGCCTTTGCGTAAAGCTTATCCCAATACTCTTTGCCTTCCCTGGTCTGCGAAGAAGTGGCTTTCGCTAAGTCTTTCTTCAAATTTAAGTCCGCCTCCAGCATCACTTTCCCGATATCGGTTTTCTCCAGGTACGTATCAATAATATTATCCGCCTGGTCCGGCCGCAGGTTCACCCAGAAAGCATCGTTCGGCAGGGTCAGCCCGATCAAGAAATAATCCATCAGCTTCACGGCCTCTTCCTGCAAAATATCCTGTTTTAATTCTTTGCTGTCCCCTTTATCCAAAAGCAGCTGCACCCCTGAGGGTTGTGGCGTAAATTCAATAGAGCGCAGGTGTATAGGCCGGAACTTATCCTGGATCAGAAAACTCGGCCGGCTGAAATACAGCGGTAATACCTGCGGCAGAATCTGGGCAAAGCAGGACTGTTCGGCGAAGAAACAGATAAGCACTAAGAGCGAGATTATTTTCTTCATACCAAGATAATCAAATTATTTATACCGCCTTTCCAAACATTCCAGCCATATATACAAAAAAAGCCAAAGTTGAATAAACCAATCGGTTTATTCTTCCGCGGCCATAAGTTTTAGGAGGGAATTACCTTAACTACTACTTATATATAAGTATAATGTATTATTTAATTATTTACCAACTTTTAACTTACTTTTGGTTTAGCTAACAAAAACGCCCAAGAACGAGACCTGGTCTCGCTTACCGTTAGTGCTACAACTGGTTACGCCATAAGTGTCCCCGGGTTCGTGCTAAGGGATAAAAAACGAACAACGAAAGATGAAGCATGCAAAACGAAAAACTGAAATACCAACAAAAAAAAGAGCCCTTTTAGGCTCACTATTCTTCTAAATGTGCCGAGGGGAGGGACACTATCCCGCAGGGCGAAGAGCCCCGACCTCGGCAACTGTATTTACGAGAAATTTAACGGAAAAATTATTTCTTACGGGGGATTTCGAAGCGAATACAGGCAATTGCCACAGACAATTGCAACCATTTCGATATTCTCACGAAATGGTGCCGAGGGAGGAAATCTTAATGACGGCGTAAGTTATGGAACACCGTGAACATAACTTACATGCCGGAATTAATCCCGTTGGCTGCGAGGTGATTTAAAGGAAATCAACGAAGCGTCCTGCCAACGGGAGCACCCCCCGTCGCTCTCTTCGTTCGCTCCTTAGGAGGTGCCAAGCCCCCTCCTAACGTCTGCCTACGGCAGACTGTTCTCCCCCAAACGTGGGGAAAATCTTTCCCCACACCCCTTTAGCGTGGGGGGTCCTTTACTCCCAAATAAAAAAAGAGCCCATTTAGGCTCTCTATTCTTCGAAATGGTGCCGAGGGAGGGACACTAGCCCGCAAGGCGAAGGGCCCCGATCTCGGCAACTGTATTTGTGAGAAATTCAACGGGAAAATTCATTTTTACGGGGGATTTCGAAGCAAATACAGGCGATTGCCGCAGGCAATTGAGACCATTTCGATGTCCTTCCGAAATGGTGCCGAGGGAGGGAATCGGACCCCCCACGCCGGCCTTTTCAGGGCCGCGCTCTACCACTGAGCTACCTCGGCATCAACGTTTCAGTATATTTTGGGATTATAACATATTTCCCGCCCCGGGCAAGGAAAAACTTATCCGGTGCCATTATCAAAATAGAAATGTTTTAACATGTTCTCAAACTGCCTGATAGGGAAATCTATTTCTCGGACAGACGCGCCCCCTCGGCGATGGCCTTGCTGAAGACTTCCTTGGCCATATCTATCCTGGGTTCACCTTCGTTCTTAACGGTTATGCGCAACCGGTTAATCTTTTTGGTCATACGGATTATGCGAATATCCATAATAGTCGAGAGGACGTCAAGCTGTATATATCCCCTTGCCCTGCTTTCCTGCCTGATCACCCCCTTGATACGGCTAACCATATAAACGGCATCCCAAAGGTCCCGGTAGAAAATATCCGTATCTCCCTGTATGGTATTCCTACCGACCATCTTACCGGAAGTCAGTAAGGTTTGAGACTTTGACGTCCAGAAGAAGGGAGTGCAGCCTTGCAGCGACTGCATTATCAAAACCGCCGCCGACATTAATACTGCCGCCATTCCCGCTGTTTTTCTCATCATTTCAGCTCTTTCCTGGAGAATATCTTGACGAAACAAAAGATATTCAACGCTATTATACCAAACCAGAATATAATGAAAAACACCCACCCGCCGGCCGTCATTTACCTTCTCTCCCCGACTCTCTTCTTTTCCAGGCCGTCCTGACAAGCGAAACCAGCAGAATGAATATGCCTAGTAGAACGCATCGGGTGGCTAAAACAAAAGGCTTGTCCTGCGGCGGCACCTCTTTCATCATGATCACCGGCAGCCATTGTTGAAAGAACCACATCCCCAGTATAGCAAACAAGAACAAGGGAGTCACATATTTAATGATGAATTTATACACTGACGGGACGGCGAGATCCGCCCCCTTATGTATCTCTTCCCAGGCGTTTTGCATGCCGAGGACCCAACTGAAGAGTATAGTCTCTATAGTGGCGAATACCACCAGAAAAACCGTCCCGCCCCAGAAATCCAGTTCGTCCACCACCCCATTCTTGAGAAAAAATATCACGGGCTGGCAAAGGAGAAAAACCGTGACGGCGAATATTATCACCGCCTTCCTCCTCTCCAGGCCGAATTCATCCTCCATAAAGGCTATCACCGGCTGCGCGAGAGATACTGAAGAAGTGATACCCGCGAGGAAAAGCAGGAAAAACCAGCAGAAACCGGTGATCTGGCTCCAGGGCATACTGTTTATGATCAAGGGCATGGTGACGAATCCCAGGTTAAACACGCCCGAGACGGCGATCTCTCCCGTCGCCTGCGGCCCGAAGAAAACGAAAGCGGCGGGGATTATGATACCGCCGCCAAGTATTACCTCGGCGAACTCGTTGGTGCCTGCCGCGGTAAGACCGGAAAGCGCGACATCGTCCCCTTTGGAAAGATAACTGGCGTAGGTGAGTATCACGCCGATCCCGACGCTTAACGTGAAGAACACCTGGCCCGCGGCTTCCAGCCAGACCTTTGCCGACTTCAAAGCCGTGAAATCAGGATTCCAAAGGAAACCGAAGCCGTTGGCTATGTTCCACTCAGGATGCAGGGCATTCGGGGCGCCCAGACTGACCACCCGCAGCAAAAGTATCAATCCCAGAGAAAGAAGAAGCGGCAGCGCCACCTTGCAAAGCCGCTCAATACCTCCCTTGATACCGTAATACAAAACGGCGACGTTCAGGATAAACGTACAGATAAAAAAGAAGTAAGCGGTGCCTATACCGGAGAAGTATCCGTTTCTCTCCACCCCCTGGAACCCGCGCAGAAAGGCACGCATCATTTCCTGCCCGGTTATGCCGCGGTAACTCCCGGTGAGGGAAAAAAAGCTGTAGGCCAGGGTCCATGATTCGATGTAGGAATAATATATGAATATGACCAGCGGGCCGAACAGTCCGATAACGCCGAAGTATTTTATAAACCTGTTCTTGCGCCAGATGGAATGGAATATGCCCGGAGCCGTTCCGTGCCCAAAACCGCCTCCGTAGCGGCCAAGCGTCCACTCAATCCACATCAACGGGATCCCGAGCAAAAGGAAAGCGATAAGATAAGGGATCATAAAAGCGCCGCCGCCGTTTGCCGCTGCCTTGGCCGGGAACCTCAAGAAGTTCCCCAGCCCGATGGCGGATCCCGCCACAGCCATGACCACGCCCAGGCGGCTTCCCCAATTCTCTCTTTGCCGTTCAGGCGAATGCTTAGCCGGAAGTTTCTTGCTCATCTGCACCGACGGTCGGTTTCGTATCATTCTCCTCAGGGACGGCGGAAGGTTCCCGCTCCGGCTCCGGAGGAGGAAGCAGCGCCGACAGTTCCTCCTTCACCGTATTCCTGGCGTAACTGCTGGGAGAGGCTATCTCGATCTCGGTTTTCCCTCCCTCAAGCCCGCGCAGAAAGACACCGGCGACGGTAGTATTCTCGGCGGACATATAAAACGCTATCGCCCCTTCGTTGCGCTCCCGGCGATAAATATACCTGCCTGCCTTCTTCAACTCGGCCAAAACCGCGGTATAAACCGCATCGCGATCCCCGGGAACAACCATTTGAACCGATTTTACCCGGGATGCTTCTATCTCTCTTATCGAAGTCCCCAGCACGCCGTGCATCCTCTCTCCCACAGAAGCGCATCCGGAAAACAGAACGCTGCCCGCCACCGCCAAAACTATCAGAATCTCTCTCATCTTTTTCCCGCCTCCTTATAATACGGGGACTATACCAATTCCCTGATCTGCTGTAAATGCAGTCTGGTCTCTTTTTCTCCTCTTAACGAGAATTCAGCGGCCCGGTGCAGGTCAAGCCAGAACAGGCCGGAAGTATCCGGATTGATAACAACGTCCGCCAGAGCTGCTTCCTTGCGCGCCAGTTCCGACTGCATATATTCCACGCTGCTGAAAATAAGGTCAAGGATATTCAGGCTCAGCCTGCTCTTCAGGAATCTCGCCAGCGCAGGGTGTCTCGACTGCTCCTGCGATATCTCTTCCTGCGCGCGTTCCAGCCCTTTGGACAATCTTTCCTTAGAAGGGGTAACGTTGACGGCTATTATCCTGCGCGCCCCGGACTGCACCAGCACTTCCACCGGCAGCGGATGAGCAATCCCCCCGTCGAGCAAAATATCCCCACCGGAAATAAAAGGCCTGAATATTCCCGGCATAGAACAACTGGTCATTATCGCGTCCACCAGCGAGCCGCTTTCCAGCACGCGCGCCTCTTTCCTTCGTATATCGCTGGCGACGATCTTCAACGGCAGTTTCACGTCCCTGAAAGTCTTGTTCCCGAGGTGCCTTTTCAGGAACCGGTAAAGCTTATTACCTTTTATAAACCCTGTCCAGGGAAATGTCAAGTCAATGAGTTTCCAGGCGCAGGTATAGTCTTTGAATTCAGCGGCAATCTCCAGAATCTCCCCGCTGGATTTACCGGTGACCCAGAGGCTGGCAATCACTCCCCCCATGCTGGAGCCGGAAATGACGTCTATCGGGACCTTCTCCTCTTCCAACACTTTAAGAACGCCCAAATGGCAGAGCCCGTAGGCAAAACCGACGCCCAGGGCAAGGCCGGTAGTGCAACCGCCGCTCTCTCTGGCAATGCGCCGCACGGCCAGGGAATACCCGGTTGCCGGGTTCTGCTCCGTCTCCAATCCTTCGGCCGGAGGGCCTATCACGGGCAGCGTGGCAAAAACGCTCCTGTTGAGCACGCCGGCTCTCTCCTCCGGGCGCAGACGCGCATATCCGTAATCGTTGACGATCAACTTTATATTCTCTCCGGAGAAAGATTTTTCTTTCTCCAGCTTGTCCGAGAAATTACCGGTCTTGCGCAATTCGGCGGAAGACGGCCCGCTTATCAGGTGAAGCGTTTGCGCCTGCCGCAAGAGCCCGGATACGAATTCGTCTCCGAAAGGCGGCAGGTCTATTATTATGTAATGGTATTTAGAAAACAGCGAACTGAGGATATCGACCACGGTAGCCGCCGATTCGTCTCCGGTACCGGAATAATTCAAACACAAGAAATCCAAGCCTTCCCTGCCTTTCATTATCATAGGAGAGACATCGAAACCGCGGTATTGCCTGTAATCAGACAGGTCAAGCTCGGGATAACAATTCCCTGTCCCGAAAATGGCCGGCATAGCGTGCAGTTTATTCTTATGCCTGACTTCCACCACAAGGATGTTCTTTAAAGTCTCTCTGCGCAGACTGAAGGCCAGGTTGGCGGTGTAAAAAGTCTTGCCGCTGTTGGGGGACAGCCCCATCACCGCGATTATCTCCGTCTCGAAGACTTTTTTTCTCGCCGTCTCCCTGCTTCTCAGACGGCGCGAAAGCGTCCGGCTGAGATCAAGCCCCATACGCGGGATTCTTTCAAGAAGGACATCGAAATTCTCTCTTTTTATTATCACCAGTCTGCTGTCGTTGAAAGCCTCGGCCGTCACTGAATGCGATTCTCCGGTCAAGAGGGAAATAATGCCGAAATACTGCCCGCGGTGCAGGTAATCTATGAAAAGGTTCCTGCCGTGATCATCCCGGAGGTAAGCCGCCACCCTTCCGGAAAGAACACAATAGAAAGCTCCCGGAGGGTCTCCGTAATTATATATGATCGCCCCTTTGGGATAAGCGACGATATCGTATTTCCCCTCGAGCATCCGGTATTCTTCGGGGCTGAATCCGGCGAAAAAGGGAAGGCTTCTCAATATCTCAATACCGAATTCAGGCGTCATTCAGGCAACTCTCCCGTCCTGCAGACACGCGAGAACCACGATGCGCTTTCCCTCGCCCTGCGCTCCTGAGTGGCATAATCCACTTCCACCAGCCCGAAACGAGGAGCGAATCCCTTATCCCACTCGAAATTATCCAGCAGCGACCAATAGAAATAACCTTTAAGATCAACCCCGGCTTTTATCGCGCCCGCGGCGGCTTCAAGATGACTTTTTATGAAACCGGCCCTTTCCCGGTCGTCGACTGTGGCTATCCCGTTCTCCAGTATGAGCACCGGCAACGCGTATTTCCTGAGGCTGAGCAGTATCTCCGACAGCCCGTGCGGATAAATATCCCATCCTAATGAACTCTTGTCCCAGGCATTATCGGAACGCGTCCCCGACAGAAGAGACCGTAGGCCGGGGATTTCCACGCTCACAAGTTGCCGGGTGTAATAATTCAATCCGATATAATCAAGCGTCCCGGCATGAAAAGCGGCGTCCAGGAACATGCGGTTGAACATCATATCACGCAAGAAGACTCCCAGTTGATTCCATATCCCGGGCTTCCAGGGCATAAAATACTGCATATGGTGAGCCACGCTTACCGAAGGCGCCGTATTCTTATAAACCCCGCACCTGTCATGTATTATGCGGTAAGCCAGTTCATGCGCCGAGAGCAGATTACGAGAGACCCGCACAGCTTTAATGAACGAATGCTGCTGGGGAGGCCAGACGCCGGTAAGATAAGAATGGTAGGCGTAAACAAGCGGTTCATTTACGGTCACCCAGTAACGGGCTTTACCCGAAAGAACGCCGGTTATTTTTTCTATATAACGGCAAAAATAGGCCGTATTGGCGCGCTTCAGCCATCCGCCCTTGCGGCTGAACCAGGCCGGGCTGGTAAAATGATAAAGAGTTACCACCGGTTCCAGATCGTTGGCGGCAAGAGCGTCCAGGACGGAAGAATAATGGTCCAGGGCGGATTGCGAAAAATGTCCTTCTTCCGGTTCTACACGGCTCCACTCGATCGAGAAACGGTGGGCGTTATGCCCCAGGGAACGGGCGAGGGCGAAATCTTCCTTATAAAGGGAGAAATGCCGGCAGGCGGCGGAAGACCTATCAAGCCCGCCGCCCGACTGCTCCCATTTCCACCAATCGTTGAAGAAGTTGTCTCCTTCCACCTGATGAGAGGAAGTCGCGGCGCCCCAGAGGAACCCTTCAGGAAAAGTAAACATCTGTCGTTATTATATTTAGCAGCCGGTTGAAAACGGAAGAGAAGTATTCTTATATTATAATATAAACAAAAAAAATCCCAACGTAAAAGTTGGGATTTTTCTCAAGTATAAGCCGATAAAGGTGACAACACAACTTGCTGCCGCACCTTTAACCGGTAGCCCAGCCACCATATTACCCACCTCTTTTGACCGTCTTAGCGGCCTCAACTGAACGTGATGTAACGTAGGTCTGTGGCTTTGCGCCCCCCGGTTTTCCCGAGGTTTACCTTTATCGGCTACAAAAAGTATACCTCATCTCCCCGGTTTTTTCAAGGCAGAGCTTTTTGAATCAAACCGCTTTTATTGCAGCGGGATAGTTTGTTCCGTTTCAACGGTCCCGGCTGAGGAAGTTAAATGCTTCTCCAGGACGGCCCAGGTCTTTGGGCCGACTTTGCCGTCTGCCGCCAACCCGTTGGATTTCTGGAATTCCTCTATAGCCGCTTTCGTCTTTGGTCCCACTTTGCCGTCTATATTGCCGGAATAATACCCCGCGTTCTTAAGCGCGGTCTGGATATCCTGGGCGGAAGGTTTATACGGCCCTGAAGGAGGTAAAGGTTCCAGTACCGGAACGGCCGCCGCGGAAACCGCTTCAGCCGCCTTCTCTCCGGCGACCGGTGTCACGGCGGGAAGCCTGTTTTCCTGTATCGCAATCTTATTATCCAGGGTCTGCCCCCCCAGAGAATCAGCCGACATAGGAGCCTGCATCTCCTCAAGACTCTGCTGTTTTTTATTGCACCCGTTTACGGCCAGAAAAGATACGGCCACCGCTATCACCGCTGTGAAGATCTTAGTTCTGCCCATTGTTCCATCTGCTCCTTTCATGAATAATACTGGAGCCCCCTCACGCAAAATCCGGAGACTCATGTTTCCGGCAAAGCCAAGGCTTCACCGGTACTCGCCGCATATCCGATTCTATACTTACTCCGACGCACTCCCCCGACACCCGCGGGCAGGGAATGAATTTATTTTAACCCTTATTACCGGAAAATCAAATCATATTTAGGGTCCCGCTTCCCGGCGCCCATCTCTACACAGTCCTTCCTGATCCGCCCGCGCACTCTGAAATCAAGGCTGTTTATCATAGGTGGAATAATAATACGGAGTGAAAGCCTGGAACTCGGCGGCGCAGGTATCAACAAGCTTGAAATCCGGAAATATACCCAGAGATATTCTTAAAGAAGATATCTCTTCTTCCTTCTTGCCGGTCAACGAAGCGATCTGTTTATCGCTGAAACCCATTTTTTTCGCTTCCAGAAGCGTATCCTTGTCGAGACCGCTTTCTCTCGTTCTCAAGCGCGTCTCCATCTCGACGATCTCCCGTATATTGTGCAGGAACCAGTTGTCGATCCGGGTCAACTCATGGATCGTTTCGAGTTCCACTCCCGACCGGAAGGCATCCGCCAGCAGAAAAATGCGTTCCGGGGACGCCGTCCTGAGCCCGGCGTAAAGAGATTCCAGTTCCTCTCCCGCGCACCTGCCGAGGCTCTCCAAACCGTATTTCTTTATCTCCAGGGAACGCAGTCCCTTCTGCAGGGCCTCCTTGAAAGTCCTGCCGATGGACATAGTTTCCCCCACCGATTTCATGGAAACCGAAAGCACCGGTTCCGCCGAAGGGAACTTCTCAAAAGTGAATCTCGGTATCTTCACCACGCAATAATCTATGGCCGGCTCGAAACAGGCCGGGGTCTTCAGTGTTATATCGTTGGCGATCTCGTCAAGCGTATATCCGACCGCGAGCCTGGCGGCGATCTTGGCAATGGGAAAACCCGTGGCCTTGGATGCCAGCGCTGAACTCCTGGAAACGCGGGGATTCATCTCTATAACCACCATCCTGCCGTCGGAAGGATTAACCGCGAACTGTATGTTGGAGCCGCCGGTCGAAACCCCTATTTCTCGTATACAGGCGATCGCCGCGTCGCGCATACGCTGGTATTCCTTGTCGGTAAGAGTCTGCGCGGGGGCCACAGTTATGCTGTCCCCGGTATGCACTCCCATCGGGTCGAGATTTTCTATCGAACACACGACCACGACATTATCCTTGATATCGCGCATCACCTCCAGCTCATATTCCTTCCAGCCGGAGACCGATTCCTCTATGAGTATCTCGCTGATCATGCTCGATTCCAGCCCGCGCTTGGCCAAAACGCGGAATTCTTCGGCATTGTACGCTACGCTTCCGCCGGTGCCGCCGAGAGTGAAACTGGGCCGGATGATCACCGGAAAACCCACATCCTGCGCCACTCTCAATGCCTGTTGCAGATTATAAGCCTTGTTGCTTTTCGGCAGGTCGAGCCCTATCTTTATCATCGCCTCCTTGAAAAGCCTACGGTCTTCGGCCTTCTTGATGGCCTTGATATCGGCGCCGATCAATTCCACGCGGTATTTCCTGAAGACCCCGCGCGCGTCCAGTTCCACCGCCGTGTTCAAAGCGGTCTGCCCGCCGAGGGTCGGCAGCAGCGCGTCCGGCTTTTCCCGCGCGATGATGCGTTCCACGATCTCCGCGGTGATAGGCTCTATATAAGTCCTGTCGGCGGTATCAGGATCGGTCATAATGGTGGCGGGATTGGAATTGACCAGAACCACCTTGTACCCCTCCTGCCTCAGCACCTTGCAGGCCTGAGTGCCGGAATAATCGAACTCGCACGCCTGGCCGATCACGATCGGGCCGGAACCGATAATAAGTATTTTTTTTATGTCGGTGCGCTTAGGCATTTTTCTTCCCGCGGCATTTGTGTTTCGCTGCCGAATCTACGAAAGAAGCGAAGAGATAGGCGGCGTCGTGCGGCCCAGGAGACGCCTCCGGATGGAACTGGACGGAAAAAACAGGCAGTTTCCTGTGTTTCATCCCCTCATGCGTATCATCGTTGAGATTTATATGAGTGACCTGCAGCTCTTTTTCGTTCAACGATTTCATATCCAAACAAAATCCGTGATTCTGCACGGTAATAGCCACTCTACCGCTGTTCAAATCCTTTACCGGATGATTAGCTCCGTGATGCCCGAACTTTAATTTATAAGTCCTGCCGCCGAAAGCCAGACCGAGCATCTGGTTGCCGAGACAGATGCCGAATATTGGAATACCGGAGGAGGCCAGTTCCTTGACCGTGCCTATAACGTAAGTCACAGCCGCGGGATCGCCCGGACCGTTGGAAAGCATAATGCCGTCCGGTTTCCAGGACAGTATATCCGAGGCGGAGGTAACGGCGGGAAAAACCCTGACCCGGCAGCCGAGCCCGGCAAGGATACGCATGATGTTGTATTTCACACCGCAGTCCAGGACAGCCACTTTATATTTACCATTGTCGTTCCAATCATAGGCTTGCCGGCAGGAGACATCCTTTACAAGATCGATGCCCACAAGGCCGCTCCAGGAACGCGCCTTTTCCAGCAGCGCCGTCACGTCGTCGCATACTGCCCCGGCGGCGATAACGGCTTTAAGCGCTCCGGCCTCCCGTATGCGCAGCGTAAGCGCGCGGGTATCCACTCCCTCCACCGCGGGTATGCCGTGCGCGCAAAGATAATCCGGCAACGAACTCTTAGACCTCCAGTTGCTGGCAATCCTGCTGCATTCTTTAACCACCAGGCCTTCCACGAAAGGCCGGCCGGATTCCGCGTCTTCTTCATTGATGCCGTAATTGCCTATCAAAGGGTAGGTCATGGCCACTATCTGCCCCTTATAGGAAGGATCGGTGATTATCTCCTGATACCCGGACATGCTGGTATTGAAGACAATCTCCCCGCAGCGGACCCCCTGCGCACCGAATGATCTCCCCCGGAATACGCTGCCGTCTTCCAGGACCAAAGCAGCCTGCATGTTTACCTCTTTATTTTTAGAGCGCACTTGATAAAATCGCGGAATATCGGATGGGCCTTGTCGGGCTTCGACTTGAATTCAGGATGGAACTGCACCGCCATGAAGAACGGATGGCCGGGCAACTCCACGATCTCGACAAGATTCTTTTTCGGGTAAATACCGGAGAAGACCATACCTTTCTTCTCCATCAAACGGCGGTATTTATTGTTGAATTCGTATCTATGCCGGTGCCGCTCTTCTATCAGCCTTTTTCTGTAACAACACTGCGCCCGGGTATTAGGCGATATCTGACAGGGATAAGCGCCCAGGCGCATGGTACCGCCCATATCCTCCACGTCTTCCTGTTCCTTTAAAAGGCTGATTACCGGATCCCGGGTATCGGGGGCGAACTCGCTGGAATCAGCGCCCTTGAGACCGCAGATATTCCTGGCGAATTCGATGACCGCGCATTGCATCCCAAGGCAGATGCCGAAGAACGGGAGGCGCTTGGTCCTGGCATATTCGACGCTCTTTATCTTCCCTTCAATGCCGCGGGATCCGAACCCGCCCGGCACCAGAATACCGCAGACATTGCGCAGATAATGTTCCGCCCCTTCTTTATCAATATCCTCGGAATCTATCTTTTCCACTTCCACTCTGCAGTCGTTCGCGATACCGGCGTGCGCCAAAGCCTCGTAAATAGACTTATAGGCGTCCTGCAGGCCGATATATTTGCCGACTACGGCGATCCTGGTCTTGTGGCGCGGGGAAACAGCCTTCTCCACCACGCTTTTCTCCCAATTCTTCAGGGTGGAAGGCCTGGCTCTAATGCCGAAATGTTTCAGTATGAGCCTGTCGAGAGACTGGTCCTTGAATATCAAAGGAAGCTGATAGATCGAATCCACATCCTTGGCCTCGATAACCGCCTCCTGCGGCACGCTGCAGAAAAGCGATATCTTCTCTTTCAATTCCATCGAGAGGCTTTTTTCGCTGCGGCAGATGAGGATGTCCGGCTGTATCCCTATCTCGCGCAGGGTGCCGACACTGTGCTGAGTAGGCTTTGTCTTCATCTCTCCGGCGACCTTTATATAAGGGACCAGGGTGAGATGGGCGTAAAGAACGTTATTCTGTCCGGCGTCCAGCCTGAACTGGCGCACAGCTTCCAGAAAAGGAAGGCTCTCGATGTCTCCGACCGTGCCGCCGATCTCCACCAGCACCACCTGCGCCCTGGAGACGGCCGCCACTTTCTTGATGCGGTCCTTTATCTCGTTGGTAATGTGAGGAATGACCTGGATGGTCCTGCCGAGGTAATCTCCCTTGCGTTCGCGCGAGATCACGGCGTGATATACCTGTCCGGTGGTAACGTTGTTGAATTTGCCGGTCCTGGCGGAAGTGAAGCGTTCGTAATGCCCGAGGTCGAGGTCGGTCTCGGCGCCGTCGTCGGTCACGTACACTTCACCGTGCTGGTAAGGGTTCATCGTGCCGGGGTCGACGTTGAGATAGGGGTCGAACTTCATCAAGGCGACACGCAGACCCTGAGATTCCAGTATCTTGCCTATGGAAGCGGCAGCAATCCCCTTGCCGAGGCTGGAAATAACGCCGCCGGTGATGAATATGTATTTACACATGGTTGTTTAAAAAAAAGCGTTTCTGAACCGATAGTCCTCCGGTCCACAAACGCCATTGTTTCAGATATAGTCAATTCCCGTTGAACCATTGGCTTTAATATAGCACATACCGGAAGTATGTCAAACAGATTATTTTCCCGGTTTCCCCGGTTAAAATTATATCTCCCAGAGGTCTCCACCTGATATTTTTTGCAAAAAAACCTTGTAAGAATCGACGGCTTCCTTTAAACCGCGCGAGGATACTCTTACCGCTTTCTCCGCTGTCTCTGCGCAACAAGCGCATCCTCTACAGAAATCTCCCGGAGAACATCTGTCTTTTACGCGCTCGATGAACCCGTCCAGGGCCCTGTTGTCAATAAAGACATCTATCGGCTTTATTAACTTCCTGAGGGACAGGAGTTTCAGAGGGTTTATAAGCCCGGGGCGGAAGAAATATTTAAGAAACCGCGCCGCCTTGTGATGCTGGAAAACAACAATATCTTTGGTCATCGGGAAAAGCTCAAGAAGGTTCCCGTCGTGCCGTTGGGCAAAATAGGCGGAAGAGATCATCAAGATTGCTTCGGTTGAAAGGACCCGATCGACTATCTTAAACGAATGGACCCCGATTCTTTCGTAGAGCGCCGTATCTTCCGGGCGGATCCAGTCTGCTTTGAGAAAATTTGCCGGGTCAATAAGCCGCAGATAACGGCATTGTACTCTGCAATAGTCTATCATAAATCCTCCCGCTGGTTCTTCTTTACGAGAGGCATGCGCGCTTATGACGGAATGATAGAAATGCAACGGACAATCCAGCAGACAATTGTTGTTAACGATAAGTTTCAATCCGCAGCTTAACCGCTTCCGCATCTCCTGCAACGTCTTGAAATCCCGGTTAAGCTCGGTAGGTGAAGGCGTTATTTCGTCGGCACCCCGGTTTTCCCAAAAGAGCGCCTTGCGCACGGTATTTATATGCGCGAATGCGGAAACCGACACCCTCATCTCCGGATGAACACTTTTCACCAGGTCAAGAAGAAAAGGAACGGCGACCGTAACCGTGTCGACCCCGTTATCCGCCAGCCATCCGAGTAATTCCCGCAGCTGCCTGTGCCACGAGGATGTAAACTCTTTATTCCCGAGGCAAGAGGCATTAAGCAGGTAATTAAACCGTATCCCCGCCCCCCGGATAATACGGATATGGCGGACGGCTTTCCTTCTGTCCACGGGAGAGCATAAAAAAGAGGCCCTTCCTCCTCCGACGCTGTCGGAATGCAATTTCCCGTAGAACTCTCCGACGCGTTCTTTATTAATGCGCTCAACAAGTCGGTCGTCCCAATTTGTGGGTATTGAGAACTTCATAATCGGTCTCCGCCTTTTAAAACGATCCTCACGCCTGAACGGTATTCCTCCCCGGGCGTTTTATTCATACCCCGGGGAAGTCAGAAGAAATACCCTCCACGCTTATTTCAAGAATTTAAAATTATTGACCGCAGATAAAACTTCTTCTCTCTCTTTCTCGAGCCTTTCATCGTTGTGAAGAATAGACTCCAGGATTACGACCACGCCGTTCTTGATGAACATAAACGCTTCGTTTCTAGCCCCTTTCAATAACTCTCGTGCTCCGGGAGAGGAAACCCGGGATTTCAACGCGGAACTGCCGGGCGAAGAATGAACTGCCGGAAAATCAAGAACCCATTGTTTCGCAGGCATACCGTTCATCACACAATCCCTTGGAGGGACCGATAGAATGACAACTTCCCCTGTCTCCTTGCGGCTGCCGGCAATGTTTTCTACCATGCTCAAGATCTTTTCCGGTTGATTTCTCGATATATGCATCACTATATAGGGAATTGTGTCGTCCGATTTACGCTTGACATATATTCTGACGCCTTTAACTTCTTCCGACACCGGGCGCTGAAAAACATCCCATCCTTTCGGCCAAATAATGCTCACTCCATATTCATTGTTAACATATCCACCCGGCAGGCTATTGCCTTCGGTAGTCTGCGCCCTCCCGCTCCCTGAACCGGGAGAAGAATCCTCCCCCACCTCTTTTATCTCACTATAAAAATACGGGATGGAAACGCCGTGTGTTTTAACCTTAATATAAGAACCCGTCTTCTCGAGGATCTCCCCCTTGATTACCGAACCGTCTTTCAGCGTAATCGTAGCCGCTGCGCAAGAAGAAGAAAAACACAGCACAAGAACCGCCGTTATCATGTTCTTTTTAATCGCGCTCATTGTAATACCTCTTTCGCAATTTTTACCCCGGCCGTCAACGGCTGATAGAAAATCACTCCTGTAGCTTGCTTTTTATGCCGGCAGGGGTCCGGTTTACGTTTATGGCTTTTCTTCCGTGCCTTTTCAAAAAGAACTCATACAAATAAACCGGGAAGGCCCTAAAATCGATTATTTTGCACACATTAAACAGATGCCGGCTATAGAACGAAAAATAAGCCGATTTCTGAAAGTCCTCCAGTTCTTGGCGGGAAATAGTATCCAATTCAAGCGCTCTCCCGAACTGAGTTCCGTATTCCCTCCAATCCAAACTCAAAAGCCGTAATCCCCCCGTTCCTTCCGCCGCCATATCGGATATCTCGGTGCCGGGAAAAGGGGTAAGAATCGAGAACGACGCGAAATCGGCCTTTAGCTTTAAGGCGAACCTGATGGTGCGGCCTATACTCCGCCTGGTCTCGAACGGATGCCCTATCAGGAAATTCGTGTACACGCGTATCCTATTTTCTTTGGTGCGGGCTACCGCGGCTTCCGCCTGTTCAAGCGTAATATCCTTACGTATCGCGTCCAGAATATCCTGGGACCCGGATTCGATACCGTAATTGATAAGTGTACACCCCGCCTTACGCATCAAAGCGAGAAGTTCTCCATCAACGGCATCAACCCGGGTTTCGCACACCCATTCGACCTTTTTATTAAGCTCCCTCTTTAAAAACTCCTCGCACAATCGTATCGCCCTTTTTCTGTCGATCGTAAACGTTTCATCCTGGAAAAAGATCACGTTGGCGCCGAATAAAGAAATATCCCGCTCTATTTCGTCCGCGACATTACCGACGGAACGGAATCTAACATTTTTGCCGAGAAGACTAAAACAAAACCGGCATTTGTAAGAACATCCCCGTGACGACAATACAGGAAGTGTTCTTTTTCGCCCGAAAAGAGAATTTAAAGAACGATAGGACTCCAGAGAAAATAACTCATGCGCCGGAAAAGCGATCGTATCCAGATCTTCGACCGGCTGCCTGCTCCCGGTTACAATTATTTCACCGCCGCGCCTGTAGGCGATCCCGGGGATGGAGTTGTCCGCTCCGGAGAAACGGGCGATGTTCACAACGGCCTCTTCTCCTTCCCCGATCACCGCCGCGTCAAACGCCGGGAACTCTTTCAATGTCCTTTCCGGAACTGCCGAAACATGAGCTCCCCCCGCAACGGTCAGTATACGCGGATCGACTTTCTTGGCTATCTCCGCGACCCTGCCGGCTTCGTAAATCTGCGAAGTAAAACTCGTAACGCCCACAATATCCGGAGAAAAACCCCGGATCATTGCCTCCAGCTTGCTAAAGGTAACCTTCTCGGCCGGAGCATCGCATACCCAAACGGTAAACCCGGCCCTTTTAAGGCCCGCGGCTATATATCCGACCCCCAAATGAGGGAAGGCCGGAGAATGGCTGATGCGCCAGTTTACATTTTCCCCCGGTGGAGGCACGCATAGAAATATTTTACGCATAATTTTACCACGCAAATGAAACGTTTTAAATAATATGCTGCCGCATAGACCAGGGCAGCCTTACCGTTCACCAGCTTGAAAGCCCGTGAAATATGAGTGGGCCGCATATAAAACCTGAAATATGCGCTTCTTTGGAACCGTTCCAGCATTTTCAACGGGATATTTTCCAGTTCCAGGGCATTGCCGAACTGATTACTGTAATCCCTCCAGTCTTCGCTGAGCAAACGCAGATTACCTTCCCCCCTACGGGCCATTTCCAGCGTCTCTGTCCCCGGAAACGGCGTGAGAATGGTGAAAGAGGCGAAATCGGGATTCAACGTAAAAGCCAGCTTTATGGTCTGCGCAATGGTCTCGGGGGTGTCATACGGGTTGCCGATAATGAAATTGGTGAAAGTCCTGATATCCGCTTCTTTCGTGTATGCGACGGCTTGATGGATCTGTTCCAAAGTAATTTTTTTATGGCTTCTGTCCAGGATATCCTGGCTGCCGGACTCAATTCCGTAGTTAATAAGACTGCACCCGGCCTGTTTCATCTTCGTGAGGAGGTCCCTGTCGACCGCATCCACCCTGGTCTCACATATCCAATCCGCTTTATGAATAAGACCCTGCGCGAGAAATTTATCGCAAAAACGCAATGTCCGCGCTCTATCAAGAGTAAATGTCTCATCTTGAAAAAAGAACTGGCGCGTATCAAAAAAATCTATATCTCTGCGCATCTCCTGGATTACATTCTCCACGGAACGCGCGCGCACCGATGACCCCTGCAGACGGAAACAAAAACTGCACTCATAGGGACATCCGCGTCCGGACATGATGGGAAATATCCTGCTCTGGCCGAATAACGAGTTGCCGGCGGTATACTTTTGCAGCGGATAAAGGTCGAACGCCGGAAAGGGCAGCGAATCCAGGTCCCGGATAAATTGCCTGGGAGCGTTTTTCCTGATCTCTCCTCTATCTCTCCATGCAGTTCCGTTCACGCTCCCAAAGTCATTTTCTCCGGCGGCGATACGGGCGGCGATCTCGCAGACAGTCTCTTCACCTTCCCCGTAAACCGCGACATCAAAAGCTGAAAACTGGCGGAGCGTCCCCTCCGGCAAAGCCGAAGCGTGAGCCCCGCCTATCACGGTAATAATACCGGGATCAACTTCTTTGGCGATGCCGGCAACGGCATGGGCCTGAAATATCTGGGCCGTAAAGGAAGTAATCCCTACCATACGCGGAGCGAAATTGCTGAGCCTGCGCGCGAACTCCTGCAGGGAAAGCCTCTCAGCAGGGATATCGCACACCTCGACATCGAACCTCCTGCTCCGCAAAGAAGCGGCAATATATGCCGTCCCTAAATGCATAATGAGTTTAGCGTGTTTTATCTCACGGCGCAGGTCAAAACTTACAGGAGGGATTACCAGTAGTATCTTCATGCCTCTTCCTTATAAAAACGGTCCAAACCTGCGGTAAACGCGGCCATCCCTTCCAGGTTCTTGCGGATATCCTGCACACTCCTGATTTTCAGCAAACGGCCCAGGATATATCCGGCCCTCAAATAAAAATCCCTGTAGGCCTTTTTCACCAGACCTCGTAACTCGGTCTTTTCCGCCTTTCCCAGGACAATTATAGGATCAAGAAAAAGAGAAGTCCCTTGCTGGAATACTTCGAAATCGGCGGGACGGGAAAAGGAAATTCTCCCTTCTGCGGAGAGAGAACTAAAGACCTCGCTCCCGGGCAAGGGAAAAAAAACGCTGAATTCGGCGTAATCAAGTTTTAACTTTCTGGCGAACGCGATCGTCTTCTGAATATCTTCCCGCGTTTCGTTGAAATAATTCAGCATAAACTGACCCCTGACCTCCAGGCCGGCCGCCCTGGTCCGGGCGACAACCGCACTGATCCTGTCCACATCTATTTTCTTATGCATAAGGTCAAGGAGCCTTTGAACGCCGGACTCTATGCCGTAATAGACCTGAAAACAACCGGCCCCCTTCATATCCCTGAGCATGTCGTCATCCACCTCATTGATCCCGGCGTAGCAAAGCCATGTAACCTTCAGGTTTTCTTTCCTCATCCGGGCACAGAAATCATAAACCCTTCTTTTGTCGGCGGTAAATGTTTCATCCATGAACATGACGCATCTGACTCCGTGTTTTTTCTTCAGATATCCGATCTCGCTCACAACGCTTGACGCGCCGCGCGCCCGATACTTGTGTCCGAAGACCGCCTGAGAACAAAAACGGCAGAATTGCGGACACCCTCTACTTGTCACGATGGAGGTAACCGGAAGCCTGTCATAACAATGTCCGGCATAGTAATATTCGTGCAGAGGAGGCAAAAGATGCCGCGCGGGAAACGGCAGTTCGTCAAGATCCGCGATGACTTCCCCGGGCCGGCTCTTAATCGCCTCTCCCTCCCCGCGGGAAGCTACCCCGGGGATATCGGAGAAAGGAGCGTGATCCAACGCTCTCCGGATAAGTTCCAAAGACGCGTATTCACCCTCTCCGCATACTACGGCATCTATATCACGGCTTATCCGAAGCAGACTTTCCGGCAGGGCCGAAGGATGCGGTCCCCCGGCGAAAACCGGGGAAGAGGGACACATAGACTTCACGTCGGCCGCTATCTCCAGGACATTCAGGACAGCGGGAGTAGTGCAGGTGATGCCTACGGCAGCCGGACGCATATCACTAAGGGCATCACGCAATAAAGGCCTCCACGGTATCCCTTTCTGCTGCGCGAAATTCAAATCCAGGATCCTCACGCGGATCCCTTCCCTCTCCAGCACAGCGGCTATCCCCGTCACTCCCTGAGGCGGCATGCAGGTGGTGACCCGCAAAGACCTTTTGGAGGACAAGGGAGGGAATATCAACAGAACAGATGCGCTTTTACTCTCAATTGTTCTCATCATTCCGCCTGAAAAGAAGAAGTCTTACTCCGGAAAATGCTGCCTCCCGCTCCCGCTTATAATATTTCAGTAATTCTCCGGTCAATGCGCCGGACCAGGACGCCGTATCTACGGTATCCCACGATGATATAATCAACCATAAGCGTTCATAACGGCGTTTGAATTGCCCGTCCAGCAAACCGGGAGCCGCGCATTCATGCACAAACAATCCGCGTCCGCCCGGTTCATCGATTATTAACCGCGGTATCTCCCTCCGGCCGAAGAGCCATTCGACCAAAAGAGGAGCCGTATCCCGCACCAGGAACGTTTTCTTCGGAAAATCGAACCGCTTGTAATAATAATGTATCGGTAAAACCGCGGTTTCAGTCGCGTGAACAAACACCTCTCCGGGACGCCCCGCCGCCATTATGAAATCCGCCGCCCCCTTGAAATCTTTCCGCAGGTTTACTCCGGGACGTTCCGAAGGCGGCAATACGGTATTATTAGAATAATACAATACCAGCGAGACGGCGCTTATCGATACGATACAGGACAAGATCGCCGCTTTCCATCTCGGCCCGGCCGCTGCTACCGCATAAGCTGCCGGAATATAGAGAAACATCGAGCTGAAAAGCACATATCGGTCGGCATAGAGAACTACACGGCGGGAACAAAGTAATAAAATGGACATCGGGAGAAAAAGGAAAAGTAACAATAAAAAAAACTTTCTTCGGTCAATACCGAATATCCTGAATAGGGAAAAACCGGCCAGCGACAGCATAAGACCGGAACCCGCCGTTCTCAGCCAGCCGGACGAATAATAGCCGGTGGAGAAATTCTGAAGCGTAGAAATAAGATTTCTAAAAGAGACGCTGGATAGAAAAAAGGAAACCTGTCCGGTGCCGCTGGTATAATCGAGCATAAATCCATACTGTTTTACCATAACATATATCCAGGGCAGCAACAACACCGACTGCAGAACGAAAAGGGCAGTTAAAGGCAGAATCTTTGCTTTAAGATTCTCATGATAAATCCCCAGGCATATGACCTGTGTAATAGGCAGGAAGACCGCGGTATGGTTGCTATATACGGCGACAATGTTACAGATCAACACACCCGCGTAATCCCTGAAACGCGGGGAAGTAATGAGCCCGGTAAAAAAGTACATGGACACGATCGAGAAGAAAAGACTCGCTGCATATACCGTCAACTCCTGTGAATAATGCACCTGTATCGGAGAAACGGCGAGAATGAACGCCGCCGTCAACGCTGTTTTTTCTCCGAGAAGGCGGCGGGAAAAAAAGAACAGAGCGGGTATGGATAAAACCCCGAAGAGGACGGAAGAAAGACGCAGGACAGTTTCGTTTTCTCCCAGCGCCTTCCATAAAGAAACAAAAATATTATACAAATAGAACGGCCGGTAAGTGGGTAATGAAATACTCAACGGGAAAGATTCAGGAACATGAATCTCCATCAAAGAAGCCGTCTCGTCAAACTGAAGGCAATAGGTGCCTATGAATAAGACTCGCAAGACCAAACCGCACAGGATTACCGCTATAAGCGCGGTTTGAGTGGAACATCCGGAGGATCCCGTCCTTTTAGAAGGAAGAAACATATTCACAGCCCTACCGTTCTCTTTAACTGAAGATACTTGCATCAAAAATAACCGAGCGTCCGCGATTCAGCAATGCGCCCAAAGGGCACCTTTCTTCACACGGCACAACCTCGATCCCCATCACTCCCCTTTCCCAGGAATACTCCCAGCCTTCTTCCGAAACCAGCAAAAAAGGGAACCCGTGCTCTAATGGCAGCAGGGCGTTATTCGCTTTATATGCGAGTATAATCGACTTATCGTATACATACCAAAGGGGGAATACCACCGAATGCCCGTCCTTCCCGTGAAATCTCACCGCTGCCGCCCGGATATCCACACCCGTTTCCTCGAGGAGGTCTTTAACCAATACCCCCTCCCATCTGATTTTAAGCCACCCTCCTGTCTGGAAGAGGTAATTGATATCCTTGATATAATTTTGATCTCGCTTTACGATATTTTCGAATCTATAATAACGCTCCGTATCAACCAATCCGTAAACCCGAACGGTGGAACAAACAATATCGGAATAACGCTCCGCCCCGGAGAAATTCTTCCGCATTTGCCTTTTGGGGGAAAGCAGCGCGCTTTCAAACCTTATCACTACAGGCTGCAGAATAACGGGATGCTCCGCATCGGTATGAAACTCCTGCCCGGAATACCCGTCGAATTGATATGGGGGACTCGCCGAAGTGACGGCGTCGGGTAAAGCATCCCCGGATTTGCGGAGCACGAAAAAAAGCAGCAAGAGGAGAAAACCGACGGCTGCTGTAATATATAAGATCCGGTTCGACAAAGGTCGCCTCCTTAAAGGCTCTCCTTTTTCGCTCTTCCGAAAACACCGGAGAGAAATAAAAAAATAACCCAAACCCCTCCGAAGAACAAATTAGGGATAGTGACGGTCCCTTTTATAAGATTCCTGAATATCACCCCGGGCCTTATGTAGAATTTCACCATGGCTTCACGCTGGAATCTCCGGAGCTGCCGGCTGTTCATTGCCAGAGGGGAAAACACCAGTTCCCCCCTGGAATGAGACCAATCCGCCCAGCTTGTGAAACGCTCTGGATACCGACGCGCCAGTTCTCTCCCGTATTCTTCAAAAAATCGTGATCCCGGATAGGGAACCGCTATATTGAATTTCGCTATATCGGTGTTCAACGATTGGGCAAAACGCAGAGTTTCCCGGCACGTCTCCCTGGTCTCTCCGGGCAGGCCGATCATGAAAAGTCCGAAGGTCAGTATCCCGGCCTTGCGCGTGTATTCCACAGCGCGGCGAGCCTCTTCCAGAGTAGTGCCTTTATCCAACGACTGCAGGATCCCGGCATTGCCGACCTCTATTCCGTACATTATGAGCTGCGCTCCGGCGCGTTTCATGCACGCCAGCAATTCGGGAGAGACTTTATCGACCCTGGTTTCCGTGCACCACCTTATCCTTTTATGCAGACCGCGCTTTATCAATAAACGGCAGAATTCTATTCCCGTTTTCTCGTCGTGCGGGAAATATGCGTCGCTGAAGCCGAAATAGCCGACGCCCAGGGAACGGTTAAAATACTCCATTTCATCAAGGACACAGTTGTGATCCCTGTATCTGACTTCCGCATATACCTTATCCTGGGAACAATAATAACATCTGTACGGGCAGCCGCGGGAGGCGAGGACCGGAAACAGCGGCATTTTACTTACCGCTACCATCGGCGTATCGGCGTAATTCTTTATATCGAACAAATGCCACGCCGGAAACGGCAAAGTATCGAGGTCGCCGATAAGCTCCCGGTCCGGCGCATGCGCAACATCTCCCTCCTCGATGTAGCTTATCCCCTTCACGCCACGCAGCGGCTTGCCGTCACGGATATTCCGGCAAAGCTCCAGCATCGTCATTTCGCCCTCGCCGCGGACGACAACATCTGCGGCGCCTCCCGACAACATTTCCTCCGGGAAACAGGTGGCGTGAATATTCCCGGCAACAATAACGCACTCGTTATCGCATTCCCGGATCGATGCGGCCATTCGTTTTATATCGGGGACCACCGGAGTCAAAGCGGAGAAACCTACCACACGCGGTCTTTCCTTCCGGACAAGGCCTATCACCGCTTCCACGCTGATCTTTGAGGCAAACTGATCGACCACCCTAACTTCAAACCCGTCCTTCTCCAGGACCGCGGCCATATAACCTATCCCCATAGGGGCGATAGGCGCGCAAAACCTTTTATAAGCCCAGTTCTTTTCAACAACGCCGGAATTGGGATTGATCAAGAAGACTTTCATCGGCTGTTATGAATCATACCAGACAGGTTTATGAAGAGACAACAACACCTGAAAACCGCGGCGTTTCGCTCTGCCCGTAAACATATTCCGGATATTCAGATACAGCCCTTTCATAAAAATAGCTGCGAACCACCAGGATAATCTGCGTCTGTAACGGACGGGAGAAAAGAACCCTTTTAATATTATTGCGCTCGAGCGCAAAAGGATGAATTTCAGGCTGGCCAGGCTGGTCATATCGGCCGTCTCTTTTATTGAATACCTCCCCGTTTCCATAACGGGTTGCAACCAGTCGAACCTGCTAAAGTCCTTTGTCGCCAGCCATCCTTTACGCACCGCCTCCTGGTAAAGCATGGTGCCCGGGACCGGAGTAACGGGATGCATCATCATGAATTCAACCCCTATCGACAACGCGTTGCTTACCATTTCACTTATCGCCTCCCTGCTTTCCCCACGGATACCGGTCAAGAACGTCCCCTGGCGGTGAACCAAAGGGTATTTCTCTTTCAGGATAAAAAAAGCCTCCCGGCAGATGTTATTGCTGTAGCGCTTGTTCATTTTACCGAAGTCGTCCGATTTAACGCGTTCCACGCCGATAAACGCGTTTATCAGCCCGGCTTTTACCATCTTGCGCAGCACGCCGAGTTTTTCATCCCGCACGAGGAAATCCGCACGAAGAAAAGCCCACCAATACAGGTCTTTATACCCCCTGGAAAGAAGCCTTTCGCAGAATTCCTCGGTCCATTTAGGGTCGACGTTGAACGTGGGATCCGCCCAAAGCAGATAACGCCGATTATACTTGTTATACAAAATATCTATCTCTTCCAAAGTCCTTGAAACAGTCTTGCTCCTGTAGCGGGGAGAAACATCCAGCTCTCCCATTTCGGCATCCGTATTCTTATGCTTTCCCCAAAACGTCCAAAGACTGCAGAAAGAACAACGGTCGATGCAACCCCTGCTGTGTTCTATCGTCGCTCCCTGCGGCCAGAAATAGCCTACAGGGGAATAACTCCCCATAGGCATCAGGTCGTAAGCCGGGAGAGGGAATTCATCCAGATCGTTCTTTAACTGCCGCGCGGGAGTAAACACCGCTCTATCTTCCCTGCGGAACGCTAAACCTTTAACCTGCCCGGCATCCGATCCTTCCCGGAGCGCGCGCAGCAGCTCCACGAATGTCTCTTCGCCTTCGAAACGCACGATATAATCTAAAAAAGGGTGCCGTTTAAGTGAATCCCGCGCCGTCCAGGAAAAAAAATGGCCCCCTGCCACAGTTACGACGGAAGGGAATAACTCTTTCGACAGCCGGAAAAGTTTTACCGCTTCATGATGATAAAGGGCCTCTTCTCCGGCCCCGACCACGTCCGGGCGTATCTCCCGGATCAGCTTAGCCAATGTCTTCCATCCGATCTTCAGCGGCGGACAATCGATAATCTTAACATCCACGTCGGGCAGCTCTTTTTTGATCGAGGCGGCCAAACACGGTAACCCCAACGGCAGCATAAAATTGTCGGATTCATTCACTACGGGCCACAAATAACGGGGAGGCCGAATCAACAACACCTTCATCATCCAATCATCCTCTTCTGTTATGCTCGCCGCTTCCAGATTATCTTCCCACTAATGGTATTGTAATGAACAAACTAACGCTGTCAACATTAAACGCCCCGAACAGCCGCTGCCTACGACAGTACAACTTGCTGAAGTGCCAAACCGGGTAAACGGATAAACCACTTGACCCCATCCCGGCCATGCCTTAGAGTATTATAGATTGGATTAAGACAACCGGCTCTTCCTTCACGGCCGATCCTGCCGGAGGATAAAACGGGAAAGTTTCTTGTCTGCCGCGGGACATTATATATAGACTATAATGTCCGTGAACGCGCCGTTTGAGGTATCGCCTTGCGCCGTCGGCGTTATATATGATAAAATATTTATCCCCAGCAAACCGAATCCATGATCTTACGGAATAAGATACTACTCATATCGTCCCTTTTTCTGCTCTTCATAAGCACGCAGGCCGCTTACGGGAAGCAACGGAACGGACATTGCCGTTTCATAGTATTCGGCGGCATGAAACTGGGGATGTCGGACAGCGGGGATTTCAAGAGGGCCGTGGATAAGATGAAGGAATTCCATCCCGATTTCGTTCTCTTTCTCGGGGATATGATCTCCGCGACCGCGGATGAAGACCCGGAACATCTCTGGAGGGAATTCGACAGGATCGGCAGGAGATTGTCCGCGCCCAAGTATACGGTGTACGGATACTCGTTCCCGCGGAACATCCCTCCCGATAAACAACGGATATTAGACCTGGAAACTTCCTACCTAAAAAGGAACAGGAAGAAATCCTATGCCTTCGTCCATAAAAACAACCTCTTCATCTGCCTCGATACTTATTCACAGTATCCCGCTTCCGGCGGAGACGACTATCAACACACCTTTGTATTCCTCAGCAGGCCTGCCGGGATGAAACAGGAAACCTTCTGGCAGGACACCATTCATCCTCGATTAGCGAAAAAAGTCGACTGTGTATTTGAACTCTCGTCTTCTTTTCCGGAAGTCAAGAATATAGGCGGAGTTCCCCATATAACCTCTTCCTTTTGCCCCCTCAATCAACCGGCCGATCCGGGGAATTTATTTCATTTTCTTCTCGTTGATATAAACGGGCCCTCTATTGAGGTGAAGATAGTGCCGATTGATCCGATCCCGCTCCCGTTGGATAACGGTTTTAATGAAAGAGAACCGAGGACTTTTTATAAAAACGATTTTTACAACGCCCGGTATCTGCTGACCACCCCCATCAGGGAACAACTCCTTCTTCCGCAACAAGTCATCGAAACCATGGAAATCAAGCCCGGAATGCGTATCGCGGACATCGGCGCGGGTAAAGGCTTTTTCACTTTCCGCCTTGCGCGGGCCCTGCATAATACCGGGATGGTATTCGCGACCGAGGTACATCCTGACCTTCTGGAATACATTTCCCGCAGGGCAAAAACGCAGAATCTCGATAATATAACTGCCGTCCTTGTGGGCCGGAACCGGTATGACGAATTTTATAAAAAGCACGAATTCGACATAATACTGCTGTGCGAAGTCTTCAATGATCTGCCGGAAAACGGGGATTATTTCGAGAAACTGGCTCTTTCGCTGAAAAAAGAGACGGGACGGTTGTATATCATTAACTTCAAAAATATTGCTCCTTTTCACAAAGTCGACTTCGGTGATTTCACCGGCGTCATAACTTTCTTGAAAGATGCAGGGGAAGACCACCCTGTTTTCATCAGACTTCATCCGCGCGTGCGGGAATACATCGTCGGAGATGGGACTTTTCCGGCGCCTCCCGGCATAGAAGAACTGCTTTTCGAAGATTGTAACCGCATGCTTCTGGACAAAGACCTTTTCAAAGAACTGCTTAACCACTATTCCCGCAAGTGGGACATCCTCCGCCCCATGGCGATGGCGTATCTTTGCCGTCCCCCGGACCGGGGACTGGTCCGCTGGCTCGCTTTGCGGATGGAAACATGCAAAGACTCTCCCGGCGGCTTTACGGAAACGCAAAAAAGGGAACTGCATACATTAAACAAGGCCGTTCTCTCCCGCCTCTTGGGCCTGGACAAAGTATCTTTTTTCAAAGGAGAAGGGATCGGCGTAATATTCAAAGATAAACAAGCGGTCATCGAGGAGCTCAGCAGAAGCGGTTTCACGTTCGTCCGCGAGCATGATTTTCTTTCCCAGTATTATTTTCTCGAGTTCAAAAAATAGAAAAACATTCCCCGCCGCGGAGCAGAGTTGTTCGCTTCCGCGCGGTTTTGGCGGCCTTGAGCCGCGAATAGGCCGCGGGTTCAACAGAGTTTTTATAACAAAACGCCGCGATATGTTATAATAATGATCATGTTACCCTCTTTCAGAAAATCATATCTGTTGTCTTCAGGAAGCGTTACCGCTCTTTTACTGTTTATTCTCTTTAGTCCCGTCCATGCGGAAAACATACACATTTCGAATATCGTTCTTCTTTCGCATAAACGGGACACCCCGGTACAAAAAGTGCAATTCGATATCGCCTGGAGCAAATCCTGGAGAAACAGCGATAATTTCGACGCGGCATGGGTTTTTATAAAATATTCCGCCGATAACGGGAAGACGTGGGAGCATGGAAACCTGGCCTGCGGCGGTGTAAACCCCGAAGGTTTCGAGAGAGGCGCCGGAACGGCCGTCGAGGTCATCGTCCCCGAAGACACCTGCGGAGCCTTTATTCAGCGTTCCGCACCGGGGAGAGGCGATCTAAATACCCGGAACATCATATTTCCTTTTTTATACCGCGGGAAGGCAACCGAGGACATGCGGTTGAAAATCAGACTCTTCGCCGTAGAAATGATTTATATCCCGGAAGGGGCCTTTTACGCCGGAGACCCCCGCGGCCCCTCAGGTCCGAGAAATTGCTTTTATACTTTCGGCAAGGATAACAACGCGGCATACCGTATCTGTTCGGAACAGCCTATCGGCATAGGCGCGGAACAAGGGAATCTCTATTATAACCGGGACACGGAATTTTCAGGAGACCGGTCGGGGCCTGTACCGGCGGCTTTTCCTAAAGGATACGCCGCTTTCTACCTGATGAAATACGAGGTTACTCAAGGACAATACCGCGACTTCCTAAATACACTGACCGCGCGCCAACAAAGACAACGCTGTCCCGTTACAAAAAACGGTTCATTCATGAACGGCAAAAAAGACGGTCCGCCGCGGCCGGAGTTCCGCAACGGGATACAAAACCGGAACGGGACATATGTATGCAATTTGACAAACGACGCGGTATTCGACGGCCGGGACGACGGAACCGATATCCCGTGCAACTGGGTAAACTGGGCGGACCTGGCGGCTTTTGCAGATTGGGCGGGCCTACGCCCCATGACTGAGCTGGAGTTAGAAAAGGCATGCCGCGGCCCGCGTAAACCGTCTCCGGATGAATATCCCTGGGGAACACCTCCCCCTTCACAGATCCAAGGGATCATTAATATGGGGACGCCTGAAGAACAAATATCGCCTGAAAACGCTGATTGCGCTTACGGAAACCATCAAAATGTACAGGGTCCGGTGAAAAGCGGGTTAAGCGCCGCGGGATACTGGGGAAACACGGAGTTGGCCGGAAATCTTTGGGAACGCGCAGTCACCGTAGGCACCCCTGAGGGAAGGAAATTCGACGGCAGACACGGCAACGGTCAATTAGACAAAGACGGTTTTGCTGATGTACAAAACTGGCCCGGAAAAGAAGAAACGGGTTCTGGTTTCCGTGGAGGATCCTGGCGTTCCGGCAGCTACGAATGCCTTATCGCGGAAAGAAGCGCCGCGGCTCACACCAATACCCACAAACATAACCGTTACATTACCCATGGGATCCGCTGTGCCAGGACGGCACCGGAATAACGACCGGAGTATGAAGACAAGACGTTTTTGCAGCATATTGCTTATCTGTTTCCTCTGGCTCCGGGCGGACAAACAATCTCTCCTCTACGCCGGAGAGAAGAAACCGGAGATCAGGTTTATAGCCATGGGGGCGCTGCGTCTGGGAACCGTCCCGGAAGAACGCTACGATAAAATAATCTCCCTGATACGCCGGAAGAACGCCGACTTTCTCCTGCTTGTAGGAGGAGGTATCGATATGGAAACGGGAAAACCGCCTGCCGGACTCTGGAAGAAGGTGGAGAGTTTCACGGAGAAACTCGGTATCCCCGTGTATTGCACATACGGTCCCGCGCTGCGCGGAGATATACCGGCATCCAAAGAACAGACCGAATTGTACGATCGGGAGTTTCTGCGCCGTTTCCCGGGGAAATATTTCTCTTTTGAATATGAAAATAACCTGTTTATCTTTCTCGATACTTCCGACCCCGGTCTCTATGAAAAGAACGCGGCGTTTGACGATAAAACATCACAATATATCTTCCTCAAAAATGCCTTTTCCGGCAGCAACCAGCGCCTCAACATATTTATCGCTGCCACGCATTCACGCTGGAAAGAAGCCAACTCGGGATGGGGAGACGCAGTCCATCCGTTGATTAAAGGAAAAAACGCTTTTGTCTTCGGCGACCGCGCGAGCCGCCTGACGGCTGACCGTATCGAAGAAACAACTTATATCAGCCTCGGCTTTCAGCCCGGGGAGGAAAATATCCTTGACTGCTCGTTCCTTCATTTTCTGACAGTGAGAGCGGGGCCGGACGGCGTGTCGATATATGCCTCTGCCGAAGATGACATCCCTCTTCTGGAAAAGGCACCGGACAACGGACCGGATTACCCGGTCGACCCCCTCTTCACGCTGACATCACCGGACAGAGAAACCATTCTTGAACCCAGAAGGGTAATTGAAACCATGCGGATCAAACCCGGGGCCCGTATACTGGACACCGGTGCCGGGACCGGGTTCTGGACGTTCCGTTTCGCCGAGGCCCTGCACGGAACCGGGACCGTGTTCGCCACGGAAATCCAGCCGGATCTTATCAAGCATATACAAGACAAAGCGGCGGAAAAGAACTATAAAAATGTCGTTCCGGTGCTGGTCGCGCCCGGCCCGGCCGATCCCTTTTACACAAATCGTACTTTCGACATAATTTTTCTATGCGAATTGCTCAATGACATATCCTACCAGGAACCGCTCTTAAAAACCCTCCATTCCTGCCTTGAGAAGAAAACCGGACGCCTCTACGTCATAAATTACAACCCGGAAGCGGAATTTCACCGCGTAGATTTCGGAGATTATAAAAAAATACTCCGCGTTTTCCTGAAAGAAACACCGGAGTTCCCGATCCTCAAAAGAATGAACGCATCCATACGCGGACTGTTGAGAACGCACGCACAGATTGAGATCTCTCCCGGAGTAAAAGAACAGATATTCTCCGATTTCAACGCCATGCTTTCAGACCCCGCGTTATACCGGGAAATAATAGAATATTACTCCTCCCAAAATCCTCCTGCCCGCGCTTTTATCATCTCGAATTTATGCCGGACGGAACAAACCGGACTGGTCAAATGGCTCATCTCACATTTGGAGTCGGAATCTGCGTCTAATCTATCCCCCTGCCGGATTAATGACGCGAAAAAGATACACCTTTTGAATAAAATCCTGCTGTCGGATATTTTCGGATTTGAAAAAACTTCTTTTTTAAGCGGAGAAGATGTAGGGATCGGATATCCGGAGAAAAACGGCATCATAAAACGCATGAAAAAACTCGGTTATTCGTTCGTAAAAGAATACCCCTTTCTTTCTCAGTTCTATTTCCTGGAATTCAAGAGATGACCAAAGACAATCAAACACTCGATGAACTGAAAAACGGCGTCCTGCGGCACCGCACGATCAAGAATGCCCTTCTTTTCAGGGGGGACTGCCAGCAGAGTCTCTTCGCTCTCGCCCGCAAGGCACGGGAGGCCGCCTTCGCCTCCCGCTCCGTGGAGGTCCGCAGCGTGATTGAACTTTCAAATATCTGCCGCCGGAAATGCAAGTTCTGCAATATTCATAATTACGAAAAACACAAGAAGTACCTTATAGACTCTTCACGTTTCATCTCCATAGTGGACCACATTTACAAGAGAGGAAGGCGGGTACTGCTTTTGCAGTCCGGAGAGAACCCTTCCGAAAACTTCATAGACCTTACGGCCGGATATATCCGCCTGGCAAAGCGTAGATATCCCGGATTGAAGATAATTCTTTGTCTAGGAAACCTGGGGCTCCGTCAATACGGCAAACTCCGGTCGGCGGAAGCGGACAGGTACATCTTGAAGTTCGAGACCTCGAACGCTAAACTTTATTCTAAAGTCAAACCCGGGGATACTCTCCTCCGGCGGACCATCTGCATGCGCTACGTGGAAAGGACCGGTTTTTCTCTCGGGACCGGCAATATTGTGGGACTCCCCGGACAATCGTTAAACGATCTCGCGGACGACCTGCTCTTCCTCGGCAAGTTCAAATTGAGCATGGCTTCGGCCTCGGTATTCATCCCGGGAGAGGACAGCGCCTATCGGAATGAGCCGGCCGGGGATCTGGATATAACGCTGAACTATATAAGTTTAATGCGCATAATATATCCCCGCCTGATAATCCCTTCCACCAGCTCGATGGAAAAGCTGAGAAAAGGCGGCCAGTACCTGGGACTGATGGCGGGGGCGAATTCCGTGACTATCCATGACGGCACTCCGGAGGAACTAAAGAACAGTTTCCCCATTTATTCAGTCAACAGAATGACCCCTAATGAACCGCACATAAAAGCCATAGTCGAAAAGGCAGGCCTGACCCTGAGCAAAAAGGAACTGCCCCATGTCTAAAAGAACTTCGTTTTTCTCTCTCCCTGCCGCGGCGGCCGGGATATTTCTATCGTGCGTGGCGAACCCTGCGAGCGCAGGCGGGGATATCCGTTACGAGTACATCACCTTGGAATGCATGTCCCCCGGCTTGTGCAGGGCCCAAAAAGCCGGTCCGTCCCTCTCCGGATTTAAACCGGAATTCCTCATATTCAACGGCCGCCCCCCGGATAAAAACACCCGGAACCCCCGCCGGGCCCTGCCTTCGGAAACAGCTGCTCTCGTAGAAAATAACAGCCTGCCTTTCTATACGGTTGAAAGCGGCCGCGTAGACACTGCACTGCCTCCCCCACCCTGTTTCAATGCCGAACCGCCGATGACACGGATGAATATCATCGTCGCGGACAACACCGACGCTTCGTGCAAGCTGGAGAGCTTCCTGGGATCACCGCGGATCATAATGCTTTTCAGCGATCTCAATGCCAGATCCAGAGAAACGACTTTACCTCGAGGGGAAATCATCCGGGCATTAAAAATACGTCCGGGGATGAAAATCGTCGATGTGGGAGCGGGAAAAGGTTATTTCTCTCTGCGGATGTCCGAAGCCGTAGAGGCGGACGGGAAAATATTTTCTACCGATATCGATCCTGTGGCATTGAAACATTTACGCCGGGAAATACGCTTGAAGAAAACGAACAATATCCTGCCTGTTCTGGTCAAATCCGAAGGATTGGACTCGTTTTACACAGATCATATCTTCGACATAATCTTTATATGCGAAGTGCCTGGGCTCTTATCGGCGCAGAAAAATGAAGAATACTTCACGGATCTCCTTCCGTCTCTCAGAAAAGACACCGGCAGACTTTACGTCATTGAGATTAAAAACATACCTTCCCGCACAGAAACACTGAACAAAGCGGTGTCGTCCTGGGATTACGGTTCGCCTTTTTTCAAGCGCCTGCGGCCGGAAAACAGGAACTTCATGCAAAAACGGAGAAAAGGCGGACTTCCCGAGAAAAATGAACGTGAGATGGCCGAAGATATCAAGAAAATGGCCCGCGACGTCTCCTTCGCGAAAGAAATGCTCGCCTATCTGACGGACGGAGGGAAAACCCCCTTATTCTTTTTCGACATCATCCATGAACGCGAAATCATGCTCATACGGTATCTTCTGCCGCGCCTCTATAAAGACGGCGCCTTCAAAAAAAAATATGCGGTGCTCCCTTTAAAGAACAAACAACAGATCACCGCTCTCAACAAAACGCTCATGATATTGCTGCTTCGGCTCGGGCTGAACGACCTGACCTCAACGGGTAATTCCGGCCGCTCATCACTCAAGAAAATATCGGTCATATCGATGCTTAGCCGCTGCGGATATGAATTGACGAAAGAATACACGTTTCTTCCCGAACACTATTTTCTGGAATTCAAAAGAAAAAGATAGTTATACATAATATGAATACATCCTCTTTTCCATATCAGATATTAGGCTGCTCCCTCGCTCTTCTTTCCGCTTTTTTCTGGGCGCTCGGTTCTATTCTATTCCATGCGATCGGAGAAAAGGCTCCGGCCGCGGGCATGAACCTGATAAAATGCCTGCTGGGGTGCGCCTATATCGGGATACCGCTGCTGATTCTCGGCTTTCGGCGCATGGACACCCATTCCTTTCTGTTCCTGGGATTCAGCGGAATTCTCGGGATAGCGATGGGAGATACCTTCTTTTTTAAAGCGCTAAAAGATATCGGGCCTAAACCCACAATTATCCTGGGGACGCTCGGGCCGGTATTTACGATCATCCTCGCCTGCCTAATATTGCGCGAAAACATATCCTTGCCCGCCTGGCTCGGTATACTCTGCGTCCTGGCCGGGACCAACATTGTAGTCTGGGAATCCAGCCCGGAGGCTCCCGGTAAGAAACAATGGCTGCGGGGGATAATATTCGCGGCGCTCTCCGGGACCTGCACCGCCGCGGCCGTCATACTGGCTAAAATAGGGATCGAGAATACGGATACGCTGCAGGCTACATGGATACGACTCCTCTGGGCCGGCTCGGTTCTTCTAATAGGAGGGACGGCTACGGGGAAACTCCGTCATTGGGCCTTGCCTTTCAAAAACACAAAAATCCTGCTGCTCACGGGATTTACCGTATTCATAGTCATATTCGGAGGATTCTGGCTTTCTCTTGTTTCTCTCAAGTTTATCGGAGCCTCCATATCCACGATCCTCAACTTCACTACTCCCCTATTCATTCTTCCTCTGGCGGCTGTCTTCCTGAAACAAAAAACGACCCTTCTGGAAACAACAGGGTCGTTACTCGCTATCACGGGTATTGCGCTGATCTTCTCCTCCCCCGGCTGATATCACGGCCGGCGGTCAATCATTATACGGATTCAGCTCCGCTTCGGAATAAGATTTCTTCGGAAACGGGATATAAGACGGATAAAAAAACTGGTGGCAGGCTTCGTCTGCAAAAAATCGGCCCCGTTCCGTCAGCGAGATTATCCTTTCATCCTCAAAAAGCAACCCGTGCTTCTTCAGGCGTTCGATCTTATTCTTGAACACCTCTTCTGCGTGGACACCGGTGCGGCTGAAGAAATACTTCTTATACACCAGCCTGTTTTTCAGTGGCAATATGATATTCCAGCGGATATTGTCGTCCCGGCTGCGCACCAATCCGCGGTTTAGAGGAAGCTTCCCCCGCCCGATAAGGGAATAATACTCATCGAAATCCTGCGTATTAAGCGCGAAACGGTCTCTTAGACTGCTGAAAGCCGTCAGGCCAAAACCGATCTGGTCGAACAACCCGCAACACTGGTCGCTTGCGTAATGCGAATAATTGTTCTTTGAACGGGTAAACACCCTGGTGAGGTTTTCCTTGTATCCGTTCAGGTTCAGGATGTCGATAGCCGCCTGCTTCATTACCAGGGTTTCCTCGGTGGAAGGGAAAATATCTTTTTCACGGTCGAATAAACTCCGGATGGTGCCCACATTATCACCGTAAGGGATTATCTTCAGACGGTAGTTATGCACCTCATCAACCCCCAAAGAAACAACTTTCTCCATTGTCTTAACCCACTTCTCCACAGTTAACCCCGGATACCCGTAAATAAATTCAATGCAAACCTGGAATCCGGCTTCCTGCGACCGGGCCACGGCAAGCGCGGCATCTTCGGCGGTATGATGCCGGTTCATCTTTTTCAGTATCCCGTCGTCGAAAGACTGCACGCCGATGGTCAAACGGTCCACCCCGTACGAACGGAGAAGTTGAAGCCGCCTGGGGCCGTCCTTATCTATAAGAGTAAGCGGATCGACGTCGTAATTAAACTGTGTACAACGGGAAAAGTCCACCCGCGATGTAAAAGCGGCAAGAAAACGCTCCAGTTGCCCGGGAGAAAGGAACGTTGAAGTTCCGCCTCCCACGAGTATCGAGCGGGCCTGGATCTTCCGCAGGCCCAGCCGGTTCATGTAGATATCCATTTCTTTTTCGAGAGCGCCGAGATAACGGTCCTTTTCTTCCGGCAGATCCCCTATTTTGTTCGGATAATGACAGAACGCGCAATATTTCGCGCAGAAAGGAATATGCACATACAAAACGAACAGATTATCGGCGGGATTAACATATCCCTCGAAGATTTCGTCTTCTCCCGCAGGAGGATACATGGTAATAGGAGGATAATGAACGGTGGGGAAGAAACTATCTTCCAAAGAAATGAACCCCGCTTCGCACAGTTCCCTAAAATCCCGTCTTCTTCGTTCCGCATTACCCAAGCAATCGCAAGAAGTCATATCTGCATACTCCTGTTTGCTGAATATTTAATGGTCCGCCCTTGGATAAGCTGGCTATTATTGCATATATCCCAGGCTTTTCATTTTTACGCCGAAATGTTCCCTGAAATCGGGAAGTATGCGGACCTCCCGCTCCCGCTCCTTTAACCGTTTACGCCAACTAAGTAGTTTTCTCTTTAACAACCGCTCCCGCATTACATCTTCTCCGTAGCGGTTGTTTTTCTCTTCCGGGTCCTTCTCCAAATCGAACAGCTCGTATTTATCCGCCCCTTCATCGTATATCAATTTCCAGCCTTTACCTCTTACGCAATATTTGGCTTTATTGCCGTCAATCCCGAACTCCTCCACGCGGAAATCACCGAGATAGCCGTAAGCGAACTCGCTCCCCCGGCCTCCGGACAGCAAAGGAACAAGACTCTTCCCCTCCATCCAACCCGGTCTGCCGCAGCCGGCGATGTCCAGCACCGTAGGAGCTATATCCAAAGAACTAACCTGGGTTGCCACGACCCTGCCGGAGGGAAGGCTTCCCTTGAACTTTAAGATCAACGGTATCCTCAACGCCTGATCATAGAGAGTGCTGCCGTGGGCAAAATAATACCCGTGCTCTCCGAATTCTTCGCCATGGTCGCTCAAGACCACTATGAGCGTATCGCTGTCAATACCCAATTTCTCGATATGCCTCAGTATAATACCCAGAAAATGGTCGGCGTAAGCGATCTCGGCATCATACTGAGAAACATAGAACTCTTTATCCGTTATTTCATCAATGGCTATGTAGCGCGGGATACCCATACGGCCTTCCGGACGGTAGACGATAGGGACCGTTTCCGACTTCTCCCGTCCTTTCCCGTCCAGAAACATACCTCTGAAAGGCTCAGGAGAAGAATACGGCGCATGAGGGAAATCTATGAAATGGATCCATAAAAAAGACTTCCCGTCTTTATGCTCATCCAGCCAACGCAAGTATTGCCGCATCTGTTCTTCAATGCCGAGATCTCCCGGGATAAGCGTATCAAAATCTTCCGAGAAACCGGGAAGCATTATATCAAACCATGCTCCGCCGGTCCCGGCGGTCGCAAATCCATTTTTTTTTAACACGGCGGGCAATGTCGGCAGTCCGCTTCTAAGCATGGCTCCAAAAGTATATACCGAATGACGATCGGGATAAACGGAAGTAAACAGCGAGGCAAGAGAAATCGGGGTCATGGCGGAAACGCTGACCGCCTGCGAAAAAAATACGCCCTCCCCTGCTAAAGCGTCGATATTGGGCGACGTGTGCCTGGCATATCCGGAGCACCCCAGATGGTCCCAGCGCAATGCATCAAAGCTGACCAGCAGTATGTGAGAAGGCCTTCTTTCGCCGCTGCTAAACAAAAAAAGACCGGCCGCTGCGACACATGCCGAAATAACCGCCGCTGCAGTTATCTTAACCGCCGATTTGCTTATCATCCTGCTCCCTCCAACCGCTTTTACAACGAGGAATTATAGCCTATTATAACGGAATGCTGTAGTGCGCTGTTAAATAAATTCTTTAAACAGCACTGCGGACTACCGGCGCTGACGCTTTGTATTTTATCATAAAAAATGACTTCAAAGGGAGAAAAGGTTTCGTTCTTGTAGGCCGGCAAAACGCGGCGGCGGTCAGAGACGAAGCCCCGCGTACCGCGCGGCACCGGGGCTGTGCGAGCAGCTTTAAAAAACAGGCGCCCGGCTGATATCAGCGGGGCGCCTGCCTAATCCCAACGCCAAACGGTACTATTTACCGAACAACACTTTTTCCGCCTCTTTACGGCAGGCGTCCATTACATAAGGGATAGCGCACACTTTCTCGGCTTCCTCGCTCAGGGACATGAGATCTCTGCGGGATATACTGCTCAGGCTGAAATTGCGCGAACCCGCCATCAGTTGTTGCAGCCCCACCTTGATGCGCTGGCTAAAAGTATATATCCCGACCGCGCCAAGAGGAATGTCCTTCATATCCTTGCCGTATTTCTCGGCGAGCTCCTCATAACAAACGAATATCTCATCCGGCTTGCTGCCGAACTCGGATACCGTGGGAGGCAAATTGCCGCCTTTAATCCACTCCTGGATATTTTTTCCCACGAAACCGGGGATCATCAAAGCACGGCCCATGCAGACCGCCTTGACGTACGGCGCGCCCATGGCAAGCACTTTGAAAACATGGTCCTCCATGGCGAACCCTCCGGCGATGGCGATATCGGGAACGCGCATCTTCTTTTTGCTCATTTTTTCGCAGAACTCATAGGCGAGCGACTGCAGGTAAAAAGTAGGAATACCCCACTCCTGCATCATTTTCCAGGGGCTCATACCGGTGCCGCCGGAAGCTCCGTCTATAGTCAACAGGTCGATCTTTGCCGCGGAACTGAATTTCAGGGCCTGGGCCAACTCCACCATCGAGTAAGCCCCTGTCTTCACGGTTATCCTTTTATAACCCAGATCGCGCAGGCGTTGAATCTCCTTCATAAAACCTTCCTCCGAAACAAACCCAAGCCTGGAATGCCGCTCGAATTCCTTGATCGCCCCGGCCTTAAAGGCCTGCTGTATAGCCGGGACTTCCGGGTCGGGAGTCACGATATAGCCCTTTTTCTTGAGTTGTATCGCGCGCTCCGGGGTTTTTACCTTGATCTCTCCGCCGATACACTTGGCCCCCTGTCCCCATTTAAGCTCGAGCGTCTCCAACTTGTGCTTTTTGCGCATATACTCGGCGACGCCTAACCGTGTGTCCTCGACGTTCATCTGCACAAGTATCTCTCCGTACCCGTCGTGAAAACGCTTATACAACTCTATACGCCTGTCCATATCCGGGGCGTTCACTATCTTGCCTTTGGCGTCCAACTCCAGCTTGGGATCGATACCGCAGACGTTCTCCCCGCAAACGATGGTGATGCCGGAGATCGCCGCCCCCACCGCGAAATGCTCCCAGTTTTTCCTGGCGATCTCGGTGGAACCGAGGGCCCCGGTAAAAATCGGAACGCGCATTTTTACTTTCCGGGCCCATCCGTATTCAGTCGTCGTGTCCACAGCCGGGAATATGGCGGTATCCGGACTTCCGCAGACTCCTTTAGGAAGGCCGTTTGCCCCTTGAGCGTAACCCTGAATGTTCAGATGCGAATAATCCACCGGATATTCTTTATCGCCTCCCGCGGTAATCTCTCCGAAAGGCCCGGGGTAAATTACCTCTCTGCCCCGAAAAGAAGATTTGAACACTTCACAGTTGCCCCGGCAGGAATCAAGACAACGTGAACAGAGGCCGGAACAGCTGACCACGTTTTTGGAACGGTTAAAAGTGCGCGTAGCGTCGTTTCCTCCCGCAGTGCTGAGATTCATATTTATTCTCCCTTTCTCCAGCCCGCTGGTTTGACGTATGCCGCGGCCGGCCAGCAGGGCTAAGAGATGCACACCGGACGCTTATTCTTCAATCGTTTGGGCATAAAAAAAAGACGCCCGCCTGTATAGCGGACGTCTTTGTCCTTAACAATCAATATACACCCTTACGGATAATTGTCAATCAATTCGGCGCGCCGCATCCCCGGCCCTATCCATGAGCTTCTTTAACTGTTCCGGAACGGGCTGAACCTGTTATCTCCGGGAGAGGGTGCCGGCAACGGCGTCAAGCAGGCCGAAAATCCCTGCGGCTTTTTCTTCATCCAGACTGCCGAGGCCGCAGCTCGGGCTGACGATAAGCCTTTCCCTGACTTTCTCCGCATCCACTCCTTTGCGCCTGAACATCTCCACCCCGGAATCTATCTTTTCCAGCAGGGACTCCGGCGTCTCAACTCCGGTAAATTCCCTGGTAGGCGCGATACCCCAGCAAAGTATCCCCCCTTTATCGAGGAATGCCGAGATTTCGGACGCGTAAAGCACAATTCTATCCAGAAAATTGAAGGCGTCGAAGCTGATTATATCCATTCCGGCCGCTTCGGTAAGTATGGACCAGTCGGTATTGCCGCAGCAATGAACGCCGGTCAACGCTCCATGCGCCTTTATGTCCGAACACAGTTCGCTCATTACCTCCACCGCCTTCTGCCTGGTAACCGGTGTATAAGCGGAGCCGAAACAACCGAGATACGGTTCATCCACAAAAATAATCGTCTGTTTGCCGAATTCCTTCAGGAAGTCGATCTGCCATTTAGCCTTGCCCGCCAGGCCTTTGACCACGGCCTGCATCATTATTTCGTTATGCAGAAGGGCGGTCCCGTTTTCATCTGCGACCGAGGACGCGAAGGTGAAAGGACCGGTTATATGCCCCTTGAGGAAGTCCGCGCCTTTGGCGCCGTTCCTGCGCAGCCTGTCGCGGTAGGCATAGATCCCGGGGGCAAAATCAGGGGTAATGGCGAAATAAGCGTTGTCGCCTGATATCACCTTTTCGTAAAAAACCTCGAGTTCGCTTTCCGGAGCGGAAACGTCCATATAAACGCTTCCGTCCTTGAGTTTAAGACAAGGGAAATTCTGAAAGAACTGCGCCACCATCCCTTCGCATGCCCCTCTCTTGGGAAGCTGCGGCCAGAACGGCGCTCTCGGAGTGCGGCGAAAAATAAGCTCCAGCGCGGTCTCAGCGTCACGATAAGGCAGACTGCCTATGCCGGTAGCCAAACCTTTAAGAACCGCCGCGTCTCTCATCTCACCCTCCCCCCGCCGAACCCGCGGAACAAACCGCCGTTTCCTGCGCCTCTGGTCTTTTTGTCCCCGGTCACGCTGCCGCAGACAGCGCATCTGTATTCATAAAGGCAGCCGTCGGGCAATACCAACAACAGCCTTTCTCTTACGGGCGTGGAACGCCCGCAGGAAGAGCAGAAAAGCCTGCCGGCATTAAGTTCTCGGAATTGTCCTTCGGGTTCGCGGCCGTTCATCACATTAAACCCGGGATATTCAGACCCGTGATCTCCTTCATTTTCTGCGCCGCCAGGTCATGGGAATGCTTTATCGCGCGGTTATAAACATCCTTTAACGCCTTTTCCAGCCTGACCTTCTCCTCCGCAGGAAGCGTTTCACATCTGACGGTCACCGCCTCTACCTGCTGTGAACCGTTCATGCAAAGACGCACACTGCCGTCCTGGCTTTCGGTGTCGAACACCGTTTTATCAAGGCTCTCCTTAATTTCCCTGGCCTTCTTCTGCATTTCCATTATGGATTTAAGTTTATCGAACATCTCTTCTCCTGTGTGAGCGCCTCGGGATTTAACCGGAGAGGCTTGCCTGTTGTTTTTCCTGCGAAACAGCCGGATCATTTACCCGGGGCGGCCGCAAGCAGCGACTTATACTCCTTGTAAGGGAACTCATTGGTCTGAAGCAAAATCCTTCCCTCCCGGTCTATCAGAGTGTAGGTAGGCACCCCGATCAACCGGTAGGTGTCCGCTACCGTCCCGTAGCCGTCCAGGAAGGAAGGGATGCTTATATGATTACGGCTGAGGAAACGCAAAACTTTCTCTTCGCTCTCCCCCACGTTGATGGGAATGACCTCAATCCCTTCCGCCGACATCTTTTCGTACTTATCATTCAGCATCTTCATCTGCCTGACGCAATACGGGCACCAGGTGGTCCAGAAGAAAAGCAGCACCGGCTTTACACCCCGGAAATAACTCATGGTGACCGTCTTGCCGGAAGTGGCAGTCAGGCTGAAATCTGACGCGCTGTCGAAAGCGAAAAGGCTGCCGGCGCAGAAAAACGATAACACCAGGACAGAGACGGCGAATATCCTTATTATTTTCATATTCTCCTCTTTTTATGCGCCGCTGTTTATCTCCGGGAGGATGACAACGGCGGTCATACTGCGACAGCTCAATTCAATCCTCTTATTATAAAATACACCCCGCCGGCGCACAACAATAAAGCGCAGGCTTTCTGTACAAACTCCAGCCATTTGCCGGACCTGGGCAGCCGGGAAAGGAAATAACCGGATGTCCCGCCGACAATGAACAGCAGGCTCATCCCGTACGAAAAGGTAAGCAGCAACAGCGCGCCGTACAGCACATTCCTGCGCGAAGCGAGATAGACCAGGATGGAACCGAGCACCGGAGTCACGCACGGACTGATCAGCAGCGCCGATCCGCAGCCGAGAAAGAAAGCCCCCAAAACCCCGCCGCGTCCTTTGTCCGTTGGGCGCACTCCGATAAACCGCTTTACAGGCAGTTTCAGGAGACCGGACATGAACACGCCGAAAATGAATATCAATAGTCCGGAGAGGACCGATATCCATGCGGAAGCGGCTAATCTTGCCATAGCCCTGCCGCCCAGCGAAGCCAGCACGCCCAGCAGGGCGTAAATGAAAGCGGTTCCGCCGGCGTAGGAGAAACTCAACAGAAAAGCCCTGCGGCGGGAAACACAGGAAGACGCCCCCACATAACCGATTATGACCGGCAAAAGCGGATATACGCAAGGAGTAAAACTCCAGAGCACCCCGCCGGCAAAAGCTATGACGAAATCAAACGGCGTTCCCGACAGATTCATTTATCCAGGAAAGATATTCTTTCGTCCCGGCGACAACGGGCAAAGCGATGATCTCCGGCACGGAATAACTGTGGCAGGCTCTGACCTCGCCGGCCAAGCGCGAAAACAAGGATTTCTTGGTTTTTATGACCAACAGGCATTCCCGGCAGTTGTTTACGCGCCCCTTCCAGCGGAAGAACGAGGATATCCCGGGTATAACGTTCGCACAGGCGGCCAGTTTTTTCTGCACCAGGCGGCGGGCTATCTTATCCGACTCTTTCTTACTGCAGGCGGTTACGAACACGGTGATATACATGGTCCATTCCCCTCAGGCTGACGGTCCGGCCGCGAGTTTCTTGACCAGTTCGGCGACCCTGCCCCCCAGCCTCAGGCATTCGTCCGCGGCGCGCTCGTCGCAGTTGCCCACGGCAACCGGGCCGTAATGGTCTCCTTTAGGATCGCCGTGTATGATCATACCATGCACGAGCAGAACATGCAAGATATCCAGGATGGTGCTTTCATTGCCTCCTGCGAGATTGCCGCTGGAAGCGAACGCAGCCCCGACTTTGCCGTCGAGCCTGCCGTGCAGCTTCACCGACTCGTCCACCAGCTTCTTTATTTCGGCGGCCATACTCCCGTAATAAACCGGCGACCCTATTATCACGCCGGAATAATCAATCAGTTGATCAACCTCCACGGATCCGGCGTCCCGAACGTCCGTCTCCACGCCGTAGTTACGCGCCCCCTCGGCCACCAGTTCCGCCATACGCCTGGTGGTGCCGCCCCGCGAATGATAAATCACTATTATCTTCTGCATACTCACCTCCCGGATACCGTGGTTTCCTCTATTTTGGCCGACCTTATCCTCCCGTATTGAGAACAAATGTCGAATACCAGTTCCGGATCATCGGTCCCCAGAGAAACATGCATGCTTGATTCTCCGGGAACACCCGCCTCCCCCTGAAGAGACAACTCTATATCTTCTCCTATACCATCCAGCGCCCGGCGCAGTATATCTTCCGAGACGCACCCTACCCCAAGTATGAATTTCATCCTGAACTTCCTTAGAAGAAACATACGCCTCCTGCTACGACTGTTTAAGAATAATCACGGAAAGCATCCTGCCCGCGAGGTCTCCTTCCCTGCGGTAAGAAAAAAAGTCGCTCCCCAGGCACACGGTGCACAAACCACCGCTCCCATGTATATTTTCAGACCTCACGCCGCAGGCAAGCAACGCCTGTTTATTGAAACCGGAGAGATCGAAAAACGTATCCTCTCCGTCCATAACAACCGACCCGGGAAAGATCTCCCGGAACTCTCCCGAGACCCGGTAACAACATTGTCCTATGCAGGGCCCCAGCCATGCCGAGACCGCTTTCGGCCTGGTGCCGAATCTTTCCCGCATCAAGCGCAGGGTATTGCCGATTATCCCGTCGCGGCTCCCGCGCCACCCGGCGTGGACGGCCGCCGCCGCCGGCGCCGCGGGATCGAAAAGCAATACCGGCAGACAGTCGGCGGTAAGTATGCCGAGCGGCAATCCGGGAACGCGGGTAACCAGGGCGTCCGCCCGGGCCACGGAAGTCTCGAAAGACAAAGCCCCTTTGCCGGCGTCGGCGGCTGTGACCTCCACAGCCCTGCCGCCGTGCACCTGGTCGCAGCAGACCAGACGGCCGGGGACGGCGTCTATAGAGGCAAGAAAATTCCCGCGGTTAACCAGCACGTCCGCCTTATCTCCGTGCCGGAACGACATATTTACGCGTCCGCGGCCGAAAGCCAGGCCGATCCCGCACAACTCCTCAGACGTCATCTTCCTGCCTGTCCACAGAGGCGATCTTTTCCGCCAGTTTCTCGAGCTTTCTGGAACTCTCTTCGTATTTACGGCCCGCGTCCTGCAAATGCCTGCCCACGAGCTGATAATCATCCCGGAATTTGTTTATCTCGCCCGACAAAGAAGCTATAGTCTTTAATATGCGTTCCGCGTTCTCTTCCACGCGCAGACCTTTCAATCCCAGGCAGATTATCTGCAGGTAGGCGTAGAAAGTCAGCGGCGACACCGGATATACCCTGCGCGAGATCAAATAAGACAAGAGGTCTTCCGTGGCTATTATCTCGTAATAGACGTTCTCCGCAGGGATATACATAAAAGCGAAATCGTAGGTGTTCTCGGCCGGGAGGATGTATTTGGAAGCTATCTCGTCGGTCCTGTCCTTGACGTCGGAAACGAACTTCTTCTTCAGGGCCGCGCGCGCCTGTTCCTGCGGTTCAGCCGTCATCTTTTGAAAGTTCTCCAGGCTGAACTTGGCGTCCACCGGCAAAAGACGCTCCCCCAGCCTGATAACCGCGTCCACCGTGTCGGAGCTGCGGAAACGGTATTGCGCCTGGAAAAAATCGGGAGGCAGAACCTGGGAAAGCAGGTTTTCCAGGAAAGTCTCGGCGAACTTCCCCCTGAACTTGGGGGCCCGCAGCAGTTCCTGCAGACTGGATATGTCCCTGCCTATCTCGTATATCCTGCGGTTGACTTCTTCGACGCGGGCTAATTTATCCTGAACCCCGCCGAAAACTCCGAGAGTATCGCCTATGTTTTTATTCAAAGAATCTCCGCTCCTGCGCACCGCCTCGGCCATCGCGTCCATGCGGGAACTGATCTGAAAATAAAGTCGCAGTAGCACGAAAAACACCGCGAAAACCGCCAGTACCGACGCGATCACCAGAACTATGACCATTTCTCGTTCTCCCCTTTACGATACAGCCTCAACCTACGGCAGATATTCCCGTTTTATTCTTTTAACACTGCGAAAGATATTGGTCTTAACGTCCGGGCATACGCGCTCCGCCTGCGCTATGAAACGCCCCACAAGCGCCCGGTTAGTCTTTCCGCTGTGCGGGCACCGGCATTTCTGCGCCGGGATTTTGTAAGCGTCGGCAAAAGCTATTATCTCCTTCTCCTCAGCGTATGCCAGCGGCCGTATCAACGTCAACTTCCCGCCGAAGAGTTCCTGTTTAGGGCACATCGCCGAGATCTCCCCGTGGAAGAAGAAATTCAGAAGTATGGTCTGGACTATATCATCCTTGTGATGGCCCAGCGCGACCTTGGAACACCCGAGCCTGTCCGCCGCCTCGAACAACGCCTTGCGCCGGTTCCAGGAACACCAGAAACAGTTGATTTTCCCGCGGTCGCCGGAACGCAAGGCGTCAGATCTTTCTATATGGAACTCAACGCCGGCGCCGCGCAGATGACGTTCCAGCCTCGCCGGATTTACTCCCCCGTACCCCAAATCGACGTGCACCGCGATTATATCATATTTTATCGGAACAAACTTCCGCCTCTCCTGCATTATGCGCAAAAGGGCAAGGCTATCCTTGCCGCCGGAAACCGCCACCGCCACCCTGTCCCCGTCGTCAAGCATTCCGTAATCGGTGATCGCCTTGCCGACCTTTTTGGAGAGAAAATATGCCCGGCCGGAAAGATACGCCATTTATCTCCCGCCGGCCCTTGTGCCGCGGGCCGCCGCCAGAGCCAGGTATGCCTCTTTCAGCATATCGCAGGAAAGCAAAAGCAGCGCCGCCGACACAGCGACCAGGATATAAGCCTTCTGCCGCCAGAAAACAACCATCCCCGACCCGAGCGCGAAAACGGTGGTAACCGCCATAAATAACGCCGGCAATAACGTGTATAAAGACGGCCGGCCTTTTTGCAAAAGATAAACGGAAGCCGTCAACAACACCAGGGCGGCGATCAACTGGTTCGCCGCGCCGAACACCGGCCAGATCACCTGCCAGGAGCCGAAAGCCAGACAGGCCGCGGCCGCCGTGGAGATCGCGCCGGATACATATTTATTGTTCATTTTCTTCCTTTTCAAAGACTCGCCGAATATCTCCTCCGTAAGATAACGCGTGATCCTGGTGGCGCTGTCGAGCGTGGTCATCACGAAACTGTTCAAAAGAAAAACCGCTATGGTCGTCCCGGCCGCGGCGCCCACCAGAGGGGCAGTGAGATTACCGTAGCCTTTGCCGAAGGTCACTATCCAGCCGCTCTTCTGCGCCAGTTCAGGATAGACCATACCCTCCGGCCCGCCGCTCCAGAAAAGACCGGCGCAGACGGAAATTATGGCAAGCAAAGACATCGCCGCCTCCAGCAGCATTCCCCCGAAGGTTATACGCTTGGCGTCGCGTTTATGCGCCAACTGCTTGGAGGTCGTTCCGGACGAAACCAGCGCGTGGAAACCGGAAATGGCGCCGCAGGCGATCAGAACGAACATAGCCGGCCACAAGCCGGCGCTTCCGGCTGGAGCCTTAATATAGAAAGGAGCCGACATCTTCGGGTGAGAAACGAATACTCCCGCGTAACCCAAAAGCAGCCCCAGAAACAGCACAACCATGGAAAGATAGTCCCGCGGCTGCAACAGCAGGTTCACCGGGATCACAGAGGCGATATAGGCGTAAACGAGCAGCAGCGCCGTCCAGAACACCATGGCCTGGGGGAACGCCAGCCGCACCGGGAATATCTCCCCCGCGTAAATGGAGCCGGCCATAAGCAAAAGAGCGACTACCGTCGCCGGCAATTGTTTCACGTTCCAGCGGTAAACCATAAGACCCAGCAAGACGGCTATGGGGATGAGACCCAGGGTAGGTATGACGATCTCCGGTTGAACAACAAGAGTCTGGGCGGTAACGGCCGCGAAGACCGCCACGATAAGAACCAGGGCCAACCAGAGAAAAATTGAAAAAACCAGGCGGCAGCGGCGGTTTATCACCGCCTCGGAAACTTGCCCCACAGATTTCCCTTTGTGCCGCAGGGAAAGAATAAGCGCGGAATAATCGTGGATCCCTCCGATGAAGATCGAACCTAAAACCACCCACAGCGCGGCCGGCCCCCAGCCGAACATGGCGCAGGCCACCACCGGGCCGATTATCGGACCTGCCCCGGCTATCGAAGAAAAATGGTGGCCGAACAGAATGCTCCAGTGCTTTGCCGGCATATAATCCAGTCCGTCTCCGTATTTCACGGCGGGGGTCTCACGGCTGTGATCCACCCCCCATATTTTCTTCTCGCTGAAGGCGGCGTAATAACGGTAACCCGCCGCCAGCGCGCAGGTCCCGGCCAACAGTAACCATAACGAATTCATTTTTGCTCCCTAATGCCGGTTCAACATCTCCTGTTTTCCGCGGCTGTTCTTTCCATTATACTGCCGGGAAAGACAATTTTCACAAAAAATTTGATGAAACGCGGATTTATTTCCGACGGCGGCTCCTGCTCTCTATTATGGGCAGCACCGCGGATATCCCGCCGACTATCATATCCGCCTTATTCAGATATTCGGCGGGCAGGCTGGTGGAAACCGCCACGCAGAAGATTCCGGCTCCGGAAGCCGAGGCGATACCCAGAGGCGCGTTTTCCACCACCAGGCATTCCGCCGCCTTGAGACCGAGCAGGCGTAAAGCCGTTTTATAAGGTTCCGGATGCGGCTTGCCGCGCCTGACTTTATCCCCGGTGACCATAACGTCGAAAAGCCGGCCGATCCCCGCCGGAAGCATGCGTTTTATCTCAATGCCCGGCGTGCCGCTGACCAGAGCCAGTTTGTAACCGCGCATCTTGAGCTCCCGCAATATCCGGAAAGCCCCGGGAAAGAATCTCATCCCCCTGGAATATCTACCGAAGATACGGCGGCGGCGGCGGAATACGCGCTCCAGCAGTTGACGGGACGGCTTTATATTATTCTGCGCCAGGAAATCACACGCGGATTTCTCCCAGAGCTCCCCTTCTCTGCAATAGACGTCCAGACAACCGGCCCTCACTCCGTAAGGGCGCAATGTTTCGAACCATGCTATGAAATGATACGGCATCGAGTCCACGATCACCCCGTCGAAGTCGAAAATCACCGCTTTTAAAGGGGTGCCCGCGGAACAAGGCTTGTTCTTGGATACGATCTTTTTACTCATAGGAATATCCGGGGCGGGGACATAAACGCCGGGCTCTTCCGGCAGGTTGTCTAAGGTTATTTCGGTTTATGCGCGGCCGGAACCGGCTATCATCTCTTTTATTACAGTGTTGAATTCATGTTTAACCAGTTCTTCCAGCGGCAGGGGCATTTTTAAAGACCAGTTCTGCGGCCCGACCGTGCCGGGCGTGTTCAAGCGGTAGCCATACGGATCTTCCCGTAATATACCGGCCGGATAGAACCAGTCCAGAAGGGTCTGCACGCAGAAAACCGCCCGGGAACGCAGATTCAACGCCAGAGCTTGTCTGGCGAGTCCGGGATCGGCTTTCTCGGTGGGAACGCCGCTTAAACCGAGCTGCGCCCAGAATTTGTCTTTTTCTCCGTAAGTATCGGCGTGCATTTTCAATATATCTCCGACTTCATTCATACTCCGTCCCAGCACCGAAGCAAGCGCGCCCGGATCTCTCATACCCTGAAGCCAGCGCAGCCTGCCGTGCCTCGAAAGAACCGGATCGAAAAGCAGTCCTTTTATATAACCGTAATCGATTCCTTTCTCGTAGCACTTGCGCATAAAAAGCCCTTCGTCCACCGTCCCCGCTTCATTCTCCCACCAGGCGGCGAAGTTGGTGGTATCGTGGGTGGATAACATTGTCACCGCCGGGAAACGCTGCTCTTCAGGCGGGAGAAAATCGTGGCGCGCGTCCCAGTCCTTAGACCAGCGCTGCACGTCGTTTCCCGGGATGCCGTAATCGCGCAGGGTCTCGGTGCATACCCGGGGTATCACGCCCAGGTCTTCCGCGCACAACAGCATATCCGTGTTCTCCAGCATTACGGATAGAATCTTCCTGCCGTGTTCTCCCCAGAAATTCTCGTCCGAAGGGTCGAAACTGCCGTGCAGCCCCTGGTTTTCCGGAGGGTCGCCGTAAGGAATACTCCATATCCTGAACAACCCCACCACGTGATCTACGCGCAGAAGATCGTAAAAATTCCGCGCGTAACGCAGCTTTTCCTTAAGATACCTGTACCCGTCGGCTTCGATCCTGCCCCAATCATAAACCGGCATGCCCCAGCGCTGCCCCTTGGCACAATACATATCCGGAGGGGCCCCGGCGGCCGAATCCAGCTTAAAAAATTCCGGGTGGGCCCAAACATCGGCGCTGTCGCGCGAAACCAGTATCGGCAGATCTCCTTTAAGCAACACACCCTTGTCAACGGCATATTTCTTGACCGCGGTCATCTGCTCAAAAAGACGCCATTGCAGCCATTCCTGGAACAGCATTTCCCCTCTATGTTCCCGTTCGAAACGCGACAGCGCCTCTTTATCGCGGCGGCGGTAAACGTCATCCCAGTCATGCCAGGCTTTGCCCTGGGAATAATACTTGAGGACCTTGAAAAGCGCGAAATCCTTCAGCCAGTACAAGTTATTCTCGCGAAAAGAAGAAAAAGAAGCGCCGGCAGTGTCCGCCTTGCCTTTTTCCAGGAACATCTCCCAGAGAAAAGAAAGCTTATCCCACTTCAGGTTATAATCCACGCGCGGCGCTTCCGCGGGGAATTTCTTCCGCAGGACCCGGATATAGCCGGATGCTGAACGTCCGTCACCGGAAAAAGAATAATAGAACGGCTCAAGCGCGAAAGAACTTATGGAATCATACGGACAAAAAACGGCTCCCAGTTCATTCATCGGCAAAAGTTGCAGGATGCTGTTGCCGGTAAAAGAACACCAGTCAACAAGCAGGCGCAGATCGTTTATATCGCCTGCCCCTGCGCTCTGCGAGGAATAAAGCGAGAAAAGCGGGGCGAGCACTCCCGCCCTGCGCTTCACGCCTATCGCGCCCCATTTGGCTCCTGATGCCGAAGCCGCCAACGCCTTTTCTTCTAACGAGAAATCCATAGAATTCATCTCCGGGGACACGATACTTAATTCGGTAACGGGGACGGTAACGAAGCCCGTTTCGGCTTTCGGTCACGGGGACGTCTTAAAGCCGAAAAACGCAAGACGATTGACGATACGGGCATCGTAACCGGGAAACGACAAACCGAAAGTGAATACCGGCATTCAAAAATTCTGCGCTCCGATTAACAGAAACTCGCAGGATATTTACGCTATATATTATCCGAGGCGCAGACGAAGGTCAATATAAAATTCCCCTAAATTCCTATTCCGAAAGATAAAAAATAAATAACCGGCGATAAGACAAACAGGACCCGCGAGCCGAAGTCCAGAGAAAAATGTAATAGGCCGTTATCCTTTAAAACCTGTGTCTAAAACCGTGGATTGCGCTATTTTTTTCGGCCGGGGGCTTGAAATCCGGAAAGGCGTGTGGCATACTTGCCATAGAAGTGAAAAAACCAGTCGACATAAGGAGGTCGGCAGATAGCGAAAGCTATTGAGGTTTATCACCTCCAAAGAAGGCCCTCGAGTCGAAGGGCCTTCTTTGTTTTATACGGGAACCCGCTCCGGACCGCTGGACTTCATAACCCGCTGTTGTTGGCCCTCTGGTTCTTAAGCCGGCCGGAAAGGCCTTGGGCGGCGGGCTTCAGCGACAGTTCAGGGAACCGCCCGTCAGAAATCGTTCTAAAAAGACCTAAGCGGAGGGCCACCTTTGCGTTGAGCGGCTCAAGCAGTCCGCCCTGCCTTCCGATTTCCTCTATATTTATGCCGAATTCCGCTTCAAAGTTGCAGTGCGCGTCCTGGATACAAAAGACCAGGCGCGGACTTACTCCGGAAACGTTGGCCGCATCGAAAGTGTTTTTGATTATCACGTGTTTGGAGGGAACTTCGTAATCCTTTACCCCGGAAGCCGCCGCTTATTTAAATTATCTTAAGGAACAATAAAAGCCAGTATCCTGTGACCAAACAGGAACGAAACTATAGCTGCCAGAGAAAGAAACGGCCCGTAAGGAATTACGTGGCTCTTTTTAAAGACCAGGTTAATGATGCCCACAATAGCTCCCGGGAACGGGGCGAGAAAAAAGGTCATCACCGCCTTGTCCGGGCCGAGGAATGCCCCGATCATCGCCATCAATTTCACGTCTCCCATGCCCATAGAAGAAGTTTCTCCTTCCACCGGAGGTTTCTTCAGGATACGGAAATATACCAGGTCGAACAAAGCCCCGGCCGCGTAGATGATGCCTGCCCCGGCCGCCGCGCCGTAAAGGCTGCGAAGAACAGGATGCCAATCGAAGATGACCGGCTGCGGCCTTATACCGGCTAAAACGTTCAGCAGCAGCGCGGCCGTGGTCCCTCCTATTGATATTTCGTCCGGGATGATCTGATACTGTATGTCCACGAAAGTCGCCACGCAAAGCAGTGAAAAGAACAGGCAATAATATATCGCCTGGGCCTGCGCGCCGTAAATCGCCCCCATAAGCAGAAAAAAAGAGCCGGTAATGAATTCCACCAGGGGGTAACGCGGGGATATCGGTTTGCCGCAATGCCTGCATCGGCCTTTCAGGATAAAAAAACTCAACAAAGGTATATTGTCGAACCAGGCAATGCCCCCGGAGCAGAACGGGCAATGCGAACGGGGAAAAACGATCGATTGGTTCAACGGCATTCTGTGGATGCAGACGTTCAGGAAACTGCCGACGATGGCGCCGAAAACGAAGAAAATCAGGGGAATGATCATAGGCCCGCCGCCTCTTTCAATGCCCTGCGCATCACTTCCACCGGAGCCTTACCGCCGGTCCAGAACTCGAACGCCGCCGCGCCCTGGTGCAAAAGCATCCCCAGCCCGCCGGAAGCGGCGAGCCCGGACGCGCGGGCGTCATCCAGCAGACGCGTGGTACGGTTATAAACGATATCGTAAACCGCCGCGCCTTTTTTCAGCCATTCCTTTTTGACCGGGCTGGGATCGCCTTCTTTCATTCCCAAAGGAGAAGTATTCACCAGTATATCGCACTCTTCAAGCCTGGCTGGTATATCCTCTTCTCCGATAAAAGTAATTATTTCTTTTCCCTTCCCGTTCAGCATTCCGTCAATAGCGTTGAAAGCGAATTGCTTTTCGGCATTCCCGCGGGATTGCGGGCTTTTTTCATATATATATATTTTTTCCGCTCTATCAGCTTCCCAAGTAAGCCCGGCAATGATCGCCCTGCCCGCTCCGCCGCAGCCGATAAGCATCGCATTCTTGCCTTTCGGCGAGAAACCGAGATCCTCCTTCAAAGAAATGAGGAACCCAAGAACATCGGTATTGCGATAACTGATCATCCCTCCCTCATTCTTGACGGTATTGATCGCGCCGGAGACACGCGCATAATAAAGTTCGTTATCTGCCGCCGGCTGCCCGGGGTATTTCTTTTCCAATATCTCTTTTACGGCTATTTTATGCGGGATGGTAACGTTGAAACCGGAAAGGTCGGCCGGTTTATATCGCCTGCTCCCGGCGGTATCGCTGAAAGAATAAGCCGGATCATTCAGAAACGCCGGTATATCCTGCGGAGGAATCTCGAAAAGGCTGTAGGAAGCGTCTATGCCCAGTTCGCGGAAAGCGGCGTTGTGCATCGCCGGGGAAAAGCTGTGCTTGACCGGATAACCGACCAGACCGTAGGTCATCGCCTGCTCAACCGGTTTATGGCGTCAAGATAAGCTTTGATGGCCGCTTCGATGATATCGGTGCTGGCCCCTCTGCCGCCGAAAACCCCGGCTTTCAGCTTAAGACTCAAGCTCGCCTGGCCGAGCGCATCCTTACCCGAAGTGACGGACTCCAGACGAAAATCCTGCAATCTGACTTTCAAACCGGTAATTTTATCTATTGCCTTGAAACAACTGTCCACCGGTCCGTCACCCGAAGCCTGCCCGCTCAACAGGCGGCCGTTCTTCTTCAAGCGCACTACGGCAACCGGAGTAGAGCCGCTGCCGCAGCAAACCTCGAATCCCCGCAGTTCCCACAGCGGCTTGACCTGCCTAAGCTGATCATCGACTATGATACGCAGATCATCGTCGTAAATCTCCTTCTTTTTATCGGTCAACTGTTTGAAACGCGCGAACGCGCTGTTGAGCTCTTCGGCTGTGAGCTTGAAACCCAGGGCTTGCAGCCTTTCCCGTAACGCGTGTCTGCCGGAATGCTTCCCCAGCACGATCTCGCTGCCGGCCACCCCGACGTCGGCCGGGTCCATGATCTCATAGGTCGTCCGCTTTTTTAAAACCGCGTCCTGATGTATGCCGGACTCGTGGCTAAACGCGTTTTTCCCCACTATGGCTTTATTCAGCGGCACCACGAAATCGGTAAGTTTGCTCACCAATTTGGAGGCATTCAATATCTCTTTCGTATTTATCGAAGTTTGTAAATTGCTGAAAGCGTCCTTCCTGGTTCTCAAAGCCATTACAACTTCTTCCAGAGATGCGTTGCCGGCCCGCTCGCCGATGCCGTTCACCGTGCAATGCACCTGGCGCGCTCCGGCCAGCACCGCCGATACGGAATTTGCGCTCGCCATGCCGAGATCATCATGGCAGTGAATGGAAATGACCGCTTTATTTATATTAGGAACGTTGTCCTTTATCTCGGAAATAAGAGAATATATCTCGGCGGGGTAACTATAGCCGACCGTGTCCGGAATGTTCACGGTGGAAGCTCCGTTTCTTATCACGTTCTCTATTACTCTAAAAAGAAAAGAGCGCTCACTGCGGGTGGCATCTTCAGGGGAGAACTCCACGTCCGGGCAGAGCCTTCGTGCGGCCCTCACCGCCTGCACCGCCAACTGCAGTATCTCGTCTTCTCTTTTGTGGAATTTATACTGCAGGTGTATCTTGGAGGTGGCGAGGAAAACGTGTATACGCGGTCTCCGTGCTTTCTTCAAAGCCCTGGCCGCGGCATCTATATCCGGTTTCAGGCAGCGCGCGAGGGCGCAAACGGACTTCTTTTTGACCGAAGACGCGATGCGGGCCACGGCCTGAAAATCATCCGGACTGGATACAGGGAAACCGGCTTCGATAACATCCACCCCCAGCCTTTCCAGTTGAAAAGCGACCTCAAGCTTTTCCTGGGAAGTCAGCGAACCCCCGGGGGCCTGTTCACCGTCCCTTAACGTAGTGTCGAAGATTATGACCTTTTCCATTAGTAAAACCCCGGCAACGGTCAAGATGACGAAGCCCGTATCGGTTCCCGCCTGCGGTAACGTTCAAAAACCGTAACCATGACAGATTGACGAACCGGGTATCGTAACCGCCGTTACCCTTCCTTTTCTACGCTTTTTTCATCCAGGGCATCATCTCCCTGAGTTTGCGGCCGACTTTCTCTATCTTGTGATTGTCTCCTGCCTTGAGCAGTTTGTTGAATACCGGGCGGCCTTTTTCGTTCTCTTTTATCCATTCCTTGGCGAACTTCCCGGTCTGTATTTCCTTAAGGATCTTTTTCATTTCCTGTCTGGTTTTTGCGGTAATCACCCTTTTGCCCCTGGAAAGGTCGCCGTAGCAGGCGGTATTGGAAACTCCGCGGCGCATGCCGGCTATACCGCGCTCCTGGATCAGATCGGTGATGAGCTTCAACTCGTGCAGGACCTCGAAATAGGCGATCTCCGGCTGGTATCCGGCGTCCGCCAGCGTATCGAAACCGGCCATGATCAGCTCGGACACGCCGCCGCAAAGCACGGCCTGCTCGCCGAAAAGATCCGTCTCGGTCTCCTCCGCGAAAGTGGTCTTGATGACTCCGGCGGTTGTCGCCTTCAGTGCCTTGGCATAAGCCAGCGCCAGATCAAGCGCTTTTCCGCTGGCGTTCTGGAAAACCGCCACCAGAGAAGGAACGCCTTTCCCTTCTTCATACATCTTGCGCACCAGGGCGCCCGGGCCTTTGGGAGCGACCATGAACACGTCCACGTTCTTGGGCGGCACGATCTGCTTGAAATGGATGTTGAAACCGTGCGAAAAACAAAGGGCTTTCCCTGCCTTCAGATTAGGTTCTATCGCCTTACGATAGACTATCGCCTGCACGTGATCCTGAGTAAGGATCTGTATGATATCCCCTTTGCGGGCCGCCTCCTCGGCGCTCACCGGCGTAAAACCGTCTTTCCTGGCCTGCTCATAGTTAGGCGTGCCGGGAAGCTCTGAAACCACCACTTTACAGCCCGAATCACGCAGGCAGAGAGACTGCCCGCGCCCTTGTATGCCGTAACCGAGGATAGCGATTGTCTTATTCTTTAAAAGGTTCAGATCCGCGTCCTTATCGTAATATACCTTAGCCATCTTCCCTCCTCTATGCTGTTTTTGACTTTGGCGTGAGGTCGCCGGTCGCCATCGCGATCTTGCCCGCCCGCACCAGTTCTTTTATGTTAAAACGCCTTGTATCTTCCAGAGCCTTCTTCAGTTTTTCCTGATCCCCGACTATCTCGACTATCGCCGTATTCCCCCGGCAATGAGTGACTCCAGCGCCCCATTTCTTCGCCAGCGACTCCAGCGCCGCCTTGTCCTTGGCGGGACAGGAAACCTTGATCATCATCAATTCACGGTCTATGTAATCCTTCTTGGTGAAATCTGTGACCGTGATGACATCGATCAGTTTATTCAACTGCTTCTTGACCTGCTCGAGTATCTGCTCATCCCTGGTATCCACCACCATCGTAAGATACGATATGCTGGGATCGAGGGTCTCGCTGACGGAAAGCGAAGTGATGTTGTATCCGCGGGCGCTGAACAGCCCGGCAATCCTCGCCAGCACGCCGAATTTGTTTTCCACCAGTATAGATATCGTGTGCCTCATAAAGACCTTCTTTCCTTAGAAACAGTTGAGAACTCGATAATCGAGATTTGACCGCAATCGAAGTCTGTATTTCTCCATTTTCTATTTCGGCATTCTCTATACCGCCTCTATTTCTCAAAGTCTGTTCAAAAAGCCACAGGTGATAGGCGTGCGCCAAGTGGCTGCGGAGGCGTATGTTGTCATATACGCCGCACAAAGACACGCGGCGCGCAACAACGCAGATGGGGCTTTTTCAACAGACTTCACGCCATTCCGCCGATCATCCGGTTGATCGCCTCCCCAGCCGGCACCATGGGGAAAACGTTCTCCTCCGGTTCGATGCGGAAATCTATCATCACCACGTTGTCTATTTCTATGGCCTTCTCTATCGCCGGCCTCACTTCCTCTTTTTTGGTGACGCGTATGCCCTCGGCTCCGTAGCTTTTTGCCAGCTTCACGAAGTCCGGATTCAAAAGTGTGGTATGCGAATAACGGCGCTTGTAGAAAAGCTCCTGCCACTGCCTGACCATACCGAGATAGCCGTTGTTCAATATCGCGATTTTCACGTTAATCTTGTTGCTGACGCAAGTAGCGAGTTCCTGTATGTTCATCTGTATGGAGCCGTCCCCGGCGATGTCGAAAACTATCCTCTCCGGATAGGCGACTTTAACACCCATCGCGGCCGGAAAACCGAACCCCATTGTGCCCAGGCCTCCGCTGGAGATGAACGTCCTGGGATAGTCGTATTTATACCACTGCGCCGCCCACATCTGGTTCTGCCCGACCTCCGTGGAGATAAGCGCCTTGCCTTTGCTGGCGGCGTCTATCTGCTCTATCACATATTGAGGCTTTATCTTGCCGCTTTCTTTATAGATCATGGGATATTTCTTCTTCCAGCCCCCCACGGTCTTCAGCCATTCTCCGGTATCGGGACAAGATTTCAGCTCCTCCAGGAGTTGGCCGAGAACGTTCCTGGCGTCCCCCACCATCGGGATATCCACCTTCACGTTCTTGCTTATGGAAGCCGGATCTATATCTATGTGAATTATCTTCGCCGAAGGCGCGAAAACGTCTATCCTGCCGGTGACCCTGTCGTCGAAACGCGCGCCCACGGCTATGATCAGATCGGACTCCATAATCGCGTGGTTTGCGTAAGCGGTGCCGTGCATCCCGAGCATACCGAGAGAAAGCTTGTGTGTGGCCGGGAACCCCCCGATACCCATAAGGGTCCAGGTAACCGGCGCGTTTATCCTTTCCGCCAGTTCCCGCAATTCATTGTGCGCTCCGGAAGTGATTACCCCTCCTCCCGCGTAGATCAACGGCCTGCGCGCGGAAGAGATCATCTTCGCGGCTTTTTTGACCTGTCCGGGGTGCCCGAAAAGCGTGGGGCGGTAACTGCGGATGCAAACCTGTTCGGGCCAGACGAATTCGCACTCCTGCTGCTGCACATCCACCGGAATATCCACAAGCACCGGCCCCGGTCTGCCTGTGGAAGCGATGCAGAAAGCTTCCCGGATAATCAATGCCAGGTCCAAAACATCCTTCACGAGATAATTATGTTTGGTGATGGAGCGCGTTATGCCGGTGACGTCCGCCTCCTGAAAAGCGTCGTTGCCGATCAGCGAAGTCTTCACCTGGCCGGTAATGGCGACCACGGGTATGGAATCCATATAAGCCGTCGCCAGCCCGGTGGTCAGGTTGGTAGCCCCCGGCCCCGAAGTGGCCAGGCAGACGCCGGGCCTTCCTGTGGCGCGCGCGTAACCGTCGGCCGCGTGCGCCGCCGCTTGTTCATGCCTGGTAAGCACGAAGTTGAAACCGGCGTCGTAGAGGCTGTCGAATATCGGCAGAACGGACCCGCCCGGATAACCGAAAATGACCCCGGTATTCTCCCGTTTTAAACATTCGATCAATATGTCCGCGCCCTTCATTTTCATTGTAAAGCGTCCTTCTTCCTTCGCGCTGGCCTTTTAAGTCTATCGGCTATGGACTCTCTTCATTTTATCGCACACATTGCCGGCGGAAAGCACCGCGCCGCGATCGGCGGAAAGCACCATAGCGGAATACCTGGCAAGGTAACCTTTGGTTATTTTTGGAGGAACGGGTTTCCAGCCGCGGAACCTCCGAGCGATTTCCGCTTTCGTCAGTTTTACTTCCAGTTTCCTGGCCGGGATATCTATCCTTATTATATCATTCTCGCGGATAACGGCAATAGGCCCGCCGCTGGAAGCTTCCGGAGAAACATGCCCTATGCAGGGGCCTTTTGTCCCGCCGGAGAACCTTCCGTCTGTAATCAAAGCTACCGAGTCCGCCAGCCCCATCCCAACTATGGCGGCCGTGGGCGCCAGCATTTCGCGCATACCGGGGCCGCCCGCCGGCCCTTCGTATCTGATAACTATCACTTCTCCACCCTTGATCTTCCCGCCGAGGATGGCCTTCATAGCTTCCTCTTCCCTCTCAAAAACCCTGGCTCTGCCCTCGAAACGCATCATTTTCGGGCCGACCGCGGCCTGTTTTACCACCGCTCCGTCCGGGGCGAGATTTCCGTAAAGGACCGCGATCCCGCCTTCCTTATGATACGCCTTGTCGAAAGGCCTGATAACTTCCTCATCGAGTATAGCGGCGCGAGAGGCTATGCTATGGACCTTCTCTCCACTGACTGTGAGCGTATTGTGCAGCTTATCCAGGAGACGGCGCATTACCGCCGGTATCCCTCCGGAGAACTCCAGGTCTTCCATATAATGCGTGCCGGCCGGCTCGATATTCGTGATATGCGAAGTATTCCTGCTGATGCGGTCGAAAGACCGAAGATCGAGTTTTATCCCGGCTTCCTGCGCGATCGCCATCAGATGCAGCACGGTATTGGTGGAACCTCCGAGAGACATATCCACCATTATGGCGTTCTCCAGGGATTCCCGGGTGATGATATCGCGGGGGAGGATGTTCTTGCGCACGAGATCCACCACGCGCTCTCCGCTGGCCTGGGCGATACGGCGTTTCTTGGCGGAAACTGCCAGCGCCGTCGCGCAACCCGGCATGGAAATACCCATCGTCTCCAACAGACAGGCCATGGTGTTGGCAGTGTATAACCCCTGACAGGAACCGGCGCCGGGACAAGCTTCCATTTCCAGGCACTCCAGCTCCGAAGAAGTAATCTCGCCCTTCTTCGCGCGGGCAAGCGCCTCGAAAGTATCATGCACGAACGCCAGTTTGCGCCTTCCCAGCCTGCCGCTCAGCATCGGCCCGGCGGTCACTATCACCGTGGGAATATTCAGCCTGACGGCTCCCATTACCATGCCGGGAGTGATCTTATCGCAATTGGTCAGGCAGATCAGGCCGTCCAGCTGGTGCGCGTTGCAAACCGTTTCCACGCTGTCGGCAACGAGCTCCCTGGAAGCCAAAGGATAACACATCCCCAGATGCCCCATGGCGATCCCGTCGCAGATACCGGGTATGCCGAAGAAAAACGGCACGCCGCCGGCATAACAAATACCTCTTTCGATATATCTCTCGAGGTCGCGCATTCCGGAATGACCGGGGATGAGATCGGTGAAAGCGGTAGCCACCCCAATGAAAGGCCTCTCGAAATCTTTTCTGCTCAATCCCGTGCCGTGCAGCAGAGCGCGGTGCGGAACCCTCTCCAAACCTTTCTTGATCGTATCCGAACGCATATCGATGCCTCCTTAAAAATAAGCGGACAACTTCAGGAATCTGACCGCAATCGCAACTCTCTATTTTCTATTGCCGATTGCTCCGCACGTCATCATTTTCGATGACAGCGTACTAATCCGCGCCTTCCCCGTCGTGCACCACCGCCTCGCGCTCCGTTCTCTTGCGCGAGATGACCCTTTTCAAGGTAATATATTTGTTGACCAGTTCCCTGTTATCGACGTTGTTCAACTGCTTGAACAGGAATTCGAACTTGGCCTCTATCTCGGAGGAGATCGCATCCTTTATTTCTTTAGGCAGGGCCATTATCTCTTTCTTGAAAGGGCCCAGCGCCTTTTTGCGGGATTTATAGAAAAACTGTTCTTCGGTCTCGCCTTCCTTGCGCTCCGAGGCGGCGTTAACTTTCAGCCATTCGTATATCTTCGCTTTCAACTCGGCGGGGAAATGCCTGCTGTCCAGTATCATATTCTGGAACTCGGTGGCAAGATGCACTTCCGCGGTCTCGGCGGCCGGGAAATTATGGAACGCCTCGGCCGGCAAAGTGGACGCGCCATGCTGGACCGCCCCCGCCAGTCCGAACTCTTCCCTGGCCAGTCTGGAAAGGGTCTTCAATGTATCGAAATCCAGTTTGACCTGAGCTATACTGCCGTCGGGCAGGACAACGCCTCCGTGCGAAGTCCCGGTCTGGATGCTGATCTTGCTGATCCCCTTGCGCCCCTTGCGCAGCCTCTCGCGGAAACCCTGCATGAACGCGCGCAGGTCCTCGGGCGTGGAATTCTTGGCGCCGACTTCTCCGATCTCGCCGCCGACCGAAACCTCGATGCCGCGCGGCTGCACCTGCCTGATGTACTGTGTGAGGCGCGCGCAGACGTCGTAATTATTGAACTGCTGTTTACGCACTTCCGGCTTGGCAAGATCTACAAGCGTGGAAGAATCGATATCTATGTTATAGAACCCTGCCTCCACGGCTTCGGCTATAAGCGCCTTCAGGCTCCCCAACTCTTTCTCCGCGTCCTCTTTGAACTTCTTGGCGTTGACCTGAAAATGGTCGCCCTGCACAAAAACCGGTCCTTTATACCCTTCTTTTACCGCCGCCGCCAGGATCACCGCCGAGTACTCGACCGGAGGCTGCGCCGTGTATCCCATCTCCGACTTGGCGATCTCGAAAATGAAAGCCCCGGAATTATTCCTTATTGCCACCTTGAACATCGCCCTGGCCAGGTCATAAGTCATACTGCGCAGGTTCACGGCCGGAACGGTAAACCCGGAGAACTCGCCTTTGCCGCGGGCTTCGTAAAGCCCCTGAATACTGGAAAGATAAATGCCTTTTTTATAAGCCAGAGCCCTGATCTTTGCCGCCAACGCCTTCTTCGCCGCCGCGTCGTCGCTGTTAACCAGCTCCATTACGATCTTGTCGATATCCTGCGGTTTTCTGCCCATTTCCGATTCTCCTTCCCTTTCTATCACCCGCTGCTTTATAAAGACGCGGACACTGTTCAGTTTTTATCAAGTTTATACATAGTGCAATGTGTACATAAGTTTCTGATAATCGAAAACCGAAATTAGATCGTCCGTCAAGTCAAAAGTTTCAACAGGCCGTAAAGCCCGGCGGTCTTGAATTCCTTCTTGCTGACCGCCTTCTCCATATCCACCTCACTCAGGCTGTCCGAAACCACGCCCACGGCTTTGCCGGTATGCCCTTGCAAAAGAAGATTTACCGCCTCTGCTCCCATTCTGGTGGCAAGTATGCGGTCCCTGGCAGAGGGGGATCCTCCTCTCTGCACGTGTCCGAGCACCACCACGCGCGTCTCAAGATCAGTCATCTCGGTTATGCGGCCGGCGATATCTTCGGCACTGCCGGCTCCTTCCGCGACAATGATTATCCAGCTGATCTTGCCGCGGATGTTTCCTTCCACGATCTCGTGGCACATAGCGTGGAAATCGAACTCCCTTTCCGGCACCAGGGCCTCTTCTGAGCCGCTGCCCAGCGCCACCTGGAGGCATATATACCCGGAATCCCGGCCCATCACCTCAACCACGAAGATACGCTCCATGCTGGTGGCCGTGTCGCGGATCTTGTCGATCGCATCCATTGCGGTATTGACCGCGCTGTCGGCGCCGATAGTCTCATCTGTGCCGTTGATATCGTTATCTATGGTGCACGGCACGCCGATACAGGGGACTCCCCATTTACGCGCCAGCGCCAAACCTCCGTGGTAAGTGCCGTTGCCTCCCAGAAGCACCAGACCGTCTATCTCATATTTCTTGAGCGTCTCTACGGCGCGTTTCTGCCCGTCTTCCGAAAAGAATTCCGGGCAGCGCGCGGTCTTCAGGATCGTTCCGCCCCTGTTTATGATGTTTGAGACCGAACGGTGGGTCAACGGTTTCACTTCTTCGTTGATCAAACCGCTGTAGCCGCGGAATATTCCGAACACTTCCAGATTATGCGCCGCGGCAGACCTGGCCACACTGCGGATGGCCGCGTTCATACCCGGCGCGTCGCCTCCGGACGTCAAGACGCCGATCCTCTTCAAATTCAAGTCCCCATCTCCCAGCTCGCGAGATATTTCTTTTGCTCGGCGGTAAGCGTATCTATCTTTATCCCCATGCTCTTGAGCTTCAGCGCCGCGATGCCGCTGTCTATCTCATAGGGGACCCTGTAAACCTGGTGCTGCAGCCTGCCGTGGTTGACGGCGATGTATTCGAGCGAAAGCGCCTGGTTGGCAAAAGACATATCCATCACGTGCGCCGGGTGGCCTTCGGCGGCGGCGAGATTGATCAAACGCCCCTCCCCGAGGATATACACCCTTCTGCCGCTCTTCAACGTGTATTCTTCCACGGAATCCCTGATCACCCTCGGCTTTCCGGATATTTCACGCAGACCGGTTATATCTATCTCGACGTTGAAATGGCCTGAATTAGCCACGATGGCGCCGTCTTTCATCAGCTTGAAATGCTCTTTTCTGATCACGTTGATGTCGCCGGTTACCGTCACGAATACGTCTCCTTTGACCGCGGCGTCTTTGATCGGCATTACCTCATAACCGTCCATCACCGCTTCCAGCGCCTTCAACGGGTCGACTTCGCAGACCACCACTTTTGCCGCCATCCCCTTGGCGCGCATGGCCACGCCTCTGCCGCACCAGCCGTATCCGCAGATCACGAGGGTCGCGCCTGCCAGCAGTTTGTTCGTGGCCCTGACTATACCGTCTAAAGTGGACTGCCCCGTTCCGTAACGATTGTCGAAAAGATGTTTGGTGTCGGCGTCGTTGACCGCGATTATCGGATAACGCAGTTTGTTCTGATTGGCAAGCGCCCTCAACCGAATGACGCCTGTGGTGGTCTCCTCGGTGCCGCCCACCACGGGCTTCTTCATATAGAGCCCCGGGTTTTGGTGGATGGTCGAGACCAGGTCCGCGCCGTCGTCCATAGTGACGTCCGGCTGCGCGGCAAGCACGGCTTCTATGTGCCTGTAATAAGTTTTCGTGTCCTCGCCCTTGACGGAAAAAACCGGTATCCCGAGATTCTTCACCAGGGAAGCGGCGACATCGTCCTGCGTGGAAAGCGGATTTGAGGCGCACAGGCAAACCTGCGCTCCGCCGGCCTTCACTACCTCCATCAATACCGCGGTTTCGGTGGTTACATGCAGGCAACAGGCGACTTTCAGCCCCTTCAAAGGCCTCTCCCTGGAAAAACGCTCCGCGATCAACCCGAGAACAGGCATATTGTTGCGCGCCCATTCAATACGCAAAGCGCCCCTGGAAGACAATTTTATATCTTTGACGTCATAATTCATTCTGATCGGCTCCCTGATGGTTGCGGTCCAAACGCGGTTAAATTTTCTTGCCGGCGGCTTTTTTTAGCACCGGAGCCTTGTCCGTGCTTTCCCAGCTGAACTCCGGTTCCGTTCTTCCGAAATGCCCGTAGCAGGCTGTCTTGATGTATATCGGCCTCAAAAGATCGAGACTCTTTATCATCCCTTTCGGCGTCAGTTCGAAGTTCTCCCGGATCAATTTCACGAATTCCTGCTCCGAAAGCTTCCCGGTGCCGAAACAATCCACCATTACCGCCAGCGGTTCCGCCTTGCCGATAACGTAAGCCAGGTGCACCTGGCATTTGTCCGCCAGGCCTGCGGCAACTATGTTCTTTGCGATGTAACGGCACATATAAGCCGCCGAACGGTCGACCTTGGTCGGGTCCTTGCCGGAGAAAGCCCCGCCTCCGGGAGAAACCACTCCGCCGTAAGTGTCCACGACGATCTTCCTCCCGGTCATGCCTGTATCCGACTGCGGCCCTCCGACCACGAATTTCCCGGTCTCATTGACGTAGAACTTGGTGTCTTTATCCATGAAATCCTTGACCACCGGTCTGCCTATGGCCTCTATTATTTCCTCTTTAGCCTTCTTGGTAATGAACTCTCCGCTTGTATCCAGGATATCCTCGGTATGCTGGCATGCCAGGACCACCGAATCCAGCCTTTTCGGATGCCCGTCGTGATACTCCACCGTGACCTGCGATTTGCCGTCCGGGCCGAGATATTTCAGCGTCCCGTCCTTGCGCACCTTTGCCATGCGCGCCACCAGCTTATGCGAAAGCATAAGCGATAAAGGCATCAATTCCTTCGTCTCGCGGCAGGCGTAACCTGTCATGAATCCCTGGTCGCCGGCGCCGCCCCTATCGACCCCCTGGGCTATGTCGGGCGACTGGGTATGTATGGTATTTATGACCGCGCAAGTGTGGTAGTCGAAGCCGTACTTCGGGTGCGTATAACCTATATTCTTGAGCACGGTTCGGGTAAGATTGTGGACATCCACGTAGCTTGTCGTGGTGATCTCCCCGCCGACTATCAAAAGCCCCATGGTAACGTATGTCTCGCAGGCGACCCTTCCGTAAGGATCGTGCTTCAGCACATCGTCAAGCACGGCGTCCGATATCTGGTCGCAGACTTTATCCGGGTGCCCTTCGGCTACCGATTCCGAGGTAAAATAATGCTTGCGCGAATTCATCCCTTTTCCCCTTTCCATTACTTGAACGTTGTATGTATATTTACCCGGTCACGCTTACTTCCCGGCGGCGCGGAAATACGCATCAGCTTCCCTGTAAGAATCATGATGCCCTATATCATACCAGCGGCCGCCGAAAACAAAACAAAAAACATCCTCTTTTCTTCTCAACCACTCTATGAAGAAACCTACGGCGTCTTTCTTGTTGCCCTCTTTAAGGTATTCACCCACCAGGCCCAGCTTGCATCCTGGAAGGTGATAAAGGCACATCCCTACCAGCGCCGAGGCAGGACGCGCCGGTTTCTCCTGAAAATCCGCCACCCTGCCTGAATCCAGACTGACAACTCCGTATTTCCCGGCTTTTTTCCTGTCTTTGATATCGTAGGCCCCGATGACGACGGCCGGCGACTTAGCGGAAGAAAAAACGGCGAATTCTTCGAGCCCGGAATCGAAAAGATTATCCCCCCCGATCACAAGCAGGTCTTCCGTGATCCCCTTTCTGCCGATCACAAAATCCAGATCGCCTATGGCGCCCCTGCGCAGTTCCGGGGTGGAGGTCAGGTCGTCCACCACCGTTGCCCGAAGGCCTCTGCCGCGCCTTTTAGCCCATCTCTCGAACAAAGAAGCGAATTTACTATTGGTGACCACGATGATCTCGTCCACGCCGCGCAGCGCCTCGATCTTGGCGGCGATGTGGTCTATGATCGGCTTGCCGGCAACGGGAAGCAAAGGTTTGGGATAATTCCTGGTCAACGGATACAGCCGCGTGGCGTAACCGGCGGCTAATATAAGCGCTTTCATTTTCTCCCGGTTATCCGGTTATTTCCCGCAACTTTTTTTGGCCGAATTCCTCTACTTCCCTGCCGGTGGAAAGGCTGAGAACTCTCCCGGCGAATTCCTTCGCTTCATCAAGGTTCAAAGAACGTATTATGTATTTTACCTCCGGTATGCCCAGAGAAGGCATGCTGAATTCATCCAGCCCTAATCCCAGCAATAAAGGGACGAACGCGGGATCGCCGGCCATTTCCCCGCACATGCCGACTTTTATGCCGCGCTCATGAGCGGCGCTGATGACGCCTTGTATCATACGCAGCACCGCCGGATGGCTGGGTTCATAAAGATAGGCGACCTTTTCGTTCGTGCGGTCCACCGCCAGCGAATACTGGATCAGATCGTTCGTTCCTATGCTGAAAAAGTCGGCTTCTCTGGAAAGCAGGTCGGCGGTGATCGCCGCGGAAGGCACCTCGATCATAACCCCCACTTCTATATTATCGCTGAACGGCGTGCCTTCGCGCTTCAGTTCGTCTTTCGCTTCCTGCAGTATCCTGTTAGCCTGCCTAAGTTCTTCTATGCCGGAGATCATCGGATACATCAACCGAAGACTGCCGTGCACCGAGGCCCGCAGTATGGCGCGCAGTTGGACCTTGAATATGTCCGTCCTGGCGAGACAGAAGCGTATAGCCCTCCAGCCCAGGAAGGGCTGCATTTCGCGCGGGATAGCGAACTGCGAAAGGAATTTGTCGCCCCCCAGGTCGATGGTGCGGATCGTCACCGGATAAGGCTTCATCTCCTCCGCCACATATTTATACGCCTGGTAATGCTCCTCCTCGGAAGGCAGGTCTTTCCTGTTCATATAAAAAAACTCGGTCCTGTAAAGCCCTATGCCCTTTGCCCCGTGGGCCTTTACCGCGGGGATCTCTTCCGGGAGCTCTATATTGGCGTGTATCTCGACGCACTTGCCGTCCTGCGTGACCGCGTCGAAATCCTTGACGGCCAGGAATTTCTCCCCGATCCCCTGCAGTTTACGATACTCTTCCTGATACTCGGCGAGAGTTTCCTGGTCCGGTTCGAGGATGACGATACCGGTGCTCCCGTCGACGATAAGCATATCGCCGTTCTTTATCTTGGACGTCGCCGTTTCTGTCCCGACGACAGCCGGGATCTCCAGCGATTTTGCCATAATGGCGGTATGCGAGGTCTTGCCGCCGATGTCCGTCACGAACGCGCTGACGTTTTGCTTGTGCATGGCGGCGGTGTCCGAAGGGGAAAGGTCATGCGCCACCACTATGACCTTTTCCGTGAGCCCTTCCAGCCATTTGCCTTTCTTGCCGAGCAGGTTGCGCATTACGCGTTTGCTGACGTCGTTTATATCGGAGATGCGCTCCTTTATGTATTCGTCCTCTATGCGGGAGAAGACCTCGACGTATTTCTTCATCACCTCGAAAAAGATAAAGGCGACGTTGAAACGTTCTTTTTTCAGGCGGGAGATCACCTCTTCAATGAGCATGCGGTCTTCGAGCACCAGCAGGTGCGCGTCGAATATCTGCGCCTGCTCCTGTCCCATGTCGGCGGCGATCCGCTTCTGCAGTTCTATGATCTCCTTGCGGGTCTTGATCAGGGCCTCTTCGAAGAGCTGTATCTCATAGGGAATATCCTGCTGGGATATCTCCTTTTTGGGGATATCGAACTCTTCCTTGCCTATCCTGTAGGCCTTACCCACCACGATCCCTGGAGCCGCGGCTATTCCTTGAAGCTTTATCATCTCTCTATTCCTCGGTATTTACTATCTTTTCCAGCTCGTTTAAAGCGTTCTCCGCGTCGTCGCCTTCAACCTCGATAACGATCTGAGTGCCGTTCTCAGCGCCCAGCATCAGGATGCCCATTATGGATTTACCGTTAACGGTCTCCTGGTCCCTGCGCACCGTCACGTGGGAATTGAACTTATTGGCTACCTGAACGAATAAAGCCGCGGGGCGGGCATGCAGCCCCTGTTTATTCTTTACGGTAAGTTTTCTCTTTAAGTGTGCCATATCTATCGTCCCCGCAGCCGCTTATTCCTCAATCGTATCTATGATAAGCCTGGACAGCCTCGAAGTGTCGTGCCTGATCAAACTTTCCGCCAGCGCTATTTCGTCTTCTATCACCCTGTATCCCATCTTGTGCACATTCTCCCTGTCGTTTATGACCGGGAAAGCGTTCATCTGGGTATATCTCCTCAATATCTGCGCCGGGATCTCTCCGGTATTGACCACGCAGTAATTAAGGATGCCCGGGTGGCTGTGCCTCACGAGGGTCTTAACGTGGTCCGAGAGCCTGTAATTATCGGTCTCTCCGGGTTGTGTCATCACGTTGCAAACGTATATCTTGACGGCTTCCGAAGCCACGATCGCAGAGGTGATCTCTTTTATCAGGAGATTCGGTATGATACTGGTATATAAAGAACCCGGCCCGAGTATTATCAACTGGGCTTCCTCTATTGCCCGCAGGGCTTCCGGCGTTGCCTGGGGATTGTCCGGCCTAAGCCTGACTTCCCTGATAGGCATACGGGCCTTGGGTATCTTGTCTTCCCCCACCGTGATGGAACCGTCCTGGTATTCGGCGGCCAGCACCACATTGGTCAAAGTCGAAGGAATGACCTGCCCGCGTAAAGCCAGAACCTTGCTGGTTTCCTTTATGGCCTTCTCGAAGTCCCCCGTGACCCTGGTCATCGCCGTGATGAACAGATTGCCGAAACTGTGCCCGGACAATTCCGAGGACTTGTCGAAACGGAACTGAAAAAGGTCCCGCATCAGCGCAGGCGCGTCCGCCAGCGCAACCAGACAATTCCGTATGTCGCCCGGAGGCAGGATGTCGAACTGCTGCCTTAATCTGCCGGAAGACCCGCCGTCGTCGGCCACGGTAACTATCGCAGTGATGTTGGAACTGTATTCCTTTAGCCCGCTCAAGAGCACGGAAAGTCCGGTCCCTCCGCCGACCGCCACGATCTTCGGCCCGCGGGAGAGCTGCTTACGCTGGTAGAGCAGATCGACGAGTTCCGTATCCCTGGAAGACGGGACGAACACGCTCACCAAAGAACGGACCAGGCGTTTTACGCTGAGGATGAGGATTACGATGCCGCAGAACACGGTGACCGCGTCGAACGCCCTTATCAGCCAGTATTCGGCGCTGCGGAAACGCAGAGCGCCGGCCATAAGCAGGCAGACCGCAAAACTGGCCAGCCCTATCCACCGTTTTATCCCCATGCCCGGGTAGAACCATTTCAGAAAAGCCCCGGCCTTGGGATTGAGGTAGCTCACTTCAAATCTTTTTTTCATCCTCTTGGCTGATTATGCGGATAATCGCTTTATCGTCGGCGCAAGAACGCAGGCTGTCTCGAAAATATTTGTCTTTCAGCAGGCGGGAAATTCTTGCCAGGGCCTTCAGGTGCGGTCCGGCAGAATCCTGCGGGGCAAGCAGCAGGAAAAATATGTATGCAGGTTCCCCGTCGAGAGAATCAAAATCTATACCCTTGCGCGATAAGGCGAAAGCCGCGACCAGTTTCTCTACGCAGTCGCATTTCGCGTGAGGAATAGCCACTCCCTGTCCGATGGCGGTGGAGCCGAGCGCTTCCCTGGCCATGAGCGCTTCGCAAAGCTTGGCGCGATGGCGCTTGTCAACTTCTCCGGCTTCGACCAGGGCGTCCACCATCTCCTTTATCACATCTTCCTTCTTGACGGATTTTATGTCGGTAAGTATCGCTTTTTGAGACAGAAACTCGAGTATTTTCATTCTTCCTTCTCCTTTAGGATTCAACCTTGGACCCCGGCGCAGTATGCCGCGATCAAGATTATATACTGAAAACCAGAAAACAGCGCCGCTTATGCGCGCCGGCGGATGGAATGGAGCGGGAGACGGGATTTGAACCCGCGACATCAACCTTGGCAAGGTTGCGCTCTAGCCAGCTGAGCTACTCCCGCAAATCATCCGCAGTGCCGCATCATACGGGCCGCTTTACTTTAAGATTGTCAATTTGAAACACCGCGAAGGGCGCGGTTTCAGCGCCGTCGAAGTATAATAAACCCGTCACCGAATAAAATCAATACCGTTTTTACGACGGCGCACTGTTCCACCCTTTAAAAAGAAAATGGGCGGAAGAGGATTTGAACCTCCAAGGGTTGCCCCAGCAGCTCCTAAGGCTGCCGCGTCTGCCAATTTCGCCATCCGCCCGTAGTGCGGTTCTTTAAACAGCGCGCAGAGCCCGCCAAAGTTTCAGTGGCGGACGGCCTGATCCCGATTCTCGATTATCAGAAAGTTATGTAACAATTTAGTAGTTTCTGCGCGAACTCTGTTCGAAAGACACGCCCCCGGCACGCCGGCCGGCGGTCACGGTGTAACGAGCGTATTGTTTTACGTCTTGGGCATGAAGCAAGGCGTTAAAAGAACTTTCCGTGCCCGGCCGTTCTTAACCCCGCGCTCCCTGCTCAAGACTTGCACAATAATGGTGAGCCACCCGCGACTCGAACGCGGCACACCCACCTTAAAAGGGTGGTGCTCTACCGGATGAGCTAGTGGCCCGGAAAACCTGTCAAATTGGATATCCCCGGTCTAAAAACAAATAAAATACCGGCAGCGGCTTATGTCCGCCACTGAAACTTTGGCGAGACTAAAATAAGGGTATCGTAACCGGGAAACGACAACCGGGGATTAATACCGGCATTCGCTGATTCTGCGCTGCGCTCAAGATTCCAATACTTCTTTTTCCTTAGACTTAAGCAATTCGTCTATCTTGGCGATATACTTATCTACGGCTTTCTGCAATTCTTCCGCCGCTCTGAATTTGTCGTCCTCGCTGATCAACTTGTCCTTTTCGCTTTTTTCAAGGGCTTCTTTGGCGTCGCGCCTGACCGTGCGCAGCGAAACCCGCCCTTCTTCCGCCATCTTATGCACCACCTTGGCGAGTTCCTGCCTTCGTTCCTTGGAAAGCTGCGGAATGGAAAGCCTGACCACCTTGCCGTCGTTGCAGGGCTGGATACCGAGACTGGATTTCGCGATGGCTTTCTCTATCTCCGTTATCGCCGAAATGTCCCAGGGCTGGATCATTATCATGTGGGGATCGGGAACGGTTATGGACGCCAACTGCTTCATCAAAGTAGGCGTGCCGTAATAATCCACGTGCAGTCCTTCCACCATGCCCGGACTCGCCCTGCCGGTCCTGATTTCGGAAAATTCCCTTGTTACCGACTCCAGCGCCTTCTTTAACTTATCTTCAGCCCCGTGTAATATTTCTTTAGTAGTCATCGCATCCCCCGTTCGCTCCCCGGACAGGCATAAACGAATATTTTCCGCCTGTTCAGCTTACTATCGTGCCGATTCTTTCTCCCAAAACTACCTTCCTGATATTACCTTCTTTGTTCATATTAAAAACCACGATGGGAAGTTTATTATCCATACAGAGGCTTACCGCGGTATTATCCATCACCTTAAGCCCTTTTTTCAGGACATCCAGATACTTAAGGCTTCCGAATTTCTTGGCTCCCCGGGTCTTCAGGGGATCGGCGGAATAGACGCCGTCAACCTTCGTCGCCTTCAATATCGCTTCGGCGTGTATTTCCATCGCCCTTAAAGCCGCGGCGGTATCCGTGGTAAAATAAGGATTGCCGGTCCCGGCCACGAAAATCACTATCCTGTTCTTCTCTAAATGCCTGATAGCGCGCCGCCTTATATAAGGCTCGGCCACCCTCTGCATCTCTATCGCCGTCATCACCCTGGTCGGAACACCGGATATTTCAAGCGCGTTCTGAAGCGCCAGGCCGTTGATAACCGTGGCCAGCATGCCCATATAATCGGCAACGGCGCGGTCCATATTAAGGCCGCGCGAATGGGAATTCTCCCGCCCGCGAAAAATATTGCCTCCCCCCAGAACCACGGCGACCTGGACACCCATAGCCCGTAATTCCGTGAGCTGGCCGGCCAAAGAAACCAGGACCCTGCTGTCTATTCCATGACTGCCGCCGCCCTGCAAAGCCTCTCCGCTGAGCTTCAGCACTATCCGTTTATAAACGGCCCGGGGTATTTTCATGCTCCGATCTTGTATCTGGCGAACCGGCGTATCATTATGTTCTCGCGGAACTTGGCCAGCAAAGCCGCCATATAGTCGTTTATCGTCATACCCGGATCCTTGATGAACGGCTGCTCGAGAAGGCAGTGGTTTTTGTAATAAGCCGCCTTGTCGTGCTCCTGGGAAATGATCTCCTCGGGGACGTCTTCTCTCTTTATATAAGACGGATTGCAGGCCGCGATCTGCATTGCCAGGTCTTTGGTGAATTGGCAGAACTCGGCGTTGCGGGCCACGAAATCGGTTTCGCACACCACTTCCAGCAGCACCCCGATCTTGTTGCCGTTATGGATATACGCTTCCACCCTGCCTTCCTTAGCCGCCCGGTCCTGTTTATTGGAAGCTATCTCCAGCCCCCTTTTACGCAATAGGGTCACCGCCTTATTCAGGTCGCCTTCCGCTTCCTCAAGGGCCTTCTTGCAGTCCGCCACGCTGGCAAAAGTCATATTTCTCAAATCTTTCAACTGTTCTAACGATATCTTCATCGGAATTACGCCTTTCTTTTATTCTTATCTTCGACCGGCTTGATGCGGGACTTCTTTGCCGCTTTAGCTTCCGCGCTCTCCGGGGTTGTGCTCTCGATCAATTCCTCGATCTCCTTGATCTTGACTTCTTCTTCCGGTTTCACCGCCGGTTCATCAAGGGCCGCCTGCTGGGCAACGTTCTTCAAAGCCTCCTGATCGGAAAGATAAGAAAGGAACTTCTGCCTGCCTTCCACCACGGCTTCCGCCAGCATACTCACGATCACCTTGATGGACTTGGTGGCGTCATCATTCCCGGGTACCGGATAATCGATGGGCGTCGGATCGGAATTGGTATCCACCAGGGCGATTATCGGGATACCAAGCTTCAATGCCTCGAGTACTGCCGTATCTTCCTTATTCGTATCTATGACGACTACGGCGGCCGGCATCTTCTCCATATTCACGATCCCGGAGAAGTTCTTCCTGAGCTTCAAGCACTCTTTCTCCAGCCGGGAGACCTCTTTCTTGGTGAGCTTCTCGAACGTCCCGTCAGTGCGCATCTTATCGATTTCCTTGAGGCGCTTGATGCTCTTTTTAACCGTGGCAAAATTGGTAAGCATACCGCCCGGCCATCTTTCCGTAACGTAATACATCCCGCAGCGCGCCGCATCCTGGAACACGACCTCCTGGGCCTGTTTCTTTGTCCCGACGAACAGAATCATCTCCCCTTTAGCCGCGGACTCCATCAGGAATTCCCTGGCTCTGTCAAGGCACTCGCTGGTCTTTTCCAGGTCTATAATGTAGATCCCGCTGCGCTGTCCGAAGATGAATTTCTTCATCTTGGGGTTCCAGCGGGACGTCTTATGACCGAAATGCACCCCTGCTTCAAGTAACTGCTTTATGGTTTCCGTTGACAACTCTACTCCTCCTTGCTCGCCGCCTTCACCTGCCCGGGGGCAGCCCGCGTTTCAGCTTGCGGGATGTAGGAAAGGCTTTGTTAGGATTTTATCCCCACATTGTCTTTGCTTCAATCCGCCGCGCCGGCTTTCAGCCGCCGCGGATTTTCTGTTTTTTGACGGGATAAGCGTGTTTTTACGCCTGATTCCCAAATTAAACTGTTATTTTAACACAAAAACCCTTTTATGCAATAAAAAATTTCTTCGGGGGACACAATACTTAATTAAGTGGCGCAACCGGCATTTACAACAAAGGTAAATCCGGCACTCTGCGGGGTAAAAAGAACTGCCTTTTATTATCACTCCGCTAATTCCTGCATTCGGCAAAGCCTGTTGTACAGGCCTTTGTTCTTTATCAATTCTTCGTGCGTGCCGATCTCAACGATCCTGCCGTTCTCAAGCGCGATTATCCGGTCTGCGTGGCGCACCGTGGAAAGCCTGTGCGCGATAAGCAAAACCGTACGCCCGCTTATCAGACGGTCTATCGCCTGCTGGACCAGTCTCTCCGATTCTGCGTCCAGTTGGGAAGTAGCTTCATCCAGGATCAATATAGGCGGATTCTTAAGTAGGGCCCTGGCGATCGCCAGCCTTTGCCTTTCTCCGCCGGAAATCATCATACCGCGGTCGCCGATCACGGTATCGTAGCCCTTGGGAAAACGCATGATGAAATCATGCGCGCAGGCCTGTGTGGCCGCCGCGATGACCTGTTCAAAAGATGCTTGAGGCTGGCCGTAGGATATGTTGGCTTTAATGGTATCGTTGAAAAGTATGGTCTCCTGGCTTACTATCCCTATATTGCTTCGCAAAGAAACGATGCTGAAGTCCCTGATGTCCCTGCCGTCTATCAATATAGAACCCTGCTGCGGGTCATAAAAACGCGGCAGCAAATCCAGCAAAGTGGTTTTGCCTGCCCCGCTGGGGCCTACGACCGCCACGACCTCGCCTTTAGAGACCTTGAAACTAACGTTGTTTATGACCTTTTTCTTGTCGTAGGCGAAATGCACGCCGTTAAATTCTATCCCTTGTGCCAGCCCTCGCATTTCAACAGCCCCAGGTTTTTCCGCGATGGAAGGGACGGCGTCCAACACTTCGTATATACGGATGCCGGCGGCGACCGCCTGCTGGTTAAGAGAATTCACGGCGCTGAGCTTCTTGAACGGCCTGATCAAAGAGAGTAAAGAAGCCAAAAAAAGCCCCAGGATACCGAAAGAGAGCTTGCCGGCTATAACCTCCCTGCCTCCCCAGAAAAATACGAACACCCCGGCCAGGCATCCCAAGAACTCCGTGGCCGGGCTCAAAATGAGCGTCCGTTTTATCGACTTCATGGAGATACGGAAATAATCCTGGTTGGCGGCGGCAAACCGTTTCTTCTCGTATTCTTCCATGTTGAACGCCTTGACTATCCGCGCGCCGATTATCGTTTCGTAAAGCAGGGAATTTATGTCGGCCATCTTCTCCTGCCCCCGCCGGGAAAGTTTACGGAGGACCCGCCCGACCTTTATTATAGGAAAACTGATAAGCGGACAGATCACCAGTATTATCAAAGCGAGTTTCGCGTAGATGAAGAACGCCATTACCGCGAAAATCACTACCTGCAGGCTCTGATATACCAGGTCCGTGGAACCGTAAGAAACGGCGTTCTCCACCAGCCTGACGTCGTTGGTTATGCGGGAGATCATCTCGCCGCCGCGTTTATGCGTGAAGTAATCCAGCGAAAGCGAGTGGAACTTGGAATAAAGAAGCGACCGGATATCCCTTATCACTCTTTGTCCGAGATCGGACATAAGATAACTCTGCAGAAAGGTAAAAACCTCTTTGAGAAAAAAAAGCACAATGATGAAAACAGCCAGATAATTGAGCAGGGTCTGCTGAGGCATCCCGTTCAGCATCACGACGAAATCGGCCAGAAAACCCGGGACTTTTCCGGGCAAAATGATCTGTTTGTTCGTCATCACCTTATCCGCCAGCGGCACCATCATCGCCAGCGATACTCCGTCGAAAAGAGCGGAAATCGCCATGCAGAATACCGCCGCCGCAAAAAGCGCCCAGTAAGGTTTTACGAAACGAAACAGCCTTAAATAATCTCTCATATTGTTAAGAAAAACGCGGTTCCCCGGACTGATTCCTGGCAAGCCTTGGTAACCACCCTGCCTCTCCATTAAAGCAGGGTGTCCCCACAAGGGAACACTTGCCCAATTCCCCGCAAGAGCAGGGTGTTCCCCACAAGGGAACACTTGCCCAATTCCCCGCAAGGACAAGGTGTTATCCCGATTAGCTAAGGTATAACACACAAGTGTATACTTTCACACTGGTGAACACCTGCCTCTCCTTCAAGGGCAGGGTGTTCCCACAAGGAAACACTTGCCCAATTCCCCATAAGGGCAAGGTGTTATTCCTATTGGCTAAGGTATAACACACAAGTGTATACTTAGCCATCCGATTGGCTAAGGTATAACACACACCGGGTTAAAACCCGGGGATTTCTAGGCAAGGGGATTAAAAAACCGGGAAATGGTATCGTCCCCCGGCATCATCACGGACATATAGCTAAAATATACTAACACATTACCTTCCGGCTGTCGAGAAATAAAACCAAATAGAATTGGGGAGTAGGATATAGCCGATATGGGGTAAAAATAAGGCCTCAAAAACTAAAGAAAGTGAAGCCGAATATTTTTATCGAGTCCCCGCATATACTTCCGGCCTCGCGCACTGTTCTATCTTCCCGAACTCTATCTTATTCACTTATCGCCCCAAACTGCCCGTTCCGGACGGATGGAACTTTCCCCGCCGCGAAGGATAACGGCCGAAGCTCCTTTTCTCCTCGGCTTTCCCCCCGGCGGCAAAATACATTTGCCAAGAGAGCCCGTATTTGCTATGATAATGCTCGTCTTAACCGATAATGTCATAACACCGACCGCAGCGCCTTATAATGAAAAACACCTCTCCCAGAATACTGGTCGTCTCCGGAGAAGCATCCGGAGATATGTACGCAGCCGAGCTTATCAAAGAGATCCGCAAACATCTCCCTTCCACCCATTTCTACGGACTGGGAGGAGAGAAATCCAGGCTTGCCGGCATGGAAATCATCGCGGAAATGACCTCTCTCTCCGTAGTAGGCTTTGCGGAAGTATTACAAAAACTGCACAAAATCAAAGCCGTTTTCAATAAAATCCTCTCTGTCTCCTCCTCCCTGCGCCCGGATGCCGCCATACTTATAGACTACCCCGGGTTCAATCTAAGACTGGCGGCTAAACTGAAAAAAATCGGTATCCCGGTCATTTATTACGTCAGTCCGCAGATATGGGCGTGGGGAGCCGGCCGCATAAAAACCATCCGCCGCAACGTGGACATGATGATAGTCCTGTTCAATTTCGAGGAGAAAATATACAAAAAAGCGGATGTGCCGGTCTTTTTCTCCGGGCATCCTCTGGCGGGAATGGTCAAAACCGACCCTGTCAGAAAAGCCGCCTTTATCCAGCATAACCGCATACGCGAAGATCTTCCCATAGTTACGATTATGCCCGGATCGCGCCGGAAAGAAATCACGGCCCTGCTCACCCCGATGCTCGAATCCTGCGCGATATTGAACGAAATGCTGGCCGGCAAAGTACAGTTCCTCCTGCTGCAGGCCCCCGGCATACCTTTCAAGATGTTTCAGGACCGCGTTTACTCCTACGGGCTGGATATAAAGATACTCTACGGATACAATTATGAAGCTCTCGAGACAAGCGATTTCGCCCTGGTAGCCTCCGGCACAGCCGCCCTCGAGGCGGCGATACTGGAAGTCCCTATGGCTATAATGTACAAACTGTCATTCCTTACCTGGATGCTTCTGCGAATAATGCTGAAGATAAAATACGCGGGGATAGTAAACATTATCGCGGACAGGGAAATAGTAAAAGAATTCCTGCAATACGACATAAAACCGGAGCGCATTGCCGGATACGCCTACAATGTGCTTTCTAATCGAACCGCGGCCGCAGTGATTAAAAAAGAGTTGCGCAGCATAAAGGAAAGTTTGGGCTCTCAAGAAGCGATACCAAGAGCGGCGGAAGCGATCGCGGAACTTATAGATACAAAACGGGGGAAGAACGGTCTTCGAGAATAATCATGACAAAGCCCCCGCTGAATAACTATTTTCAGCGGGGGCTTTATATTATCCTGCCGGGAGCCGGAAAGTAAACTATAAGGACAATTTTCCCGCGGCTGCCGCGACGCAATCAAAAAAAAGTAATACCCGGTAACGGGAATTACGTTCAGCTTTTTGCTTTCCCTGCCGGAACAACGTTCACGAAAGTCCGCATTCTGCCGTGCGGCGTTTTCCTGCGTATGAAGCTTACTTTCCCGGGACAAAGGGCCATGATCGTGCCGATGCCTTTGGTATTCATCCCGGCTTTATAATGACTGAAACCGCGCACAAGTATCTGCCCGGTCTTCACGCTCTCTCCTCCGGAAACTTTGGTGCCTCTGTCTTTCTTTGGTGTTGCTTTTCCTCCAGCCATGTTGCTTTCTCCTTTTATCTTGCTTTAGCCCAAAGGGCCCTCGCCAGACCCATCAATTCTGCTTTCTCCAGCCGGACCCCGGCGCGGCACAATCCGTCCTCACGATTCTTCAATGACCAGACGACCTCCGCCCTGGTATAAAAAGGCTCGGCCTGTTCGGGGATTTGAAGCCATACCTCCAGCCGGGAATTAACCGACAGACTACTGCGTGAAGTCAATCCTATACCGTTTGCGCTGATATCGAAGGTTTCGCCGCTGCTTTCGTCGCTTGCCGTGGCCTCCAGAAACTTGAGAGGGAACCTCGCCTGCATCCGTTCAAAAACCCTCCTGTCGTCCATGGGGTTTCCTTTCTCCGTGGCTTTGACCTAATTGTATCAACTTATTTCATTTTAGCAAGTTTTATTTTACGAAATAAAACCGCTTGCAACAAATTGAGTTGCAGTTACTTGCGCCGGTAAGCCGCCTCCTTTCTTCTCTTGCCCCATTACCGACTTTTTATTACAAATAAATGTCCGTCCCGGAATTATAAATATCGCAAACCTTAGACACACCGGTGCTTATGAAACTTAATGGGAGCAGTGACAAAGACATCCCCTGCGAACAGGAAGAGGGAACGTTCTCCTCGCCGCAAAAGACTGCTTTGTGTTGTTCAACAGGCCTCCATCCTTGCGCAGAATCTACCCAGGGTGCAAGGACACGCGCTGCGTTTTCATCGAGTATTCCTACCGCGTTCCTTTCGCTGCTCCCTCCGTCCAGCGGGTCAAAAACTTCGGCTAAAACAGCCGGCGTTCCAATTGGATCAAAATCCTTAATAAGCTCATCGTTACCATTCCTTAACGCCCGGATAAGCTCTTTATCGACGGATTGTCGGCCAAGAATATGCACAACCATCGCGTCGATATCTCTTAATTCCTTTATTTTCCCTTGAGCCTCCATCAACTCGATCAAAAAGATAAACCCGAGCATCGACTGCGGTTCTCTCCGCGTGCGCAAAAGGGTAAAAATATTGATTATCGAAAACATCCTGTCCGCCATATGATACAGGCGGACAGCGTTTTGTATCAAAGCGGGGCTGATACAATTCAAAAGGAGCAACCGGATCATGCCGATAAAGGCCTCCGGCTGGTTGTATCCGGCACGCTCCGAGAGATAGAGGAAATCTTTTATTATCCCTTCTTTCTCGGTTTCAGCGAGACTGAATTTACGGGCTATTTCTCCGGCAGCCGCATAATTATCAGGTGATAATAAAGAAAAGATATTACGCCTATGGCTGGGATAGTTATGCTTAAAAGTTTCGATAGTGCTGTATAATGAAACGGCAATGGAAATTTTTCCCCCGGGAACCGGCCGATTTTCCACAAGCACCGCTCCGTCACGATACACAACGGAGTTAACCGGCATATAACGCAGGAAACTCAAATAATCCAGTAAAGTCCTGTTCTTGTTGTCCCCGGAAAGCGCCTCTTCCGGTAATATTATATGCACCGGCCTGTGCTTATTGAATACGGCATAAACGATGAATATCCCATAGGCCTTGAATATACAATCAAATAATTCTCCTCCCGTCAAAAAGACGGTTATGGGCGTTTCAGCGAAACGCGGGCATAATCTATCTACGAAGCCCCGTATCTCATCGACATTCGCATGGTAGATAATCCGGGGAATTCTCATACATTCGATTACGCAATCCCAGTCTTTTCCCCACGCGCCAAGAGCAGCTATCAATTCATCTTCCGCCGCGCGGTGTGATTTTTTATAATCCGCAACGGTAAATACGCCTATTACCTCTCCTATCCCGCTTCCCCCATCTGCCACAACCGTGCCGCCGTTAACAACCCGTGCCTTCATCATTTCCAAGCAAGGCGCGATATCGCTAAGTATTACATCCCCTTCATCGCATTCTCCGCCGTCGCTCTTTTGCCCTTTCCCTTTTCCCGCGAGTTGGGAATCGGGATGCGTTTCCTCCCTCTCAAACGCAACGGTTATGCCGAATTCCCGGGCGATAAAATCCTCGTACGGACTGGAGGATTTTTTTCCCGAACAACTAAATTTTTTCTTAGTCATAGTTACTAATATCTGCCTGTCTAAGACAAGCTTTCCCTCCCTTTTTTCCAGGATTCCTTCCCTCTTCCAGAACACGCTTAAGATCTTACCGGGACTGTATCGGGAATTTTTAAAAACCGATGCCGGGATCAGCCTCTTTAGGTATTTCTCATCAAATGCAAAAGGCCCTTTTTCCCATTGTTCCCGTATAATCCTCATTAGAACCGGGATCACATAGTTTTGAGTCGCGGGGAAACTCATGGCTGTATCTTTTGTCGAATCAGGCAAACAATAATAGGTAAACATATCTTTTTCCAGTATTCCGCGCCTCTTTAGGAAATCCTCGAAATTTTTATCAAAAACCCGTAATCCCCATTTACCTAAGGAAGAGGTGATCTTTCCGGCGTTAAGCTTGTTAAGCTTGTTTTTTATAAAATCGTATTTGCTTTGGGACTTACCGCTGATCTTAAAATATTCCATAACCATCCCCGAAGAAAAAGGATATCCCAATTCCCCGGATTTTACTCCCGCCAGGATTTCACATAAGAAATCCAGTGATCCTTCCGGCAAAACAGACAACCTTTCCCAGAATCTGTTTTCAATACCCCCAAACCGGCCGTTCTCTATTTCCGCAACCGGTACTTTATCCATACCTTTTAATTCTTGGTATAATATTATATCGGCCCGCAGCCGGAGCAATTGTCCATACGTACCCTCAAGCAGGGATTTGTAGAATCCATCGGTAGAAACATATTCGCATAACAGCATTTTTTCCGTTTCCAATTGCTCGACGATTTCTGCGGCTTTTTTCCTATCTCCCGCACAGCCGAGATGTGCTCGCACATCTTCCTCGGTAAAATCCATCTTCAGGAACATTCCGCCTCTTTCCGAGACAATAACCGCGCTTTGTTCGATTATCCAGCGTATTACGCTTTCCCGGCACACCGAATCCTTTGAATATACTTCATCTTCCATTAATCCCCACTCTGTGAATAATTTCCCGATAACCCCGATCGATTTCCCGAATACGTGCCTGTCCGAAAAGTATTTTTTATCCCCCGCGCGCGCCGCCGCCAACATCTCACGCATACTGACGGAAGATCCGCCGGTTATCTCGGCAATTCTTTTCAAAACAGAGGATTCCTGGGCGGATAACGGATGAGACCTTATGCCCGCGATAGTCAACCGTTTCCCGGCATCCTTCTCTTTAAAGAATTTCATAAAACCGATCAGCCGGTTAAACCCGCCGGACTCGCCGGATAAAATCATGGTTTGAAATTGATCCGTGACGGAATACCTCTTTTCTACAACCCCGTTCCTCTCAAGATTCTCCACTATCGCAAACACCGCGTTCCGCTCGGCGGGAGTGCGGTTCTCCGGGACAAATTGCTCAAGAATATCGTCAATGGTAAATACAGACCTTAACAAAACTTTTGTATCGCCCGAAATTGCCATACTGCTTTGCATAACCATCCATTTGATTAAATTTTCTTCACTCAAATCCTTATTTGCCCGGTCATCAGCGGCATCGGCCGTAAAACCTCCGGGAACCCATCCGCCGTCGCGTTCCCCTTCCGCTGCCCTTTTAAAAGCCGCCTTGCATCTTTCCAGCAAAATTTCTTCAAACGGAACATCGTCCGGATCGGAAGCAGCGGGTTCCGGATGCACCACCTGAAAGCCTCTTCTTTGGCCTGCCAAATGCTGTTCATCCCAATCATCAACCAGAATGGTCGTCTTTGGATCAAACGGAACATCTATGGGCTTACACATTATTTTCCCAAACCTGCAATTCGATAAGTTAA
>Ga0302250_1000118_pt1 | contig 115623 bp, 110 predicted proteins | sample AAG_RA_Asp_MG_FD_193536 | JGI IMG/M metagenome (GOLD analysis project Ga0302250, IMG submission 193536) | Enriched activated sludge microbial communities from anaerobic digester in WTTP, New Holstein, Wisconsin, United States - AAG_RA_Asp | ecosystem: Engineered > Bioreactor > Anaerobic >... | reverse complement strand
CCACCACCTGTTGTTATCGGTGACCACCGAGACCGGTCGCGGCGTTGCCGAGCATGATCAGCTGGCCGACCAGGTGATCTATTTCCCCTTTGATCTTGGCCCGGCGGTCCGTCGTGTGCTTGATTCGGTACATCCTCAGGTTGTCATCATCATGGAGACCGAGATCTGGCCGCTCTTTACCCAAGAGGCCAGCCGACGCGGTATCCCCCTCCTGTTGGCCAATGGTCGTATCTCTGACCGCTCCTCAGCTCGTTATCGCCGACTGGCCTGGTTTTTTCGCCCGGTGCTGGCCCGTTTTGCCTGTCTCGGCATGCAGACCGCTCTTGATCGGCAGCGGATTGTTGCAGCCGGTGCCCCATCTGAGCGTAGCCAGGTGCTGGGCAACCTCAAGTACGACATTCCCTGTGGTCCCGTGCCGTTTGATCAGCGCCTGATGCTGCGCAGGCAGTACGCCATAGCTGCTGACAACCTGGTGTTTACCGCTGCCAGCACCCACGCTGGCGAGGAACAGGCCGTTTTGAACGCATGGCGTGAATTGGCAGGGCAGCATCCCGATGCGCGCCTGGTACTGGTGCCGCGCCACCCTGAGCGGGCGGCTGAGGTGGCACGGCTGGCGGAACAGTTCGGTTTCAAAGCGCGCCGTCGTACCGAACTTGTGGTCGACAGGCTGCTGGCGGCAGACGAGCTGCTGCTGGTGGACACGGTGGGGGAGCTGACCAACATCTATCACCTGTCCGATGTTGTCTTTGTTGGCGGCAGCCTGGTGCCAAACGGTGGTCATAACCTGCTCGAGCCTGCAGCCTGCGGCGTTCCCAGTTTGTTCGGACCCCATATGAATAATTTCAAGGAGGTGGCCGCCCTTGCCCTACAGTACGGTTCCGGGGTACAGGTTGCTGATCAGGCGGAACTGCAGGCGGCGCTCAACGACTTCCTGATCAGTTCAGAGCTGCGCCAGGTGATCGGCGCCAACGGTCTCAAGATGATGCGCGCCGCCGGCGGCGCCACCCAACGTTACCTCGATACAGTGGCCCAGGTGCTTGCGCCGTGAGTCACGTGTCTCGCTATGCCACCGAACTGTGGCACGGTCAGCGCAGCGGGTTGCTGGAACGGCTGCTGACGTCCGTGTTGTTGCTGCCGTCATGCGTCTATGGCCTTGTCATGTGGCTGCGGGCCTGGTGTTACAGACGCGGTGTGTGTAAGGCGCGGCGGCTGCCGCGGCCGGTGATCTCGGTGGGCAATCTCACCGTGGGCGGCACCGGCAAGACACCGGTCACCGCCTGGATCGCCCTTCAGCTTCTGGAACAGGGATTGAAGGTGGCGGTCCTCTCGCGCGGCTATGGCGGCTCTCTGGAAGGTCAGGTGGCAGTAGTTGCCGATGGTCGGAAGCTGCTACTGACGCCGGATCAATGCGGCGATGAGCCCTATCTGCTGGCCAGTACCATTCCGGGCCTGATGGTGGTGATCGGTAGTGACCGCTACCGGGCTGGACAGCTGGCAATCGAGCGTCTTAGTCCGGACGTCATTCTGCTGGACGATGGCTATCAGCATATGCGCCTGCATCGCGATCTCAACATCCTCTTGATGGATTGTCGCCGCCCACTGGGCAATGGCCGCGTGCTGCCGGCCGGACCGCTGCGCGAACCTGCTTCAGCCCGCCAACGTGCAAACGTGGTTGTCTATACCCGTTGTGCTGCCGCAGACGCGCCTGCTGCCTTCGATCACCAGCTCCCGCAGTGTTTTGCCCGCCATCGGATCGCCTCCTTCCACCGGCTGAGTGATGATGCAGAGCTACGGCCAGAGCAGTTGCAGGTGGGCAAGGTAGCTGCCTTTGCCGGTATCGCCGATCCTCAGGGTTTTTTTGATGGGCTGCGCCAACGAGGGATCGAACTGTCGGCAACCTTGGTGCTGGCCGACCATGAAGCATACGGTGCGACGACACAGACACAGGTGGAGGCGTTGTTGCAGCAGACGACCGCTGAATGGCTGCTCACCACTGAAAAAGATGGGGTCAAGCTGCGACAGCTTGCACCTGACTGGCTGCCCCGGGTTGTCACGGCACGGCTGGAACTGGTCTTTGACGATGACAGTGCGCTCAGAGAGGCTGTCGCTACAGTTGCTTTCAAAGCAACGTCGTCGGTGCTATAGTGCGCCTCACTGTCTTATGACTCAAGCTTATCAGGAGTAAGGGCCTGTCATGGCTAAGATACTTGTCACCGGCGCAGCCGGTTTTATCGGCTTCTATGTCTGCCAACGCCTGCTTGAGAGCGGCGAGCAGGTGGTCGGTCTCGACAATCTGAACGACTACTATCAGGTCTCGCTTAAGCAGGCCCGTCTCAATCGGCTGACCGGCCATACCAATTTCCGGTTTGTGCGCGCCGCCCTTGAGGACCGTGCCGCTCTTGAGGCTTTGTTTGCGGCAGAACCGTTCTATCGGGTGATCCATCTGGCGGCCCAGGCCGGTGTCCGTTACTCACTGGAGAACCCCCACGCCTATGTAGACAGCAACCTGAGCGGCTTTTTGAACATCCTGGAGGGCTGTCGCCGGCAGCAGGTCAGGCATCTGGTGTATGCCTCCTCCAGCTCGGTCTACGGCGCCAACACGGCCATGCCGTTTTCCGTGCATCATAACGTCGACCACCCGGTTTCCCTGTACGCCGCCACCAAAAAGGCCAACGAGCTGATGGCCCACAGCTATGCCGCCACCTATGGCCTGCCCTGTACCGGACTGCGTTTCTTTACCGTCTATGGCCCCTGGGGACGCCCCGACATGGCCTATTTCTCCTTCACCAAGGCCATCCTGGAGGGGCGACCGATCAACGTCTTCAACCAGGGCAAGATGCAGCGCGACTTTACCTACATCGATGACATTGTCGAAGGGGTGCTGCGGGTTGCCGACCGGTCGCCGAGCAGTGATCCAGCATGGCGTGGCGATCGGCCTGACGCCGGTAGCAGCTTTGCCCCCTGGCGTGTCTATAACATCGGCAACAACCAGCCGGTGGAGCTGCTGCGCTTTATCGAGGTGCTTGAGCAGTGCCTGGGTACAAAGGCCCAGAAGAACTTCTTGCCGATGCAGCCGGGCGACGTGCCGGCCACCTTTGCCGATCTGGATGACCTGACGGCCGACACCGGTTTCAGGCCCTCCACCAGCATCGAAGAGGGGCTGGGCAGGTTTGTGGCGTGGTATCGAAGCTACTATAAAAATTAAGAATTCAGTGTTGGCAGTCAAAACAATTTGAAGAAGAGGTCAACGCCCATGTTGCGTGGTCAGTCAATATTGATAACCGGTGGAACCGGTTCATTCGGAAATACCTTTGTCCCGATGACGCTGGAAAAACACAATCCGAAGAAAATCATCATTTATTCCCGCGACGAGATGAAGCAGTGGGAGATGGCCAAGAAGTTTCAGGGCGATTCTCGGGTACGCTTTTTTATCGGTGATGTCCGTGACAAGGATCGTCTCTATCGCGCTCTGGACGGCGTTGATTATGTCGTGCATGCCGCCGCCACCAAGATCGTACCCACTGCCGAGTACAACCCGTTCGAATGCGTCAAGACCAACATCAACGGTGCCATGAATCTGATCGATGCCTGTATTGATAAGAAGGTCAGGCGCGTGGTCGCTTTGTCTACCGACAAGGCCAGCAGTCCGATCAACCTGTATGGCGCCACCAAATTGGCTTCGGATAAGCTGTTTGTGGCCGGCAACTCCTACTCGGGCAGCCATGATACCCGCTTTGCTGTGGTGCGCTACGGCAACGTCATGGGGTCGCGCGGGTCGGTAATCCCGTTTTTCCTCTCGATCAGGGAATCAGGCGTGCTGCCGATAACCGACGAGCGGATGACCCGCTTCATGATCTCCCTGGAGCAGGGGGTAGAACTGGTCTGGCATGCCTTTGACGATATGGTCGGGGGGGAAGTCTACGTCAAGAAGATCCCTTCCATGAAGATGACGGATCTGGCCCGCGCCGTGGCGCCCGAGGCAAAGCTTGAGTTCGTTGGTATCCGACCAGGTGAGAAGTTGCATGAGCAGATGATTGCTGTTGAGGAATCGTTATCAACCTACGAATATCCGCATCACTACAAGATTTTGCCGACCATTCATAACTGGGATGCCTGCGAGAAGCGGATTAAAGATGGCGTAAAGGTCAAGGAGGGCTTCAGTTACACCAGCGACAACAACCCGGACTGGATGACCATCCCGCAGTTGCAGGCCTGGATCGATAGCAACTGGGCCAAGATCGGGAGCATCTGAGATGATCCCTTACGGCAGACAGGAAATCACCCGGGCTGATATCGAGGCTGTCGTTGCGGTACTCCGTTCCGATTTTCTGACCCAGGGGCCGATGGTGCCCCGCTTTGAGCAGGCTGTTGCTGCCTATTGCGGCGCAGCCCATGCTGTGGCGGTCAACAGCGCTACTTCGGCCTTGCATATCGCCTGTCTGGCATTGGGTTTGGGGCCTGGCGACCGACTCTGGACCAGCCCGATCACCTTTGTGGCCTCGGCCAACTGCGGTTTGTATTGTGGTGCCCAGGTGGATTTTGTCGATATCGATCCCCGTAGCTACAACATCTCTGTCGCAGCGTTGGAGCAAAAGCTGATAGCTGCGGAACGGGACGGAACATTGCCAAAGGTGCTGGTGGCGGTACACCTGTGCGGTCAGCCCTGTGAGATGGCGGCAATCCAGGCACTGTCGCAACGCTACGGGTTCAGGATCATCGAGGATGCCTCCCACGCCATTGGCGGCAAATATAAGGGAGAGCCGATCGGTAACTGCCGCTATAGCGACATAACCGTTTTCAGTTTTCATCCGGTCAAGATCATCACCACTGCCGAAGGCGGCATGGCATTGACCAATGATGCCGCATTGGCTGAACGCATGGAGCTTTTGCGCAGTCACGGCATCACCCGTGACCCGGCCCTGATGACCCACGAGCCGGATGGCCCTTGGTACTATCAGCAGGTGGACCTCGGCTTCAATTATCGTATGACTGATCTGCAGGCCGCACTGGGGGTAAGCCAACTGGAGCGGTTGGACCGCTATGTGCAGCGTCGCCATGAACTGGCCCAGCGTTACAACCAGCTGCTGCAACCGTTACCGTTGACGCCTCCCTGGCAACACCCGGACAGCTATTCCGGGCTGCATCTGTATGTCATTCGCCTGCAGCTGGACAGCGGTGCCCGGAGCCACCGACAGGTATTTGAAAGGTTACGGGCTCTGGGGATCGGCGTGAACCTCCACTACATCCCGGTGCATACCCAACCGTACTACCGGCAGCTTGGTTTCACTCACGGTGATTTTCCTGAGGCCGAACGCTACTACGCCGAGGCGATCAGTCTGCCGCTTTACGCCACCATGACCGAGCAGCAGCAGGATCAGGTGGTGGCCGCCTTGGCAGAGGCCTTGGCATGAATATCGCGGTCATCCCGGCACGGGGCGGCAGTAAGCGGATTCCGCACAAGAACATCAAACCGTTCTGCGGCAAGCCGATGATCGCCTGGTCCATCGAGGCGGCTCTGCAGAGCGGATGTTTTGACCAGGTGCTGGTATCAACCGATGACAAGGAGATAGCTGACGTGGCTCGACAATGCGGCGCAGACGTGCCCTTTGTGCGGCCGCCAGAGTTGTCGGACGACCATACCGGCACCATTCCTGTGATCGCCCATGCCATTGAGCAGTTGACCAGTCAGGGGGCAGCGCCGCACCAGGTTTGCTGCATCTATGCCACTGCGCCATTCATCACTCCTGATGACATCCGGCGTGGGCTTGAGCTCCTTCAGGCTAGCCAGTGCGACTACGCCTTCTCCGTCACCAGCTACCCCTTCCCGATTCAAAGGGCGATACGGATTACGCAGTCCGGCAGGATTGAGATGTTTCACCCGGAGCTGTTCTCTGTTCGCTCCCAGGACCTTGAAGAGGCCTATCACGATGCAGGCCAGTTCTACTGGGGCCGGGCCGTTGCCTGGCAGCAGGGGAAAACGATCTTCTCCCCGCAGGCCGTACCGGTAATCTTGCCGCGGCATCAGGTCCAGGACATCGACACGCCGGAGGACTGGCTGCGTGCCGAATTGATGTTCAAGGCATGGAGAGATCAAGCATGACAATTGTCATCCGAGTCGATGCCTCGCTTCAGATCGGCAGCGGCCATGTCATGCGTTGCCTGACCCTGGCGGACGAACTGCGCAGCCGGGGTGCCGAAGTGCACTTCATCTCTCGTGAACATCCCGGTCACCTGTGTGCATTGGTTGAAGAACGGGGCTATCCACTTCGCCGCCTGGTGGCGCCGACCTCCGCCGGGTATCATGCGTCAGCCGGCGATACTCACCATGCAGCCTGGCTGGCGGTGCCCTGGCAACAGGATGCCGAAGAAACGGTTGCCGCGCTGCCCTCCGCTGGTGTGGAGTGGCTGATTATTGACCACTACGCCCTTGACCGGCGCTGGGAGGGACAGTTACGCACCCATGTCGGCAAGATCATGGTGATTGACGACCTGGCCGACCGTCCCCATGACTGCGATCTGTTGCTGGATCAAAACCTTTATCGGGATTTAGAGTCACGCTATAGCGATCTGGTGCCGGTTGCCTGTCAGAGGCTGTTGGGGCCGCGCTATGCCTTGCTGCGGCCTGAGTTTGCCCTGGCCCGCAAGCAGTTGCGTCAGCGCGATGGTCAGGTGCGTCGGATACTGGTGTTCTTTGGTGGCGTGGATCCATCCAATGAGACGGCCAAGGCGCTTCAGGCATTCATTGCATTGAACCTGCAGGGGGTGGCTGTGGATGTTGTGGTCGGCGGGGGTAATCTGCACAAGGGCGAGATTCATGCCCTTTGTGAGACCAATGGCTTCGGCTATTACTGTCAGGTCAGCACCATGGCGGAACTGATGGCCGCCGCAGATCTGGCGATCGGTGGCGGCGGTACCGCTACTTGGGAACGATGTGCTGTGGGGTTGCCGTCAGTGGTACTGGTGCTTGCCGATAATCAGCGTGAGCTGGCGCAGTACGGCGCTCAGTCAGGTTTTTGTTTCTCGTTGGGGGATGCATCAGACGTTTCTACCGATAAGATTGGCTTAGCAGTCAGCTTTGCCCTGCGTTCTCCTGATACCCTGCGCCACCTCGTTGAACAGTGTCTGGCAACGGTCGATGGCCGGGGCTGCAGCCGGGTTGCAACACTGCTGCTGCCACCGCCGATCGTAATCCGGCGAGCTGTGCTGGAGGACTGCGATGCGATCTATGAGTGGCGAAATGCGGAAGAGACGCGGCGCTACATCTTCGACGCGCAACCGATACCGCTGGAGGTACACCGGCAGTGGTACCGCAAAACCCTCGACAATCCGCATCGCGTACTGTTGATTGGCGAGCTTGACGGTAAGCCGATCGGGGTGCTCCGTTATGATCTTGCTGCTACAGAGGCGCTGATCTCGGTGTATCTGGTGCCGGGCACTCAGGGGCAGGGGGTCGGTACAGAGTTGATCCGTAGTGGTTCCCGCTGGCTGCGTCAGCAGCTTCCCGAGATCGCCACAATCAAGGCAGAAATCTTTCGCGAGAATGTCGCCTCACTACGCGCCTTTGTGGCAGCCGGCTATAACGAACATCACTTGGTTTTCCATGACTGCCTGCATGACTAAGGGGAACACCATGCGTATTGCTGACAGAACAGTTGGAGTCGGGCACCGCCCCTTCGTGATAGCAGAGATGTCCGGCAACCATAACCAGTCCCTGGAGCGGGCCCTTGAGATTGTGGATGCCGCTGCGGCAAGCGGTGCCCATGCTCTCAAGCTGCAGACCTATACCGCCGACACCATGACCCTTGATTTGGATGTACGGGAATTTTTTATCTCCGATCCGAATAGTCTGTGGCAAGGCACCTCGCTCTATAAGCTGTACCAGGAGGCCCACACCCCCTGGGAGTGGCACAGGCCGATCTTTGATCGCTGCCGCGAAAAGGGGCTGATCTACCTGAGCACCCCCTTTGACGACAGTTCGGTTGACTTTCTGGAGTCACTGGAGGTTCCCTGTTACAAGATCGCCTCCTTTGAAAATACGGACTTGCCGCTGATTCGCAGGGTGGCGGCCACGGGCAAGCCGTTGATCATTTCCACCGGCATGGCAACTGTGGCCGAGCTTGACGAAACGGTACGGACAGCACGACAGGCCGGCTGCCGAGACCTGATTCTGCTGAAATGTACCAGCACCTATCCGGCTACGCCGGAAAACACCAACATCCTGACCATCCCCCACCTACGGCAGCTCTTCGATTGTGAGGTGGGACTTTCCGATCATACCATGGGGGTAGGGGTGTCGGTTGCTGCCGTGGCCCTGGGGGCAACCGTGATTGAGAAGCACTTCACCCTGCGACGTGCCGACGGAGGGGTTGATTCCAGCTTCTCACTGGAGCCCGCGGAGATGCGTCAACTGGTGCTGGAGATCGAACGGGCCTGGCAGTCCCTCGGTACGGTCAGTTACGGCCCCACCGAAAAGGAGCGCAAGTCGCTGGTATTCAGGCGTTCATTGTACGTGGTGCAGGATATGCAAGCCGGAGACGAGTTTACTGCTGACAATGTGCGCGCGATACGACCGGGTCTCGGGCTGCCTACCAAGTATATAAGTGCCTTTTTAGGCAAGGTGGTGAGTCGTCCGATTAAAAAAGGTACTCCGTTAGGCTGGGATTTACTTGACTAATAACCGGCACAACATAGTCAATCTCTTCATGGTGTACTCACCGCTTCACTGCCTCTGCGCCGAATTAATCGTCAAGCACTTCGAGGCAGAGGCCCGTAATATTGTTTTTTACATCAGGCCAACCCTTAAGGGTTATTTGAATCCAGAGCTATGGACCGCCACTGAATATCACCCCTGGCCGAGGTTTGACCCTGAACCAGGCTTTATGGGGCGGGTTCGCAGGACCAAAAGTAACCTGGAGATGGTTGCCGGCTATTGCCATGATGCTGACCAGATTCGGCTACATGCAACGGTTATCGACACCGAGTCCATAAATTACCATATCAACTACCTACGGAGGCGTTTTCCTCAAGCCGATTTTCGAGTGCGCCTCTTCCCAGATGGCACCATGAATCTCAAAAGGCATCCGCAGGGGGTTGTACATGAAAATCTTAAACGCTTCCGGGCGGTGCGGCGTCTGCTGGATTCGGAACTGCACTACTACCGCTTCAGGGGAGACAGGACCGGGGCCGATGACCGCATAGTGGACAGAATATACACCCTTCCAGGCTTCCCGCACGAGTATGACACAGGCAAGGTAGTCGAATTACCCCCCTTTATGCAGGGCAGGCCGGTACACAAAACTGATGAAGTGCTTAAGCGTGCCCTTGTGGTTGGGCAACCCCTGATTGTGTACGGAGGCATGTCAAAGAAGGGCGTTAAGCAGGTGACTCAGGCCATCTATGAGTATCTCCGGGCCCAGGGTATTGAAGAGATCTATTACAAATCTCATCCTCGAGACAAAACACGTGAATATGCGCTCGATGAATATCAGGAATTGCTACTAGAAGAACCCTTGGAGCAGCATCTGGCCCACTGTGCCTATGGTGTTGTCATCGGTGTTTGCAGTACAGCGTTGCTTACCAGCCGGATGGTGCTACCCGAATGGTGCGACGTTGTCTCTTGTGGCATGAATCTGATGTTGTTTAAAAATAAACAGGAACGCTTAAGGTATCAAAAAACATTTAATCAGCTGTCAGTAAAGACGATCGATGCGTAAGTATTCAGATTACGAGTGTCTTGATCATGCAGATTTTACACAAGCAGGAGTCGCCATATGAAACGGGTTGTTGTCTGGGGCTGGCATTCCCCCAGTGGGCTAAGCGTCATTAAAAGGCTGCAGGAACGGCAACAGATCGAGGTGATTGCCTGGGTTGGCAAGGCACAGGAGTGTACCCATGATTTAAACGAATTCCTGCACCAGTTCGGTCTGGGCGACCATGGTTACAGCGGAGCTGCGGCGCCCTATTATGATCAGATATACCCCTGCCTGCCTCGTTTTTTGGAACTGTTCTCGCGAGTTTCCTTTTCCATGGGGCGCAGTTTCCAGGAGATGCTGCACATTTTTAACGGCTACTGCGACTACATTGCCGCCATGTATCGTGATAACCGGGTTGATGCTGTTCTTTTTAACAATATTCCGCATTTTGGTGTTGATACTTTGCTCTATGAGATAGCGCAGGCAATGGGGATCAAAACGGTTCTCACCTATCAGTCGCTGGTGCCGAATCGTTTTTTTTATGTTGATCGGGTGGAGGATTTTGGTCTCTTCACGGATCCGCTGCCATCCACGGAGTTGCCGTTTCAGTCGATTGAACCTGGCTTTAGAAAACCGCTTTTCTACATGCGGAACGCCAGTCAGAAGCGCGAGTATTGCCTGCTTAGTCTGTTCAATAATCTGCTGCGCATGGTGGTGTTGAAAAAAAACAAGCCGATGACCCTGGCAGGTGCCCTCCACAAGTATCAGGTCTGTCGAGAGTATGGTCGTTACGCATCTGGAATGCAGCAACATGCGCCAGACCTTGCCGCAAACTTTGTATATTTTCCGTTACAGCTGCAGCCTGAACTCACCACCGCTGCCCTGGGTGGGATGTATGCTGACCAGCTCTTGGCGATTGAGCACTTGAGTGAAATGCTTCCCGATGACTGGAAGATCTATGTCAAGGAAAACCCGAAGCAGACCCGCAGGCAGCGAGATGCACTGTTCTTCCAGCGTTTGGCAAGGGTAAAAAAAGCTCAGTATATCCCCGCAACCTATGACACCTATGCCTTGCTTGAGCATAGCCGTTTTGTTTCGGCGGTCACCGGTACGGTCGGTTGGGAGGCCATTTCAGGCGGCAAAAACAGTTTGGTTTTCGGAAAGGCCTGGTACCGGACGCTTCCCGGTGTGTTTCAGTATCAGGACAAGCCAAGCCTGCAGGAAATACTGGCGTACCGTATCGAGCATCACGAGCTTGAAGCCCTCTATAATGAGTTGATGGCAAAGACGGTTGAAGGGGTAATGGATCCGGTCTATCAGGCTATCGTGCCGGATTACGATGAAAGCAGGAATGTTGATTGTTTGGAGACATTCTTGCGACAGGCTTTGGGGCTGCGATAGTTTATTATGTAGTGCCTCTAAAGTGTGTCTTACACATTGAAAACCCCTTGTCGGATGGTGGATGGAGCGAGTGTCCTCAAAAATTCTGATCATTAGAACCAGTGCTATCGGCGATGTGGTGATGGCATCTCCCCTCGCCGCCGCCTTGCGCAATACGTATCCCGAGGCGCACATTGCTTGGCTGGTGGAGCCGGGCATTCATGAATTGCTGCTTGGTGACCCCTGTCTGGATGAGCTGATTCTCTGGCCAAAGCGTGAATGGCGTCAGCTTTTGAAGGCACGTCGTTTTGTTGAGCTTGTTCGGCGCATACGGGCCTTTCGTGCCATGCTGCGTGCGCGGCAGTTTGACATGGTGCTGGATCTGCAGGGGTTATTGAAAAGTGGGCTGCTCGCCTGGCTGACCGGCGCGCCCCGTCGTGTCGGTCTGGGTTCCAAGGAGGGCAGCCAGTGGTTGATGACCGAGCGCTACCTGCGGGGAGGCGACCATCAGCGGATCAGTTCCGAATATCTTTTCCTTGCCCAAAAGCTTGGGCTGCAGTGCGATGGCTTTCTGCCGCGGATGGTCGTTGCTGCTGATGCTGAAGATCGGGCGTTGAAGCTTTTGGCTGACCTGCAGCTGCAACCCGGCACGTATGCCGTGTTTGCTCCGTTTACCACCCGACCTCAGAAGCATTGGTTTGAAGAGTCATGGCGGGATTTGGCAGCGTTGCTTGTGGAGCAGACCGGTTTAACTCCCCTGTTACTCGGTGGGCCCGATGATCGTGCTGCAGCCGCGCAGATCGTTGGTGAGGACAGGCGTTGTGTCAGTCTGGTGGGGAGTACCCATCTGCCGGAAGCTGCCGCCCTGATCAAGCATGCGGCCCTGCTGGTCGGTGTTGATACTGGGCTCACCCATATGGGGATTGCGTTGAACCGGCCGACAGTGGCCATATTTGGTTCGACCTGCCCCTATCTTGCCACCTGTCGGACGAACGCGCAGGTGCTCTGGCTGGGCAAAGCGTGCTCTCCCTGCCGTCGTAATCCGACCTGTGACGGGGCATATCCCTGTCTGCGGGAGATCTTGCCAGAGCTGGTGCTCGAGACTGCACTCAAGGTGCTGGAGAATGCATCATGAAAAGCCTTCATATTGAAATGGGCCGCCACCGTCTGGGGGGCACCATGCAGGTCTATTACCTGCTGCGGGGTCTTGTCGAACGGGGTGAGGCTGTAACGCTGGTCTGTCCGGCTGGTTGCCCGCTGCAGGAGTTAGCGCTCCAGGCAGGGGTTACCGTGCGAGCGTTTGCGTATGCCGGGGATATGGATCTGCGCTTTGTGCCCTGGTTGTATCGACTGATCCGCTCAGAACAGCCCGACATCATACATATCCACAGCCGTCGCGGAGCCGACACGCTGGGGCTCGCTGCTGCCAAGCTGGCAGGTTGTGGCAAGATCGTGCTGTCGCGTCGTGTTGATGACCCGGTGAGACCGGGCTGGCTTGCCCGGCTGCGGTTTGTGTCCTTGCCTGACCGTGTGGTTACGGTTTCAAAAGGGATTGCAAGGGTGCTGGAATCTGCCGGTGTACCGGCCAGCAAGATTCGTCAGGTTTATAGTGCTGTAGAAGCAGCTGCCTATGACTCGCCGCTCGACGTGCAGGCGGCCCGGCAACGGCTTGACCTGCCGCTTGACGTGCCGGTGCTGGTGGTCGTCGCCCAGCTTATTGAGCGGAAGGGGCATCGCTATTTGCTGCAGGCCCTTCACCAGATTCTGGCGGTACATCCAACAACCCGCGTGCTTTTTGTGGGGGAAGGCGCAGAAGCCGCCAGCCTGCAAGCCCAGGTTGCCGAGCTGGGACTTGAAGAGACGGTCCGTTTTCTCGGCTATCGCAATGACATCGGCGATATTCTACGAGCAAGTGATATCCTTGTTCACCCGGCCACCATGGAGGGGTTTGCGAACGTTGCCATGCAGGCCATGGCCGCAGGAATTCCGGTGGTTTCTTCAGATGTTGGCGGCATGTCCGAATCCGTACAGCATGAAGTATGCGGATTGCTGGTGCCGCCACGGGATCCTGATGCTCTTGCTGTTTCGATACTGCGGCTGCTGAATGATGCTGTCTTGCGCAGTCAATTTGGCGATCGTGGGAAGGAAATCGTCACAAGCACCTTTACCCCCGATGCAATGATCGAGGGGAATCTTCAAATCTACCGGGAGTTGCTTGATGAATTGTAGTCAGGCTGAACAAGCTGCGCCCAGAGTTGTAAACCTGTACTTCGTCGCATCACCGCTTCAGTACCTTGCGGCGCAAGCGATTGCACGTGAAATCGAGACCGGCGGACGGCACCTGCTTATTTACTACAAGGCTGGGGTCGCCCCGCTGGTAGTTCACGATGATTGGGACGCTGTCTTTTACATGCCCTGGCCACGATTCAACCCTCTGCCAGGGCGATTCGGCCGGTTACGGCGTCTGCTGGAAAACATCGAAGTGATCAGTGGGCTGGTCGGTAGTTGCGATATTCTGAACATACACAGTGCCGTTTTTGATACTGAGGCAACCAATTACTTCCTGCGTGCCCTGCCTAAGGCCTGTGGTGCAACGCAGATGCACGCCCGTATTCTGCCTGATGGCTTGATCAATATCCGGCTTTATCCTCTAAGCCGCCTTGATTGCGCATTACAGTATCTCAGAAAGTTTCGTCAATTGGTGGATTCCCGGCTCGACTACTGGTGTTTCAGCGGCGACCGTATCGGCTCTGAGGCCCCGTTTTGTGATCGGATCTATGTCATTGAAGGACTACCACACGAGTATCCCCGCGAAAAGGTAATGGTGCTGCCACCGCTTTTTGCACCGAATAAGTCAGACAAAAGCGTGGGCCACAAACGTGCCTTGGTGATTGGTCAGCCATTGGTGGGGGCCGGACTCATGAACCGTTCTGATCTTGAAGCTGTCAGCCAGGAGATTCATGACTGGCTCGGTAATAGCGGCTACGACCAGATTGATTATAAAGGTCACCCTAAAGATCCGAATTCAGAGCTCTGCTGTGAGGGATACGACTTGCTGGATTTGACTGAACCCCTAGAGACTTGGATGGCAAAAACACACTATGATGCGGTATTAGGGGTGCGATCATCCGCCTTGCTGTTTGCCCGCCAAGTGTACGCAGCTGATGTACCAGTTTTGGCCTTTGGTTGGAACAGAATAAGATTCAAATCAGAGGGTGAGGCTCTCGATATGAAAAAAGCTTTTACCTCTTGTAACGTCCATATTCAAGACTGAAACCAGTTGATAGAAAGGGTATGTTGTGTTCGAATTTAATGAACTTAAGCCAAAGATTCCGTTTATAAATTCTTATTTGTTGGCAGCAGTCTTTTTTTTCGTACCGATCAAAATCGGTCCTGCCTATATTTTGAGTGGCCTCATATTGCTGCTGTGGTTGCTGGAAGGTAATCTGCGGCAGAAGTGGGAATCATTATCCCGACAACCGTTAACCTGGATTTTCTGGCTTTACTTCTTGCTACCCTTTATAAGCCTGCTCTGGAGTTCTGATCTCGCGTGGGGGCTCAAAATGGCGAAGCGAGGAATATTTTTCTTTTTGTTTCCTCTCTTTGTCTCGGTAACTCGCAAGGAACATATAAATTTATATATAAGTACTTTTATCGCTTCGGTTGGAATAACAGAGCTTTTGTCATACTATAATTGGTTTCAGATACATTACTTTACCGGATTGCCCGAAGGTATCAGAAGTGGAAATAATAATTGGCAAATCGCGCCATTTGTCAGCCACATCATGTATAACCCTATTCTTGCATTTTGTGCCTATCTATTAGGACACGCAGTGTTGTTTGAAAAGTTGAAAGTTTATAAAAAATATATTTATTGGCTTTTTTTAGTTACGATAAGCATCAATATGCTGATATCAGGTGGTAGATCTGGTCAGGTTGGTTTTTTTGTCATGATTGGTTTGTTGGTTTTTCAGCGTTTTGCACGACGCCCAGTAATTGCGGCTTTTGTCTCTGTAGGCGTTTGTGTGATTGTTTTCACAATCGCTTATCAGACGAGCGATCTGTTCATGCAGCGTACCGATTTAGCTGTGCATGAAGTGTTGAACTATAAGCAGGCTGTTAATTCGTCAGTTGGCTTGCGTATCAACATGTATGTGAATACATTTAAAATGTTTTTAAATTCACCTTTTTTTGGCGTTGGTGTCGGTGACTTCCCGGCGGAATATGTGAGGATCAATAAACAGTACAGTCCGCAGTGGGCTACGGTATTTAACCCCCACAACCAGTACTTGTTTGCCTTGTCCACAACGGGGGTGGTGGGTGGGGCTGTACTAATCTGTATTTTGTTTTTACCGCCTTACCTGGCAAGAACACAACGTGACGATTGGTCGCGGGTACGGGTTGCCTTGCCGGTTCTCTTTGCGATCATTTGCCTCGGTGAGTCCTATCTGTGGCGTTCGAATACAAGCCTGCTGTTTATCCTGTTTACCGCCGTGTTATATCTGGATCTGCCCGCTTCGAAACGTCAAGCAGCACTCTTATCAAATTAGTGGGTTTGGGGAAGCGGCATGTATAATGACAATGGCAAAAGACTCTGGCACTTGTACGTGCTGGTACTGATAGCATTAGTCGTTCTGTTTGTTTTCAGTACAACACTTGATGACACCACCCGGAAATCTCTGCTCAGCGAAGACGGTCCGGTGGAGATCGCCTCCGCCGCACTGTACTTCGTTTGTTGCGCTTATGCCCTTATCCGTGGTGGCGGCGCATTTCTGAAAAAGTACCCCTATTCCATCGTGATCCCATTGCTGTTCGGTATGCGCGAGCTGGATTTCGACAAGCGCTTTACGACGATTGGCGTGTTAAAAAGCAAGTTTTATGTGAGTCCGCAGGAGCCGCTGCAGACCAAACTGATTGTGATCGCGCTTGGCCTGGCCGTGATCGTGTTGATCGTGATGATGGTCAAAACCCATCTGAAAGGCCTTTGGGAGTCGCTGCGTTCAGGCGGTGCCCTGGGGTGGGGCGTGGTACTGGTGCTGGCGATGCTGGTTGTCTCCAAGAGCCTTGACGGACTTGAGCGTAAGTGTACGTCCATCGGTCTGTCAGTGTCCCCTCTGATCGCCAAATACAGTTCGGTGGCTGAGGAGATCATTGAGCTGGGTATTCCGGTGATCATGCTGGTGCTTTTCAGCCATTACTTCAGCCAGCAAGAACAGATTGACTCACAGCAGTAGCTGGGGTGCTGATGGCTGATGCTTTGAATCAAACCATCTTTTCACGGACCTCGTTGCTGTTGGGCGATGACACCTTTAACAGCCTTGACTCTGCCCGCGTCCTGCTGGTGGGCGTGGGTGGTGTGGGCAGTTACGCTGCCGAGGCGCTGGTGCGGGCCGGTGTCGGCAATCTGACCCTGATCGATGGCGATGTTGTGCAACCCAGCAATATTAACCGTCAACTGCACGCGCTGACCACCACCATCGGGCTGCCGAAGGTGGCAGTGATGGCCGAGCGCCTGCAGCTGATTAATCCCGCGCTTCATGTTTCCCCCCAGCAGCTCGTTGTAACTCCGGAAGACATTCCGCAGCTGCTGGCTGAAGCCTTTGATCTGGTATTGGACGCCATTGATTCCTTTGACGCTAAGCTCGCTCTGATCAGCGGTTGTGTCGAGCGAGGTATTCCGGTGATTGCCAGCATGGGGGCCGCCGGCAAGCTTGACCCGGCAAGGATTCGTTGTGCGGATCTGGCTGAGAGTCAGGGCTGCCGCTTGGCCCGCAAGCTGCGTAAGCTGCTGCGACGGGAGGGAGTAACGAGCGGTGTGCGGGTGATCTACTCCGATGAAGCCTTTGCCAGTCATGGATTCGGTGAAAAGGAACCGGAAGGTGATGCACGACGGCCCATGGCCAGTATCTCGTATCTGCCGGCCATGTTCGGCCTGCAGATGGCTGCTGAGGCGGTGCGGCTACTTATCAAAAAAAACGATCTGCCGACTTGAACAATTCCTATTTGCCGGTATAACCCTACTCATCATCCATTAACAAGACAGGAGGGAGAATTATGGGCAAGGAATATAGTCTGCAAGAGGCGCTGAAATTAGCGATCAAGGCTGAAAAAGACAGCATGGACTTCTATATCAGGGCCGCTTCGGCCGCCAAGAACGAGCGGGCCAAGAAGGTGCTGGAGCTGCTGGCCGCCGAGGAGGCGACCCACGTCAAGCATTTCTTCGACCATTACAAGGGTACCGATTTCGGTGATCTGCAGACGTTTCTAACCTCACCGGTGGATACTAAAAATCCCACCTACATGAAGCTTGAGAAGGCGATTAACGAGCAGATGGGTGAGCAGGCGGCCCTGGAGCTGGCCCTTGCTGAGGAGAAGGAGTGCATCGGTCAGTATACTCAACTGGCAGCCGGTGTGGTTGACCCGATGGTCAAGGCGATCTTTGAGCGGGTGGTGAAGGAGACCCAGGGGCATTATGACCTGATTGAGGCAGAGTATGCCCACATCATGGGGATGGTGCATGACTCGGATCAGGATACCTTTGTGCGGGAATAGCGAATGCCCGGCAGGTCCATCCGGTTCGTTGCGTTTGCCTTCGTCGCTGCAACGTACTGACTGAGTACGCCTTACTCCTCAGGCTTCACGCACCTGCCGTCTGGAGCCTTCTAAACATTCGCGCAGGCATCCAGAACGAAAAAAATCACGTTCCTTGACCTGGCTTAACCTAGGTCGAGGCTGCGCGCTGCGTTGATAAACCTGCTCGGTTATGTCACTGCGGATAATCTTCTTGACGGTGTTCCTGGATACATGAAACTCACGGGCAATCTGCCTGATCGGTTTCTTGTCCCGGTGGTAGGCCTGACGAATCTTACGGATGGATTCCACTATCAGCATCTTTTCCTTTCATGCTCCTCTCTCTGGTCGAATCCAGAGAGCATGGAGGAAGTGCTGAGGTGGGTCAAATTTGGACGCCGATTATTCCCCTAAGTGGGTCAATATTGCATGCCGATTCACAACTTCTAAACTGAATTGCACGCTACATCTTGGGTGAGTGGTTTGGTGGCAGTCCAAAAGACCACACGAGAGACCACACAAAGGAAAAGGGCTTACAGATGATTTCTGTAAGCCCTTGATTTGTATGGCTCCCCAGCGCGGACTCGAACCACGGACATGGTGATTAACAGTCACCCGCTCTACCGACTGAGCTACTGGGGAATAAAGAGATCGTTCTTTTATCATCATGATTCAGCGCGTGTCAAGTACTAAAACAACACCGTATTTAATTGGGCTAAACAGCCGTTTAATTAATTGGAATTGCTTGACTCTTGGTAATAATGGCGTATACAACAAGTCGCAAGAAAAAGCACAATATAATTAGTGATTTATTCTGATATTCATATATTCAAACCTCGCCATGAGGTCATTTCATCAGGAGGAGCAGAGCATATGAAACTTCAACGTGTCTTCGCAGCTGCGGCAGCGTTGTTGGGGCTATCCCTGGCAACGACCGTCATCGCCGGGAACCATGCCGACTATGTCGGTAATGGTCCCTTCAAAAACGGCCCCGAAGTAACCAAGAAGTGTATGGAGTGCCATGAGGCCGAGACCAGGGCCTTTATGAAATCTGTGCACTGGACCTGGTCTAAGAAACAGAAGATCAATGGCAAGGAGATTGAGTACGGCAAGAAGAACGCCCTCAACAACTTTTGCGTGGCGATCGATTCTAACTGGCCCCGTTGTACCAGCTGCCATGCCGGTTATGGCTGGAAAGATAAGAATTTTGATTTCAGTAAGGCTGAGAATGTGGACTGCCTGGTCTGTCACGACACCACCGGCACGTACAAGAAGTTCCCGGCCGGCGCAGGCCATCCTGCCTACCCCGGTGAAGACAAGAAGTTTGGCGGCAAGCCTTGGCCCAGCGTTGATCTGGTTAAGGTTGCTCAGTCCGTTGGTAAGCCAACCCGCGCGGCCTGCGGTTCCTGCCACTTCTACGGCGGCGGCGGCGATCGGGTGAAGCACGGCGACCTGGATTCGACGCTCACCAACCCGAAACCTGAGATCGATGTGCATATGGGCGGCAAGGCACAGATGACCTGCCAGTCCTGCCATAAGGGTGGCAAGGATCATGCCATCAAGGGTGAGGCAATTGCTGTTTCCGTTGGCAAGGGGCCGCGTATCATGGGGTGTACTGATTGTCACAAGGCTGATGCTCACAAGAATGCGTTCCTGAACAAGCACGCCAAGAAGATCGCTTGCCAGACCTGCCACATTCCGACCTTTGCCAAGGATAAGCCGACCAAGACCTGGTGGGATTGGTCAACCGCCGGCAAGGACGTACCAGAAAAGGATATCCCGACGGATGTGTATGGCGAAAAACTTTACGCCAAGATGAAGGGCGATTTTAAGTGGGAAAAAGACGTGGTGCCTACCTACTACTGGTATAATGGCACAGTTGACCGGGTGCTGGTTGGCGACAAGATCGACCCCGGCAAGGTGGTCAAGCTCTCAGCTCCCAAGGGCGATCGCAAAGACCCCAATGCCAAGATATTCCCCTTCAAGATCATGCGTGGAAAGCAGCCTTACGATAGCGTGAACAACACCGTAGCCGTGGTCAATACCTTTGGTCCGCCCACCAGTGAGACCGCCTACTGGGTCAAGTATGACTGGGATAAGGCGATCGCTGCCGGTATGAAGGCCGCTGGTCAGCCCTATAGCGGTAAATTTGGCTGGATTGAGACCTCTATGGTGTGGGCTGTTAACCACATGGTGGCCCCTAAGGATAAGTCGCTTAAGTGTACTGATTGCCACGGCGACAAGGGCCGTCTTGACTGGAAGGCGCTCGGCTACAAGGGGGATCCCAAGAATCCTGCAAACCGTTAACGCGTTACGTGTGAAGTGAGCTGCTTTATTGTTGTCGGCCCGCGGAGTGATCCGCGGGCCGATTTTTCGTTGTTGTCGAGCAATAAAAGCCTTGCATTTTAGAGGATAGATAGTGTAAACGGAATTTAGCGACAGTGAATATAACCAGTGGAAACATCAGCGGAATCAGCTGATTAAAAACTGTGCAGCCAGACATTTTTTTAGTTTAGGTAAAAAAGGCGCAGCAGTGAAAAAGAAAAAGATGCTCATATCGCAGGCAACCATGGACATCGCCATGGTGCGTAAGGTGGAGGCGCTATCCGGTACCTCGGTCAGGCGCTGCTTCCAGTGTGGCAAGTGTTCTGCCGGCTGCCCGATGGCCACCTTTATGGAACATCCGCCCAACCGGGTGGTGCGACTGCTGCAGCTGGGCCAATGGCAGCGCATTCTGGCCGGCCGTTCCATCTGGTACTGCGCATCCTGCGAAACCTGCTCCACCCGCTGCCCCAACAAGGTGCATCTGGCCTCGATCATGGATGCCCTGCGCAAACTGTCCTGGGATCACGAGGGGCCCTCCAAGGAGAGCTATGTCCAGCTTGCCAACCGGCTCTTTCTGCAAAATATCCGTACCTATGGCCGTCAGTACGAGATGCGCCTGGCAGCGGTATTCAATGTCAAGTCGGGTCAGTTTCTGAAGGATATGATGCTGGGCCCCAAGTTGCTCACCAAGGGCAAATTGAAGGTATTCCATCAGAAGAATAAAAATATGGCCGAGATCGAACAGATCTTCAGCAGGATTGAGGCGATGCGCCGTAACGGGGAGGCCCTGTGAGCGAACTGCAGTATTCGTACTATCCGGGCTGTTCCCTGCATGCCTCAGCGGGCGAGTACGATCTCTCCACCCGTGAACTGTTTGCCGCGTTGGGGATCAAGCTGACCGAGATTCCGGACTGGTTCTGCTGTGGCGCTACGCCGGCCCATAATGTGGATGAGCTGCTTTCATTGTCGCTGTGTGCCAAGAACCTGGAACTGGCCGAGCAGGTGGAGGGCGATGTGGCGGTGGCCTGTGCGGCCTGTTTTTCCCGACTTAAATTTACGCAACATATTCTGGAAGAAAATGAAACCAAGCGTCGTCAGGTGGAGCAGGCCATTGCCGCCCCGGTACACCTGAACGGTACGGTCAAACACCTGCTGGAGATCCTGGCGCGGGATCTGGGGCTGGAGCGTCTGGCTGCTTCGGTCAAAAAGCCGCTGTCAGGTTTGAAGGTGGCCTGTTACTATGGCTGTCTGCTGACCCGTCCCAACGATGTGCCGAACCTGGACTGTGTCGAGGCGCCGACGATTATGGAGTCGGTGGTTGAGGCGGTAGGCGGTGAAAGTGTGGCCTGGACCCATCGGCTGGAGTGTTGTGGCGCCAACTTCACCCTGTCGCGGCCCGGCGTGGTGCTGCAACTGTCCAACGCCATTCTCGAATCGGCCAAGGCGGCCGGGGCTGACTGCATCATGGTGGGCTGTCCCCTGTGCCACGGCAATCTGGATATCCGCCAGAAAGAGATCGAGGGGGTCTACCATACTCAGTACGGTATGCCGGTTTTTTATCTGACGCAACTGGTGGGCCTGGCCCTGGGACTGTCGGCCGAAAAACTGGGGCTGGACGCCTTGATCGTAAACCCGTTGCCATTGCTGAAGGAGCGCGGACTGTTATAGGAGATAACGTGCTGCATTGCCTGATTATTGATGATGACGAACTGGGCCGCGAGTTGTTGGCAACTCAGCTGGAACCTTACGCGGTCTGCGACCTCGCTGCCGATGGTTATGAGGGAGTGGCGAAGTTTACCGCAGCCCTGCTGGAGGGGAACCCCTATCAGCTGATCTTTCTGGATATCGTGATGCCGGGTATGGATGGCTATGGTGCAGCCCGCGCCATACGGAGTCTGGAGCAGCAGCGGGGCATTCTGGTGGAGCGGGGCGTGAACATCGTGGTGCTCTCGTCCCTCAATACACCGCAGGATATCATTCAGGCCTACGTCTCTGCCCAGTCGGCGGCCCATCTGGTTAAGCCGGTCAAGTTGGACAAGTTGTTGAAGACGCTTCAAAAGCTTGAGCTGATACCTGAGGAGCAGCCCTAGATGTCCCGCATTGGTGTTTTTGTCTGTCACTGCGGCGAGAATATTTCTCGAACCGTGGATGTGGAGCGGGTGGCCCGGGCGGCTGAACAGTTGCCGGGGGTGGCCTTTGCCACCGACTACAAGTACATGTGTTCCGACCCCGGCCAGAGCCTGTTGAAGAAGGCGATCGCGGAGCAGCACTTGTCCCACGTAGTGGTGGCGGCCTGCTCGCCCCGCATGCATGAGCGCACCTTCCGCAAGGCGGTGGAACAGGCGGGCTTAAATCCGTTCCTGTGCGAGATGGCCAACATCCGCGAGCATTGCTCCTGGGTGCATGAAGACCGCGAGGAGGCCACGCAGAAGGCGATCGAGATCGTCGGCATGCTGGTGGAACGGGTCAAGAAGAACCGGGTGCTGCCCACCATCACCGTGCCGGTGACCAAAAAGGCCCTGGTGATCGGCGGCGGTATCGCCGGTATTCAGGCTGCCCTGGATATAGCCGATGCCGGCCATCAGGTGGTGCTGGTGGAGCGTGAGCCGTCCATCGGTGGGCATATGGCCCAGCTTTCCGAAACCTTCCCCACCCTGGACTGCTCCCAGTGCATTATGACCCCCAAGATGGTGGATGTGGCCAACCACCCTAATATTCAGCTTTACACCTACAGCGAGTTAGAAAAGGTGGACGGCTACATCGGTAACTTCCAGGTCACCATCCGCAAGAAGGCCCGCTCGGTGGACGAACAGAAATGCACCGGCTGTGGGGTCTGTCTGACCAAGTGCCCGCAAAACAAGATCCCCAACAGTTTCGACTGCAATCTGGGGACCCGCAGCGCCATCTATGTGCCGTTCCCCCAGGCGGTGCCCAATATCCCGGTGATTGACCGGGAACACTGTACCAGGTTCAAGACCGGCAAGTGTGGGGTCTGCCAGAAGGTGTGCGGGCCCGGCGCCGTGGATTTCGACCAGCAGGACCGCCTGATTGTGGAATCGGTGGGGGCCATTGTGGTGGCCACCGGCTTCAACCTGTACCGTATCGATGAAAAACCGAAAGGCTCTGAAATCAAGGGCTATGGCGAGTTTGGCCACGGCAAAATCCCCGATGTGATCGATGGACTGACCTTCGAACGGTTGGCCTCTGCCTCCGGCCCGACGGGTGGCAAGATCGTGCGGCCTTCAGACGGCAGGGAGCCGAAACAGATCGTCTTCATCCAGTGCGTTGGCTCGCGGGCACGGGAGAAGGGTATCTCCTACTGCTCCAAGATCTGCTGTATGTACACCGCCAAGCACACCATGCTGTTCAAGCACAAGGTGCATGACGGTCAGGCCTACGTCTTCTTCATGGATGCCCGCACCCCCGGCAAGAGTTACGACGAATTCTGGCGTCGCTCCATCGAGGAGGAAGAGGCGGTCTATATCCGCGGCATGGTCTCCCGGCTCTATCAGAAGGGGGACAAGATCGTGGTGATGGGCAGCGACATCGCCGTGGGGGTCCAGGTGGAGATCGAGGCCGATCTGGTGGTGCTGGCCACGGCGGTGATGCCCCGCTCGGGGGCCGACAGCCTGGCACAGAAACTGGGTATTTCCTATGACAAATACCACTTCTACTCCGAGGCCCATGCCAAGCTGAAGCCGGTTGAATGTGCTACCGCCGGTATCTATCTGGCCGGTGCCTGCCAGGGGCCCAAGGATATTCCTGATACGGTCTCGCAGGCCTCAGCCGCCGCCGCCAAGGTGATGACCCTGTTTGCCAAGGACCAGCTGGAGCGGGAGCCGGTGGTGGCCAGGGTGTCTGAGAAAAATTGTGTGGGTTGCTTCGCCTGCCTGAAGGTCTGTCCCTATGGTGCGGTGGAGGAGAAGGAGATCCGCGATCGTAACGGTAAGCTGCTCAAGACCGTGGCCTATGTCAATCCCGGCGTCTGTGCCGGTTGCGGCACCTGCCAGGCCACCTGCCCGTCCAAGAGTGTCGAGCTGGATGGTTATACCGATGAGCAGATCATCGCGATGATTGAGGCGTTGTAAGACACAAGGCTTTTTAACGCAAAGATTTAGAGACGAGACGCAGAGGCGCAAAGAAGAACCAGAACCGAAATCTGTTGATCTTGGTTCTAAACAGAAGAAATACTTTTGACTTTCTCTGCGTCTTTGCGTCTTGAGCGAACACGGTGAGCGGGCGTTACATTGTTTTGACTGTGCTTTTATGAGGTTTTACTGATGCATGTTGACAAGCCAAAACATTCCTTTGAACCAAAGATCATCGCCTTTGTCTGCACCTGGTGCACGTACGCCGGGGCCGACCTGGCCGGCACCAGCCGGATGCAATATCCGGCCAATGTGCGAGTGGTCAAGTTTCCCTGCACCGGCAGGATCGATCCGGTGTTCATTCTCAAGGCCTTTCAGCAGGGAGCTGATGGGGTGTTGGTATCCGGCTGTCACCCCGGCGACTGCCACTACATGGCCGGTAATTTCCACGCCCGCCGGCGTTTCGCCGCCTTTCGCAAGTTACTGGAGTTCATCGGGGTGGATCTGCAGCGGCTGCAGTTTTCCTGGGTCTCGGCCGCCGAGGCCGGTAAGTGGGTCGAAGTAGTCACCGACCTGACCGAGCAGGTGCGGGCCCTGGGGCCGATGCACGAGTTCAAGGACCTGGCCCTGGCGGAGCAGTGGTCCGGTAAACTGGATGCGCCGGAGTTGCAGGAAGTCTACGAGGCGATCTGAACATGACGACAGAAACGATATACAGCGCTGTGGCTGAGGCGATCCGTGCCGAGGCCGGACGTATCCTGTCCGATGGCACCGTGACGGCGGTGGTGGGGTATGCTGCGGCACGGCGCAAAGGTTCGGCCCAGCCGGTGGTGATCACCAAGCCGGATGATGCGGCGCGTTTGATCTTCTCTGCGGCCTGCGTCAACAATCTTGCCGTGTATCTGACCAAGGCCAAGAAAGAGCTGCCCCGCGAGGGGAGGATCGGCATTGTGGTGAAGGGCTGTGATCTGAAGGCGCTGGTGGGGCTGTTGGGGGAATCACAGCTGAAACGTGCGGATCTGTACCTGATCGGCGTGCCCTGTGTCGGGGTGCTGGGTTCCACCCTGCAACCGGCGGTGGAGCTCGACGCTGAAACCATTGCCGACAAATGTCGTGAGTGTGATGACCGGATGCCCCAAGGGGCAGATTTTGTACCGCTCGTTGAGCTACCTGAACAGCCTGCCCTGGACAAAAAGTACGCTGCCGAGATCGCCCGTCTGGAGGCGTTGACTCCGGCCGAGCGCTGGAGTTACTGGCAGGAGCAATTCAGCAAGTGCATCAAATGCTACGCCTGCCGCCAGGTCTGCCCGTTCTGCTTCTGCGAGCAATGTCTGTGTGACCGCAACAAGCCCCAAATGGTGGAGGGGACGCCCCGGCCGGCCGGTAACACCGCCTGGCATATCGTGCGGGCCATGCACCTGGCCGGCCGTTGCGCCGGCTGTGCCGAATGCGAACGGGTCTGTCCCATGGATATTCCGCTCAACCTGCTGAACCGCAAGATGGCCAGGGAGCTGAAGGAGCTGTTTCACAGTGAGGCCGGTTTCGAGGTGCGGGAGAAGGGTCCGCTGGCCACCTTCGCTGATAGCGATGACGAAAGCTTCATCAAGTAAGGTTCAGTTCCATATCAAGGCGCTAGCTGCGTTGGCTTCGTCGTCGGCTCCTCAACGTACGTTCATAGTACGCCTGCGTCGCCTCCTTCTCGCCGCCTTGCTATCATCCTTGATCTGAAACTGAAAAGGTGATTATGCGCAAACAGATTTCAGCCGATAACTTTAATATTTTGCTGCAAACCCTGATCGATGGGGGCAGCCGCGTGGTGGGGCCGAAGCGGGTCGCCGGCACACTCCTCTACGAACCGCTGACGGCGCCCGATCAGTTGGTGCTGGATGAGCTGCCCCGTCGTTCGGTCAAGGAGGCCTTCTTTCCGGTCTGCGAGGATCTGTTGGCCTATCAAAAACAGGGCCAGCAGCTGACGGTGCAGGATGTCGACCCGTCGCGGTTTGCAGAAACGGTGCTGGTGGGGGTGCGGCCCTGTGATGCCGCCGCCATACCGGTGCTGGATGCGGTGTTCTCCTGGGATTATAAGGATCAATTCTTTCTGGAGCGACGGGCCCGAACCACCATCATCGGCCTGACCTGCACCACCGCCGATGATGCCTGTTTCTGCACTGCCGTGGGATTGGCGCCTGACGAAACCAGGGGGGCCGATCTGATGCTGACCCCCCTCGTGGGCGGCGGGTATCTGGTCGAGAGTCACAGCGAGAAGGGTGAAGCCCTGCTACAGACCCATGCGGCCTTGTTCAGCGAGCCGGGGGCGGTTCAGCCCCTCCCACTGGCCCAACCGCAGACGTCAACCTTTGATCTGAAAAAGATCAAGGCCTGGCTGGATGGACATTTTGAGGACCAGGCCTGGGACAGTATCGCCACCCGTTGTGTCGGCTGCGGGGCCTGTGCCTTTGTCTGCCCGGCCTGCCACTGCTTCGATATCGTGGACGAAGGTACCGAAAAATCGGGCAAGCGCCGCAAGTTTTGGGATGCCTGCGGGTTCTGGAAATTCACCCACCATGCCTCGGGTCACAACCCCCGGGACTTCCAGCCCAAGCGCTATCGCAACCGGATCATGCACAAGTTCAAGTACTACGACGACAAGTTCGGCCAGACCCTCTGTACCGGCTGTGGCCGTTGCATCCGGCTCTGCCCGGTGGGCATCGATATCGCCGGGGTGCTGGAAGAGATTCAGAAAAAGGCGGATGACTAGCGTATGTGCGATCAGAACAAGAATATCTATCTGCCCTACCTGGCCACCGTGGATGAGGTGATTGACGAGACGCCTGACGTGCGTACCTTGCGGTTGGTGTTTCAGGATGAACAGGTTAGGGAGAACTTCAATTTCCGGGCCGGTCAGTTTGCCGAATATTCGGCCTTTGGCGCCGGTGAATCCACCTTCTGTATCGCTTCGTCACCGACCCGCACCGGGTACATCGAATGCTGCTTCCGGGGGGTGGGACGGGTGACCGAGGCGTTGCGCCGCCTGGAACCGGGCAACACCGTGGGGGTGCGGGGCCCCTATGGCAACTCCTTCCCGATTGAATCCTTCTTCGGCAAGAACCTGCTGTTTGTAACCGGCGGCATCGCCCTGCCTCCCCTGCGGACCCTGATCTGGAACTGCCTGGACTGGCGGGAAAAGTTCGGTGACATCACCATCGTGTATGGCGCCCGGACTGAGGCGGATCTGGTCTACAAGCGGGAACTGGCGGAGTGGCAGCAGCGCGGTGATGTGCGGTTGGTCAAGACGGTGGACCCCGGCGGTAACGGGCCCCAGTGGGATGGCAAGGTGGGCTTTGTACCAACCGTACTGGATGAACTGGCGCCAGCAGCTGAAAACACCATCGCCCTGGTCTGCGGTCCGCCGATCATGATCAAATTCACCCTGCCGGTGCTGGAAAAACTGGGCTTTAACGATGAAGATATCTACACCACCCTGGAAAACCGGATGAAGTGCGGTCTGGGCAAGTGTGGCCGCTGCAATGTGGGCAATATTTACGTCTGCAAGGACGGACCGGTGTTTACGGCGAAGCAGGTCAAGGCGATGCCTCAGGAGTTTTAGCGGAACGGTCTTTTTCCGCAATCTCTTTGTCAGTTTTCGCGTCTCCTTGTGCGGCGTACTGGTCTGTACGCCTCCGCGTCGCCGCTCTCCTGCCGCGACCTTACGAAAAAATCCTCGTTCCGTTGTCTCTAGCGGGGCATTTCAGATTTCATTTGCCGTAAAATGAGCAACGGCCCGGCGAATTTGCCGGGCCGTCTGCGTTTGCGTATCAAGCGGTAAGGCCGGTCTACGGCTTGCCGAGCAATTCCTCGATTCTCATCAGATCGAACCCCTCAATGATTCTGCCAAACAGCATGAAGGTCGGGGTGGCGTCGATCTTGAGCGCCTTGGCGATCCTCTGTTGGTGTTCCAGTCGTTTGATCCCTTTGTCGGTTATCGGAAGTCTGTCGCTCACCGTGTTGTCGTGTCTGCCGTTCATTACCTCGTGATAGGCCTGTAGCTGGTTCTTGTGGGAAAGGATGTACTGGGCCTTGCGTTTGGCCTGGGGATGTTTTGCCAGCGGGGTGAAGAAGATATAGCTGGTAACATCCCTGCGTTTGGCAAAATAGGCCGCCGCCTTGCGGCAGTAGGGGCAGTCGGGGTCGGTAAATTCGACAACCGTCTTCGGGCCGTTGCCGACTACCAGGGCCTTGGACAGGTCAATAGTGTTGGCCGTAGCGTGACGAGGCACCATAAAGAGCAGGGTAAGCAGCAAACAGCAGACGAGATGTCGTATTGAACGGCTGGGCATCATAACGTTACTCCTCTGGTCGGGATGGCAGATTATTCAGGTACCGGCAGGGTGATGATGAACTCGCTGCCCTGCCCTTCACGACTGGCGGCACTGATGATGCCGCCGTGGGCCTCTACGACCAGCTTGCAGAAGGCCAGGCCCAGGCCGCTGCCGCCTCTGCCGCGGGCGCTTTGCGTGTTCGCCTGCACAAAACGATCAAAAATGAGCGGCAGTTCATCGGCTGGTATGCCGTCGCCGGTATCCCGCACACTCAAGATGATGGCAAGTTCGGAGTTGGCCGAGATGCCTTGTGAACAGGTGACGCTGATTTCCCCTCCGTCGGGGGTGAAGCGGGCCGCATTGATCAGCAGGTTGGCCAGTACACGTGAAAACTTGTCGCGGTCCAACAACACTTCCGGCAGATCGTCGTCGATCAGTGCGGTCAGGCGCAGGTTGGCGGCCTGGGCCGCACCGCGATAACTGGAGGTGATCTGGCGCGTCAGTTCAGCCAGTTTGACCGGGGTCTTGCGGAACTGCATCTTGCCATCTTCAAAGCGGTGGATATCGAGCATATTGTCGATCATGGCGACGACTTCAATGCAGCTGTCAATGGCCGACATCAGGTATTCGGCCTGCTCGCTGTTGACCGGCCCCAGACGTCCTTCGCGCACCAGGTCCACGGAGCCGATCACGGCGGTGATCGGGTTCTTCAGATCATGGGACAGCATGGAGATAAAGTCCTGCTTTTCACGGTCCAGCGCCTTCATGGCCATGCCACGCTCCATCCGCTTGACCAGTTCGCTCTCGGTGAAGGGCACCATCATGCAGTCCACAGCCCCTTGCTTCAGGCAGTTCAGGTAACGCCCCTCTTCATCGTCGTCCAGCAGGGCGATCACGGCCGGGTCGTAGCCGTAGTCGCGCAGCTTGGTCAGCGGCGGCAAGCACTCAGCATCGGCAGGTAAACCCAGCAGTATCAGATCAAAATTGATGTGGGAGATGGAGATAAGCTCACAGGCTTGTGTGCACTCGGCGGTTTTGTAAAGTTCGAAGGCCTCGTTAGCGGTCAGCAGTTGAGCCGCCAAGTGGGGCGCCCGGGCCCCGTTTTCCACCAGCAGGATCTTTTTGCGGATTGTCATCGGGTCTCTCCGGTGGGATGCCGCAGAAACGCTTCTGCCAGCACCAGGTCTTCAGGGGTGGTGATCTTGATGTTGCGGTAGCTGCCGTGCACAATCCGTATGCTGCCGCCGTCACGCTCCACCAGAGAACAGTCATCGGTACCCAGAAAGCCTGCCTGATGAGCATGTTGGTGTGCATTCATGATCTGGTCAAAACGGAAACTCTGTGGTGTTTGGGCCTGCCAAAGGGTGGCGCGGTTGGGGGTATCGATGACCAGGCCGTTGTGCACCACCTTGATGGTGTCTTTGGCCGGCACCGCCACCAAGGCCCCACTGCCACCAGCAGCAATCTGAATGCTCTGTTCGATCAATGCTGGGGTGATGAAGGGTCTGACACCGTCGTGGATCAGGATGACATCACCATCGTCTGCCAGCCCCTGCAGGGCCTGCAGTCCGTTCATGACCGAGTTTTGACGCTCTGCACCCCCCGGTACAATGGACAGGACCTTTGACAGGCCGTAGCGATCAACCACCTCGGCTTGACAAAAGGGGATCTCATCCTGGGGAGTGACCAGTATGATGCCGGTTATCAGCTCGCAGTGCTGAAAGACCGCCAGGGTGTGGGCCAGAATCGGTTTGCCGTCCAGCAGCAGGTACTGTTTGTTGATGGCGGCTCCCATCCGTTTACCTATGCCGGCAGCCGGGATGACGGCAAAGGCGCGTGGCAGCAGCATGATTAACGCTCCAGAGCCTGCATAAGGGCTGTCGCCAAGAGCGGCAGGTCCTCGTCGCGCAGCGTACGCACATCAAGCATAAAACGATCACGTTGAATGCGTCCCACCACCGGCGGTGTGCTTGCGCGCAGGGCCAGCTCCAGGCCGTTGGCGGAGAGTCCGGGCAGCGCAACTTCAATCAGCCGGGTGGGGAGCTGCAGCAGGGGAAAAGAGCCGCCGCCCGGGCTTGAGCTGCCGCTGGCTGCCTGCAGGCTGATTGAGGATGGCAACATACGGCGCAGTCGGCGCAACATGCGGCGCAGGCGGTTGTCCAGTTCTTCCTGGGAGATGGTCAGCATCTGCAGCGTCGGTATCTCTGTCAGGGCCTGCCGTTCGTCGCGGTAGAGGCGCAGGGTGGCCTCCAGGGAGGCCAGGGTCAGCTTGTCGATCCGCAGGGCCCGCAACAACTGATGGGCTTTAAGTGCGCTGATAATCTCCCGCTTGCCAACCAACAGCCCTGCCTGGGGGCCGCCCAGCAGTTTGTCACCGCTGAAGGTCACCAGATCGGCCCCTGCAGCAAGATGTTCCTGCACGGTGGCCTCGCCGGGAATGCCGAAGCGGGACAGGTCGATCAGGCTGCCGCTGCCGGCGTCAACCACGGTGGGCAGGCCGGCCTGCTGACCGATCTGCACCATGGTGGCGGTATCGACCTCGGCGGTGAAGCCAACTACGGCAAAGTTGCTGGTGTGTACTTTCAGCAGCAGCGCGGTCTGCTCGCTGATGGCGTTGCGATAGTCTTTGGGATGGGTACGGTTGGTGGTGCCTACTTCAACCAGGGTGGCTCCGCTCTGGCGCATCACGTCGGGAATACGGAACGAACCGCCGATCTCAACCAGCTCCCCGCGTGAAACGATCGCTTCCCGACCGCCGGCCAGTCCGGAAAGGGCCAGCAACACGGCAGCGGCGTTATTGTTGACGACCAATGCCGCCTCGGCGCCGGTCAACTCACACAGCAACTGCTCGACGTGCTCGTAACGCTCACCGCGTTCACCGGTCTGCAGATCGAACTCCAGGTTGCTGTAGCCCCAGGCGGTCTCCAGCAAGGCTGTTTCTGCGGCTTTCGGCAGGGGAGAACGGCCCAGGTTGGTGTGGATGACGATGCCACTGCCGTTGATCACCCGCCGTAGCGAAGGCTTTTGGGCGTGCTGTACGTGCCGAGCAATCAGCTCGGCAAGTCGTTGCGGGTTAAGGTCGGGATGGTTGCCTGCGCTGATCTCTTGGCGTAGCTGCTCCAGAACCGTCCGTACGGACTCGCGCAGTTCATTGCGGCTGGTTGATGCTGCCAATGCAGCAACAGCCGGCCAGCCCAGCACCTTGTCCATCTTGGGAATCAGGCGACGTATGTCGCCGGCAGCTGTGCCACTCATGTAAGGCTCCAAACGATTACAGGTCGAGCTGCATGCCTGACAGGTTTCCGGTGCCGTCCACCAGCACTTTTCCGCCGTATTCGGCATTGGTTCGGACCAGTGCCTCGGCAGTTTCGCAGTCCCGTTTTCTGAACGCTTCGATGATCTTGGTATGCTCCTGCACGGATATTGCCATCCGGCCAGGTACCGACAGCGACATCAGGCGCAGGCGCTGGAAGCGGGTCACCAGGCCGGTGATCATATCACGAAGCTTATCATTGTCGGAAGCCTTGATGAACAGGTCATGAAAATCGTTATGGACCCTGAAGAACTGCTTCACATCGCCGTGCTCGGCCATCACGCGGAGTCGTTCGTTGATCGTCTCAAGCCGGTCGATATCGCGATCAGTCAAGTTTTTACAGGCTCGACGGGCCGCGTAGCCCTCCAGTATGCTTTTGATGGCGTAGAACTCTTCCACGTCTTTTGCAGAAAAGGCGCTGACCACTGCGCCCTTGCGGGGGATCACGGTCAGATAACCTTCAGACTCAAGTTGCCGAAAGGCCTCGCGGATCGGCGTGCGACTGATGCCGTAACGCTCAGCCAGATCCGGCTCAGAGACCCGGCTGCCGGCGGTCATGCTGCCTGATATGATCGCATCCCTTATGTTTTCGAGGATTTTTTCGCGCAGGGTGAGGTGTTTTTCTTTGACATGTTTGGTCATGGTAGGCCTACTCCGATAAAGGTGGATGCATTGTATACAGTATGCATGTTTTGTCAATGGTTTCGGCGTGATTGGAGGGCTTTCGAAAGGATTGCATCGATCTTTTGCGAGACGGTGAGCGCCCGATCGAGCTTGAATTTTGGCAGCACAGGTAGTAGGTTGCGGCTCAAGTAGTACTGAAAGAGAGGATGCCATGCCGAGTCTGCTCTGCGCCCATGTTCCCTGGCCCCGCCTGGCGGAACATTGCGACTACCTGTTGGGGCAGCGGATTAACCCTGAACTGTACCTGCCGGCCGATGACCTGGATACACTGGATGGGGATCTGCTACGCAGTTTTGCTGCAGAACTGTTTGCCTACGGGCTGGACTGCACCATCCACGCCACCTTTATGGACTTAAATCCCGGTTCGGTGGATCGGGTTGTGCGTGAAGCCACCCGGCAACGGGTTGAACAGACCCTGGACGCGGCAGCGGTGCTGCGGCCGCGGGTAATTGTGTTTCACCCCGGCTATAGTCGCTTGACCTATGGTTCGGCCGTAGAGACCTGGGTGGCCAACAGTGCCGCCTTTTGGCGCGTACACTTGCCGCGCATCCGTGAAATCGGTTGCCGGATTGCCTTGGAAAACATCTTCGAGGAAGAGCCGTCTACCCTGCTGCAGCTGCTGGAGCGTATTGATGACCCGCTGGTGGGGCACTGCTTCGATTCCGGCCACTTTAATATGTTCGCCACGGTCAGCCTGCAGCAATGGTTCGCGGTGTTGGGTGAGCGGATCGTTGAGAGTCACCTGCACGATAACCACGGCCAGGCCGATGAACACCTGCCGGTGGGCGAGGGTGAGATCGATTTCGGTCTGGTGACCGCACTGCTCAAACAGTATGCGCCCGAGGCGGTCTGGACCCTGGAGGCTCACAGCCGTGAGCGTTTGGAACGTGCCAGAAAAAATATCCAACAGTATCTATAGGACTTACTATGTCAGAGAAAATTCTGGTTACCGGCGGTTGTGGCTATATCGGCAGTCATGTGGTGCGGCAGCTTTCCGAGGCAGGTCAGCAGGTGGTGGTCTACGACAATCTCTCCACCGGGTTTCGTGATGCCCTGATCAATGGCGAAACACTGATTCAGGCTGATCTGGCCGATTACGATACCTTGCAGGAGACCTTCCGTCAGCACCGCTTCGCTACGGTGCTGCACTTTGCCGCCGCCATCGTAGCACCGGAATCGGTAGCACAGCCCCTCAAATACTACGGCAACAACAGCCGCAACACCTTGGCCCTTTTGGAGGCCTGTGTCCGTTTCGGTGTGCAGCATTTCATTTTCTCCAGCACGGCCGCCGTGTATGGTTTTCCTGAAGGCGGCAGTGCATCTGAGGAGTCGTTGCTCTCGCCGATCAACCCCTACGGCAGCTCGAAGCTGATCAGTGAATGGATGCTGCGTGACGTGGCCGCAGCCCATGATCTGCAGTACGCGGCCCTGCGCTATTTCAACGTGGCCGGAGCCGATCCCCAGGCTCGCATGGGGCAGCGCACCCCAGAGGCCACTCATCTGATCAAGGTGGCCTGCCAGGCCGGCCTGGGACAACGCCCCCAGGTTGCCATCTATGGCACTGATTATCCGACGCCGGACGGTACCGGCATTCGTGACTATATCCATATCGAGGATCTGGCAGCGGCCCATCTGTCAGCCCTGCAGTATCTGCGCGATGGCGGAACCTCCACAGCCATGAACGTCGGCTATGGACGGGGCAGCAGCGTGCGTGAGGTGCTGGCCATGGTCAAGCAGGTCAGCGGTGTTGATTTCAAGGTGGTTGAGGAAGGCCGCCGTCCCGGTGATCCGGCCTGCCTGATCGCCCAGGCCGAAAAGATTGGTCGCCTGACCGGTTGGAAACCGCGCTATACTGATCTAAGACAGATAGTAGAGGATGCCTGGCGTTGGGAGTCGAAGCTGGCCGGGAGGTAGGCACTTGGATCTAATCATCAGCCATGTGAATGCCGATTTCGATTGCCTGGGCTCCCTGGCAGCGGCGGCTCGGCTGTACACGGCTGCCCAGCTGTGCTTCCCCGGTTCACAGGAAAAAAATCTGCGCGAGTTCTGCAGCCGCCATCCTGACCTGTTGCCGCCGCTGGTCCGTGTCAAAGATGTCGATCTTGCCAAAATCACCAAACTTATCATCGTCGATTGCCAGCAGGCCTCCCGCATCGGCCCCTTTGCAGAACTGATCGGCCGCCCCGGCCTTGAACTGCATTGTTACGACCATCACCCCGCCACCCCCGACAGTGTGCCCTATTCCGCCGGTGTGGTACGCCCCTGCGGCGCCACCGCCACCATTCTGGTGACCCTGCTGAAGGAACGGGGCATCGAGCCGACCCCTGCCGAGGCAACGCTGCTGCTGCTGGGTATCCATGAGGATACCGGCCGGCTGTTGTTCCCTACCACCACGCCGGAGGATTACCGGTCAGTGGCCTGGCTGTTGGAGCGCGGCGCCCGGCTGCATCTGGCCGATGAGATCCTGTCCCCCGAGCTGACCACCGAGCAGGTTAAGCTGCTGCATGATCTGCTGGCCTCGCTCAAGACCAGTGAGGTGGCCGGTGTGCGCTTATCGGTGGCCCATGCCAGCCGTCCCTGGTATGTGGGCGATATTGCCGGGCTGGCCCACATGATGCGTGACATGGAAAACCTGGATGTGCTGCTGCTTGCGGTGGCCATGGCCGACCGGGTTCATCTGGTGGCCCGTAGCCGGGTGCCCGAGGTGGATGTGGGCGAACTGCTGCGCGGCTTTGGTGGCGGTGGCCACGCCTCGGCCGCTTCGGCCACGGTAAAAGGTGAAGCGCTGCACTCGGTGCTGGAGCGGCTGGATCGCAGTCTGCTGCTGGCAGTGCGTCCCCGTCGCACCGTGGGACAGGTTATGTCGTCACCAGTACAGACCGTGGAGGCTGATGCAACGGTACAGGAGGCCCGCGACCTGCTGGTACGTTACAATTACAGCGCCATGCCGGTGGTGCGGCAGGGCCAGGTACTGGGGATCATCACCCGCAAGCTGGCTGAGAAGACAGTTTATCACGGGCTTGGTGATCGGCCGGTGACCGAGGTGATGCACACCGCCATCCTGCGCGCCACTCCGGAAACCCCCTTGCATGCCCTGATGGATCATATGGTGGGGGGTGACCGCCGTTTTGTGCCGGTCTTCGAACAGGAGCAGCTGGTGGGGGTGGTAACCCGCACCGACCTTTTGCGGCACCTGCATGGCAGCAGTGGCGAAGGGGATACGCTCTATGACCTGGAGCAGTTGTCGCCTGAACCCAAAGAACGTGACATCGCTACGTTGCTGCCCCACCGCCTGCCGGCAGAGGCCCTGCAGCTGCTGGAATCAGTGGGGCAGGCAGGCGACGAGCTGGGGCTGAGTGTGTATGCCGTGGGCGGCTTTGTACGCGACCTGCTGCTGGCGGTCCCCAATCTGGATATTGATGTGACGGTTGAGGGGGACGGCATCTTCTTTGCCGAGACCTTGGGCAGTCGGCACGGCTGCCGGGTGCGGCCCCACGAGGCCTTCGGCACGGCGGTGCTGGTCTTCCCCGATGGCCGTAAGCTGGATGTGGCCAGCACCCGCCTTGAATACTACGAATCCCCCGGCGTATTGCCCACGGTGGAGCGGGCCTCGCTGCGCCACGATCTGTACCGACGTGATTTTACCATTAACACCCTGGCCTTGAGCCTGAACCACGGGCGGTTTGGTCGGCTGGTTGACTTTTTCAACGGCCAGAAGGATCTGCAGGAACGCCAGATCCGGGTACTGCACAATCTTTCCTTTGTCGAAGACCCCACCCGGGCCTTTCGGGCGGTGCGTTTCGAGCAGCGCCTGGGTTTCCAGCTGGACCCCCATACCGAGGGGCTGCTGCGTTCAGCCGTGCGGGCCGGTCTGGTGGAACGGGTGGGGGGCAAACGGCTGTTGGGTGAACTGATCCATATCTTCAAAGAGCAGGAACCTGCCCCGGCGGTGGCCCGGATGGCGCAGCTGGGGCTTTTGGCCTGCATCCATCCTCTGCTTCGCTTCGGGCCCGACAGTGAACAGTTGTTTGCCGAACTGGAACGGGTATTGGCCTGGTACCAGCTGTTGTATCTCGACCAGCCGATCGAGCCCTGGACAGTCTGGTTTCTGGCGTTGACCGACCGGCTGGACTCGCCCCGCTATCTGGAGACCTGCCAGCGGCTGGTCATGCCTGCACGACTGATGGAGCGGTTGTTCGGCCACCGTCACCGTGCCCTGCGGCGGTTGCAGACCATGCGTCAGGCCGTAATCCGGGGGCAGCTTGTCACCAACAGCCAGCTCTACGCCTGGCTGCATGGCGTGCCGCTGGAGCTACTCCTGTACGGTCTGGCCCGCAGCGGTCGAGAAGAGTTGCGGCGACTGGTCTCGCTCTATCTCACCCGTTTGAGCGCCGTCAAGATACGGCTGACCGGTACCGAGTTGCAGGCCCTGGGGGCGCCTCACGGCCCAGCTATCCGCAGGATCAAGGACCGTTTGCTGGCAGCCCGGCTGGATGGCGAGGTGGCCTCCAGGGATGAGGAGCTGGCACTGGCCAGGCGTCTGATTGCAGGAGAGGCCCTTTGATGGTTGTCGGTCGCTTTGCCCCATCGCCCACCGGCCCACTGCATAGCGGTTCGCTGGTGGCGGCCGTCGGCAGCTGGCTGATGGCCAAAAATAGTGGCGGTCGTTGGCTGCTGCGGATCGATGATCTGGATCGGGAACGCTGTCGGCAGCAGTTCGAGGACGACATCCTGCGGACCCTGGAACGGTTCGGACTGCTGTGGGATGGTGCCATTACACGCCAGAGCGATAATACGGCAGCCTATGTCGAGGCGTTTGAACAGCTGCGCAAGACGGGGGTGGTTTACCCCTGCGGCTGTTCACGGGCCGAGATCGCCCGCTCTGCCTCGGCACCCCATCCTGGTGAGGAGATCCCCTATCCCGGCACCTGTCGCGGCGGCCTGCCTGCCGGACGAACTCCGCGGGCCTGGCGCCTACGCACCGAGGATCGTACTGTCAGCTTTGACGACCTGCGTCACGGGCCAATTATCCATGATTTTGCAACCAGCGGTGATTTTGTGGTCAAGCGGGCGGAGGGTTTTTTCGCCTATCAACTGGCGGTGGTGGTGGACGATCAGCTGACTGGTGTCAATCAGGTGGTGCGGGGGGATGACCTGCTGGATTCCACGCCGCGCCAGGTGCTGTTGCACAGGCTTTTGGGCTGGTCACTGCCGCAGTACTGTCACCTGCCGCTGGTGACCGGACCCGACGGCGCCAAACTCAGCAAGCGGGACAACAGCGTATCGCTGGCCGACGGCCGGGTGGCGGGCCGGGAGGAGCGGATGCTGGCCTGGGCTCTTGGTTTTCTTGGTATTGATGCCCCGCCTGAACAGCAAGGTGCTGCGTGCAGCGAACTGCTGAACTGGGCGGCAACGGCCTTCAGGCCGGATATGTTGCCGTCGCCTCGCTGATTTTTCTTCACCGGCATAGTCTGTTACGCTTCAACCATCCGCATAATTCTCTGCCTTAAACATTGCAGTCCTTCTATCCGCCCACGATCTGTAGCGAGGCATGGTCTCCCACTCTTCTCTTGCTCAAGCCGATTTAGCTGATTTAATGCAAAATGATACTTGTATTTTACAGTTGGTGTGTAATGAGTAATAGAATTACCCTGCAACAGGCTGGCGTGAGTCGAACCTCAGAGGTAAGCTCCCCAGAGATATTACTTGCAGGGTAACATGACCTGAACGTCGTCGGCACGTCCGGGCTTCTTTTATGGGACAAGTCCGGGGAACGGGCAACCTCAAAAGGGGCAGAGTCGGCGGCGGGGCGGGCGGAGAAATCCGCACGCCTCCGGTCAGTAATGATAGCGTGCCTGGAGGAAGTCGATCCGTTCGTCCCGCACCAGGTAGACGATGCGGTGTTCCTGGGTAAGGCGTCGTGACCAGGTCCCGGGAGAGAGGTATTTGAGCGGTTCCGGCTTGCCGATGCCGGTGAAGGGGTCCCGCATGATCGCCTCGATGATGGCAAAGGCCCGCAGAGCCACCTTGCGGTCGGTCTCGACCCAGTGGCGCAGGTCTTCCCGGAACTCCGGCTGGAACACTGCGATGCGCTGCTTATGCCGCAAGACCGACCTCGGCGCGCAGGGTGTCCGGCGTTGCGGCCTCGCCCTCTCCCTTGAGTGCTCGCTCCAGTGCTGAAAGCAGCCGCTGCGCATTCTTTGGCGAACGCATCAGGTGTGCTGTTTCAACCAGGCTTTCCAGTTCATCGGCGGCAATCAGGGCCACACTGCTCCCTTTGCGGCGCTTGATGAGCACAATCTCCCGGTTGTCGACAGCCTTGTCGCAGAGCCCTGCAAAGTTGGCCCGTGCGTCGGTACAGGTTGTTTGAAGCATGTGGCGTCTCCTGATGATATATGTACAGCTTGTCGGTACATATCAAGAAACCATCGGGCCGTGCAATAGAAAAATGTCACGAAGCCGCGCAGATGGCCGCCAAATCCCGCGCTGCCGTCCCATACTCCTCAAGTGAGATGGTGGCCTGCGGCTCCCACTTCCTGACCCGGTAGTAGAGTTTGTCGTAGTACTGCTCGATCAGGCCCTGGGCCAGCCCTTCAACATCCCAGGCCTCAAGCCGTTGCTGTAGATCAGTGTAGTGATCCCCGCCCAGCTTTTTCCTGATCCGCTCCAGCGCCTCGGCCATAGGCCCGCGGTAATCCGTGCGGGCATACTCCGCAGCCAGCCGCTTGACGCGGGTCGCGACGGATACCTCGCACCAGATCTTGGTGCTCTCTGCCATCACCTCATGCAGATTGCCCGGCAGGGTCAGGCGGCCGATCCGTTTGCTCTCACCCTCCACCACGATCGGTCGGTCCGGCGGAGCCTTGCGGAAGGCGTCCCAGAGCAGGGTTTCAAACCGTTTCTGTGGGGGCTGTTCGCCGAGCCCCAGCGAGCCGAAGGCCGAGCCGCGATGGCGCGCCATCCCCTCCAGATCGATTACGGTCCAGTCGCTGGCCGGTAACTGGTTGAGGAATTCGGTCTTGCCGGAGCCGGTCATGCCATGCAGCACCACCAACTGTACCGGCAGGCGGACTGATTCGAAAAAGTCGGTGACGATGTGGCGGAAGGCCTTGTAGCCCCCCTGCAGCTTGAGCACCGGCAGGCCGCTCATCTCCAGCAGCAGGGCGATCGATTCGCTGCGCAGGCCGCCCCGCCAGCAGTAGACCATCACCGGTCGACCGGCGGCCGCTTCAGCTATGCCGGTTACAATCGAGGGAAAGCGGTGGCAGGTCAGTTCCAGACCGCGCACACGTGCCAGCTGGGGTCCCTGCTGCTTGTAGAGGGTGCCGATCTCCACCCGCTCGGCGTTGGTCAGGATCGGAATGTTGATGGCTCCCGGCAGGTGATCGTCGGCAAACTCCAGTGGGGTTCTGGCATCCACGATGCAGTGGGTGTCGAGCAGCTGTGGTGAAAAGGGGGTGGTGCGGGGCATGGCTACGGCGCTCCGGAAGCGGAATTTCAAGGCTTGACCCTTGCCTTGCAGGCGATTCGATGCTACATATAAACACTCTTTTTCTTTGGTTTGCAAGGTTGCAGAGACCTTTCTAGCTGATCACTAACCCCAGGAGGAAGCCATGCAGAACAAGCAGGTGCACTACAGTGAGTTGGGACTGGTTAACACCAAGGAGATGTTCGCCAAGGCCATGTCCGGCAAGTACGCCATTCCGGCCTACAATTTTAATAACCTCGAGCAGCTGCAGGCTATCATTACCGGCTGTGTCGAGACCAACTCGCCGGTGATCATCCAGGTTTCCAAGGGGGCCCGCAGCTATGCCAACGAGACCATGCTGCGTTACATGGCGATGGGTGCCGTGCAGATGGCCCGTGAGATGGGTTCCCAGATCCCGATCTGTCTGCATCTGGACCACGGTGATTCTTTTGAGCTGTGCAAATCCTGTGTGGATAGCGGTTTTTCCTCGGTGATGATCGACGGCTCACATCTGCCCTATGAAGAAAACGCGGCACTCTGCAAGCAGGTGGTGGAGTACGCCCACCAGTTCGGCGTGAGCGTAGAGGGTGAGCTGGGGGTGCTGGCCGGCATCGAGGACGAGGTTTCGGCCGATCACTCTACCTACACCAAGCCGGAAGAGGTGGAGGATTTTGTCAAGAAGACCGGCGTGGATTCGCTGGCCATCTCGATCGGTACCAGCCATGGCGCCTACAAGTTCAAGGCCGGGCAACCGGTGCCGCCGTTGCGTTTCGATATCCTGGCAGAGTGTGAAAAGCGGATTCCCGGCTTCCCGATCGTGCTGCACGGCGCCTCCTCGGTGGTGCCGGAGTATGTGGATCTGATCAATCAATACGGCGGCAAGCTGGAAGGCGCCGTTGGCGTGCCCGAGGAGCAGCTGCGTCAGGCTGCAGCCTCTGCTGTCTGCAAGATCAATATCGATTCCGATGGTCGTCTGGCGGTGACTGCCAAGGTGCGGGAATATTTTGCCAAGGATCCCAAAGAGTTCGATCCTCGCAAATATCTGGGCGAGGCCCGCAAGGAGCTGGTGAAGCTGATCAAGCATAAGAACGAAACAGTGCTGGGGTCGGCAGGGAAGGCTTGAGCTTTTGAGGCTCAGTGAGGTGTCGCCATGAGCATGCGTAAGTTTTCACGGGTAGCGTTCCATGTTGTTGCCACCATCACTACTGCTGGCCGTAGCTTCCAAGGCGCGGTGGCCAACCTCTCCATGAACGGTCTGTTTGTGGAAACGTCGGAACGTCTGCCGGAAGGGACGGCCGTGGAGATCGTGATCACCCTCGCCGGTACCGAACCTGAGCTGCGGGTTGCTTTCAGCGGTCGCGTTGCACGCCTGACCGAAACCGGCGTTGGTTTTCACTTCGAAAAGGTGGATCTTGATTCCTATACCCACCTCAAAAACATCATCGCCTATAACATCGCTGATCCCGACAAGGTGATGGAAGAGATTTACAGCAGCATTGAAGAGAATATCGCTTCCCATCACTGACCTCGCTGGGGGACAGCAATGAAACAGTGCAGTCACTGCAAAAAATATTCGGTACTTGGTTTTTTTCTGGGGATTGGCGCCCCGCTGGGCTGGGCGCTGTTGCGTCTGGTGTTTTTTTATGACCCTGCAGAGCCGCTGGTAGCGCAGTTTCTGCATGATATCACCCGTGATGGGCAACAGCGTTTGCTGTATGCCTACATGGGGGTCGGTACCGCCTTTGTGCTGGCTACGTTGGGCTATCTGATCGGCAAGAACGGTGATGAGCTGCGTCATCGCGCCCTTGAGCTGGACAGTCTGCATCAGGAGGTGGCCTCACAGAAGGAGATCTTCGAACACCGTTTTGTGGTGCTCAACACCAACATCAAGAATTTTCACCAGATCAGCAGCCGCATCCAGACCTCGCTTAACCTGGAAGAAGTGCTGATGCTGTGCGCTGAAGGCCTGCACAAGGTGCTGGGCTACGAACGGGTCAATATCCTGATGGCGACCCACGGGAACAAGGAGTTGCGCTTTGTAACCACCGCCGGCAGCAACACTGCGGCGATGGCAGACCTGACCTTGCCGATCGAGCCCAGCATCGGCGTCTTTTACAAGGTTATTCAGGAGCGCAAGGCGTATCTGATCGATGATATCAGCCGCTACGGAGCGGACTACCACCTTCAGCCTCCCTTTGATACCATTGAGGTCTTCCGTTCACGCAACTTTATCGTCTGTCCGATTGTGGTCAAGGGAGAGGCGGTGGGGGCCTTTGCCATCGACAACAAACGGTCGCGACGACCCTTAAACGAGTCGGATCTGGATACGATCATGCTGTTTGCCGATCAGGTGTCCAATGCGATCACCCGTATCAACCTGCTGACCTCCATCGATACGCTTGCAACCGAGCTGGAAAGCTCTTTCTCGTTCCTGCAAAGCCACCGTGAGCAGTACACACGCAATGTTGCCAATGTGCTGGAGAGTATCGAGTCGGTGACCGACGGCGCGGCAGTCATCGCCTCCGCATCGGAGGGGGTGATGGCCTCGGTGGACGAGACCAGTACGGCGGTCAACGAGATCTCGGTGGCCATTGAAGAGGTCTCTCGCAATCTGGATACCCTGGCCGGCATCGTGCACCAGTCAGCCTCGGCCATGGAGCAGATCACCAGTACCATTGCCAACGTGGAGCGCAGCGCCGCCATCTCCCACGAGGTATCCAGCCAGGTGCAGGCTGAAACCGCCGAGGGCCGCACGGCGGTCAGCGAGACCATCGGCGCCCTGGACGAAATCCAGTGTTCGGTTGAAGAATCCCACGCCCGCATCACCCGCCTGGCGACCAACAGCAACCGGATCGAGAACATCGTCAGCGTGATCAACGACATCACCAAACGGACTAACCTGCTGGCCCTGAACGCCTCGATCATCGCTGCCCAGGCCGGCGAGCATGGCCGCAGCTTCGGGGTGGTGGCCGACGAGATCCGCAACCTGTCGCTGCAGACCGGCCATTCCACCGGCGAGATCACGGCCATCATCGAGGAGATCATGTTCGAGTCCCAGCAGGCCGCAGACAACATCACCGCCTCAAAGGGGCTGGTGCAGCGCGGGGTCGAGCTGGGACACGTCATGGGGCAGACCCTGCAGGCGATCTATGACCGTTCGGTCTGTTCGATGGAGATGACCCAGGAGATCAAGCAGGCCACCGAGGAACAGTCGTTGAGCGTCCAGACCGTGGCCCGTTCCATGGAGGATATCAGTGACATGACCTCCCAGATATTCAACGCGTCCAAGGATCAGGCCAAGGCCACCCGCAGCATCGCCCGTTCCATCGAGACCATCAAGGAGATGGCCCACGAGATGGTCCAGTCCACTGCCCGCCAGGTGGACGATGGTCGACAGATCCGTCGCACCGTCGAGTCGGTCAGCGCCATGGTCAGCCAGATGTTTGACAACATGGACGCACGCCGTGCCCAGGGGGCCGAGGTGGTCAAAGAGCTGGAAAACATGAAAAGCCTGACCTGCACCCTGTAGCCATGGCAACGGTCCTTTCCATCGCCCTGTTCGGCGCCGCCGGCTGTCTTGTCCGCTACTGGCTATCCAGCTGGGTCAATCGTCTGTTGGGCCAGTACCCCTTTCCGTTCGGCACCTTGGCCGTAAATCTGCTGGGGGCCTTCCTGATCGGCCTGGTGATCGAGTTTTCACTGCGCAGCACCATGCTTTCCCACAACCTGCGGGTGGCGCTGACCATTGGCTTTCTCGGAGGGTTGACCACCTTTTCCACCTTCAGCGTCGAGACCTTTACCTTGCTGGAGCGGGGGCAGCTGCTGATTGCCTTCGGCAACATGCTGCTGAGTGTGACGCTCTGCCTGCTGGCTACCTGGGGCGGTATCGCGGTGGCTCGGCTGGTGTGACCGGTCCGTCTAATCTGCAAACTGCGGTGAGAAAACACTAGTATTCAAAAGTTTGCATATGTTACTCTCATGAACTGCAAGGACAGTCACCCGTCTGGGGACCGATCCGAACGGCAGTGCAGACACAGGACATACCGCCTGGATTTGAGCAGCTGGCTGGACCGGGACGGACGGAAGCAGAGCCCCGCATCGGTTCCACCGATCGCCATGTATACGGCGCACCGTCCCCCGGTGCGCCTTTTTTGTTGATGGCAGGAGATGCTATGCGCAAAAAGATCACCATACCCGAGATTATACAGATGAAGCAGGAAGGCCGGAAGGTGACGGTGCTGACTGCCTATGACTATCCGACGGCCCGCCTGGTAGATGAGGGCGGAGTGGACGCCATTTTAGTGGGTGATTCGGCCGGGGTGGTCTTCAGCGGCCATGAGAACACGCTGCCGGTCACCATGGATGAGATGCTCTACCACGTGAAGGCGGTGGCGCGTGCCAAGCCCAAGGCGTTGGTGGTGGCCGACATGCCGTTTATGGCCTGCCAGTGTGGCGAGATCCTGGCCCTCCAAAACTGCGGTCGCATGTTGCAGCAAGGGGGCGCCGAGGCGGTCAAGATCGAGGGCGGCACCAATATGGCGGCCATTATTCGTGCGGTGACCGGGATGGACATCCCGGTGATGGGTCATGTGGGGCTGACTCCTCAGTCGGTCCATCGCATGGGGGGCTACCGGGTGCAGGGGCGCAAGGGCCAGGCCGAGCGGATCATCGAGGATGCTGTAGCGGTGCAGGAGGCCGGGGCCTTTGCAGTGGTGCTGGAGGGGATTCCGTCCCGTCTGGCGGCCCGTATCACCGAACAGCTGTCGATACCGACCATCGGTATCGGCGCGGGTCCGGCCTGCGATGGACAGGTGCTGGTGATTCACGACATTCTGGGACTGTGTGAGAAATACTCCCCCAAATTCGTCAAGCGGTATGCCGACCTCAGTCCGGTTATCACCGAGGCGGCGCGACAGTATGTGTCTGAAGTGAAAGAAGGGTTATTTCCTGCCGAGGAGCATTCGTTCTCGTGAAGCTGATCAGTGACGTGCAGGAGATGCAGCGGTTTGCCCTGGAGCAAAAACGGCAGGGCCGACGGATCGCCTTTGTGCCCACCATGGGTTTCCTGCATCAGGGACATGCCTCGCTTCTGCGTGAGGGGCGTCGGCGAGGTGATCTGCTGGTGCTGTCGATCTTTGTCAATCCGACCCAGTTCGGGCCTAACGAAGATCTTGACCGCTACCCCCGTAACCTGGAGGGCGATTGCGCCCTGGCGGAGCAGTGCGGTGTGGATGTGGTCTTTGCGCCCACTGCTGGTGGTATGTACCCGCCCGGTTTTCAGACCACCGTCAGTCTGGGGCCCTTGACCGAGCCACTGTGCGGTGCCAGCCGCCCCGGTCATTTCAACGGGGTGGCGGTGGTGGTGACCAAGCTGTTTGGCATTGTGCAGCCCGATCTGGCCCTGTTTGGCACCAAGGATTTTCAGCAGCTGGCCGTGATTCGTCAGATGACCGCCGATCTGAACCTGGCGGTGGAGGTGGTGGGGATGCCGATCGTGCGTGAACCGGACGGTCTGGCCATGTCCTCGCGCAACAGTTACCTCACGCCTGAGCAGCGTCAGCAGGCGCTGTGCCTGTACCGGGCTGTGCAGCGGGTCAGGCGGTTGTTCGACAGTGGGGAGTCATCCGTTGAACGGTTGTTGTACGAGGCACAATGTGAGATTGAAACGGCTGTTGGAGCCGAGATCGATTACCTGGAGCTACGGGACGGACGAACCCTGCAGCCGGTAACGCAGGCAGGCCCAGGAACCCTGCTTGCGCTGGCGGTCAGGATCGGCAGTACCCGGCTGATCGACAATACGCTGCTTGGAGAAGATGCCTGATGCCGAACAAGGCCCGCGCCACCCTGGAAACCCTCTACCGGATCTTTACGGTGCCGGAGGAGCCCGATACGACCCTTGGCGCCATCGACAAGGCGATTACCGACGATGTAGCCGGCTTTCTGCAGAATCATATCGTTGCCACCGAGCGGCCACTGGAAGAGATCGAGGCCAGCTTTTCTGCCTGCGCCATTCCCGAAGAACCGACCTACGTCTCCGACTACACCGAATTTGTCAAGAACAACCTGGTAGCCCAGTCGGTGCACACCGCCGCCCCCGGTTTCGTTGGGCACATGACCTCAGCCTTCCCCTACTTCATGCTGCCCCTGTCGCGCCTGATGACCGCCCTGAACCAGAACCTGGTCAAGGTGGAGACCTCCAAGGCCTTTACCCCGATGGAGCGTCAGGTGCTGGCCATGCTGCACCATCTGATCTACCGTTGCCCCGATGACTTTTATCCAGCCTGGATTCATAACAGCCAGGCCGCCCTGGGGGCCTTCTGTTCCGGCGGCACCATTGCCAATATCACCGCCCTCTGGATAGCCCGTAACCGTCTCTTTGCACCAGCAGGAGACTTTCGCGGCATTGCTCAAGAAGGTTTAGCCCGTTCATTGCAGCATCACGGTATTGAGGGAGTCGCCGTGCTGGTCTCGGAGCGTGGCCACTACTCCCTGGGCAAGGCCGCAGATCTGTTGGGCATCGGCCGCGATCAACTGGTCAAGGTGGCCACCGACCTGCACAACCGGATCGATCTGGCGGCGCTGCGTCAGGAGGTGCGGCGGCTGCAGGATCGGAATATTCGTCCCATGGCCCTGGTGGGTATTGCCGGTACCACTGAGACCGGCAATATTGATCCCCTGGAGGCGCTGGCCGACATCGCCGCAGAACTGGGCTGTCATTTTCATGTCGATGCCGCCTGGGGGGGGCCGACCCTGTTTTCCGAGCGCAACCGCGGTCTTTTGGCCGGCATCGAACGGGCTGATTCGGTCACTATTGATGCCCACAAACAGCTGTACGTGCCGATGGGGGCCGGGATGGTGATCTTTAAGGATCCGACCGCAGTGGCGGCCATCGAGCACCACGCCGCCTACATCCTGCGCCACGGTTCCAAGGATCTCGGCAGCCACACCCTGGAAGGTTCCCGGCCGGGCAAGGCGCTGCTGGTGCATGCCGGCCTTTCGATCATTGGTCGCAAGGGGTATGGACTGCTGATCGATCTGGGCATTGAACGGGCCCGCACCTTTGCCGAGATGATCCGCCAGCACCCCGATTTTGAACTGACCAGTGAACCGGAGCTGAATATCCTGACCTACCGCTACTGTCCACAGGCTGTCCAGCAAGCCTTAGTTCACGCTGCGCCCGAAGAGGGGGCCAGGATCAACGCCCTTTTGGATCAGGTCTGCCAGCTGCTTCAGAAATTTCAGCGCGAGGCCGGCAAGACCTTTGTCTCCCGTACCCGCCTGCGTACCGCCGGTTATGGCGCTGAAATTACCGTACTGCGCAGTGTCTTGGCCAACCCGTTGACCACCGACCAGATCCTGCAGGCGGTGCTGCGCGAACAGTGCGAGATTGTGCAGCAGCCTGAGATTCAGGAGCTGTTACGGCAGATCTGACTGCTGCAGCCAGTGACGCGACAGCGGGCGGGCGACCATGGGTTCCCGCCCGTTGCTGTTTAACGGTCAGCTCGTGGTCCGACTGCCGATAATCTGTTCCAGAGAGGAGTATCGGGTCTTTTATTGTGAGCGAAGCATGGTATGCTTAAAAACATGAGTGAGATAGCCGTCTATACCGCCTCATGGCTGTATAATCCCGGACAGCCGCCGATTGCCGGTGGTGCTGTTGCCGTGCAGGACGGTCGTGTCCTGGCGCAGGGACCAGCCACCGAACTGGTGATGCGCTTTGGGCCGCCCCTGGCCGACTTCCCCGACTGCGTGATCATGCCCGGCTTCGTCAACGCCCACACTCATCTGGAGTTGACCCATTTTCCGGCCTGGCGCCTGCGGGGGGGCATGGACTATCACCCGCATCGTTTTGTTGACTGGATTGTCCAGCTGGTCAAGGTGCGCCGCGGGGTCAAGCCGGACGAGACCCTGGAGTCGCTCAAGGCCGGTATTGCCGCCTGCCTGCGTGCCGGCACCACCTGCATCGGCGACATCGTTACCGGTCCGGCACTGCTGGCGGGTTTTGCCGGCTCACCGTTGGCCGGTCGTTTCTTTCTGGAGCTGATTGGACAGGAACCGGCGTTGTTTGAGCCGCGTCTGCACGGGGCGCTGGAAGCTGCCCACGCCGACGTCGGCGCCTTGCTGCCCGGCCTGTCCCCCCATGCCCCCTACACCCTGGCGGCTGATCTGCTGCCGGGTATCGCAGCGGCAAGCCGACAGCGCGATCTGCCGCTGTCGCTGCATCTGGCTGAGTCGGTCGACGAAGACCGGCTGCTGTTTGATTCCAGCGGTCCATTAGCCGAGGAGCTGTACCCGCTGGTGGGCTGGCAGGGCTATCTGCCGCCGGCCCGCCGTACCACGCCGTCCCGTTTTTTTGATCAGGGCGGTCTGCTGGGGCCTGCCACCCTGGCGGTGCATTGTGTACAGCTGACCCCGGCTGATGCGCAGCTGCTTAAACAACGCGGCGTGACCATCTGTCTCTGTCCCCGCAGCAATGAGCGGCTGGCTGTCGGGCGGGCACCGGTGCAGCTCTTCAAAAAGCTGGCAATCCCACTTTGCATCGGCACCGATTCGCTGGCCAGCAATGATTCGCTCTCTCTGTGGGACGAGCTCCGTTTTGCCCTGGATGCCTACAGCGGGGCATTGACGCCGGAAGAGTTGTTGCAGCTGGCAACCAGTGGTGGTGCTGCCGGATTAGGCCTGTCGGCCACCGTCGGAACACTGGAGGAGGGTAAGCGGGCCGACCTGCAGGTGGTGGCCGTTGCCGGTCGGCCGCCTGCTTTTGGCAGCAACCTGGCGGAGTTGCTGCTGCAGACCGCCAGGCCGGTAGCGGTGCTGGCCGGTGGCAGATCGGTGTACGGCTAGGGATTGATTACCTGAAGAATTTTGCCTAATGTCAACTTGAATAGTAGGGTTTCTGGGCTAACAAGTATTTCGTTGTCCCTGTGAAACTTCATCGCAAAGCTGAACCGGACCTTGTCCAGCGTGAACGGCACCACCTCCACGCCGGCTTCAGCCATTTACCAGCTGAACACTACTGCCGAGCAGATGGCCGGCAGTTCCGAAGAGCTGGCGGCCACCAGCAATGATATTGCACAGAATTGCCATGCTGCGGCCGAACGTACCACGCGGGCAACCAAAGAGATCAGCGATATGATCCGGACCATCCAGCAGGAGACCCGTACGGCGATCGTCTCGATGGAAGAAGGGGTGCGGGGTACGGAAAAGGGCGCGACTGAAGCGGCACAGTTGGAATCAGCGCTGCAGGCGATCCTGGAGCAGGTGAACGCGGTAACCATGCAGGTCAGTCAGATCGCACCGCCGCTGAGGAACAGACCGCCACCACCAGAGAGATCACCAGCAATATTAACAAGATATCCGAGGTTATTGAGGGGACTGCCAAAGGCGCCCAGGATACGTCATCTGCTGCCGCTCGCTCTCCAATCTGGGTGAAGAGTTGAAGCGGTTGATGGCTCAATTCAAGCTGGTTTGATAGGCAAAACAAACGAGGGCTGAGGCGGGGAAGGGTCGAATCGCTACAGCTAAACGATTTGAGGATGGGGAGGCAGCCGTAGCCGGGCCTCCCCGTTTGTTAAGAGTCAGCTTCGAGGGTGTAGCGTTCCAATACCTTTTCAATGATGTTTGATGTCGATTTACCATCCACAAACGGGATTAACTCAACCCGCCCGCCATAGGATTCAACCAGATCTTTGCCCACCACACCCTCTGCCGTATAGTCGCCACCCTTGACCAGGATCTGCGGTTGCAGGGTCGTGATCAGCTCCAGCGGTGTATCCTCATCAAACAGGCAGACATAGTCGATGCAATCCAGAGCAGCCAGGATGTGAGCCCGCTCTTCTTCGCCGATCAGGGGCCGCTTGGGGCCTTTGAGGCGTCTGACCGAGGCATCGCTGTTGAGACCCAGCACCAGCAGGTCGCCCAGCTGACGTGCCGCCTGCAGATACTTGACGTGGCCTGCGTGCAGCAGGTCGAAACAGCCGTTGGTAAAGACCACCTGACGGCCCTTGGTCCGTTCTTGCTCAATGATGGCACTCAAGACATCGCGATTTTTGATCTTGCTGTCGCTATCGCGGTGTCTGGCCGCCAGCGCGTCGACAATCTCGGCCGGGGTGACCACGGAGGTGCCCAGCTTGCCCACGGCGATGCCGGCGGCAAGGTTGGCAAGCCGGGCAGCTTCGTCCAGACTCAAGCCCCCGGCCACACCGAAGGCAAGCAGGGCCAGCACTGTGTCGCCGGCGCCGGTCACGTCGTACACCTCCCGGGCCACCGTGGGGATATGCACGGTCTCGCCGTTGCCGGAAAAGAGCGTCATCCCTTCCTCGCTGCGGGTGACCAGCAGATTCTCCAGCTCAACCATCGACATCAGGATGCTGGCTGCCTCCTGCAGGGTTGCCTTGCAACGGATCGGCATGCCGGATGCGGCCTCGGTCTCCTTGCGGTTGGGGGTAAGAACGGTGGCGCCGCGGTATTTACGGTAATCGTTGCCCTTGGGATCCACCAGCACCGGAATCCGGCGCTGCTGGGCGGTAGTCATCACGGTGCGCAGCACCTGATGGGTCAGCACGCCTTTCAGGTAGTCGGAGACCAGCACGACGTCAAAGCCGGCCAGGTGGTTGTGCAGCCAGTCACAGAGTTGTTTTTCGAGCGTGGTGGAGAGCGGTTCGCGGGATTCGCGGTCGATACGGACGATCTGCTGGTTGGCGGCCAGCACCCGCGTCTTGCGGCCGGTGCGGCGCCCCGGTTCCTGCTGGATGCCGTCGGTCTGGATGCCGAGCCGGTTTAAGTTTTTGACCAGGCTCCAGCCGTTTTCGTCCTGGCCGATCACTGAGGCCACGCTGACCTGGCAACCGAGGGCCAGCAGGTTGTTGGCCACGTTGCCGGCCCCGCCCAGTCGCAGGTCTTCCCGCAGCACATCCACAACCTGCACCGGCGCCTCAGGAGAGATCCGCTCGGTTTTGCCCCACAGGTACTCATCCAGCATCAGATCGCCCACCACCAGGCAGCGCAGGCTGCCGGCCCGGGAAAACAATGATTCAATGGTCTTGCGGTCCATCGCTTACCTCCCGAGGCTGGCGGGGCCAAACATCCCCTGTTCGACCAGGTCGCACAGGATATGGATGATCGTGATGTGTCCCTCCTGCACCCGGGGGGTGTCCTGGGAGGGGATGATCAGCGGAATGTCGCACAACTCTTTGATGCTGCCGCCGTCTTTGCCCAAGAGGCCGATGGTGCTGCAGCCGGCTTGACGGGCCACTTCCAGCCCCCGGTAGACGTTGGGTGAGTTGCCGCTGGTGGAGATGCCGATCACGGCATCGCCCGGAGCTGCCAGGGCTTCCACCTGACGGCTGAAGACGCGCTCAAAACCGTAGTCGTTGCCGATGGCGGTCAGGATCGAGGTGTCGGTGGAGAGGGCGATGGCCGGCAGGGCGGGCCGCTCGATCCTGAATCGGCTGACGATCTCGCCGGCGAAGTGCTGGGCGTCGGCCGCAGAGCCGCCATTGCCCATGATCAGCAGCTTGTTGCCGATCTGGAAGGTCTCAATCAGACGTTGTGCCAGATTAGCGATGGTCGCGGACAGTTCGTTTTCAATCTGTACCATCAGTTTACGGTGTTCCTGCAACTGGTTGACTATCAGTTCATGCATCGGCACCTCCCTTGAGCAGAACTTCAATGACATTGAATTGCCGGGCCCCATCGTACCCGGGAACCGGGATGCCGTCCACACCTTTCACAATCGACAAATCGGGTGACTCTGCGCTGAGTTTCTGGAGCCATTTGCGCAGGTCGCGCCCGGCACCGAAGCGTGTCAGGCTGATCAGCTCAATGCCGGTATGCAGACAGCGGTAGCCCTGTTCGGAGGCCTGTTGGTACTGGCGATGGTGCAACAACAGTGAGAAGCGATGTCCACGGCGGGCGGCCGCCAGGATGACCGTCAAGGCGTTTTTCAGATGATCAGTCTCGGTTTGCTGGGGGAAGTAAACGGCGAACTGCTGCGGCGCTCCCCAGCGTTCAAGGAACGTCAGCTGCGAGAGCCGTTCCCGCTCACGGCGCCGTTCTTCGGAGCCGAACACCGGCGGTGGCCCGCTGTGCACCAGGGCCGTTGGCACAAAAAAGGTGCGATAGTTATGGGCTGCGGCCCGCTGCTGGTAGTCGCGCAGGCACCAGGCACTGCCATCCAGTTCTTCGTCAAAGTAGCCAATTTCGTCACGCATGGCGCGGGAGAGCAGCATGCCGGCAAAGGAGATCCGGCAGGTTTCCAGCCGGCTGCAGCCGGCCTTGGCCAGGCGTTTGGGGAGTGGTGTTTCGGTGGTGCAGAGCGGACTGACAATGCCCGCCCGCTCGCTGCCGGTGACGTTCAGCAGCTGCTGCAACCAGGCCCCGTCGACGGTGCCGTTGGAGCGGACCACCATGGCCCAGTCGGCGTCTGAACGGGCCAGGCCGCGGTTTAGAGCCGGTACGAAACCGATGTTGCGCTCCATGGTCATGTAGAGCACCCGAGTGCCCAACGGTTCGCAGAACTCTTCCAGCAGCAGTTCGGTATCGCGGTCGCAGCCGTTGTTGATTATGATCAGTCGGGCGCTGTCGGCAGTGTTGAGGATCGAAACCAGGCAGGCCCGGGTCTCGAACGGTTGATTCCAGACCGGAATGATGATGTCAACAGTGGGAGTTGTCATGGCAGGTACGCTATCTTTGTATAACCGGAAGGGGTGGGCAGCAGCAGTGCCCACCCCTTCCGAGGCTGATCGTTATGGTGCCGACTTTCGCTGCGGAGAAGGGACGTCTTTTAGTAGGAGACCGCCACCCGGCGCAGCAGGTTAAGCTCGTCAAGAACCTTGCCGGAGCCGAGCACCACGCAGTCCAGCGGGTTTTCGGAGATCAGCACCGGCACCTTGGTGATCTCCCGCAACAGCATGTCCAGGTTGCGCAGGTTGGCGCCGCCGCCGGCCAGGAAGATCCCCTTGTCGACGATGTCGGCCGCCAGTTCGGGTGGTGTTCGCTCCAGACACTGACGGACGGTGTCGACGATGGCGTTGACCGCCTCTTTCAGGGCGTCGCGAATCTCATCGGAGTTGATCTCGATGGTCTTGGGGATGCCGGAGACCAGGTCACGGCCCTTGACCTCCATGGTCAAGACCTCGGGGCCGGGGTAGGCTTCGCCGATCTCGATCTTGATCGCCTCAGCCATCCGCTCACCGATCTGCAGGTTGTACTTGCGCTTGATGTACTGGACGATCGCCTCGTCCATCTTGTCGCCCCCCATCCGGGTGGATTGGGAATAGACGATGCCGGCCAGGGAGATCACCGCCACCTCGGTGGTGCCGCCGCCAATATCGACGATCATGTTGCCGGAGGCCTCGGTGATCGGCAGTCCGGCGCCGATAGCGGCCGCCATCGGCTCCTCGATCAGGTAGACCTCGCGGGCGCCGGCCGACTCGGCCGATTCCTTGACCGCCCGCTTCTCCACCTGGGTGATGCCGGAGGGGACGCAGATTACGACTCGCGGACGGACCAGGATTTTGCGGTTATGCACCTTGTGGATGAAGTAACGCAGCATCTCTTCGGTGATGTCGAAGTCGGCGATCACGCCGTCTTTCATCGGCCGGATGGCGGTGATGGAGCCGGGGGTGCGGCCCAGCATCTGTTTGGCCTCCATGCCGACCTTGAGCACTTTTTGTTGTCCGGTGGGCAGTTTCTGTACCGCCACCACCGACGGTTCGCGCACCACAATACCCTTGCCTTTCAGGTAAACCAGGGTGTTTGCGGTGCCCAGGTCGACGGCCAGGTCGTTGGAAAACATGCCGAATAATGAGTCGAAGATCTTGAACATCGGATCGTTCCTTTCGTTGCTAAATGGACCAGATACGCTAGCAGAAGGTCTGGTTGAATGCAAGGGGGAAAACGGTGCGACGAATGGGGTATTTCTGTCTCTTTCCTTGACTTTAGCGGACTGGGCCAGTATTTTGATGTAATTTTTCAGACCGTTTGGAGTACGACCTATGGACTACAAAGAGACCCTCAATCTTCCCCAGACCGACTTCCCGATGAAGGGCAACCTGCCCCAGCGGGAGCCGGAGCTGCTCAAAAAGTGGGACCAGATCAACCTGTATGCCCAGCTTGAAGAGCGCGGCAAGGACCGACCGACTTACATCCTGCATGACGGCCCCCCCTACGCCAACGGCCATACCCATATCGGCCACGCCCTCAACAAGACCTTGAAGGATATCGTGCTGAAGGTGAAGCGGATGGAGGGATTTCATGCCCCTTATGTGCCGGGCTGGGACTGCCACGGCCTGCCGATCGAGCTGCAGGTGGAGAAGAACCTGGGGTCGAAAAAACATCAGATGACCAAGGCCGAGATGCGCAAGGAGTGCCGCGCCTACGCCCAGAAGTTCATCGACATCCAGCGTGAGGAGTTCAAGCGGCTGGGGGTGCTGGGGGATTGGGATAATCCCTACCTGACCATGAATTACGAGTACGAGGGGCTGACTGCGGCCGAACTGGCCAAGTTTGCCAAAAACGGTGGTCTGTACCGCGGCAAGAAGCCGGTACACTGGTGCTCATCCTGCGTGACCGCCCTGGCCGAGGCTGAGGTGGAGTACGCCGACCACAGCTCCCATTCGGTGTTTGTCAAATTCACCCTGACCGATGACGTCAGCGCTGCCATTCCGGCCTTGGCAGGCAAGCAGGCTTGTGTGGTGATCTGGACCACCACCCCCTGGACCCTGCCGGCCAACCTGGCCATCGCCCTGCACCCCGAGTTCGATTATGTCGCCCTGGAAACGGAGCAGGGGATTCTGATTGTAGCCGAAGGCTTGAAGGATCAGTTTTTATCCGCCAATGGTCTCACCGGCAGCGTTATAGCGACCTTCAAGGCCACCGTCCTTGAGCGTAAAACCTGCAGGCATCCCTTCTACGACCGGAGCTCGGTGATCCTGCTGGGTGAGCATGTCACCCTGGAGGCCGGCACCGGCTGCGTGCACACCGCCCCCGGCCATGGCCAGGAGGACTACGAGCTGGCCCTTAAAGAAGGGCTGGAGATCTACAATCCGGTGGACAACTACGGCCGCTACCTGAAGACACTGGAGTTCTTCGGCGGTATGAGTGTGCAGGAAGGCAACACCGCCGTTATTGAAAAGCTGATCGAAGTGGGGGCGCTGATCGGCCAGAGCAAGATCTCCCACTCCTATCCCCATTGCTGGCGCTGCAAGAAGCCGATCATCTTCCGGGCCACCGAGCAGTGGTTCATCAGCATGCAGGCCAACAACCTGCGTACCAAGTCATTGGAAGAGATCGACAAGGTGCAGTGGATCCCCAGGTGGGGCCGCGAACGGATCCACGGCATGATCGAGAACCGGCCCGACTGGTGCATCTCCCGTCAGCGTTCCTGGGGGGTGCCGATCACCGCCTTTTCCTGCAAGGAATGCGGCGAGTACCTGGTGGACGGCGTGGTGATGGACCACGTGGCTGAACTGTTCAAGCAACACAGTTCCGATATCTGGTTTGAGTGGGAAGCTGAGAAGTTGCTGCCGGGCGGCACCTGTTGTTCGAAGTGCGGCAAGGCCGATTTTGAGAAGGAGATGGACATCCTGGATGTCTGGTTTGATTCCGGTGTCTCCCATGCCGCCGTGCTGGAGCCCAACCCTAAACTGCATAGCCCGGCCGACCTGTATCTGGAGGGCAGCGATCAGCACCGTGGCTGGTTCCATTCATCGCTTCTGGAGAGCGTCGGCACCCGTGGCTGTGCACCGTACAGGAGCGTGCTGACCCACGGCTTCGTGCTGGATGGCCAGGGCCGCAAGATGAGTAAATCCATGGGCAACGTGGTGGCGCCCGAGGATGTGATCAAGAAATTGGGGGCCGATATCCTGCGGCTGTGGTGCGCGGCCCAGGACTACCGTGACGATACGCGGATATCACAGGAGATCCTCAATCGCGTGTCCGAGGCTTACCGCCGTATCCGCAACACCTGTCGTTACCTGCTGGCCAACCTGCATGATTTCAAGCCGGCCAGCCAGACCATAGCCTTTGATCAGTTGCCGGAGCTGGACCGCTGGGCCCTGCACCAGCTGGAACGGCTGAAGGAGCGGGTGCTCACCTCCTATCAGGAGCTGGAGTTTCACAGCATCTTTCAGGAGATCAACGCCTTCTGCGCGGTTGAGATGAGCGCCTTCTACCTGGATATCCTCAAAGATCGCCTGTACACAAGCCCGGCCGACTCCCACAACCGCTGGGCGGCCCAGACCGTGATGTACCGTATCCTGGACAGTCTGCTGCGCCTGTTGGCGCCGCTGCTCTCTTTTACGGCCGATGAGGCCTGGGCCTATCTGCCGGGTGAACACGAGGCCAGCGTCCACCTGGCCGCCTTCCCACCGCTGACACCGGAGGTGAAGGATGATGCCCTGGTGGAGCGTTGGGAACGGATCATCAAGATCAGGGCTGAGGTGCTCAAGGCGCTGGAACAGGCCCGGGTGGCCAAGACGATTGGGCTTTCGCTGGATGCCTCGGTGACCCTGGCCGCGCAGGGTGAGTTGCGTGGGTTCCTGGAAGGCTATGCTGCCGACCTGCCGACGATCCTGATCGTTTCCCAGGTGCGGCTGGTTGATACGCTGGAGGGCGACTGCCTGGTTGCCGAAGGCGTGGAGGGGCTGACAATCGCCGTGGCCGCAGCCAGTGGTGAAAAGTGCGAGCGCTGTTGGCACTACAGCGAGCAGCTGGGCATTGACAGCAACCATCCCACCATCTGTCCCTCCTGCGCTGAGGCGGTGAACTAGGCATGGGGCGCTGGGCCCTGTTCAGCCTGATCGTGGCGTTGGGGCTGGTGGCGGATCAGGCCAGCAAGCTGTATATCCACGGTTCCATGAGGCTGTACCAGTCGATCCCGGTGCTGGACGGTCTGTTCAATATCACCTACCTGCGTAACAAGGGGGCGGCCTTCAGTTTCCTTGCCAACGCCTCCTGGCGGATTCCGTTCTTCATTACCGTCACCCTGGTGGCGGCGGTGGTGATCCTGGTGGCGCTGCGCAAGCTGCGCGAGGACCAGCGTCTGCTGCAGGCTGCCCTGGCAATGATCTTTTCCGGCGCCATCGGCAATCTGATCGATCGGGTACGGCTGGGTGAGGTGATCGATTTTCTGGATGTCTACTGGAAGAGCTACCATTGGCCGGCCTTCAACGTGGCCGATTCATTGATCTGCGTCGGGGTGGCCCTGGTGGCCTTTGATATGCTGCAGGAGGAGCGCAGGCAGCTGCGACAGGGACGCTAGCAGATGGTGGCAATGATACACACGCTGTGCTATGGTTACCACAAGGCGCATTGAAAAAAACATGAGGGCCTGCAGGGGTTGAGTGCCCAGGGGGAGGGGTCATGCCGATTATTGTGGAGGTCATCCTGGCTTCAGGCGCCATGATACTGGGCGTGTTCGCTGTCTTTCTGCTGGTCTTTCTGGTCGCCCTGATGCTCTTGCCGGTGGAAAAATCGCTTTCCAAGGCGGTCTGGGAGCTGACCGCGCCTCCCCGTAAACGACCGGCCCAGCAAGTTCCCGAACCTGGCTTTAAAGGTTTCAGTCAGAAGCATCGCTGAACTGCTGGCGGTGACACGATAGACACATGGACGGGGGCACCGGTAACGGGCTCCCGTTTTTCATAGGTCGCCGGTGATCCGTTGCAGTTCGTACAGTTTGGGGTTCACCGTCTGGACGCAGCTGATCAGTTGCCGCAGAGTAGGTTCGTCAATGCCGGTCTCCTCATCAGTGCCCTGAAAAAAGGGGAACCCCTTGGGGAGTGGGGTCAGCTGGCCATCTTTCAGCAGTTGCACATCCACCATGTCGTTAACCCGTCCGCTGGCCTCCCAGGGGTCGCGGTAGTTGAACTGGCGTGCTACGATATGCAGGGTCATGCCGTTGGGGAAGATCCCTTTGGCCTCAAAGGAAAATTCACGCGGTGCGCTGTAATGCTCGGAACGTCCGGAACGAGCCATCACCTCGGCGCCGGCGGCTTCCAGCAACTCCCGGACCGAATCGGCGGTCATCGGTTGTACAGGTGTCTCCATGGTTTCCTCACACACAAAAAGATCTGCTGCAGCTTACCCGAAAGCGGTGGCAGACCGCAAGGGGGTGGCTGGGACCTGGCCGGTGGGGCGGGATACCCCTGATGAAGCGGCCTTCAAGGTGCAGTATGCGCGTCTGGGGATGACTGCAGCAGTGGTTTCCCGGTTTCGGCTGCTGGTGTATGCCTTTGCCGCCGAACAGGGGCGTGATCTACCCTGGCGCCGCGCCTCTGATCCATGGCGGGTTCTGGTGTCCGAGGTGATGCTGCAGCAGACCCAGGTGGAGCGGGTAATCCCCAAATATACCGCTTTTCTGGAGCGATTTCCTGGGCCGACGGCCCTGGCAGCGGCGCCGATACCCGAGCTGCTGGAGGCTTGGCAGGGGCTGGGCTATAACCGCCGCGCCCTTAACCTGCAGCGGGCGGCGCAGCAGGTGGTTACGCAGTGGGACGGCAGATTGCCTGACGACCCGGCACAGCTGCAGCAACTGCCCGGCATCGGCCCCTATACCGCCGGAGCCATCGCCGCCTTTGCCTTCAGTCGCCCCACCATCTTTCTGGAGACCAACATCCGCGCCGTGCTGCTGCACCTGTTCTGTGGTGATCGGCACGACGTACCGGACAAGGAGTTGCTGGTGCTGGCGGAGCAGGTACTCGATCATGACCGTCCTCGCGACTGGTACAACGCCCTGATGGATTACGGCAGCGACCTGAAACGGCGCTTCCCCAATCCCAGCCGCCGCAGCCGCCACCACAGCGTGCAGAGCCGCTTCGAGGGATCGGACCGTCAGGTGCGCGGTGCCCTGTTGCGGCTGTTGCTGAACACCAACGGCTTGACCGTTGGTGCCATCCGGCAGGCGTTAGCCGCCGAGCCCGATCGACTGCAGCGTATTCTGGAAGGCATGGTGAAGGAGGGGTTCCTGCAGCAACGGGGCAGTCGTTATCTCATACCGCCAGTCTGAGCTCAACCCCCCAAGGGGCCGGTCGTTCACCATCCTGTGTCAGCACCCACAGCGTAGGGAACTCCATCCGTTCCGGCACCGGGCCGATGCCGTCGGTCAGGTAGATCACTGCTGCCGGCGCAGGATGCAGCGTTTTGGCATATTCGAACACCGGCCGCAGGTCGGTGAAACCGCCGCCGTCGTAACGCTGGGCCACGAAGGAGCTGGTGCTGAAGGCCTCCACCCGCTGGATACGGCTGTTGGCGTAGACCACGGTCAGCTGGCAGTCACGGCCCCGGGCCAGGCTGATCAGTTCGGCGGCAAAGGTCTCCCGCAGCGCCACGATATTGGTGGAATCGCTGACATCCACCCCCACCAGCAGATTGAGCCGGCGACGCTTGCGGATGCCGGGGGTTATATGTTCAAAGCGGCGGTGTTCCCGCATCCAGGTACTGCTGCGGCCGGTGCGGCCGGCAGTGGCGATGAACTGACGCAGCACCTGCCGCCAGGGGATCGGCGCCGGTTGCAACAGGTGGTCGACCACGGCGCGGATATCGGCCGGCGTCTGTCCGTCGCTGCCCTGCAGGGCATCCCGCACCAGGCTGCGCACCATCTCCTCCGCCAGGCTCAACGGTGTGCCGTCAGCCTCCTGCCAGGCCTCGTGGCTGTCGATGGTCTCGGCCTGGTGTATGGTCGTCCCGTGGCCAGCCCCGCTCGTTCCTCGGCTGTCCTGCTCCGCCGAACCGGCTCCGCTGCCGGACTCATTGCCGAAGTCGAAGGGTGGTACGATCAGGTCATAGTACTCTTCTGCCGCCAGTCCCGTTTCCATCCGGTAGTTGGCCGGATAGAGAGCACCGGGCGGCAGGTTTGCGATACCGGGGTTGATGGCCAGATCGCAGGCCACATCCCAGTCGTGGGGGTTGCGTTCCCGCCGTCGCAGCGGGTGCAGGTGCAGCAGGTGCTTGAGCAGGTGTTCCAGCAGTGCCTCCTGCTGGAGTGGCTGCAGGGAGCTGAAGGCATCGCCGGCCATGCTGAGCACCGGAATGCCATTGCGGATGGTGATGCCGGCGCTTTTGGTCTGGTCGCGCAAGGCTTCCCGGCGCAGGTTGAGCAGCAGGTGACCGTAGAAGGGGCGGCTCTTCAACAGACGGATAATGGCGTTTTCCAGGCTGGTCATGCGGTCAGGGTAGCCCAAAGCCCGGCAAGATGTCAAAGCGGCAAAATCCGGTGGCAGGCAGTGCTGGATTATGCTATAAAAATTTCTCATTTTGCTTGTAATAGCCGATTTTTCGGCGAGGAGGAATACTCAGATGGCAGACGAGAACAAACCGCAGGTACTGTTGGAAACCAGCAAGGGGAACATCACCCTTGAGCTGAATAAGGAAAAGGCGCCGATCACCGTCAAAAACTTCCTGAGTTATGTCAAGGACGGCTACTACGACGGGCTGATCTTCCACCGGGTGATCAAGGATTTCATGATTCAGGGCGGTGGCCTGGATGTGGATATGCAGCCCAAAAAGACCAAGTTCGCCATCAAGAACGAGGCCCAGAACGGCCTGAAAAACTTGCGTGGCACCGTGGCCATGGCCCGCACCGCCCTGGTTGATTCGGCCACTTCACAGTTTTTCATCAACACGGTAGACAATGCCTTCCTGGATAACCGGGGCAAGCGTCAGGAAGATTTTGGCTACTGCGTCTTCGGTCAGGTGATTAACGGCATGGAGGTCGTGGACGCGATCCGTCAGGTCAAGACCGGTAACAAGGCCGGCCATGGCGATGTGCCGCTGGAGCCGATCACCATTATCTCTGCCAAAATCATCGAATAACGCACGCCACAAAGGTAACGCGAAAGGGCCGGAGCGTCATGCTCCGGCCCTTTTTGTGTGCATAGCGGCCGGTTTCGCTAGAATCTGAACCAGACTCCGCCCAGGATCATGGTCTGATCATCGCTCAGCAGTTGACGTACCTCAACGTTGACCGAGAGAAACGGCAGCGGCAGCGAGATATCGACCCCGCCCTGGATGGTCATGGTGCCGGAGCGCTCGTCGCCCTGGTCGGCAGGGTTGCCTGAATCGGTATCGTTATTGGCGTAGAAGATACCGCCGATGCCGGCGTAGGGCTTGAAAGACGGTAAGGGCAGGTGGCCGTTCAGGTAGCCGCCCAGCGCCATGGTGTCGGATTCCTTGTAATACCAGTCCTTGTCGTACTCGATGCTGGTGTAGCCCAGCGAGGCGCCCAGGCTGACCAGCGGGATCGGGAAGTAGCGTGCCGCCACCTCGGCGGTGCCGCCGTTTTCCTGGATGGTGCGCCCGTAGCGCGCGCCGAGGTCGAAGCTGCCGGCTTCGGCCAGGCTGGCCAGGGCCAGGGATGTCAGTACTGCAGTCAGCAACAGTCGCATCTTCATGGTCTTCTCCTCCGATTGGTCTGGTTGGTTGCACTGATCCTGCGGGCCGCATGGCGCCGCAGGGCGGTGTAAAGATCTGCTGGCGTCGCATCGAATCTGATTACCGGCAGGCCCAGCACCTGGCTGACATCGGCCGGGGTCAGGTTATCCAGAAAACAGCCTTCGCCTTCCTTCAGCATCACTCCGGGCACCAGCACCAGCTCTCCCGGCTGCCGGCCTTTGAGGTCAGCGATGATGTCTTTACCGCTGATCAGGCCGGTTACGGTGACGCTCTCGCCGAACAGGCGGTTCGGTATGGCGCGCACCGTCAGGTCTGCTCCGGTTTTTTTTGCCAGCGTTTCGATAAACTCGGTCACAAATCCGGCCGCGGACCGGCCGGTGACCACGGTTGCCCGCACAGGGCGAGCTAAAGCCTTGGCCCGTTTGATGACCGCAGCGGCCTGGCTCTGGAACCAGGGCACCATGCCGACCCCGTTTTCCCACTGCGGCAGGTCGCCGTACTCCTTGAGGGGCGGGAAGGGGTGGCCGGCCTTGAGGAAGAACTCGTCGGCCAGTTGCAGAAACGGTGTCCGTAACCGCTTGTTCAGGGCCCGCATCCGTGGCAACCATGCTGTGAGAAATGCTGCCGCATAGGCGTTGTCCACCGCTGTCAGCTGGGGCAGGCGTTGGCGATGGCTGGTCAGTCCCACCGGTACCACGGCCAGGGATTGCACCGCCGGGTAGAGGGCGGCCAGGTCGCTTACGGTCTGCTCCAGGGCCTCGGCATCGTTGAGGCCGGGGCAAAGTACCACCTGGGTGTGCATCTGGATACGACCAGCAGCCAGCCGGGTCAGCTGTTCCAGGATCGGCGGGATGCCATATCTGCCCAGGAGCCGTTCCCGCAATGCAGGCTCGGTGGCATGCACCGAGATATAGAGCGGCGACAGGCGCAGCCTGATGATCCGGCGCAGTTCGGACTCTTTCAGGTTGGTCAGGGTGACGTAGGTGCCCTGCAGGAAGGAGAGCCGGTAGTCTTCGTCCTTGACGTACAGCGGACGTCGCAGCCCCTTGGGTAGCTGGTGTACGAAACAAAAGACGCAGTTGTTGCCGCAGCGCTTCGGCTCAGGCGGGGCAAAGGAGAGACCCAACGGCTCACCCGGTTCAGGTTCAAGCCAGACGACCCGTTGCTGGCCGCTCTGATCGGCAACGGTCAGTTCAGCCTCTTCGTGGCTGACCAGCCAGGAGTAGTCGATCAGGTCGCGCAACCGTTGGCCATCAATCGCCAGCAGGCGCTCGCCGGGCAGCAGTCCGGCCCGCTGTGCCGCCGAACCGGGCGCTATGTTTTCAATCACCAGGCCGGTCATCTCAGCTACCTTGATAAAACGTTGAAGAGCGGTAGTAGGTCAGCAGGTGTCCGGCCAGCACTTTGAGGATCGCCGCCACCGGTATGGCCAGCAGCATGCCGCTGATACCCAGCAGTTGTCCACCGATCAGGAGCGCTACAATGGCGATCAGGGGGTGCAGGCCAACCGTGTCGCCCACCACCTTCGGGGTGATCACGGTCCCCTCCAGACCCTGGACCAGGGCGAACCAGCCCAGGCAGAGCAGGGGGTGCAGCAGGTCATGGAACTTGAGGACCGCCATCAGCATCGACAGCACGATTCCCAACATGGTGCCCAGATAGGGGATGATGAAGGCGGCGCCGGACAGGGTGCCGATCACCACGGCCAGATCGATGCCGATCAGCCACAGCCCTGCGGAATACAGCACCGCCAGGATGGCGCAGACCAACAGCTGCCCACGCACGAAACCGGACAGCACTTCGTCGAACTCCTTAACCAGCAGTCCCAGCTGATCACGGAAGCGCAGCGGCGGCAGCTCTTTGAGCCAGGCTGTTAAAAGCGGCATGTCGGCCAGCAGATAAAACAGGTAGATCGGGATGATCAGGTAGCCCAACAGGTTGAGGATCAGGCCGACGGTTGAGCTGACCGCCTGCTGCAACCATTGCAGCAGCGGCTTGGCAATGTCGAGGGCGGACCCCTTAAGTTCCAGGGTCAGGTTGCTCAGCTGCTGGGTGAGTCGGTCCGGGGTATCGATTTGCAGATAGCTCTTTATCTTGAGCGGGATTAGTTCATAAAGTCGAGTGGCGTAGGCCGGGATGTTCAGCTGGACCTTGGACAACTCGGACTTGACCGCCAGCGTCAGCAACACCAGCACCAGGCTGATCCCAATCAGGGCCAGGCTGAACACCAGCAGCACGCTCAAGGTTCTGTTCAGGCCGCGCTGTTCCAGCTTGTTGACCAGCGGGTTCAGCAGGTAGGCCAGGGCCAGGGCGATAAACAGCTGCACCAGTACGGTGCCGGCCTTGATCCAGACCAGCAGGGTGGCTGCCAGCAGCAGGCAGAGGATGATCAGCAGTAGTTTTGAGCTACGGGGCATAGTGTCAGGGAACGTGGGGGAGCCGGGCCCCCGGTCAGGTTACTGGTGATGCAGACGGAAGGTGCCGTCTACCGAGGTAATCGTAGCAATGGCATGCTTGTAGAGCAGGATGTCGCCGCCGGCGTCCAGCAACAGGGAGAAGTTGTCGAAGGATTTGATATACCCCTCGATGGCATCACCGGACATCATCCGTACAATCACCTTGACCCGCTCCTTGCGGGACTGGTTCAGATACTGATCCTGAATGTTGAAGGGGGTTTTGGACATGGGACCACTCTCCTTCTCGTAAGAACATAGCAACGAATGCAGCGATAGTAGCAGAGTTTTGCGGATATGCAACCCACTGCAGATCAGGTTCGCGGCGGAACCAGGTCAGCTGACGCTTTGCCAGATGGCGGGTGTTGCGTTTGATCAGCTCGAGCATGGCCTCCAGCGTCAGTTCGCCCCGCAGATGGGCCAGCACCTCCTTGTAACCGATGGCCTGCAGCGGCTTGACGTCGTCGGGCAGCCCGGCCTGCAGCAGGCCGCGCACCTCGTCTACCAAGCCAGCGCTCAACATGATCTCTACCCTGCGGTCGATGCGTCGGTATAACGTTTCCCGTGCCAGGTCGAGGCAGAGCAGCAACGCGTCGTAGGGCTGATCGCCGAAGCCGTGCCGTTGATGAAAGCTGGAGAGGGGACTGCCGGTGGCATGCCATACCTCCAGGGCCCGCAGAATCCTGACCAGGTTGTTGGGATGGCAGCGAGCGGCCGTCACAGGATCAACCTGATGCAACTCTTCCAGCAGCGTCTCAGGCCCTTCCTGGATGGCACGTGTTGTGAGCTGCTGGCGCAGCGTCGGGTTCTCCCCCGGCGCGTCGGTCAGGCCGTGCAGCAGCACCCGCAGGTACAGCCCGGTGCCGCCCACCACCAGGGGCAGCTTGCCCCGTTTATGGATGTCGTCGATGGCCTGACCGGCTTCAGCGCGGAAGTCGGCGGCGGTGAAGGGCTGGGTCGGCTCACGGATATCCAGCAGGTGGTGGGGGACACGCCGGCGCTGTTCCGGGGTCGGCTTGGCGCTGCCGATGTCCAGGCCGCGATAGATGGTCAGGGAGTCGGCGCAGACGATCTCGCCGTCCAGCTGTTTGGCCAGTTCAATGGCCAGGTCGGATTTTCCCGATGCGGTTGGCCCTGCGATGACGAGGATCCGTGGTTTCATGTCCGTTTGAACAGCTTTTCCAGTTCACGCAGGGTGATGCTGTGGGAGACCGGTCGGCCGTGGGGGCAGTGGGCCGAGAAATCGGTGCGGTCCATCTCCGTGAGCAGCGCTTCCATCTGACGCCGTTCCAGGGGGTGCGTACCGCGTACCACGCTGTGACAGGCCACCCGTGACAGCAGGTCGTCCCGCACCTGCTCAAAGGAGCCGCTGGCGCCGATGGCGGTCAGATCGGCCAGTAGGTCGTGCAGCAGGCGCAGCGGATCGCTGGCGGCTATGATGCGGGGCACGGCATTTAGCAGGAAGGTCTGGCCGCCGAACTCCTCCAGTTCAAACCCCAGGGTCTGCAAGCCCGGCCGATGACGACGGGCCGCGTCGGCCTCGGTGAAGGAGAGTTCGACGGTTTCCGGCAGCAGCAGTCGTTGTGATTCCACGCCGCTGGCCTGAAAGGATGACTTAAGTTGTTCAAAACGCACCCGTTCATAGGCAGCGTGCTGGTCGATGATCACCAGTTCGCTGCCCCCTTGGCAGAGGATGTAGGCCGCCTGGAACTGGCCGATCACCTGCAGCGAGGAAAAGTAACCCGCTGGCTCGTCTGGCTCCACTGTAGGGGTATAGCGAGGGGCCGGGGCTTCGCTGACAGCGGGTCGTACTGGTGGAGGGTGTATGGGTACGGCCATGAAACGGTCCAGGGCCAGTTGCACCCCCTGCTGGTGGTTGGATAGCGGCCGTTGCGGGGCACTGATGACTGACGTCGTCCGCTGGGCTTGAGCATGCTGCAGCCAGGGAGAGCGGCTCAAGGCCTCGGAAAGCACCGACTGGATTGTGTCGTGTACCTGGCTCTGGCGACGGAAGCGAACCTCATGCTTGGTGGGGTGCACGTTGACATCCACTTCGTCGGGTGGCAGTTCGATGAACAGGGCCAGCAGGGGGTAGCGCCCCTTTTCGAGCACCGGTCGCCAGGCCTGCAGAATGGCATGCTGCACCACCTTGTCCTTTACAAAACGGCCATTGATGAAGGTGAAGATCGAGCCGGCACTGGAACGGCTGGCGCTGGGCGGCGCCAGGTAGCCACTGACCAGGGCGGCGGCGCTCTCACCCTCGAAGGGGTAGAGGGGGGTGCCGCGGGCCATCAGTCGTTGCAAGCGCTGGAGCAGGTCTGCAGCCGGCACCCGAAATATCTCACGTCCATCGTTGACGTAGCAGAAGGCCACGTCGGGCCGCGAGATGGCCAGGCGGACGATCAGGTCGCCGACATGGGCCGCTTCGGTCTCAGTGCTGCGTAGAAATTTGAGCCGGGCCGGGGTATTGAAGAACAGCTGCTCCACCGTGATCTCGGTGCCGGGAGCCATACCGCAGGCCGCAACCTGCTTGATACGGCCACCTTCCACCCGGATCTCGGTCCCCTCGATGCTGTCACCCGGGCGACTTTTGAGATGCAGTCGCGCAACCGAGGCAATGGCCGGCAGCGCCTCGCCGCGGAATCCCAGGCTCGTGATGCAGTCCAGATCGCTGTCGCTGGCAAGTTTGCTGGTGGCGTGACGTTCCAGGGCCAGCAGACTGTCCTCCCGTGACATGCCGTGGCCGTTGTCGCTGACCCGAATCATCCGCCGACCGCCGCTCGTGATCTCAAGACGGATATCCGTAGCCCCGGCGTCCAGGGCGTTCTCAACCAGTTCCTTAACCACCGAGGCGGGGCGTTCCACCACCTCACCGGCAGCGATCTTGTTGGCCAGGCTCTCGGACAGTATCTTGATGCGTGGCGGCACGGTTACTCCATGCAAAAAGAGCGGGCTGGCCCGCTCTTTTTGATTCTCGCTATGGGTGGACTGCAGATCAGGGGGCTTACTCAGGTTTGCCCAAGTCACCGAACAGGCTGCTGAAGTCATCGTCTGTTTTTTTGGGGGCTGCCTGTTGGGGCGCTGCACCGGAAGCGGCCGGTTCCGGTGTGTCGTCCCAGGAGAAGCTGTTCAGTTCAAAGCCCTGGCCAGCGGCTTCCTGTGCTGCGGGAGCCGCTTTGGGGGCGGTCGGAGTGCTTTCCAGCAGCTCGGCGAACGGATCCTGGGCAGCCGGAGCTGGCGCATTGAGGGAGGTGCCGGGTCCGCCGGACGCACCGGAGGCAAAGGCAAAGGGGTCGCTGGGGGCTGCCGGTGCCGCTGGCGCTTCGTGCTGGGGCAGGTCGAAGCTGAAGGCATCGTTGGACGGTTCATCAGACGGGTGTTGCACCGTCTCTCCTGCGCCAAGTGATTTTGCCATGCCGGCCCGCACCGCTGCCGGCAGCACGATGGGGGTCAGGCCGTGGGCCTGACGGAACGCGCTCAGGTCGGTGGAGCACTTGCGGCAGCTATCACTGGTCTCGAAGCTGATGTAGCCACACTTGGGACATTTCATGCGCGGGCCTCCTTAGATGTCGCCCCACTTATACTGCAGAATGGCGGTCATGGCAAGGGCAGCGGTTTCGGTGCGCAGAATCCGCTCGCCCAGTGTTACCGGGGTAAAGCCCCAGAGTGAAAAGGCCTCAGCCTCCCCCGGCTCAAAGCCGCCTTCAGGGCCGATGGCGATCGCTACCCGGCCTGGCCGCGGCTGGTCTTCCAGCAGCTCGCGCAGCGGCGAGGGGGTGCCCCGCTCCCAGAGCAAGAGCTTCAGGTCTGCGTTGGCGGCGCTGGCGGCTGCAGCGGCTGCGGTCGGATGCCAGGCGATGTCGGGCTGGTCGAAGCGTTCCGATTGGCGGGCCGCCTCAGCTACGATCTTGTTCCAGCGTTCCAGACGGTGCTGCAGTTTTTCGCCGGCCAGCTTCGGCACCGAGCGGTCGGCCCTGAAGATGGCGAATTCACTGACCCCCAGTTCGGTCCCCTTTTGCAGCACCAGTTCGATCTTCTCGCCGCGGGGCAGCCCCTGGATCACCGTGATGGCGGGGGCATCGGGAAACTGTGCCGCCTCCAGCGTGGCGTTGATCCGTACGGCGGTCCATTCCTGGGTTACCTGATCGATCAGCCCCTCGTAACGGCGGCCCTGCTCATCCACCAACAGCACCTCATCGCCGGGGCGCATCCGCAGGACGCGAACCATGTGATGGTGCAGCTGACCATCATAGGAGCCATACCCGTCGCGGATGCTGCGTGAGCTGACCACAAAGCGGCGACGGCTCATGATAGTTTCCGGTAGCGCAGGCAACGCCATTCGCCGGCAGCCGGCGAGGCCTCCAGCGTCAGCGGCTGGTTTGCAAAACCGTCAACCACATACTGTTCCCGTTCGGCCAGTATGCCCGAAAGTACCAATAAACCGCCGGGCAACAGCCGGCGAGTCAGCTCCGGCGCCATCCGTACCAGTTCTTCGGCCAGGATATTGGCCAGGATCAGCCGATACCCGCCCGGTAGTTGTTCCAGGGGCGTGGTGCTGCAGGCGACGGCATCTGCCGTCAGGTTCAGCCGGCAGTTTTCGGCTGCCACCAGTACCGCCTGTGGGTCGATATCCACGGCGTCAATGCGCGTGGCACCCAGTTTGGCTGCCGCGATGGCCAAGATGCCCGAGCCGGTCCCCAGATCGAGTATCGGCTCATCCAGGCGTGGCTCGTCGGTCAGGATCTGTTCCAGGCATTCCAGGCAGAGCCGGGTGGTCTCGTGACCGCCGGTACCGAAGGCCATGCCGGGGTCCAGGATGATGGTCTGGCGTGTCTCGTCGGCTGATGGTTGCTCCCAGGAGGGCAGGATCAGCAGGCGGTTGCCTACCGGCAGCGGCTTGAAATGTTCCTTCCAGGAACTGGCCCAGTCCTCCTCGGCAATCATGCTGACCTGGGGCGGGGTTGGCTGGTAGGCTGGTAGCTGGGAGGATTGCTGGTTCAAAAAGGCGGTCAGGGCTGCCAGATGCTGCTCAATCGGACAGGGTACACTGAAGTAACTGGTGATGGTGGTGGTGTCGTTGGTCGGGATATCGTCGGTGGAAAAGGTATCCACGTTGTGGTTATCGGTGCAGACGCCGCAACCGGATTGTTCAGACAGGTAGTCGGCCACCGCCTCCGCCAGGGGGGCTGGGACGTCGCAACTGACCTGATACCATGCTGATGCCATGCCGTCTCCTTGGTTCACGATGGGGCGCAAGGTAGCAGAATGGCTGGGCCCTGACAACAAAAAACCTTGACAAAGCCACGGCAGCCGACTAGTTTTTTCATTAAAATTTTGGCATAGTTACTGTCTCGATGGAAGTGGGTGGTGCACGATGAAAACGATCTATGTATTGTCGGATTCCACCGGTGAGACCGCTGAGCGGGTGGTTAAGGCTGCACTTTCCCAGTTTGGGGGCAGTGATGTGCGGATTGTGCGCCTCGGCAAGGTGACCAATCAGCAGGAGGTGCAGCAGGCCATGACCACGGTAACCGTTGACGGTGGCCTGCTGGTATATACGCTGGTGGATACCGATCTGGCCGTAGCCGTGCACACCATTGCTGAAGAATATGGCCTGATGGCCTTTGACCTGCTGTCGCCGCTGTTGCACAGCCTGTCGATCTTTCTGGGGGCGGCGGCCCAATCAACCCCCGGCCTGCTGCACCAGATCGATACCAACTATTTCCGGCGCATGGAGGCGGTCAACTTTACCGTCAAGCATGACGACGGCCAGGAAACTCGCGGTCTGAACAAGGCCGATCTGGTACTGGTGGGGGTTTCCCGTTCATCCAAGACACCGCTTTCGATGTATCTGGCCCATAAGGGTTACAAGGTGGCCAACGTGCCGTTGGTAAAAGGGATCGAGCCGCCGGCAGAGCTCGACCGTATCGATCCCAAGAAGGTGGTGGGCCTGGTGATCAGCCCCCGACGTCTGGTGGAGATCCGGACTTCTCGCCTGGTGAACATGGGCCAGAGCATGCGTAACAGCTATGCCGATTTTGAGCGGGTGGAGGAAGAGATCAGCTTTTGCCGCCAGTACTACCGCCGTCATCCCGACTGGCTGATGATCGACGTCACTAACAAATCCATCGAAGAGTCTGCCTCTGAAATTCTGCGGCGACTCGGTGCGCAACAGTCTTACTGAGGGGGATCTATGCGGATTCTGGTGGTTGAAGATGAAAAAAAAGTGGCGGCCTTTATCAAGCGGGGGCTTGAGGAGGAAGGCTACACGGTCGATACCGCCTATGACGGTGCTGAAGGGGTCCAGCTGGCTGAAAGTGTTTGCTACGATCTGTTGATCATGGATGTAATGCTGCCCAAAAAGGACGGTCTGACGGTAGTCAAGGAACTGCGTCAGGCCGGCAGGAGTACACCGGTGCTGATGCTGACCGCCCGTGACACCACCGACGATATCGTGGCCGGCCTGGATGCCGGTTCCGACGATTACCTGACCAAGCCGTTCGCCTTTGCCGAACTTTCTGCCCGGGTCAGGGCCCTGGTGCGGCGTAGTGTCATGGAGCGCGGGGCCGAGCTGGTGTTTGCCGACCTGCGGATGGACCCGGTCAGCCATCAGGTCTGGCGCGGGGAGCGGGAGATCGACCTGACCGCCAAGGAGTACGGCCTGCTGGAGCTTTTGATGCGCAACCCCAACACGGTGCTGTCCCGCAACACCATTGCTGAGCAGGTCTGGGAACATACCTTTGACACCTTCACCAATATCATCGATGTCTATGTCAACTACCTGCGTAAAAAGGTCGATAAGGGTTTCGACCGCAGATTGATCCATACCGTGCGCGGCCAGGGATACGTGCTGCGCGAAGGCTAGCAACCAGGAGGTTTTTACGATGCGTGTATTCAGGCTGTTGTGTGTAGGTATCATGCTGGGTGCCGGGCTTTTGCTGTCGGCTCCGTCAGGCGGGCTGGCCAAGACGGTCAGCCCTGATTTTGTCGAACTTTCCAAACGACTCAAGCCGACGGTGGTCAACATCCGCACCATTAAGAACATCAAGCCCAGAGTCGGTGGCCGGACGGTCAATCCGTTTCTGGGCAACGACCTGTTCAATGAGTTTTTCGGCCCGTTCTTCGGCCAGCAGCTGCCTCAGCAGCAGCCACGCAAGCAACAGGGCATGGGCACCGGTTTTATCATCAGTTCCGACGGCTATATCCTGACCAATAACCACGTGGTGGGCGGCACCGACGAGATCATGGTCAAGCTGTCCGATGGCCGTGAGCTCAAGGCCGAGTTGAAGGGCCAGGACGACAAACTTGATATTGCCTTGCTGAAGATCAGCGACAGCAAGCCGTTGCCGGCCGTTGAGCTGGGCGACAGCGACGCGCTGGAGGTGGGCGAGTGGGTCATGGCGATCGGCAATCCGTTCGGTCTGGCCCATACCGTCACTGCCGGTATTGTCAGCGCCAAGGGACGGGTGATCGGTAGCGGTCCCTACGACGATTACATTCAGACCGATGCCTCGATCAATCCCGGTAACTCCGGTGGCCCGCTCTTTAATAGCGCAGGTCTGGTGATCGGTATCAATACTGCCATCATCGCCGGCGGTCAGGGGATCGGCTTTGCCATCCCCAGCACCATGGCCAAGACGGTGGTGGAGCAACTCAAGACCACCGGCCGGGTGGTGCGCGGTTATCTGGGGGTCAATTTTGACCAGCTGAACCCCAAATTGGCAGCTTCACTGGGTCTCCCTTCGGATAAAGGGATTATCGTCACCCATGTCGAACCGGGTTCACCGGCAGACAAGGCCGGCTTCAGGCGTGAGGATGTGATCGTTGAGTTTGACGGCCGTGCCGTGAACGGCGACACCGACCTGCCCAAGGTGGTGGCTGCCACCCCGGTGGGCAAGAAGGTCAAGGTGGTGATCTACCGCAAGGCCAAGCGCCAGGTGCTGACCGCCGTGGTGGGACAGAGCAAAGAGGCGGCTGCGGCAGCACAACCGGGGAATGCCCCGGAGAGCGCCGGCATCGGTGTCAGTGTGCGTGAGCTGACCCCTGATCTGGCTCGTCAGTTGGGATTGCATGATGAAAAAGGGGTGGTGGTGTCCGAGGTCAAGCCAGGCACACCGGCCGAGGATGCCGGCCTGGTGCGGGGCGACCTGGTGCTGGAGTTTAACGGCCAACCGGTCGAAAACCTGGAGGCCTTTGCCAAGCTGGCCGGTAAGGTCAAGAAGGGCGAAGTGATCCGTCTGTTGCTGCGTCGCCCCGATGGCAGCTTTGGCTATGTCGCCGTGACAGCAGACTGATACGGTCAGTGTGATCGTGAACGGACAGGGGCGGCCTGCTGGTCGCCCCTGTCCTGTTTGGAGGTCAGATGTTCAATCGTTATGTCCAACCGCTGCGAGCCCTGATCCAGGTCGTTTTTTTGCTGCTCAGTCTGCTGATCGGCTTTCAGTTCGCCCGTTTCGTGTCGGCGCTGTTCTCTGGTGGGCCGCTGCCGCTCCGTCCGGCCGCCATTGAGTCCTTTCTGCCGATTTCGGGTCTCTATGGTGTCGTGGCCTGGCTGAAGGGGGGCGGCATAAACCCGGTCCACCCGGCAGCAGTGGTAATCTTTACCACCATCGTCGTGATTGCCCTGCTGCTTCGGCGCGCCTTCTGTTCCTGGATCTGCCCGATCGGCACCATCTCGGAGTGGCTCTGGAAGCTGGGGTTTCACAAGTTGCAGCGTAATCTGGTGCCGCCCCGTTGGCTTGACAGCTGCCTGCGGGTGATCAAATACGCGCTGCTGGGCTTTTTTCTGGCAACCGCCCTGTCCTGGTCGCTGGAGGCACTGGAGGGGTTTCTCTACAGCGGGTACCATGCCGTGTCCGACGTTAAGCTGCTGCAGTTGTTCCGCTCCCCTTCGGTAACCACCCTGGCGGTGGCAGCGTTGCTGCTTGCGCTCTCGATCCCGTTACGCAACCCGTTTTGCCGTTATCTCTGCCCTTACGGCGCCCTGCTGGGGTTGGCGGCGCTGGCCTCACCCCTGGCGGTGCAGCGTGATCCGAAGCAGTGTGTCTCCTGCGGGGTCTGCAACCAGGTCTGTCCCTCGCGGCTGGACATTATGCATGCCGACCGGGTCAATCAGCAGGAATGCCTGGGCTGCTGGCGCTGCATCAGCCATTGCCGGGTGCACAGCGCCCTCAGTATGCGGGCCTTTGGTCGCTACACCGTGCAGGGGATTATTTTTGCCCTGCTGGTACTGCTGCTGTTCTGGGGCGGAACCCGGCTGGGCAAGACCAGCGGCCATTGGCAGACGATAGTCAGCCCGGCCGATTACCGGCAGCTGTTGGGGCAGTAGCCTAACGGACCGCTGATTTGAGCGGCTCCGGTCGCTCAAGCCCCTGTCGGTTGAACGGGTTCGGTCGCTCCTGGGTCTCCTCGCCCGGGTCTTCGCCGTAGCCGGTCACTGAGAGCTTGTCTTTGCTGCTGGTGGCCATCGTCAAGCCGACCACCTTTGATAGGGGAAGGCATTGAGAATTGACCGTATCTGCGGTTAGTGATAACAAGTTTAAGCTAAAACGTGAGCGCTATCAGAAGGGATACGTGAGCCGCATGGGAGTCTATTCAAATACCGTCAGTTTTGCCCAGTATCGGGTCAGTGGTGAGATGCCGCGCGAGGGGCGCTTCGAGTGGCTGTCTGCCGCTCTGCAGGGCCGTGTATTCAAATCCATCGAGCAGTCGGCCGAGGAACAGGCCGAGGGCTGGACCTGTACCGACCGGCCCGACGATCCGGATTTCAGCACCAGCGATTCGTTTTGGCGTGACCGCTACCTGTTTTTTACGTACCGCCGCGACCAACGCCGGATCCCTGCCGCGCTGCTCAAGTCGCATATCGGCCGGGCTGAAGGCGATTATCTGGCCAAACGCCCCGAGTTGAAACGCCCGCCCAAGCGGGAGCGGGATGAGATCAAGGAGCGGGTGCGCTTGGGGCTGCTGACCCGCAGCCTGCCGTCACCGGCCACGGTTGATCTGGCCTGGCAGCAGGACAGCGGACTGCTGAACCTGTTCAGCGCCTCCGCCAAGACCATGGAGCGTTTTGAGGAGCTGTTTGCCAAAAGTTTCGAGAACTTGCGCCCCCAGCTGATCTACCCCTATCGCCGTGCGCTGGGGCTTCTGGACGAGGCTGGTCAGCAACAGTTGATCGCCTTGAACCAGGCCGGTTCCGATGCAGCCCTGGACGAAATTCAGAGCAACCGCTGGCTGGGGGAGGAGTTCCTGCTCTGGTTGCTGCAGGCCGGCCTAGAGGGCGGCAACTTCAGAGTGCAGGTGCCTGGGTATTATGAGCAGGGTACGCCGTTCGCGGCCTGGATCGACGACCGGATTCAACTGCAGGGCGGAGGCGAGGGCGGTCCCCAGAAGGTGGCGGTCAGTGGGTCCCAGGATAGTTATCTGGAGGCTCGCTCGGCCCTTAAAAGCGGCAAGGCGATCAGCAGCGCCGCCATCTACCTTGAAAAAGATGAACTGCAGTGGCGCTTCGTGCTGAACGCCGAACTGTTCACCTTCGGCGCCTTCAAGTGTCCACCGGTCAAGGTGGAGCGGGAGGGGGTAGAGGAGTTGTCAGAGCGCGAGTCGGCCTTTTATGAACGGATCTACCTGCTGGAGGCCGGTCTGCAGATGTTTGATTCTTTGTACCGTGCCTTTCTTAAGGAGCGGCTGGGACCCGGCTGGCAGGAACGTCAGGCTGCGGTCAACGCCTGGCTGGAGGGGTAATTACCATGAAGTTCATCGATGAAGTCACCCTGCACTGTGCCTCGGGCCATGGCGGCGCCGGTTGTGTTTCCTTCCGGCGCGAGAAGTTTATCCCGTTTGGCGGACCGAACGGCGGCGATGGCGGTCGGGGGGGCGACCTGATCTTTGAGGCCACCAAGTCGCTTTCAACCTTGCTGGAGTTGCGCCACAAGCAGCACCAGAAGGCGGAGCGCGGCCACCATGGCATGGGTAAGGATCGCCACGGCGCCGCCGGAGAGGATCTGATCATCAAGGTGCCGGTGGGTACCCTGATCAAGGACGCCGAGACCGGTGAAGAACTGGCCGACCTGACCGAGGCTGGCCAACGGATCGTGTTGCTCAAGGGCGGACGAGGCGGGCAGGGTAATGCCCGCTTTGCCAGCGCCACCAACAAGGCCCCCAAGTTTGCCCAGCCGGGTGAAGAGGGGCAGGAGCGCAAGCTGCGACTGGAACTGAAACTGATGGCCGACGTGGGGCTGCTGGGACTGCCCAATGCCGGCAAGTCGTCGCTGATCGCCAAGGTATCGGCGGCCCGTCCCAAGGTGGCCGACTACCCCTTCACCACTCTGGCCCCCAGCCTGGGGGTGGTGGGCTACAAAGACTACCGTTCTTTTGTGATGGCCGATATTCCCGGCATCATCGAGGGCGCCCATGCCGGGGCCGGCTTGGGGCACCGTTTCCTCAAACATCTGGAACGTTCCGGCATCCTGGTGCATCTGGTGGATATCTCCGGTCTACCGGAGTCGGATCCCTTTGCTGCATTTGAGGCGGTCAACCGTGAACTGGCCCTGTTCAGCGAGGAGTTGGGCGGCAAGGCCCAGATCGTGGCCCTGACCAAGATCGATCTACCCGCAGCCCGCGAACAGCTGGAGCAGGCAGCTGCCTGGTTCAAACAGCGCGGCATCGCCGTTTACCCGATTTCTTCGGCCACCGGTGAGGGGGTTGATGCGCTCTTGGATGCCATAGCACAACGGTTGTGGAGTGCGCCTCAGGAGGAGTGGTGATGCGCAGGCAGGTGCTGTCACAGGTGCGCAGGATTGTGGTTAAGGTGGGCAGCCGTGTGCTGACCGATGACCAGGGTGACCTGGATTATGCCGTGGTGCGCCAGATCAGCGCCGACATAGCCAGACTGGTCAGGGATGGCGTCCAGGTGGTGCTGGTCTCCTCCGGTGCCGTGGCTGCAGGACGCAGTATCTTAGGGATGACCGAGCGTCCTCGCACTATTCCTCAAAAACAGGCTGCCGCCGCTGTGGGGCAGACCAGGCTGATGCGGGCCTATGAGGAGGCTTTTGCCCCCTTTGGGCTGGCGGTGGGGCAGATATTACTGACCGCCGACGACCTGGCCAGCCGTCAGCGCTTTCTGAATGCCCGTGCCACCCTCGACGCCTTGATGTCAGCCGGGGCGATACCGGTGATCAACGAGAACGACACGGTGGCTGTGGAGGAGATCAAATTCGGCGATAACGACAACCTGTCGGCACTGGTGACCAACGTGGCCGAGGCGGGATTGCTGCTGATCCTGACCGACATCGAAGGCTTCTACAGCGCCGATCCGCGCAGCAATCCGGATGCACGTCTGCTTTCGGAGGTGCAGGGCATCACCCGCGAGGTGGAGCGGGCGGCCGGCGGTAGCGGATCCAGTGTGGGCACCGGCGGCATGGCCACCAAGGTGGCGGCCGCCAAAAAGGCCGGCAAGCATGGTGTACCGACGATCATGGCCTGCGGCAAGCACCCGGGCATCATCAGCGCTGCCATGGCTGGTAAGCCAGTGGGCACCCTGTTTCTGCCGGCTGCCGATGGCATGAACCTCCGCAAACACTGGATTGCCTATACCCTGCGTCCCAGTGGCCGGTTGCTGGTGGATGCCGGTGCCCGCAAGGCGCTGCTGGAAAAGGGGACCAGCCTGTTACCTTCCGGGGTGACGGCGGTTGAGGGGCGCTTTGAGCGGGGCGCCTGTCTGCGGATTTGTGGCCCCGACGGTGGTGAGATCGGTCGGGGATTGGTTGACTACAGCAGCCGTGAGATTGCCCTGTTGGCCGGACACAAGAGCTGTGCCATTGAGGAGCTGCTGGGGTACCGCTATGGCGACGAGGTGATTCACCGCGATAACCTGGTGTTGCTGTAGTCTTTTGTTTCCTGCGGACAAGAAAAGGCCCTGTCGGTGTATGCCGGCAGGGCCTTTTGTATCTGTTGCGAGGCAACGGGATTAAGGTTTTTTGATACTGAAACCGGCCCCCTGGAAGCTTTCCCTGGTCTGCAGCACGGTCTGTAGCACCTCAACGCTGCCCCGCAGGTTCTGACCGCTGGCGTTGTCACGCACGAGTACCGTCAGGCTTCGTTCGCTGAGTTGACCGCTGGCGATTGAGCTGATCCGGCAGGCGGCCAACTGTTCGTTCTCGACCCAGCAGCCGCTATCGTTGCCGACCTCAGTCAGTTTAAGCTGCTTCGGCAGGTTGATCCGCAGATCGATCTCCTTGGCAGCTGTTGAGCCGACATTGAGCACGGTGACCCGGTAGATTAAGGTCTCTCCCGGCGCTGCCGCCGGGCGCTGCAGCTTTGCCACTGCCCGTAACAGCGGGGCTTGGGCCGTGATCTGCAGCTTTTTGGTCTGGACCAGATCGTTGAACTTGACTGATGCTGCCTTGATGGCCAGCGACTGACGGGAACCGTCCACCCGGTTGCCGGGGAGGGTGAAGGTTAGCAGACCTTTAAAGCTCTGTTTGGGAGCCAGGACGATCTTTGTGAGGTCTTTTTGCGGTTCATCAGCGGCGCTTAGCGTACCGTTCAGGCCGGTCGAAAAGAGTGCCTCCAGGGCAAACTCTTCGGTGTCGACGCCGTGGTTGATTAACGTGAAGGGTATCGTGGTGGCAACGCCGGCCTCGGCCCTGAGTTCACCAGTCGGCGGCTCGATACTGAAGCTGATCGCATCGCGGGCCGCCTTGATGGCTGCCAGCCGTTCACGTTCGCGACGTTCTGCCTCGGCCTTTTCACGGGCCAGACGTTCGCGCTCCGCCTTTTCGCGGGCCAGGCGTTCACGTTCGACCTTCTCGGCGGCGGCCCGTTCGATGGCCAGTTGTTCGTTACGTACCTTGCTGGCCGCCATCTGCAGCTGACGGTTGGGTGGTATCGGTTCTCCGGCTTTTTGCCGCTTGCCCAACGCCAGCAGCTCTTCTTCAACCGAACCGGCCAGTGTGCTGGTGCCAAACTCACCGCTGAACTGGTTGATAACGCGGGCAGCTGTCTCGTTATCACCGGCCCGTTGGCTGGAGCGGGCCAGCATCAGCAGTGTCATGTCTCTCAACGGTGAGTCGGGAAAGTGTTGGTTGAGTTGGTTCAGCTTCTCGGCGCTCAGCAGGTAATCCTTGCGCTGAAAGGCGTTGAACGCCTCCATAAACAGTGAGGAATCATCCACCTCAGCTTGGGCTGGGACGGACAGCGAGAGGGCCAGTAGCAGGGCACACAACAGCAGGGAGAAAAAACGGTGCATGCTTACTCCACAAAGCTTTTCAGTTTTTTGCTGCGGCTGGGGTGGCGCAGTTTGCGCAAGGCCTTGGCCTCGATCTGACGAATCCGCTCCCGGGTTACCTCAAAATCCTGGCCCACTTCTTCCAGGGTGTGGTCGCTCTTTTCACCGATGCCGAAGCGCATCCGCAGTACCTTTTCCTCACGGGGGGTCAGGGTGGACAGCACCCGCGAGGTCTGCTCCGACAGGTTGGCCTTGATCACCGCTTCCAGCGGCGAGACCACGCCCTTGTCCTCGATGAAGTCGCCCAGGTGGGAATCCTCTTCCTCGCCGATGGGGGTCTCCAGCGAGATCGGCTCTTTGGCGATCTTGAGCACCTTGCGGACCTTGTCCAACGGCAGCTGCATCCGCTCGGCGATCTCTTCCGGCGAGGGCTCGCGACCGTTTTCCTGTACCAGCTGACGACTGGTACGGATCAGCTTGTTGATGGTCTCGATCATGTGCACCGGGATCCGGATGGTGCGGGCCTGGTCCGCGATGGCGCGGGTGATGGCCTGCCGGATCCACCAGGTGGCATAGGTGGAGAACTTGTAGCCGCGCTGGTACTCGAATTTGTCCACCGCCTTCATCAGGCCGATGTTGCCTTCCTGAATCAGGTCGAGGAACTGCAGGCCCCGGTTGGTGTACTTTTTGGCAATCGAGACCACCAGTCGCAGGTTGGCCTCGATCAGTTCCGACTTGGCGATGCGGGATTTGTGCTCCCCTTCGCGGATGGCGCGGATCGCCTTGGACAGTTCGCTGGATTTGAAACCAGATTCCTGCTCAACCTTGGTCAGTTTGCGGGCACCGTTGCGCAACCGTTTTTCAACCTTCTGCAGGTCCTCTTCGTTCAGCTTGAGTGCCTTGAGGGCGGTCATTCCCTTGGCTTCGTCAAGCCGGAACTTTTCCAGCAGCTCGTTCAGCTTGTCAGCCGCGACGATGTTCTGCACCTCGGCCAGTTCGTGCTTGACCCGGGTCACCTTGCTGGACAACTCTTTCAGTCGGTCAGCCACACGGGTGATATGGCGATCCTTCATCCGCAGCGACCGGAGCAGTTCAGCCTGATGTTCTTTGGCCTCTTTGAGTTGCTTTTCCAGCTCTTTTTTCTTGGCAGCGGCCTTGGCGCCCTCCAGGGCGGTTGCCAGCTCAGTTACCTGTTGGTCGCAGACGGCGATGGCGTCAATGGTCTCCAGCAGACGGGTCTTCTGGTGATCCTCTTCGCCCTCCTCCACATCTACCTCGGCGTCCTCTTCAATATCCTTGCTGATCTCGGAAGGGGTGATCTGAAACTTGCGCAGTTTTTCGCCCAGGTTCAGCACCTCTTTGATGGTGATCGGGGTATTGAGGATGATGCCGGCCACCTCACGGTCGCCGTCCTCGATCCGCTTGGCAATCTCCACTTCGCCTTCGCGGGTCAGAAGCGATACCGAGCCCATCTCGCGCAGGTACATCCGTACCGGGTCGCTGGTGCGACCGATGGCGCCCGGCTCGAATTCAACCTCTTCAGCCTCACCCTCGGCCTCTTCCTCGCCTTCTTCCAGGTCGATCTTGATCTTGGGGATCTTGACCTTCTGAGCTGTCTCGACGACCTCGATATCCATCTCGCCGAACATCCCCATCACATCGTCGATCTGCTCGGTGGCGATGTCGGGCGGCAGTATGTCGTTCACCTCATCAAAGGTCAGGAACCCCTTCTCTTTGCCGAGGTCGATCAGCTGTTTGACTTCATCGATGTTCTTTTTGGCCATAAATACCAACCTTTACAGGATGCTGTAGGAGACGTCTGATGCCTTGTTACTGTATCTCTGATTTCTGTTTTCGCAACTCATTGGCCCGTTCCAGCAGTTGCTGGTAGTCGGGGTGATCGCTGGTCATGGTGCCCAGTTGCCGAACCACCTGCTTCAGTTCCTTGATGCCGCCGGACTGATGCAGGCGTTGCCGGCAATCGTCGAATGCGTGCCGCCAGTCGTCCATGCCGGCCAGGTGTTGGTCGGCCATCAGCAAACGTGCGGCCAGTTCCTTGTGGGCCGGGTCATCAAGGCGGCCGAAGACCCGTTTCCAAAGCGTTTCCGGATCGGCCTCACTGTCCGCCTCAGTCAGCAGCGCGTCGACCAGGGGACGGTGCTGCTGATCGAACAGATCTACAAGCCCGGTTTTGCGGGCCTCGTCTCTCGCTCCGTCATAGTGGGTCAACAGCAGCAACAGGCTTTCCTGTACCCGATCCCGCGGTTTGGGTGGCGAGGGCGCTGGCAGCGTCTGTGTTTGCTGCTGAACTGCGGGACGAGGAACCGTGCGTTCACCAGCCAGACGTTTGCGGAAGGACGACAGGTCCACGCCCAGCAGGCGGCAGACCTCTTTCTCGTACAGGTCGCGCTCCACCGGATCGGCGATACGCTTGAAACGGGGTGCGATTTCGTCCATCAGCCGTACTTTACGGTCGACGCTGTCCGGCGGTGTCTTGGCCAGCAGCCAACACAGATACTGCTCAAAAGCGGGTTTGGCATCAGCAATCCGCTGTTGGAACAACTCGGCGCCCTGGTGTTGCAGGAAGCTGTCCGGGTCTTCCCCCTGGGGCAGGGTGATCACATAGGCCGGCAGCTTCTGTTCCAGGCAGAGTTCCATGGCCCGCACCGTGGCCTTGCGACCGGCGCTGTCGCCGTCAAACAGCAGGTACACCCGGTCGCCATGCTTCTTGAGCAGGGCAATGTGGCCATCGGTCAGGGCGGTGCCGCAGGTGGCCACCACGTTTTTTACCCCGGCCCGGTACAGGGCCAGGTGATCAAAGTACCCCTCGACCACGATGGCGGCCGAGGCCAGCCGAATTTCCCGCAGGGCCAGATCGAGCCCGAACAGTACGCTACTCTTGCGGTAGAGCGGCGATTCAGGCGAATTGATATACTTGGGCAGCGCACTGTCCAGCACCCGTCCGGCAAAGGCGATCGGATGACCCTGGCTGTCACGGATCGGGAAGATCAATCGGTTGTGCAGCAGATCGTACCAGTTGCCCCGCTCGCCGTTACGCACCAGGCCCAGTGCCGCGGCGACATCCAACGAGTGGCCGGCGCCACGCAGGGCGTGTACCAGCGTATCTCTGCGTTCAGGGGCATAGCCCAGCCCGTAGGCGGCCGCCGTTTCCGGGTCCACCTCACGCTGTTGCAGGTAGCTGCGGCCTGCAGCACCTTCCGGCCGTTTGGTCAGCATCTCCCGGTAGTGGCGGGCTGCCAGGTCCAGAATGGCCCGTTGTTCTTCACGTTCCCCTTTGGCCCGCAGTTCAGCAGGGGTCAGGGGGCGCTCCTCGACCGTCACCCCGGCTCGCTGAGCCAGTTTACGGACTGCCTCGGGAAAGCTGATCCCTTCAAGCCGCATGATAAAGGCGAAAACATCGCCACCGGCGCCGCAGCCGAAGCAGTGGAAGATCTCCCGCGCCGGGTTGACGTTGAAGGAGGGGGTTTTCTCCCCGTGGAACGGGCAGAGCCCGGTAAAGTTTGCGCCGCTGCGTTTCAGGCTGACGTATTCGCCGATCACGTCGACGATAGAGAGACGTTCAGCTACCTCGCGGACTTTGTCAGCGCTGATCATGGGCTTGTGGGCCGCAGCGTCCTGGCCCGATCCAGCATGGTGCCGCCAAAGGCTGCAAGCTTCGAGGCAACCGGATGGGTCTTGACGGTCTCTTTCAGCTGAAACTGAAAAGGGATCGCGATGATGGCGTACAGCACCATTCCCAGGATCAGACTTCCTTCAACCAGCCCCACCGCGATGCCGCCCAGGCGATTGACCCAACCCAAAAGCGCCAGCTTGACCAGCCCGGTCAGCAGGTTGCCCAACAGGTGGGCCGCCAGCCCCACCAGGATCAGCAGCAGCACGAAAGCCACCACCTCGGCCGCTGCTGCGGGCAGCAACGGTTTGAGCGGGGTTGCCGCAACTGCGTGATAGCGGTAGGCCAGCCAGCCACCCAGCACCAGCGCCGTCAACGCCGCCACCTCCTTGATCAGGCCGCGCAGCAGACCGCGCAGGCCCATCAGAGACAGCACTACCATGATGGTGATATCAAGCAGGCTCATCGGTAGGTCCAGGGATGGAGTGAAAGACGGCAAAGGGGCTTTCTTGCGAAAGCCCCGTCAAAACAACAATGCCAGGCCGGCAACGGAAATTCCGTCAACCGGCCTGGCGTTGGACAGGCTTAGTCCATCATCTTACGCTGTTTTTTCAGGGCGCGCTTGCGGGCGGCGATCGCCTTCTTCTTGCGCTTGATACTGGGCTTCTCGTAGTGCTCGCGCTTCCGCACCTCGGAGAGAATCCCGGCTTTTTCGCACTGCTTCTTGAACTTCTTCAGGGCGAGGTCAAATGGTTCGTTTTCCCGAATCTTTACTCCCGGCATCCATGATCCCTCCCTCCATCGTAAGATACGAAACGCTGACAGCTAGCTGCCGCGAATGCCTAGGCGTATTTTTTTGTGAGTTTCACATACTAGCAGCAGTTGGCCAGATGTCAACTAAATAAATGGTTAAGCGGCTCAGGTCGTACGGGAGGCCTTTTCGTCTATACCGGAGGTGCCGAAGCGGCGCTGAAGCTCTTTCCAGACGTCATTAACCGGAATATCACGGGCAGCCAGCAGCACGAGCAGGTGGTAGCAGAGGTCGGCCGCCTCATAGGTCAGTTCGTCATTGGTGCCGCCCTTGCCGGCGATGACCGTTTCGGTGGCCTCCTCACCCAGTTTTTTAAGAATCTTGTCGATCCCCTTATTGAGCAGTGACGCGGTGTAGGAACTTTCAGGCGAGGCGTCCTTGCGGGAGAGAATCACCTGATAGAGGACATCAAGCACGTGCGGATCATCTGTCATCTCAGACCATCCTGACCGGGACGCCTCGTCCCTGGAGATACTGTTTGGCTTCGCCCACGGTGTGGCTTCGGAAGTGGAAGATGGAGGCTGCCAGGCAGGCCGAGGCGCCGGCTGTGGTGAAGCCGTCGTAGAGGTGCTCCAGGTTGCCCACGCCGCCGGAGGCGATCACCGGGATCGAGACCGCATCCACCACTGCCCTGGTCAGGGCCAGGTCGTAGCCGTCTTTGGTGCCGTCTCGGTCCATGCTGGTCAGCAGTATCTCGCCGGCGCCGAAGCGTTCCATCCGGTAGGCCCATTCCACCACATCGATGCCGGTTGGCTTGCGTCCGCCATGGGTATAGATCTCCCAGCGTTGCTCTCCCGGCACCTTGCGTGCATCGATGGCCACCACCGTGCACTGGGAACCGAACCGCTCGGCCGCCTCCTGTACGAATTCAGGACGCTGCACTGCGGCGGTGTTGATCGAGACCTTGTCGGCACCGGCGTTGAGCATGGAGCGGATATCCTCCACCACCCGGATGCCGCCCCCCACGGTCAGCGGCATAAAGACCCGCTCGGCGGTGCGGCGCACCACGTCCACCATGGTGTCGCGACCGTCGCTGGAGGCGGTGATATCCAGAAAGGTCAGTTCGTCGGCCCCTTGCTGGTCATAGGCTTCGGCAATCTCCACCGGATCGCCGGCATCACGCAGCTCCAGGAATTGGACCCCCTTGACCACCCGGCCACCGGTCACATCCAGGCAGGGGATGATGCGGCGGGTCAGCATTGACAACCTTGCTTGGTGAGGGCAATCGCCTCAGCCAGATTGATGGCGCCGGTGTAGATCGCCTTGCCGGTGATGGCGCCGGTCACGCCGCTCGTCTCAATGGCCATCAGGTTTTTAATATCCTTGAGTGATGAGACGCCGCCGGAGGCGATCACCGGGATCGAGATCGCTTCCGCCAAAGATTTGGTGGCCTCAAGATTGGGGCCGCCCATCATACCATCGCGGCTGATGTCGGTGTAGATGATGGCCGAAACCCCACAGTCTTCGAACTTTTTTGCCAGGTCAACGGCGCTGATATCGGTCAACTCGGCCCAGCCCTGCACCGCCACCATGCCGTTTTTGGCGTCGATTCCCACCACGATCCGGCCGGGAAATTTTTGGCAGACCTCAACCACCAGTGCGGGGTTGCGTTGGGCAGCAGTACCGATGATCACCCGCGACAGGCCTAAGGACAGATAGGCCTCGATGGTAGCGATATCACGGATGCCGCCCCCCAGTTGGGCCGGGATGGTGATCGCCTTAAGGATCGCTTCGATGGCCGCCTTGTTTTGGGGCTTACCGGCAAAGGCGCCGTCCAGGTCCACCAGATGCAGCAGCTCGGCGCCGGCCTGCTGCCATGTGAGGGCCTGCTCAGCCGGGTTATCGGAAAAGACGGTGTCGCGGTGCATCTCACCCTGTTCCAGGCGGACGCAGTTGCCTCCTTTGAGGTCAATGGCGGGAATGACGATCATACTAGCCTTTCATCTCGGCAAAATTCTTCAGCATCTGCAGGCCGATTGCTTGCGATTTTTCGGGGTGAAACTGGGTGGCCACCAGGTTGTCCTTGCGGATGGCAGCGCAGAACTCCAGCCCGTAGTTGCAGGTTGCCGCCTTCACCGTCGGATCATCCGGTTTTACATAATAGGAGTGCACGAAGTAGACGTTGCTGCCATCGTCGATGCCGTTAAAGAGCGGCGAACCACCCTGCAGGCGGATCTGGTTCCAGCCCATGTGCGGCACCGGCAGCTTCTCGCCGGCCTCGCGCATTGCTTCCGGAAAACGGACCACCCGGCCGGGGATCACCCCCAGCCCCTTATGCAGGCCGAACTCCTCGCTTTCGGAAAAGAGCAGTTGCAGCCCGAGGCAGATCCCCAGGAAGGGGCGGCCTTCGGCAATCACCTTGAGGATCGGCTCCACAAAGCCGCCCTGTTCCAGGTTGCGGATGCAGTCACGGAAGGCGCCCACGCCGGGCAACACCACCCGTTCGGCCTGCAACAGCTGCCGGGGGTCACTGGTGACCAGTGCTTCACTGCCGACCCGTTCGAACGCCTTCTGCACCGAACGCAGGTTGCCCGTACCGTAATCAATTATCGCGATCATCTGATGCCGTTCTTCTTAAGGTGCGGCGCGTAGCGCATGTCGGTACCCTTGATATGCTTAATCAACCAGTCCTGCAAAAACTCGATCACACTCTGGGTCAGCACTGCCTCGCCGTTGTTGAACTTGGCCTGCAGGGCCAGCACCTGTTCCACCAGCCGGGCGTGTTCCTGTTTGTGGCTGGCCTCCTCCGGGTAACCGGTGCTGCGGAAGGCCTGTTCTTCGTGGCCGAAGTGGGAGCCGGTGTATTCGATCAGACGGCCAAGGATCTGGGCGATGGCCTCCTTGGTTCGCTTCTGCTGCATGGCGTCATGCAGGTCGTTGACCATGTCGAACAGCTTGCGGTGCTGGCCGTCGATGCTGGCGATGCCGGTCTCAAAACCGGCATCCCATTCCAGGGCCTTGGCCAGCCGGAAGTGGCCCACCAGTTTGTGCAGTTCATCCACCTGCTGTTCCAGTTTGCGGGTGGCCTCGGTGGTGCTGCGGGAGCTTTGCACGTTGCGGTCCACCACATCGGTGATCATCTGGATGTTGTTGGTGATCTCGTGGGTGGTGGCGGTCTGTTCCTCGGCCGCCGTGGCGATCTGGCTGACCTGCATGGCCAGTTCGTTGATCTTGTTGAGGATATCTTCCAGCGCCGAGCCGGAGCGGGCGGTCTCCACGGTGCCTTTTTTTACCTGCTCCACCCCTTCACCCATGGAGCCGACCGCCGACTGGGTCTCGGTCTGGATGGTCTTGATCATGCCGCCGATCTCGCGGGTGGCCTTGGCGGTCCGCTCGGCCAGGGCCCGTACCTCGTCGGCCACCACGGCAAAGCCGCGGCCCATCTCGCCGGCCCGGGCCGCCTCGATGGCGGCGTTCAAGGCCAACAAATTGGTCTGGTCGGCGATATCCTCAATGGTACCGGCAATGGCGCCGATCTGGTCGGAGCGCTGGCCCAGACTTTCAACCGTGTGGGATGACTCAACCACCCGTTGGGCGATGTTTTCCATGACCAGTGCGCTGGAGCGGACGATCTGTGCGCCGGTAGTGGTCTGCTCGGTGGCGGCCTGGGCGTTTTCCGCTGCATACAGGCAGTTGCGGGCGATGTCGGCTGAGGTGGCGGCCATCTCCTCGCTGGCGGTGGCGATGGTGCCGGCCTGCTGCGCAACATCCTCGGCGGCCTCCACCATGGCGTTGGTGGTGTTGCTGACCATGGTCACCGAGTCCCGCACCAGGTCGGCCACCGAGAAGAACTGGCGCATGGCCTTGTTCATGTCGGCCATCATGGTGTTGAAGGCGGCTGACAGGCGTCCGATCTCGCCGACACCGCTGGTGGTCACCCGTACCGAAAGGTCGCCCCGGGCGGCCTGTTCCATGGCCTCCACGATCCCGGAGAGCGGTTTAAAGGCCTGTTGGCACAGGTACCAGAGGGTTGCCGATGAGCCGGCCAGTAGTACCAGGCCGATCAGCAGGGTGTTTAACAGGCTGCCGGTCAGATTCAACAAGGTCGCTACCAGTATGGCCACAACGACGACAATGGCGTTTCCAGCGATGATGCGGCTCGTAAAGGACATGGTCTTTTCCTTAGTCGCGTGGGTTTAGGTATCGTCTACCCCGAAAGTTTGCCGAAGTCTGCAATTCGTCCGAACAGGCGGCTGATGGCGGTCAGCAGTGCCAGGCGGTTGGTACGTACTTTTTCGTCTTCAGCCATGACCATCACGGCGTCAAAGAAGCCGTCCACCGCCCATTTGATGGCGGCGATCTCGGTCAGCGCCTCCAGGTATGCCTGGCGGCCAGTTTCCGTCTCGGCCTTGATCTTGGCTTCCTGGAAGGCCTTATAGAGGGTGTGCTCAGCCTCGTCCTGAAACAATGCGGGTTCCACCGGCGCGTCAACACCGTCCTTAACGATGTTGCAGACCCGCTTGAAGGCGGCCGTCAGGGCCTGGTAATCCTCACGCTTACGGAAGGCAGACAGGGCCGTGACCCGTGCGGAAAGATCGGCCAAGTCGTCGAAGCCGGCTGCAATGGCGGCCTCCACCACATCGGTCGGGTTATCGTTGGCCAGCAGGTTTACTAAACGGCCGCGGAAGAACTCCAGTACGTCGTTTTTTACCTCGGCCTGGGGACGGTTCAGTTTAGTCGCCAGCTGGTTAAGGGCACTCTCCACCAGTGCCTCCAGCGAGAGTCGGTAACCCTTGTCGACGATGATGCTGATGATGCCGATGGTGGCCCGTCGCAGGGCGTAGGGATCGGCGGCGCCGGTGGGGATCAGGCCTACCCCGAAGCAGCCGCAGATCGTGTCCAGCTTGTCGGCCAGTGAAACAAAGGCGCCGGCATCGGAGGCCGGCAGCTGGCCGCCCGCTTGGGTTGGCAGGTAGTGCTCGGCAATGGCCTGGGCCACGGCCGGCTCCTCGCCGTCGTGCAGTGCGTATTCGCGTCCCATAATTCCCTGTACCTCAGGGAACTCACCCACCATGCCGGAGACCAGGTCGGCCTTGCAGAGCAGGGCAGCCCGGCTGGCCTGGGCCTTGACATCAGGGTTGAGTTGTTCGGCCAGCAGTTCGGCCAGCGCCCTGAAGCGTTCCATCTTCTCGAAGGAGGTACCAAGCTTCTGCTGATAGACCACGTTCTTCAGGTTCTCGACACGGCTGGCCAGGGTCACCTTACGGTCTTCGTCAAAGAAGAAGCGGGCATCGGACAGACGGGCCCGCAGCACCCGTTCGTTACCTTTTACCACCACGCTGGGGTCTTCGGCCAGGGTGTTGGGTACGGTGATGAAGTGGGGCAGCAGCTTGCCGGCTTCGTCAATCACCGAAAAATAGCGCTGGTGGGAACGCATCGAGGTGATCAGCACCTCCTTGGGCACCACCAGAAACTCGGCCGGGATGCTGCCGACAATGGCGCTGGGATACTCCACCAGGTAGGTTACCTCGTTCAGGAGCGCCTCGTCCGGCAGCAGCTGGCCACCGGTGGTCTTGGCCACCCGATGAATCTCTTTGCGGATGATCTCCTGACGGCGCTCTTGATCAACGATCACGAAGTGGCGTTCGCACTCTTCCAGATAGTGGGCAAAGTCCCGCACCGGGAAGGTCTGGTTAGCCATGAAGCGGTGGCCGCGGGAGACGTTGCCGCTGCTGATCGGGCCGAAGGAGAACGGCACCACGCTGCCGTCAAACAGGGCCACGATCCAGTGGATCGGTCGAGCAAAACGGACATCAAGGTCGGCCCAACGCATCGACTTCTTGAACGGGATACCGGCAACCAGCTTGGGCAGCAGCTCGGCCAGCAGTTCGTGGGTGGGGCGCCCCCGTTCCTGCTTGGTGATCGAGAGGTACTCGCCCTTGTCGGTGGTAATCACCTGCAGATCGCTGACCGTCACCCCCTGGCCCTTGGCAAAGCCCTCGGCCGCCTTGGTGGGGCTGCCGTCCGGGGCAAAGGCGGCCTTTTTCGACGGCCCCATGGCGGTGATCTCAGCGTCTGGTTGCACCGTCGGCAGGCCCTGCACCACCAGGGTCAGGCGGCGGGGGGTGCCAACGGTCTTGATCAGGCTATAGTCAAGGCGGGCAGCTGTCAGCTCCTTGGCGATCATCTCCTCCATGGCGGCCAGTGCCTTGGGCACAAAACCGGCCGGGATCTCCTCGGCCCCGATTTCAAGCAATAATTCCTTGCTCATCTGCTAGTTCCCCCCTTTCAGCATCGGATAGCCCAACCGCTCGCGCTGGCGAACGTAGGCCTCGGCGCAGGTGCGGGCCACGTTGCGTACCCGGCCGATGTAGGAGGCCCGTTCGGTGACGGAAATGGCGCCGCGGGCATCCAGCAGGTTGAAGGTGTGGGAACATTTCATCACAAAGTCGTAGGCCGGGAAGACCAGGTCTTTCTCTGCCAGACGGATGCACTCCTGTTCGTATTTGCCGAACAGCTCCAACAGCAGGGCCACATCGGCCTCTTCAAAGTTGTAGCGCGAGAACTCCACCTCGGTCTGGTGATGGATGTCGCCGTACTTGACCCCCTTGACCCACTCCAGGTCGTAGACGTTATCCACTCCCTGCAGGTACATGGCGATCCGTTCGCAGCCATAGGTGATCTCGGAGGAGACCGGCTTGAGATCGATGCCGCCGGCCTGCTGGAAGTAGGTGAACTGGGTGATCTCCATGCCGTCCAGCCAGACCTCCCAGCCCAGCCCCCAGGCGCCCAGGGTCGGCGACTCCCAGTCGTCTTCCACAAAGCGGATGTCGTGGCTTCCGGGGTTGATGCCGAAGGCCCGCAGGCTGTCCAGGTACAGGTCCAGGATGTTGGTCGGGGAGGGCTTCATGATTACCTGAAACTGGTAGTAGTGCTGCAGCCGGTTGGGGTTTTCGCCGTAACGGCCGTCGGTGGGGCGGCGGGACGGCTCCACATAGGCCACGTTCCAGGGCTCGGGGCCCAGTACCCGCAGGAAGGTGGCCGGGTTAAAGGTGCCGGCACCCTTTTCGGTGTCGTACGGTTGCTGGATCACGCAGCCCTGTTTGGCCCAATAGCCTTGCAGGGAGAGAATCAGGTCTTGGAACGTCACGGTACTACCTCCGTGCTGGTAAAATCAGAAAGTTAGCAACAATAACAATGGATAGGTCAGATGGTCAAGAGCGCAACACGGTCATGGCCGCCGCAGCCGTTTTAGGGCGGGCAGTTGGCACACATCGACTTGAACAGGTTGGTGCTTAAGTAGCGGTCACCCCGGTCAGGAATAATCACCACAATGGTCCCCTCGTTCAGTTCCCGGGCCAGCTGAAAAGCACCGGCCATGGCGGCGCCGCCGGACATGCCGCAGAAGATCCCTTCGTGGGCTGCAAGCTGACGCGAGGTTTCAAAGGCGGTCTCGTCATCGATCACGATCTTGCGGTGCAGATGTTCTTCATGGTAGATGGCCGGCACGATCGCCTCGCGCATGTTCTTGAGGCCCTGGATGGCATGGCCCAGGTTCGGCTCGATACCGACTACCAGGGCAGCGGGGGCCAGTTTTTTCAGGCAGGCGGCGGTGCCCATCAGGGTGCCGCCGGTGCCCATGCCGGCCACCAGATGGGTCAGTTTTCCTGCGGTTTGGGCGATGATCTCGGGGCCGGTGGTCAGTTCGTGGGCCAGGGGGTTGTTGGGGTTATCGTACTGGTTGGGCATGTAGTAGCGCCCCGGCTCTTCGTTGAGGATCTTGTGGGCCAGCCGGATGGCGCCGTCGGTCTTCTCGCAGCCGGGAGAGAGCAGTATCTCGGCGCCGTAGGCCTCCAGGATGCTGCGGCGCTCCTGGCTGACACAGGCCGGCATGGCCAGCTTGATCCGGTAGCCCCGTGCTGAGGCGATCATGGCCAGGGCGATGCCGGTGTTGCCGGAGGTCGGTTCCAGGATCACCTTGTCCCGGGTCAGTTCACCGGAGGCCTCGGCTGCCAGGATCATCTGGCGGGCCGGACGGTCCTTCACCGAACCACCGGGATTGTTGCCTTCCAGTTTTGCCAGAATGGTGACCTTGGGATTGGGGTTACTGCTGCCGATGGTGACCAACGGGGTGTTGCCGATGGCATTCAGGAGAGACTGTCCGAGCACGGATGATACCTGCCTTGTAAATGGGCTGTCGGCCGCTGTTTGCGGCAGTTTTTCTTTATAACTGTTCGTGCCGGGGGGGTCAAGGAGTTATCGGGTTAACGGCTTATTGTCGCATCACTTTCCTGTTGACAGTCTTCCCCGGTTTGTGTTTTAGGTGAAACTACAGGTAGATGATGGTTTCCATCCACCCCGGCTTTTTCATCCCAGCGGTTACATCCCCAGTGCAATATCCGTGATAAAACGTTAGATGCCTGATCTTTCATTGTGTGCAGCACCTGTGCCATCCATTCCAGAAAGGCCTCCGGCTCGTGTCCGGCAGCTTCAATCCTCTGTGCCCCGATCTTCGGCAACCATATGACAAGTACTCACCCTTAATCCCACCAGCAGGAGAAACGCGTTGTGAACCTCCAGGAACTTAAGAACAAGAAGATTAGCGAATTAAATGCCATCGCCCGTGATCTGAATATCGAGGGGGCTTCAGGCCTGCGTAAGCAGGACCTGATCTTTGCCATCCTGAATGCCCAGACCGAACAAAACGGTTCCATTTACGGCGAGGGGGTCCTGGAGACCTTGCAGGACGGCTTCGGCTTCCTGCGGGCACCCGACTATAATTACCTGCCCGGTCCGGACGATATCTACGTCTCTCCCAGCCAGATCCGGCGCTTTAACCTGCGCACCGGCGATACGGTTTCCGGTCAGATCCGCCCCCCCAAGGAGGGCGAGCGTTATTTCGCCCTGCTCAAGGTGGAGACGATCAACTTCGAGTCGCCCGAGGCGGCCCGCGACAAGACCCTCTTCGACAACCTGACCCCCCTGTATCCCGAAGAAAAGCTCAAACTGGAAACCGCGCCGGACAACTACGGCATGCGGGTGATGGAGCTGGTCTCGCCGATCGGCAAGGGCCAGCGCGGCCTGATCGTGGCCCCGCCTCGCACCGGCAAGACCATGCTGATCCAGAATATCGCCAACTCGATTGCCGAGAATCACCCTGAGGTCTACCTGATTGTGCTCCTGATCGATGAGCGGCCGGAAGAGGTGACCGATATGCAGCGTTCGGTCAAGGGGGAGGTGGTTTCCTCCACCTTTGACGAGCCGGCTACCCGTCACGTGCAGGTGGCCGAGATGGTGATCGAGAAGGCCAAGCGGCTGGTGGAACATAAAAAAGATGTGGTGATCCTGCTGGACTCCATCACCCGGCTGGCACGGGCCTACAACACCGTGCTGCCGCCTTCCGGCAAGATCCTGACCGGTGGCGTGGATGCCAACGCCCTGCAGAAGCCGAAGCGTTTCTTTGGTGCGGCCCGTAACATCGAAGAGGGGGGCTCCCTGACCATAATCGCCACCGCTCTGGTGGACACCGGCAGCAAGATGGACGAGGTGATCTTTGAGGAATTCAAGGGCACCGGCAACATGGAGGTCCATCTGGACCGCCGCCTGGTGGAAAAACGCACCTTCCCGGCCATCGATATCAATAAGTCCGGCACCCGCAAGGAGGAGCTGTTGATTGAGAAGGTGGCCTTGAACCGGATCTGGATCCTGCGCAAGGTGCTGCACCCGATGAACGTGGTGGATGCCATGGAGTTCCTGCTGGACAAATTGTCGGAAACCAAGACCAACCAGGACTTTCTGGATTCAATGAACAAGTAGCAAGAAAAAGCTTGAATTTTTTTGTTGATATCCGATAGAGTGAACTTTCGCCAAGATACAGCTTTATAGAGACGAGCTGAAAAACAGGAGGAGCAGCAATGAAAGAAGGAATTCACCCCGCGTACAACGAGATCACCGTGAAGTGTGCCTGTGGCCACAGCTTCCAGACCCGTTCCACCCGTAAAGAGATCTTTACTGAAATCTGTTCCGCCTGCCACCCCTTCTTCACCGGCAAGCAGAAGCTGGTGGATACCGCCGGTCGTGTTGAGCGGTTTAAGAAGCGTTACGGCCAGGCCTAACGTCCACGTGTAGGGTATTGAGGGGGGTGCGCCGGAGAGGTGCAGCCCCCTTTTTGCATCCAAGCCAATTCCAACTCAAGGCGCTCTCTTCGTTGGCTTCGTTATCGGCTCCTCGACGTACTACCACAGTACGCCTGCGTCGCCTCTACCTCGCCGCCTTGATAGCATCCTTGATTTGAAATCGGCAGTGGGGATCGTATGAATATCGAGCTGCTACAATACACCGCTGAACCGGAACGGACCGTGGCCCTGGCAGCCCGGCTCTGCTACTCGCCGGCCGATCTGGAAGAGTTGCGGGCCAAGATCGACAGTGGCGACTGCGCCGCCTTTATCGACAAGATCATGTCGCTGGGACACCACTCGGTGCTGGAGCACGCCTCCTTCACCTTCGGCATCGAGGGTATCTCGCGGGTCACCTCGCACCAGCTGGTACGGCACCGGGTGGCCTCCTACTCCCAGCAGTCACAACGCTACGTCTCCCATGCCGAGCGCTTTGCCGCCGTGTTGCCGCCGGCCGTGGCCGCCGATGACGAGGCCAAGCGGATCTTCGAGTTCACCACCGGGGTGGTGCACCAGGCCTACAAGCAGCTGGTGGAGATGGGGATTGCGCCTGAAGATGCCCGCTACCTGTTGCCCAATGCCACCGAGACCAAGATCATTATGACCATGAACGCCCGTGAGCTGCTGCACTTCTTCCGCTTGCGCTGTTGTGAACGGGCCCAGTGGGAGATCCGTTCCATGGCGGTGGGGATGCTCAAGCTGGTCAAGCAGATCGCCCCGACCATCTTCCGCGACGCCGGCCCCGGCTGTGTGGCCGGCCCCTGCCCGGAGGGTGAGTTCTGTTGCGGCCGCACGGCCGAGGTTCGTAAGCAGTTCAGGAGTCTGACCTAAATGGAAAAGATCAATATCGGCGGTCAGGCGGTGCTGGAAGGGGTGATGATGCGCGCCCCCCGTGCCATGGCCATTGCCGTTCGTCGCCCCAGTGGTGAGATCGTCATCAAGCGGGAGCAGACGCCACCCCTGTCGGAGCGTTTCCCGATCGTCAAATTACCGCTTTTGCGCGGTGCCGTGGCCCTGGTCACCTCGTTGATCATCGGTATCAAAGCCCTCAATTTCTCGGCCAACGAAGCGTTGGTGGAGGAGGAACAGGAAGGTGAGGAGGCCAAGCAGGAGGAGTTGTCATCCTGGGCCCTGGCCGGCACCATGGTGGTGGCCTTCGGTTTCGGTATCGCCCTGTTCTTCGTGCTGCCGCTCTACCTGACCAAGTTGCTGGTGCCGGTGATCGGTGACAACAACATCATCTTCAACCTGGTGGACGGCCTGATCCGGGTGGTGGTCTTTCTGCTCTACATCTGGTCCATCGCCAAGATGAAGGATATCGAGCGGGTCTTCCAGTACCACGGCGCCGAACACAAGACGATCTATGCCTTTGAAGAAGGGGTCGAACTGACCCTGGAGAACGTCAAGCGTTTCAGTCGTCTGCACCCCCGCTGCGGCACCAGCTTCCTGTTGATCGTGATGCTGGTCAGTATCGCCGTCTTCTCGCTGATCCCCAAGGCCTGGCCGTTTGTCTGGAAGGCCCTCTCACGGGTAGTGCTGCTGCCGCTGATCGCCGGTATTTCCTACGAGTTCCTGAAGTGGAGTGCCAAGCATGATCAGCATCCGCTGGTCAAGCTGGTGATTGCGCCGGGTCTGGCCCTGCAGCGTCTGACCACCCGCGAGCCGGATGACGACCAACTGGAGGTGGCGATCCGTTCGGTACAGGAGGCGCTGGATGAGAATGGCGGGTATGCTGATGACAGAATTGTTGTGTAAGGAATTGTAAGCATGTTTGATAAGATTCAAGACTTAGAGATCCGTTTTCAGGAGCTGGAATCGCTGCTGTCCGATCCGACCGTGATCGCCAACCAGCCGGAGTTCCGCAAGCTGTCCCGTGAGCACGCCGATCTGGCCCCGCTGATCAAGGCCTTTCGACGTTACAAAAAGGTGCTGGAAGAGCTGGACGAAAACAGGGAACTGTTGGCCGACCCCGAGATGAAGGAGATGGCCGAGGAGGAGATCGGCCGCCTGAGTGAGGAGAAGGAGCGCCTTGACGCTGAGATCAAGATCCTGCTGCTGCCCAAAGACCCCAACGATTCCCGTGACGTGATCCTGGAGATTCGTGCCGGCACCGGCGGTGACGAGTCGGCCCTGTTTGCCGGCGACCTGTTCCGGATGTACTCCCGCTTTGCCGAAAAGAACCGCTGGAAGGTGGAACTTTTGTCGGCCTCCGAATCTGAGCGGGGCGGTTACAAGGAAGTGATCGCCTCCATCGAGGGCCAGGACGTCTACGCCAAACTCAAATACGAGTCCGGCACCCACCGCGTGCAGCGGGTTCCCGAGACCGAGGCCCAGGGCAGGATCCATACCAGCGCCTGCACCGTGGCGATCATGGCCGAGGCCGAGGATGTGGATATCGACATCAACCCGGCCGACCTGAAGATCGACGTTTACCGTTCTTCCGGGGCCGGTGGCCAGCACGTCAACACCACCGATTCAGCGGTGCGGATTACCCACCTGCCCACCGGCACCGTGGTGGCCTGCCAGGAAGAGCGCAGCCAGATCAAGAACCGGGCCAAGGCGATGAAGGTCCTCAAAACTCGCATCCTGGACACCATCCTGCAGGAGCAGAACGCCAAGATGGCCGCCGACCGCAAGCAACAGGTCGGTAGTGGCGACCGTTCCGAGCGGATCCGCACCTACAACTTCCCCCAGGGACGGATGACCGATCACCGTATCGGCCTGACCCTCTACCGCCTGGATTCGATCATGGCCGGCGACATCGAAGAGATCACCGATGCCCTGCGGACCCACTACCAGATGGAGGCGTTGCAGGCTCAAAGTGAAACCAACTGACGAGACCTGGACCACCCTCAAGGTTCTGACCTGGACCGCCGGCTACCTTTCCGAGAAAGGGGTCGCAAACGCACGTCGCGAGGCGGAGTGGTTGTTGTGTGAAGCCACTGGGCTGGATAGGGTCGGGCTGTACCTCAATTTCGAAAAGCCGTTGAACGACGAGGAGTTGGCTGCCTACCGTGGTCTGGTGGCCCGTCGTGGCAAACGGGAACCGCTGCAGCATATCCTCGGTTCTCAGGAGTTTGATGGCCTCTCCTTTATGGTGTCACCGGCCGTGCTGATACCCCGTCATGACACCGAAACCTTGCTGGAACAAGCACTCAAGCAGGCCCCCCATGCCCGCAACATCCTCGATATCGGCACCGGTTCCGGCTGTATCGCCATCGCTCTGGCCAAGCGGCTGCCCGAGGCGGCAGTGACTGCTGTTGATCTTTCTCCCGGGGCACTGGCCGTGGCGCAGCGTAATGCCGAACAACACGGTGTGGCGATCGAGTTGCTGCAGGGTTCTTTTTTTGAGCCGGTGGCCGGCCGCCGCTTTGAGCTGATCGTCTCCAACCCCCCTTACATCACCAGTGATGATCTGAACAGACTGCAACCCGAGGTGCGCGACCATGAACCGCGCTTGGCCCTGGATGGCGGGCCCGATGGTCTGGCTGCTTACCGGGTGATCATCAGTCAGGCAGCGGCACATCTGGAGCCGAATGGCTGGTTGCTGTTTGAGGTGGGTGCCGGGCAGTCCGAAGATGTTGCCGTACTGCTGGCGCAGGCCGGATTTGGTGATATCATCACCGCCAGTGATCCTGGTGGTATCGAACGGGTGGTAGGAGGTTGCCATGGAGCGTGACGAGGCATTGCGGGTACTGGAGGAGGCCGATTGTCTGCTTGACCAGGCGACTGTTGATGCGGCCATCAGCAAAATGGCGGTTGCTATAACGGAGCGGATCGGCAAGCTGAAGCCGTTGGTGTTCAGTGTGATGAATGGCGGTCTGATCTTTTGCGGACAACTGCTGACCCGTCTGCCGTTTCCGCTGGAGGTGGGCTATCTGCATGCCACCCGTTACGGCCGCGAGACTACCGGAGGCGATCTGGAGTGGCAGGCCGTGCCGCAGGTCGAGATGGCCGGCCGTACCGTGCTGCTGGTGGATGACATCCTGGATGAAGGCGTGACCCTCAAGGCCCTGGTGGACGAGTGCCTGGCACGGGGTGCCCGGCAGGTGCTGACCGCCGTGCTGGTGGACAAGCTGCACGACCGCAAGGTACTGCCCGGCTACCGGGCCGATTTTACCGGTCTGGAGATTCCGGACCGCTTTGTGTTCGGCTATGGGCTGGATTATGACGGCATGTGGCGTAACGCAGCCGGCATCTATGCGGTAAAAGGATTGTAGCTGATGAAGTCCTTTTTTCAGTTCGAGCGCTATAACACCTCCTATCGTCAGGAAATCCTGGCCGGGGTCACCACCTTCCTGACCATGGCCTACATCATCATCGTCAACCCGGCTATTCTTGCGGTGGCCGGCATCCCCAAGGAGGCCCAGGTCACGGCCACCATCCTGGCCGCGGTGGTTGGTTGTCTGGTGATGTCCTTCTGGGCCAAACGCCCCTTTGCCATCGCCCCCTACATGAGCGAAAACGCCTTTGTTGCCTTTGTGGTGGTCAAGGGGATGGGCTACTCCTGGCAGGTGGCCCTGGGGGCAGTCTTCTGGGCCGGTCTGGCCTTTCTGCTGCTGACCCTGCTCAAGGTACGCTCCTGGCTGGCCGAGTCGATTCCGCTCTCGCTCAAGGCCAGTTTTGCGGTGGGCATCGGCCTGTTCCTGACCTTTATCGGCCTGAACGAGGTTGGCCTGGTGGTGCTGGGGGTGCCGGGCGCACCGGTTCGGCTGGGCAACATCGCCCAGCCCACCGTACTGCTGGCCGTGGCCGGCTTTCTGCTGACGGCGGTGCTGCTGGCCCGCCGGGTGAATGGCGCCCTGTTATACGGGATCGGCATCACCACCCTGGTTTCAGTATTGCTGGGGATCACCCCGGTGCCCGACGCCTTGGTCAGCCTGCCGCCGTCGTTAGCGCCGATCCTGTTCAAGCTTGACATCGCCGGCACCCTGCAACCGGGCATCTTTCCGGTGGTGCTGGTGATCTTCATGATGGCCTTTCTGGATACCATCGGCACCCTGCTGGGCCTCTCAATGCGGGCCGACCTGCTGGACAAGGACGGCAACCTGCCGGAGATCGAACGACCGATGCTGGCCGATGCGGTAGCGACCACCATCGCGCCGCTCTTGGGCACCACCACCACCGGGGCCTACATCGAGTCGGCCACCGGCATCGCCGCCGGCGGGCGCACCGGCTTCACTGCCCTGGTGGTGGGCGGTCTGTTTGCCCTGTCACTCTTTTTTGCCCCGCTGTTCACCATGGTGCCTGCCCATGCCTACGGTATCGCCCTGATCGTGATCGGCGCCCTGATGATCCAGCCGGTCACCCGGCTGGACTTTGACGACTTCAGTGAACTGATCCCCGCCTTTCTGACCATCGCGCTGATGATCTTCACCTACAACATCGGGGTCGGCATGACCGCCGGTCTGCTCTCCTATCCGCTGATCAAGCTCTTTACCGGCCGGGTGCGTGAGGTCTCCGCTGGAATGTGGGTGCTGGCGCTGTTGTCGCTGTCGTTCTTTGTCTTCATGCCCAAAGGCTGAGCGGCACCCTATAGCTCCAGCCCATCAAAACGGGGTGATGGCTCCATAGCCGCCACCCCGTTTTTTCTTGAACGATTATGATTGGTTGGGCTAGCCTTCGCTCAGCACCTTCTCGTCGTACAGCGCCTCAATCTTGCGGCGATGCCCCAGCTCTACCTCGGCAAAGGCCAGCAGGGTCTTCTGCAGCTTGGGATCCTCGGTCATGCCGGCCGCAGCCTTGTACAGCTGATAGGCGCTCTCCTCGGTCTTGAGTGCGTAGGCCAGAATCTCCTGATAGGTCATCTGGGGGTGGAACGGCACATCCTTCAGATATTGGCCGATGGTGGCCTCCGGCAGCTTGCAGACCTTCAGTTCGTCCAGTTTGTCCGGGTCCACCCGGGCAAAGACATCGCGATGGGTCGCTTCTTCCGCTGCCAGCTCCTCGAACATCTTGCGGGCGGCCGGACTAACCGTCAGCTCCGCAGCCCGTTTATACAGCCGGTAGGCGGTTTCTTCGCGCTCAATCGCAAAATCAATCACTTCCTGCAACGAAATAAAACTCACGGTGTTCCCTCCTAGTGGCAGTAATCCTGGATATATGCGAGCACCTCAGCTGGGTGATGCTCTGCTTTGGTAACCTTGGTCCAATGTTTTTTCAATGTGCCGTCCGGGCCGATCAGAACCGTCGAGCGGATCACCCCGGAAACCGTCTTGCCGTAGAGGGTTTTCTCGCCATAGGCCTTGTAGGCTTTCATAACAGAGGCGTCGGGGTTGGACAGCAGCACCATGTTCAGTTCGTGGTTTTCAATGAATTTGTGGTGTGAACTGATCGAGTCTTTGCTGATACCCAGCAGAGTAACGTTATGTTTGTCAAACAAGGGCTTCAGATCACGGAAGCCACTGGCCTCCTTGATTCAGCCGGAGGTGTTGTCTTTAGGGTAGAAAAACAGCAGCAGCCGTTTGCCGGCGTAGTCTTCAAGGCGGTGACGTTTGCCGTCACTTCCTTCAAGATCAAAGCCTGGAGCAGGTTTATCGATCAACGGCATACGAGCGCTCCTTGTACGGCGTAATGGGTCTTATTGTGTATACCAAGTACAGCAGGAAAGTCAACATCTCGTAATTTGTATATATAGAAACAATGGGTTATGAAAATTTGACTTTGGTCAAACATCGGTTATGAAGATACGAAGTAGGATGCGCCAGACCGAGACTGGGCAGGTTGGCAGGCAGGATAAGGCAGAACCGGACCGGTTGTGAAGGTACGGGTTGGTTTGCATGAAGTACGATACCACTGAATGGAAGGAGAACGAGTATGCTGAAACAGAGATTAGCTCTGGCAGCAACGGTTGTCGGTCTGGGGGCCTTTGTGGCCATCCCGGTGCTGGCGGCGCCCAAGGCGAAGCCGGCCGCTGCGACGGCCAAGGATGGCCGCGAGCAGTGCTACATGTGTCACAGTGAGGTAAAGGCGCTCAAGGAGAACTCCAAGCACGCCAAGCTGGCCTGTACCGTCTGTCACGACAACACCAAGGAACACCTGGAAAAGGGGCCCGACGTCAAGCCGATCACCCGGATCGATCAGGCGGTGTGCGGCTCGTGTCACAAGGCCCAGTTTGACAGCTTCTATGCCATACATTACCCGGAAGGTGGTTCACGCAAGGAAAAAGGCGTGCCAACCGGTCGTTCGCCGCTGCAGGATAAGCTGCTGGCCGGGCACGGTTTTACCTTTGAGCACGCCGAGCCCCGTGGCCACGCCTACATGGTGGTGGATCAGTTCGCGGTGGATCGCTTCCAGGGGGGCGTTACCAGTTCAAGGGCGGCTGGAAGAACTATGACAAGGTTGGTAAAACCTGGGATATCCTGGAAGACAAAGGTGCCAGCGGCAAGTTGACCGAGACCGCCATGGCCGGTAACCCCACCTGCATCCAGTGCAAGTCTTCCGACCTGATCCTCAAGTGGAAACACCTGGGCGAGAAGGGCGGCAAGTGGGACCGCAGTTCCAACGTCAACGACGTGGTCAAGGATGTGCATAACCCGGTGGGCTGCATCGAGTGCCATGATCCCCACGGGACCCAACCGCGCATCATCCGCGATGCCCTGGTGGAGGCCATTGATCAGAATCCCTCCAAGAACATCTTTGCCAAGAACGGCAAGACCGATCTGAAGATCATCTCCTTCCGTGACGGTTTCCGCAAGATCGGTATCATGGAAAAGACCGATTCCCGCATGATGTGCGCCCAGTGCCATGTGGAGTACAACTGTAACCCCGGCACCCAGTGGAGCGACGGCAAGCCGGTCACCTTTGCCACCAACCGCACCAACCATTTCCCGCTCAAGAACGCCAAGGATCTGCTGGCCCACTATAAAGAGCTGGATTTCTTTGACTTCAAGCATGCCATCACCGGTGCCCGGTTGGTTAAGCTGCAGCACCCCGAGGCTGAGACCTACGCCGGATCGGTACACGACAAGGCCGGTGTGCAGTGCCATCAGTGTCACATGCCCAAGCTGAAGGGCAAGGACGGCAAGCCGTACTCCACCCACGGCGTGGTCAAGCCGATCAACATGGTCAAGGAGTCCTGCATCACCTGCCACCCCGGCGATAGCGCCGAGAAGAAGAAGTGGCAGATTGATACCATCCGCAACTACACCAAGGGCAAGATGCGCAAGGCCGAGTACTGGCTGGGGCAGCTGATCGACACCTATCAGACCGCCGCCCGTGCCGGCGTGGCCCCCACCATCCTGGATCAGGCCCGGGCCAAGCATGAAGAAGCCCATGTGCTCTGGGAGTACTGGACCGCCGAGAACTCGGACGGCTTCCATAACCCGACCCTGGCCCGTGAGACCCTGACCGCCTCCATTGCCGCTTCCAAGGCCGGCGTGAAGGTGCTGAGCGATGCGCTGATGGCTGCCAAGCAGCCGGAAAAGAAGGACGAAGCGAAGAAATAGTGCTCCAGCGTTGCTGTGGCTTCAAAAGCCCCGGTCGATTGGCCGGGGCTTTTGTGTAAGACGGCTGGAATGAGCTCTGGCGCGGCTTGACAAGCAAAAATGCTGTGTAACAATACTAACAGCAGCTATTTTATCAGGGGTCATCCCATGAATCGCCGCACGTTGCTTGCCGGACTGCTGTTTGGTGGCGCCGGTTTTCTGCTCAATCTCCTGACACTAGAGCTGTTCCTGGAGGTCCGTTTCCTCTTCGGATCGGTGCTGGTGCTGTTTGCCCTGCTGCGATACGGGATTGGCACCGGCGTATTGGCTGCGCTGGTGGCTGCAGGCGCCACGGTGCTGCATTGGCACAATCCCTGGAACATTCTGATCTGGGGTGTTGAGGCGCTTGCGGCGGGTCTGCTCTGGCAGCGGCGGCGGGTCGAGCTGTTGCCGGCGGTGATGCTCTACTGGTTTACCCTTGGCATCGTCTTGGTCTGGTTCTTTTACCACCTGGTGATGGGGTTGCCGTCCCAGACCACGCTGATGATCGGTGTCAAGCAGGGGGTCAATGGCATTTTCAACGCCATGCTGGCCGAAGGGCTGTACTACCTGGTGTGTATGAGGCGAACGGCAGGCCATCAGCTGCCTTCGCTGCGTAGTCTGATGCTGATCGTGATGCAGGCGCTGGTGCTGGTGCCGGCCCTGGCATTGCTGTACTTCGACAGCCGGGCGCAGTACCAGCAGCAGACCGAAAACCTGCAGATCCTTACGCAGCGGATGGGAGAGCTGAGTCGGGTTTCCTTGGCCAGCTGGCTAGAACAGGAACAACAGCGGGTCAACACCCTCAAGCGGCTGGTCGGCGACCCTGCCGGCGCTCCGGCAGTTATGCAGCAAACCTTGGATGACCTCCGACAGGGAGTGGTGAGTGTCAAGCGGATGGGGGTGTTGGATCAGGCCAACATCACCCGGGCCTTTTCGCCGATGGTGGATGAGCAGGGGAGATCGACCATCGGCATCGATCTTTCGGATCGTGCCTATATAACGCCGCTGCATCAGGCCGATAATCAATTTGTCTTTGACGTGTTCATGGGCAAGATCGGCACCCCGGGGCCCCGGTTGCTGATTCTGGCGCCTGTCCGGCGTGCCGGCCAGTATCGGGGGGCGGTCTTCAGTGTCCTTTCGCTGGAGTATCCGGTAGCCCTCTTGAAGAGCGTGACCGCGAAGGGCCCGATCCAGGTTACCCTGATCGATCGTGAGCGTCGGGTGCTGGTCAGCACCCGTGCTGATCTTCAGTTTCTACAAACGTTTGCCATGCCGACAGGGGGGCGGCTCCAGCCGGTTAACGCAACGCTCAGCCAGTGGATACCCGACCCGGTGCCCGGCGTGGGCGCCATCAAGCGGTGGATGCGTTCTTACTTCCTGACCGAGGCTGAGCTTTCGGACGAAGCCGGCTGGCGTGTCGTGGTTGAGGGCTCGCTTAAGCCCACCATGGAGTATCTGAACAAGCGTACCTTTCAGCTGCTGGCCTTGCTCGCCGGTATGATGTTGCTGACGGTCTGTCTGTCACGCTGGTTCACCTCACGTCTGATCACCTCGCTTGATGAACTGCGCGGGGTCACCAGCGAACTGCCTGCCAAGCTGCGGGAGGGTAAGCCGATCATCTGGCCCGAGCCCGGCACCAGCGAGGTGGCCGATCTGCTGGAGAACTACCGCACCACTGCCGATGCCCTGGAGGATTCCTTTCATGAGCTGCAGACTCTCAACAACGACCTTGAGCAACGGATAATCGAGCGGACTGAGGAACTGCAGCAGGCTCGACAGGCGGCTGAGGCGGCCAGCCAGGCCAAGAGCGAGTTTCTGGCCAATATGAGCCATGAGATTCGTACGCCGATGAACGGTGTGATCGGCATGAGCCAGTTGCTGCATTTTACCGAGCTGACTGCAGAACAGCAGGAGTACCTCGAGAGTATCGAGCTCTCAGCCAATAATCTACTGGCCCTGATCAACGACATCCTTGACCTGTCCAAGATCGAGGCCGGCAAGGCGGAGCTGCATGCCGTTGATTTTTCCCTGCGGCAGAGCATCGACGATCTGATTGCCACCCAGCAGTCGAGCATCGCTGAAAAAAGACTGCAGGTGGAGCTGGCGATTGACGAGCAGGTGCCTGATCTGATCTATGGCGACCAGTTGCGTTGCAAGCAGATTCTGCTCAACCTGCTGGGTAACGCCATCAAGTTCAGCGAACGTGGGGGTATCACCATCAGTGCTGCGCTGGTCTCTCGTCAGGATGACAACGTGGTTATTCGCCTGGGGGTTGCAGATACCGGCATCGGCATGCCACCGGAAGCCCTGGAGCGTATCTTCAACCCCTTTGAGCAGGCCGACAGTTCCACCACCCGGCAGTACGGCGGTACCGGTCTGGGGTTATCCATCTGTCGCAAGCTGGCCGAGCTGATGGGAGGGCGGATCTGGGCAGAAAGCAGTCTCGGAGCAGGTAGTCGTTTTTATCTGGAACTACCCTTTCTGCTGCGCCACACAGGTCGGCCGGCCGAGGCGGCAGACGGTCTTGATGCGCAGATTTTCCGTTCTGACACGCCGCTCAACGTGTTGGTGGCCGAGGACAATCCGATCAACGCCCGCTACATCGAGGCGTTGTTGGGGCGGATCGGCCACCGGGTGGTGGTGGTCGGTAACGGCCAGGAAGTACTTGAAACCTTGAAACAGCGAGACTTCGACTGTATTTTGATGGATCTGCAGATGCCCCAGCTGGATGGTTTTCAGGCGGTCACGGCCATCCGCAGCCGCGAACGGGAGACAGGGGAGCCACATTTGCCGGTCATCGCGTTGACGGCCCATGCCCTGCGCGGCGATCGAGAAGCAATATTGGCAAAGGGGTTTGACGGTTATGTGGCCAAACCGGTTGAGTTGCGGCTGCTGTTTACTGAGTTGGCCCGTGTTATGACGCTACAGGTGTCTAATCGGTAAAATGCTGGAGTGATAATGTCCAGAAAGCTTGCGAAAGGTTTCCTTGCACAGTGGGTGCTGCTGGCCGTTGGTCTGGTGCTGCTGGGCGGTGCGGTGGCCCATAACCTGTACAAGATCAACCGCGATATCATGGCTGGTGAACGTCACCGTCTGCAGACCCAGGCACGGGTAATCAGCGACAACCTGACGGTTCAGATCGCCGCCGCCGATCGGGTCATCAAGGCGTTGTGCAGCGAACTGGGCGGACGTGACCCGGCCAACTGGCAGGCAGTGATCGAACAGAAGCAGATGCGGCTGCTTGAGGACGTGCTGCCCGGTATCAGGGTGTTAAATGCCGTTGATGCCAGTGGCCGGATCCGTCTCTCCAATCGCAGTGAGTTGCTTGGACAACAACTGGGACACCGTGACTACTTTCAGCGCGCGCGCGATGCAAGCAGTCGGGACATCTTGTTTGTCTCGGCGCCTTTTCGCACCTTGCTGGGGGCCTGGGGGGTGACCCTGGTGCGTGTGGTTAAAGGGCCAGATGGCTCATTTGGCGGTATTGTGGGCGCCACCCTCAACCCGGACTACTTTCAGACCTTGCTGCACTCGGTAAACTACAGTCAGGACATGGTGACCGCCATTATCCATGGCGACGGGCTGATCTTCACCATGGAGCCGAATCGGGTGGAGTTGTCCGGCAAGAACCTCAACCTGCCGGGCACCTATTTTTCGGCACATCGGGATAGCGGCAAACAGGAAAACCTGTACAGCGGCACCTTGTATGCTACCAACGACCAGCGCCTGATGGTCTTCAAGACCTTTCAGCCGGAGCAGCTGCAGTTAGATAAACCGTTGCTGGTGCTTGCGGCACGCCGGCTGGATGCGATTACGGCTGACTGGCGCACCCATACCCGTTACCAGGCGGCAACCTTTCTGGCCATCGCCCTGCTCACCTCTCTGGCGCTCTTCGCCTACCAGCGGCGACAGAACCAGCTGCTGCAAGAGGCAGAAGCGGTTAACGACCATCTGCGTAAGCTGCAGCTGGGGGTTGAAAACAGCGCCAGCGGCGTCCTGATTACCGATGTCAACGGCACGATTGAGTATGTCAACCGCAAGTTTACCCAGGTGACCGGTTATACTGCTGCGGAGGCGGTCGGACATAATCCCCGGATCCTCAAGTCGGAATCGACACCGCGTGAGGTGTTTCAGGAGTTGTGGAGTACGATCCTGCGGGGTGAGGAGTGGCATGGTGAGTTGCTCAATCGCCGCAAGAGCGGCGAGGTCTACTGGTCGGTGGCTTCGATCAGCCCATTGCGCAACGAGACAGGGCAGATCACCCACTTCATTGCCAACGTGGAGGATATCAACGAACGCAAAAATGCCGAGGCCACCATCGAGCGGCTGGCCTACTTCGATCCACTGACCGATCTGCCCAACCGACGGATGCTGCAGGATCGGCTGGAGCAGGGCCTCAAACGGAGCCGACGCCAGGATAACGGCATGGCCCTGTTGTATATCGACCTGGACCGCTTCAAGCATGTCAACGACAGCCTGGGGCATCCTGCCGGTGATCGTCTGCTGAAAGAGTTGTCCCGCAGGTTGCGGGCTGTCCTGCGTGACGATGACGTGGTCTGTCGGCTGGGTGGCGACGAGTTTGCCGTTATCTTGCACGACATCCACCACGCAGAAGATGTGGTGCCGGTGGTCAACAAGCTGCTGCGTACCATCGAACAGCCGGTGGTACTGGAGGAGGGGGAGCTGTTCATCAGCGGCAGCATCGGGGTCTCTCTTTATCCCAAGGATGGCGAGGACGCCAAGACCCTTGAAAGACATGCCGATATGGCCCTGTATCATGCCAAGGAAGAGGGCAAGAACACCTTCCGGTTCTTCCGCGAAGAGCTCAATTATGGTGTGCAGGAACGGATCGCTTTTGACCAGGGGTTGCGACACGCCTTGTCGCGACAGGAACTGCTACTTCATTATCAGCCAAAGCTCTCCCTGGCAACTGGTCGGGTAGTGGGGGTCGAGGCATTGTTGCGCTGGGAAAGCAACGAGTTCGGCGTGGTCGCTCCTGATCGGTTTATACCGATGGCTGAAGAGAACCGGTTGATTATGCCGATCGGTGAGTGGGTGCTGCGCACCGCCTGTCAGCAGCAGGTGGCCTGGCAGCAGCAGGGGTTTGATCTGAATGTGGCCGTCAACCTCTCGGCGGTGCAGTTCAAGACCCCGGATCTGATCGAGCGGATAGCCGCTGTGATGGCCGAGACCGGTATCAAACCGGACCAACTTGAGCTGGAACTTACCGAAAGTGCCCTGGTTGAACAACCGGATGAGGTGGTGCGCGTGCTGGAGCGCTTGCGGGGGTTAGGTTGCGGCATCTCGATCGACGACTTCGGCACCGGCTACTCGTCACTCAGCTACCTTAAGGCGTTTCCGGTGTCGGTGTTAAAGATCGACCGTTCCTTTGTGCAGGATCTGGCCTACGATAGCGGCGATCGGGCCATCGCTCAATCAGTGGTCAATATGGCCGACAACCTCGGTATGCAGACCGTGGCTGAGGGTGTTGAAACCCCCGAACAGCAGGAGATTTTGAAGCAGATCGGTTGTACCTTTGTGCAGGGGTTCATGTACGCCAGACCGATGCCGGCGGAGCAGATCCCAGGTGTTGTCGCCGCTCTTGAGGCAACAGCCTCCTAAAAGAGGAACGGGTTACTGTAGTTGATAATCGGACAGCCGGACAAACCGGAAGCCTCGTTTTTTGAGCAGCGGTATGGCGGCCATGATACCGGCGCCGGTGCCTGCTTCAGGGTGGTTCATATGGGCGATGACAATGTCGCCCGGCCGTGATGCTAGCAACGCTGCCGTCACCTTGGCAGCCGGCAGGGTGGCGCCGGCGTCGCCCAGCACAGAAAAGCCGATCACCTCATGCCCCAGCCGGTTGGCCACCTGCACCGCCAGCTCGTCATAGTTGGCGGTGCCCGACCGGTAGTAGCGCGGCCGTGTGCCGCTTATTCCCTCAATCTTGCGGGCGTTCAGCTCAATTTCCTGCACCAGTTCCTGTATATCTTTGGTGCCGCTTATGCCATAGGCCGTGCGTCCGTTGACCGAGGCCGGTTTGTGCCACATGCCGTGGTTGGCGATCTCGAACAACGGGTTGGCAGCCAGTTGCTTGAACAAGGCCGGATTGGCGTCGATCCAGCGGGCATTCACAAACAGGGTGGCAGGAATCTGCCCACGGATAAGAAAGTCGAGTAGGCGCAGATCAACCCCTTTTCCCTTGGGCGACCCGCAGGCGTCAAGGGTCAGGACCAGTACCCGTTCGTCGGTTGCCAGCCGTGTCCGCACGCCGGTCACGGTCTCTCCCCACTCCTGTGGTGTCTTGCCGTTGTACTCACGTTTAATGGCTGCAGTCAGAGCAGTGATGTCTTCTGCCGATGCTGCGCTCAGCAGGGTGGTGACGATCAACAGCAGCATGATGGCAAGCAGGGCAATTCTGGTCATTACGGTTCCTTAAGGGATGCGGTACAACGATTGATAGACGCTGATATGGGCCACGATCTTCTTCACGTAGTCACGGGTCTCGCGGTAGGGGATGTTTTCGATGAATTCGTCCCGTTCCAGGCCCCCGAAATTTTTGCGCCAGCGGTTGACCGCTCCGGCGCCTGCGTTGTAGGACGCCAGGGTAAATACCGTGTCCTGATGAAACTGATCAAGCAGCTCACGCAGGTGTTTGGTACCCAGGCGGATGTTGTACTCAGGGTCCACCAGCCAGAGCGGGTTGTAGGGTTTGCTTCCCTTGTAGCCGGCGGTCATGCGGGCGGTGGCGGGCATCAGCTGCATCAGGCCGATGGCGCCGACCGGGGATTTGACCGCAGGCCTGAAGCTGCTCTCGGCCTTGGCCAGGGCCAATACCAGACTTTCCGGCAGACGGTTGGCAGCGGCATATTTGCTGAACAGATCAGCGTAGGGGCGCGGGTAGCCCAGTGCCCAGAAGGGCAGCGACTGTCGTTCCCAGCGCTCGGGCCGGTTCTGGTGGAAGATGACGATGGCGCCGTGGGGGTCGTCGGCCAGCAGGTGCAGACGTGCAAATCCGGCCGCCTGTTGGTTGCTCATGCCGGATGTTTTTAAGGCGGACAACTCGATGCGGGCGTCCTCCATCAGACCACAGGAAACCAGCGCCATGATCCGATCGCTGCCGGCAGGCAGGGAAGGCTCGGGCAGGCCGGTGGTGAGCGGTTCCCAGCCGGTTGCCTGTTGCTGCCGGTTACGGCGCCAGGCTGCGTAAAAGCCAAATGGATACTCATTAAGTAGCTGGTGATAGAACAATTCCGCATTTTGAGACTTATTTTGTCGTACTAGTGTGCGAGCATACCAATACAGTGCACGCTCCCGGTATTCGTTGTTGAGCAGTAACCGCTGAAAGGCATCGGCGGCGGGTTGCAGTTCTCCGGCAAGGTAGTGACTCCAGGCGGCCTCCCAGCTGGCCCTGCCTGCCAGTTCCGAGGCTGGAAAGTCACGTGCCAGCCGTTCAAACAGTAGGTTGGATTCACTGAATCGCCCGGCATGTTTATGGACAAAGCCGGCCTCAAGCAGGGCATCATCGGCCAGAGGCCCCCGCTCGCTGGCCAGGCTCAGCAGGCGGGTCAGTGCCTGTTCGCTTTGGTTAATGCGCTCTTCGACACGGGCCAGGGCCAGACGGGCCTCGTCCCGGAAGGTCTGATTGCGTGACAGCGCGGCCCGGGCCAGAAACTGTTTGGCCAGGGTGTAGTTGCGCTGTTTGCTGGCCGCTTGTCCCGACTTCAGTTCTAGCCGGGTCAGCAGGTCGTCGGAAAGGTCATTGCGGGGGATGGCCGCCAGAGCCCAGGCAGCGTCGTTGGCACGGCCAGCGGCCAACAGCAGGGTTGCCCGCTGGTACAGCTCCTCAGGGCTAAAGGCGGTATCCTGCTTGAGACGCTGGAGTGCCTGCCGGGCCTTCTCGGCCTGTGGAGCGGCCGGATGGTGCAGCCAGATGGCGCGGTACTCGTCGAGGGCTGCAGCCTCTTCACCCAGCTGTTCACGGCACAGTGCCGCTTGGTAGCGGGCATCCAGGCTGTCGCCTCCCAGGCTGTGGCGGGCGCTGAACTGACGGTAGGCCGCCAGTGCCGCCGTCAGATCACCAGCCTCAAACAGTGCATCGGCGGCCAGCTTTTCCATCTGGCGGCTTAAGGCGCTGGCCCGGCTGCTGTGGGCAGCCTTGGCGGCGATTGCAGCCGCATCGCGATACTGCTTCAGTGCGAACAACGCCTGAGCGCGCAGGGCCGTGGCATGATCAGCCAACAGGGGGTAGCTGCGTTCGGCCTCCTGTAGATGCGGTAGCGCCTGTTCGGGCCTGTTGAGGCGCATCAGGCTGATACCGGCCATCAGGGAGCGTCGGCCTGATGCAGGCGCCTGCAGGCTGCTCTTAAGCGCCTCTTCATACTGTCGGTTGCGCAGTTGTTGGGCGGCGCGCTCCAGTCGTTCATCGTTCGCGGCGGTGGCGCCGCCGCAGGAGAACAGGAGCAGTGAGATGAACAGGGTGGGCAGTATCTGGCACAGGCGGCTACGAATGGGCTTGGCGTCGTTCATGCTGCCATTCCTACCATTTCAGGGGCTTCAGGTCAACGCTGTCAGGTTTTTTGGATTCCGTCGCAGCGGGGCTTTGGGTATACTCACACGACACGTAAGGGAACAGGTATTTTTGATGAAACAGCTTGATCGTACGTTCGACCGGATACGAAACCGTCTCAACACTGAGCAACGCACGGCAGTTGAGACCATCGAGGGGCCGGTGCTGGTGATTGCCGGACCCGGCACCGGCAAGACCGAAATCCTGGCAGCGCGGATCGCCACCATCCTGCGGGTCAGCGATGCCCTGCCGGAAAACATCCTCTGTCTGACCTATACCGATGCCGGCACGGTGGCTATGCGTTCGCGCCTTTTGGAGTTCATCGGCCCCGATGCCTACCGGGTCGATATCTTTACCTTCCACGCCTTCTGCAACCTGGTGATCCAGGAAAACGCCGACCAGTTCGGCATCCGCTCCCTGGCCCCGGTCTCCGAACTGGAGCAGTTTCAATTGGTGCGGGAGATCATCGACGGCTTTCCCCAGGATCACCCGCTGACCCGTTCCACCGGCGATATCCACTTTGAGGCCGACCGGTTGCTGGCCCTGTACGAGATCATGAAGAAGGAGGACTGGACAGCCGATTTCCTGACGCAGCAGGCCGATCGCTATGCAGCCTCGCTTACCGATGATCCGGAGTATCGCTATAAGCGTGCCACCAAGGATCGCGACGGCAGCGTGCATCAAAAGGGTGAGCTGAACGAGAAGAAACTGCGCGACACCCTGCGCCGTCTGGAACAGCTCAAGGCCGCCGCCAACACCTTTGATGACTACCAGCGGCTGCTGTTGGAGCGGGGGCGCTACGATTTCAGCGACATGATCCTGTGGTGCATCAGGGCCTTTCAGCAGTCGCCGGACCTGTTGTCCCGCTACCAGGAGCGCTACCTGTACCTGCTGGTGGACGAATTTCAGGATACCAGCGGCTCCCAGTACGAGTTGCTGATGCTGCTGGCCGACTACTGGGATGCGCCCAACCTGTTTGCGGTGGGGGATGACGATCAGTCGATCTATCGCTTCCAGGGGGCCAGCATCGAGAACATCCGCCGTTTCCAACAGCGCTATGCCGACGATCTGACGGTGGTCACTCTGACCGACAACCACCGTTCCTCGCAAAAGATTCTGGATGCCGCCGCCAGCCTGATCGCCAACAACAACGAGCGACTCACCGCCGACAAACGCCTGACGGCCATGAACCCCGACGTGGCCGCCCTGCCGCAGCCGCCGCAGCTGCGTTGTTACATCACCCAGGCCCACGAGACGGTCGGCATCAGTCAGTCGATTGAGGCCCTGCGCGATCAAGGTGTCCCGCTGGACCGGATCGCGGTGATCTACCGCAACCATGCCCAATCTGACGAGATCATCCGCTATCTTACCAGTCGTGGCATTGCGGTGGCCACCCGGCGTCGGGCCGATCTGCTGCGGGAACCGCTGATTGAAAAGCTGCTGACCGTGCTGCGCTACCTGGCAGCCGAGTTGCACCGGCCCCATTCCGGTGAGCGGCTGCTGTTTGAGCTGCTGCATGAGTCCTGGTTCGGTATTCCGCCCTTGGCCCTGGCACGGCTGTCGTTGGAGATCGGCCGCCGCAATGCCGGACAGCGGGTCACCTCCTGGCGGGATGAACTGGCACGCTGTGGCCGGCAACCCGGCCAGGTCGAGCTGTTCCCTGACCCCGGCGAGCATGCCCTGCAGCAGGCCGGTCTGATGATCGAAGAACTGGTGCGGGATGCCGCCACCATGACCCTGCAGGAGCTGCTGCATCGGGTTATCACCCGCTTGGGCATCCTGGCCACGGCCCTTTCCTCTGCCGAGCGGGTCTGGCATCTGCAGCTGCTGAACACCCTGTTCGACTTTGTGCGTGAGGAGTGCGCCAAGACCAGCCTCAACTTGGCAGGGCTGCTGGAGCTGCTGCGCGACATGCAGCAGCAGGGGATCAGCCTGCCGGTGGAGAAGCTCAGTTATGCCGGCGAAGGGGTCAACTTTCTGACCGCCCATGGTGCCAAGGGGCTGCAGTTCGATCACGTTTTCATGCTGGGTTGCACCAGCGGCCCATGGGACAGTGCCGGCCGCAGCCGTACCTACAGTCTGCCGCCCACGGTCTGGACCCGTTGCAGCGGCAGTGAGGAGGAGGAGTCGCGGCGTCTGTTCTACGTGGCCATGACCCGGGCCCGCCGGCAGTTGGTGGTCTCCTGGTCGCAGCGGGACAATAACGATAAGGAGCTCGAGCAGAGCCGTTTTGTTGCTGAGCTGGTGCAGGGGGGCGGACTCAAGCCGGAGACTATTGTGTTGCCGGACGAGGCGCTGCTTGCCTTTGGCGCGGTGGTGCTGCAGGCGCATCAGCAAGAACTGCCTCAGGAGCTGATCGACACCGCCTTTGTGGATACGCTGCTGCAGAAGTATTCCTTGAGCGTGACCCATCTCAATACCTATCTGCGTTGCCCGCTGTCGTTCTATTTCAATACCCTGCTGCGGGTGCCGGCGCCGATGAACGCCGCCATGAGCTTCGGTTCGGCAGTGCACTACGCCCTGGAACAGCTGTTTCGCAAGATGTTGGACGATCCCCGTCGGCAGTTTCCTGCGGCCGAGGCCTTTGTCGATGATTTTCGCTGGTTCATGAAACGCCACGAGGATGGCTTCACCCCCTCTGAATTCAGGCGTCGCCTGTCCTATGGTGAGGCGATCCTGCCGGCCTTCCATCGCCGGTACGCCGGCAGCTGGAACAAGAACGTGCTGGTGGAGCATGCCTATCGAGCAATCGTGGTGGACGGGGTGCCGTTGAACGGCAAGTTGGACAAGCTGGAGCTGGATGGCAGCCGGGTACGGGTGGTGGACTACAAGACCGGCAACCACAAAAATGCCCTCAAGAAGCTGCGGCCGCCTGATCCTGATAAGGTGGCCAAGGCCGAGAAAGAGGGTAAAAAGCCGGCCCCTGAAGACCTGTTGGGGGGCGATTACTGGCGACAGGCGGTCTTTTATCGGATTCTGCTTGAACATGATCCGCGCCGCAGGCTGACCATGACCGCCGCCGAGTTCGATTTTGTGGAGCCGGACAAGGAAACCGGCCAGTTCCATACTGCCCAGGTGGAGGTGACCGACGAGGATGTGGCCGTCGTCATCGATCAGATCAGGGAGGTTTATGCCGGGATCCGGGCCAAGGAGTTCAGCAGGGGCTGTGGTGAAGCGGATTGCGAGTGGTGTACATTTGTACGGCGGTTTGAGCGGCGCTGAAATAAAACGGCCGGCAGCCTAAAGGCTGCCGGCCGTTTTGTGTCTTTCTTCATCGGGCAGGCTACTTGATGGTGGGGTACTGGTAGCGTTGTTTTGCCTGAGCCGTCAGCGAATCAGGGTTTTTGTTGGTCTGCTCCTGGCCGTTCTGGTCCTGGTTGGCCTTCTGCAGGGCTTGCTGCGAAATGGTCACCGTGTCGGTTTTAGCAGCCTGCGGTGACTTCATTGCGTCCTGATTGACCTGCGGCACCGCTGTTTGCTGTTCCGTCTTGGCATACGGGTTGGTGTAGGCCGGATTTGTGGCCACGCTGTTCATTGAGATCTGACTGATTGCCATCTGAGCCACCTCCTATCGGTATGGGTTCGTACTCTGAGCCCCGCGTTTTGTATTGCTACATGCGCGCGTCAATGGTTGGTCGCTGTAACAACTGGGCATCAGTATATGAGATATTAACCGGCGTCGGTACGATCATCCGTAGTAGCTGCCGGTACAGCGCCGGGGCTTGCGACCTGAGAAGCTTCAGTTCCTCACTGTTGCCCATGAAGGGCGGGTACTGCTTGGTCAGTGAGAGGTCCGTTTTGTCGGTCGGCTTCTGGATCACCGGTTCGGCCAGTTCACGTTCGACCTGCTTGTTGTCAAGGGCCGGCTGTTGATCCTTGGTTTGCTGGTCCTCATCCAGCTTCTGGTTGGTCAGGGCCTTGCTCAGGTCAAGCGCCTTGGGCGAAAGTTCAACCGTGTCATTGGTCGTCGTTTGCTGCCCACCGCCTGTGCCGTGAGCGGCTGGCGCAGGTGGTGCTGCTGGTTGTGTCGGGACGTTCATCACCATCTCTGCCCCCGGCGTGGTTACCGAGGCAGTCGGGCCGATCGTGGCGGCGCCCAGTGTTGTGATGGGAGAAGCCATGACGCACTCCAGTGATGCGTTAGTCTATCTGGTTAATATACTAGGCCTTTGCCCCAAGGAATGCAAACAGGAAATCTGTCCCTTGCATCTCACCGGAAATGCCCCATACTTTTGAGCAGGCTGGCTGCTGTTGACTGCGTATGAGGAGGATATCATGAAACCTGTACTGCCGATCACCGCGATACTGTTGCTTGTGCTGCTGTCTCCCTGCCAGGCCGGTTTTTTTGACGATCTTTCCCGTACCGTGTTCTCGCCTGTGCCGCAGGGCGGCAGCAGTCTGGACAACACCACCATGGTTAAAGGGCTAAAAGAGGCGCTGGCCACCGGCACCGAGCGGGCCGTGGCAACGGTATCCAAGCCCGATGGCTACCTTGGCAATCAGCTGATCAAGATCCTGTTGCCGGAGCGGCTGCAACAGGCTGCCACTCTGCTTGGTAAGCTTGGTTATCAGCAGCAGGTGGATGAATTGGTGCTGAGCATGAACCGGGCGGCAGAGAAGGCGGCACCCCAGGCAGCCGGTTTTTTCGGAGATGCCATCCTTCAGATGACGGTGGAGGATGCCAAGGGCCTGCTGCAGGGGGGCGATACGGCAGCCACCAAGTTTTTTGAAGACAAAACCCGCAGCCGCCTGTTTGAGGCCTTCAAGCCGTCGGTGTCCGCAAGTATGGATAAGGTCGGCACCGCCCGGGCCTACAAGGAGATGATCGGCAAGTATGAGGCATTACCGTTGGCATCTCTGGCCGGCAAGCCGAGCCTCGATCTGGACAGCTACGTTACCAACCAGGCTCTGGACGGCCTGTTCAAGATGGTGGCCGAGGAGGAGAAGAAGATCAGGGCCAATCCTACGGCCCGTACCACCGACCTGTTGCGTACCGTATTCGGCAGCAAATGACCGGCAGTACAGGTTTTGGCTTGCAATAAGCAAGAACCGCCTCTGGCTGCCAGAGGCGGTTCTTGCTTATCAGCACATTACTTGCGTTGGCCGGTCCAGCTTTGGGTGGGCGGATCATTACAGTAGCCCCATCGGCCGCCGAAACGTTCGCCATCGAATTTGAGTTCTATCCGGCCCCAGTAGTAGCGGCCATTTTTGGCGGTGCTGCAGCGACGGCTGGAGCTGTCTTCGATCCAGTAGCCCCGCAGGGTACTGTTATCCAGGCTGCCGACGATCTCGCCGTTGTCACTGGCATAGCGGCCGCTGACCCGGTTTTCCTGCTGGCGGAAGCGGATATCTCCTTCAGTGGAGCTCCAGGTCCCTTCAATAGTCAAATCTTCGCGAATCGTGAATGGGTCGTCGTTGTGGGCTGCTGTCGGAGGGGCGGCCTTGCGCGGCGGGGCCGAGGTGCGGGTGCCGCTCCAGGCACTGGTCAGCGCATCGTTGCAGTAACCCCACTGGCCAGTAAAACCGTCGTCAGTGAACTCCATCGAGATCCTGCCCCAATAGTAACGACCATTTTTGGGGGTGCTGCAGCGTCGGGCCGAGCTGTCCTCAATCCAGAAACCATCCATGGTCCGATCATACAGCACCCCGGTCAGTTCGCCGTTGTCATTGCCGTAGCGGCCGGTCACCCGATCGCCCTGCTGGCGCAGTGTCATGGCGCCCTCGGTGCTGTTGTAGGTGCCGGCCACCGTAACGGCCTGGGCCAGTCCGGCGACCATGACAATAAGTGAAAAAACAAGTACTGGAACTATGTTGCGCATGATGCTACCTCCCTGTCGGTTGTGTACGGCGTTAAGTATAGCTCACCGTCCTTGAGTCGCAAGCGTTACCCTGTTGTTCGGCTTGTAACCGCGACCACTACTGCTGCAATCTGTTGAGCAGGCTTTCGAAATGTTCCGATTGCGGTATACTAAAAAAGCAGACATGCATCGGAAGGAAAGGCTCTTCGTCGTTTCAAGTGGGTTGAGGGTATAGCGTGTTGAATCTGAGCTTTCCTGCGATCAGGTAGGCCATGGTGATCAGATTCTTGGGGTTGCGATACCCTCGTGCCCGTGCCTTGGCTGC